>ENA-ORBV01007386-ORBV01007386.1-microbial-mat-metagenome-genome-assembly--contig:-NODE-7386-length-18893-cov-5.002179_pt1 | contig 18893 bp, 19 predicted proteins | sample MGYA00237777_ERZ505514 | MGnify/ENA primary metagenome ERZ505514 (study PRJEB26160, sample SAMN06269048) | microbial mat metagenome | isolation source: Oligotrophic lake microbial mat | place... | reverse complement strand
ACGGTGCACGGGGCGACGGATGAGATTGGGTTTAAATCAGTGGAGAATCGGGTGAGCGTGCATGATTTCCATGCGACGATTTTGAATCAGCTGGGGCTGAATTATCGGGACTTGGTTTACGAGCGGCATGGGTTGAAGGAGCGGTTGACGGACCAGTTTCCGGCGCGGGTGGTGACGGAGGTTTTGGCGTAGGGGAAGATCGTTTCATCGAATGAGAAGGGTCTTGACGCCCGGCACGAGCTCGACCCACTTTCGGTCCGCCGTCACCGCCACGGCATCATGCATTCGAGCAGTGACCAAACAGACCCTGTCTCCCAACGATATCCCGTGCTCCCAGGCCAGCGGCAAGGTATCGATGGATTCCCAAACATCTTGCTCAACCCATGAGATGGTGGGAAGGGCGAGACTCTCAATCGCCTCCCGTGCTTCGGCGGCCGGGGTACCCTTCTGCACCAGTTTCCCGAATGTTTCGAGCAAATTGACCGATGAGATGGCGGAGTTATCGATCAAGGCGAGAACCTGTTCGCTGCCCGGTTCATTCAGAAGAGCGGCCAAAAGTGCCGAGGTGTCCAGGATATAGCTATAGGTCGCGCTCACGTGCCGCCTCAAGCCGCCGAGCTTCGATGACCTCTTCCGACCAAACTTCGCCCGGCTTCTTATACTTAGCCAGAGCCGCCTGCGCCTTTCGGAGCGCCAGTTGACGGGAAGTAAGCTCTACACGTTTCGATACTTCGTCGAAAGAAAACACAACTTCCGTACCCGGCAGCAATCCCAGTTCCGTCCTGAGTTTGAGCGGAACCAGCACTCTGCCAAAATTATCGATCTTGGCAACTAGCTTCATGTCCCCAGTCTAACAGGAGAGCCGTTCCAATTCTGTGGTGATTTTGCACTATAGAATTGCGAAACTGGGCGGGGTACCAAGGGGTGCCTCGAGAACTTCGACGCCGCGAACCTCACTCCAGCGGGGGCCTTGGTGCAAGCGACCTTCGAAATCGGCCAGGAGTTCCGAGGGGCCTTCGGCGAGAGCCTCCACGCGGCCATCGTCGAGATTGCGGACCCAGCCGCGGAGGCCTCGGGTGACAGCCTCGCGCTGGACGAAGTTGCCACCACCCTGACGGGCGGCTCCATCCGTATCACCACGCGCCAGACAATTCAATTCCACGGCGTCGGGAAGTTGAAGCTGCAAGCGCTCGTGCGCGCTCTCAACGAGCGGCTAATCACCAGTTACGGCGCCTGCGGCGACGTGGTTGATTCCAGGTACCGCATCGACGCCATCGACGCTCAGCATGTCGCCATGACCTACCTGCCACTCGAACAGAGCCTGCAGATCCAAATCGGGAGCCGCCAGTGACGCCGCAGAACACCATCGAACGGACCGTCGGTGCTCTCCGGCACCGGCTGCTTCGCGGGATGCTGGCCTGTGGGCTGTTCGCCCTGCTCGGCGCGTGCGCTGGTCCGGGCCAGCAGTTCGCGGCGAGCGGCCAGCAGAAGATCCAGGACGGCCGGGTCAAGGACGGCCTGGCCGAACTCGAAAAGGCGATGGCTGCCGAGCCCAACAACCGCGAGTACCGAATGCAGTGGTTCCGCCAGCGCGAAATCGCGCTGGGCGACCTGCTCGCCCAAGCCGATGCGCTGCTGGCGCAGGGCCGCAGCGCCGACGCGCAGGATCTTTATCAGCAGGCAGCCAGCGTGGCGCCGGGCAACTCGCGAGCCACCACCGGCCTGGAAACGTCGAAAGCGGCGGTGCGCCTGGACAAGCGGGTCGACGAGGCGCAGGCGCTGCTCGCCAAGGGGCAGAAAGACGAGGCCGCCAGACGGATTCGCGCGGTGCTCGCCGAAAGCCCTTTGCACACACGGGCGCGCGCACTGAACCAGCAGTTCGACGCGGTGGCAGCCGGGCAGGCGGTGCCGGACCGCGCCGGCACCGCTTTGAAGACCGCTTTGCGCAAACTTGTCTCGCTGGAGTTCCGCGACGCCGGGGTGCGTTCGGTGTTCGATGCGCTGTCACGCAGCACCGGCATAAACTTCGTGTTCGACCGCGACGTACGACCCGACCTGAAGATCACGATCTCGATAGCCAACACGAGCATCGAAGACGTTATCGGCACCATCTGCGCGACACAGCAACTCGAGCGCAAGGTAATGAACGAGAACACCGTTCTCATCTACCCCAATACGCCGGCCAAGCAGAAGGAGCACCTCGAACTCAGCGTGAAGACGTTCTACCTCTCCAATACCGAGGCGAAGACGATGTTCGCCTTGCTCAAGACTGTGCTGAAGACCCGGGACCTGTACGCCGACGAAAAGCTCAACACCTTGACCATGCGCGACACCGCCGACGCCATCCGCCTGGCCGAGCGTTTGGTACGGGCCCAGGACCAGCCCGAGCCGGAGGTGGTGCTCGATGTCGAAGTGCTTGAGGTCAAGCGATCGCGGCTGATGGAACTCGGCGTCGATGTACCAACCAAGTTCTCGGTGCTCAACCTGGTGCCCAACCCGGAAACGGTGGTGTCGACAGCCACCGGCAATACCGTGATCAAGAACAGCACCCTGACGACGACGCAACTGACCGTGGCGCAGCTCCGCAACACGACGTCGGCCAGTGTGGGGATCGACAACCCCAGCCTGAACCTCAAGGCCGAGAACGCCGACACCATCATTCTTGCCAACCCACGCATCCGCGCGAAGAACCGCGAGAAGGCGAAGATCCTGATCGGCGACCGCGTTCCCGTCATCACCAGCACATCCACGCCCAACGTGGGGGTCAGCGAGTCGGTGTCCTACCTTGACGTGGGCCTCAAGCTCGACGTCGAACCCAACGTCTTCATGGACAACGAGGTCGGCATGAAGGTCACGCTGGAGGTCAGCAACATCGTGCGCGAGGTGCGCAGCCGCACGGGCACGCTGACCTACCAGATCGGCACCCGCATGGCCAGCACGGCGCTGCGCCTGAAGGATGGTGAGACCCAGGCGCTAGCCGGCCTGATCGGTGACGAGGACCGCAAGAACACCGCCGGATGGCCGGGCGCAGTCGACCTGCCCTTGTTCGGGCGCCTCTTCTCGAGCGAGCGCACCGAGCGCAACAAGACGGAGATCGTGCTGCTCATCACCCCGCGTGTGGTGCGCAACATCGATGCCGCCGCAGCGGCGCGCTTTGAGTACGCATCCGGCACCGAGAGCGCGGTCGGGTCGGCGCCATTGCGGCTGCAGGGTTCGGGTCGTATCGCCTTGCCGCCGAGCGGCCCTCGTGCGTCTGCCCCCGCGGAGGGTCAGCCCCAGCCCGAGCCTGAACTCGAGCCTGAACCCGCGTCGGTTGAACCGGCTCCCGGCGTCTTGCCGCCGATGCCAGTGACGCCCAACCCGCCGGCAACTCGGCGATGACCGGGACAGCCCCTCCAACGCGGGAGTTTGCTAGCGTGCATTCGACCGCGCCGCAACAGCTTCGCGCCAGGGGCAGGCGGGCCGGGTTCACGCTGATCGAACTGCTGATCACTTTGGCGATCCTGGCGCTGCTGGCCACCAGCGCGATGACCTTCGCCGACTTGGCCATCCAGCGCAGCAAGGAGCAGGAACTTCGCATCGCGCTGCGCGATCTCCGCGCGGCGATCGATGCCTACAAGCAAGCCACGGACGCCAAGCGCATCCCCAAGAGCGCAGACGCGTCGGGCTACCCGGCGTCGCTCGAATTGCTCGTGGCCGGCGTGCCCGATGCAAGCAAGGCGCGCGGCACGATTATCTACTTCTTGCGCCGCCTTCCCCGCGATCCGATGGCCGATCCCGCGCTGCCCGCGGCAGCCACCTGGGGCCTGCGCAGCTACGCCAGCAAGGCCGACGATCCGCAGCCGGGTGACGATGTGTTCGACGTCTACTCGCTGTCGAACCGCTCCGGCTTCAACGGCGTGCCCTACCGCGCCTGGTAACGCCCGTGCGACGCCCGCCCGATCGAACTGCATGCAGCGCACATCCCCGGGGTGGGCGCCGCCGGGGCGGCTTCACGCTCATCGAGTTGATCGTCGTGATGGCGATCGTGGCGACACTGTTGACGCTCGCGCTGCCGCGCTACTTTCATAGCGTGGAGCGCAGCCGCGAGGTCGTGCTGAAGCACGACCTGCGCAGCATGCGCGATGCGATCGACAAGTTCCTCGCCGACCATGGCCGCTACCCCGCCACGCTCGACGAGTTGGCGGACCGCCGCTACCTGCGCAGCGTGCCCGTCGATCCGATCACCGACAGCACCACGACGTGGGTGCTTGTCGCCCCGCCTGAGGACAACGGCACCGGCGTCTACGACGTGCGCAGTGGCGCTACCGGCAACAGCCTCCAGGGCGCGCCCTACGAGAGCTGGTAGGGACTTCCCGCCGCGCCGCGCGTGAGCACCGCCCCGGGCCAAGCCTGATCTGCCGAGTCGGGCAGCAGCAGCCGCACGGCTCTGCGCGCAGCGGCGCCTGCCATGCGCCCCGAGGACCTGCGCTTTTGCCCAGGCACACCTCGCCCTGCCTGACACCGCGCTGCCGCCGTTCCGGTCGGTCCGCTGGCTTGCGGGTGCAACCCCGGGTTGAGTCCACCCCGGCAGTGGCACTTCTGGGCCAGTAGTCCATTTGGCCCATACATACTAAGAACATGTCATCTGAATGACACTCAAATACCCCCTGTTCGGCCCATCCAGGCGCCAATCTGTCGACGAACCGCCATATATAGCATTTCGGTAGAAAAGGGGTTGCAATACGGTACCTCACTGGTATCCTAACGGTGCTGAATGAGTATCTAGACAGAAAGCGCTGCCAAATGAACGTGGATTTATTCATCAAAAAGATGCCGCACCTGATCAAGGACTTGATCAGCCGCGAGGCCGCCGACAACCGGCGCTCCATCAACCAGGAAGCGATCGCGCTGCTCGAGGAGGCCTTGCTCCGGCGTATCGACGCTTCGTCGAATCAACGGCGGCGCAGCGCGCAGGCCATCCTTCAGGGATACGCGAGCCCCGAGCCCGACACGGGCGCGGGCGCCTTGACCGAGTTGCCCCAGTCGGTGGGGATCGCCGCGAACGCCAGCCCGCTGTTTGAAGCCCCTGTCGTCCCGCAAAAGGACGCCCATTGAGCCCGATCACTGCAGCGCCGGCTGCCGCCCTTGCGGGCCGCTGGTGGCGCGACCACTGTCCCCTGTTCCCACTCCACCCACCGAAGGCGCCGCGCTGGTTTCAGCCTCCGCTGGACCAACACACTCAGGAAACACGATGATCAAGAACCAAGCTCACCGGTGGCAAGCCACCCTGCTGCTGGCCCTGGCAGCAACCGCAGCGCATGCCGACCTGGCCGATCTCCGGCACGCGCCATCGTGGGCGTCGCCCATCGCCTCGGTTCATGACTGGCAGGCCGGCAGTGCCATGCTGAACGAACTCAAGGCCCGCGGGGTGTCGCTGGACAGCTCAATCCCCCAGGAACCACTGCTGCAGTCTCCAGGTTTGAGCGCAGAGCTTGCTGCGGCCGGCGAGCAAGGGCAGGCCAGGAAACAGTCGCTGGTTCGAATGCAGGGCCAGGAGCTGACGCTGTGGAGCTTCGTCAGAAGCATTCACTCCTATCAGCAGGGCCGCACTTTCGAGATCGCAGCGAGCAATCTCGCCAACGTCAGCACGCTGCAACCCACCGTGTCGGAGGTTCCGTTACCGGGCGCCATCTGGCTGCTGTTGATGGGGCTGCTGGGCATGGCGGGGGTGCGCGTCACCGGGCTCAAACCCAAGGCTGGCGACGCCGGCCCGTACCGCGATGCCACGCCGCAGCCCGCTTGAACTGCACTCAACCAAGAGGATCCGACGCATGAAAAGCCGACCGCTGTTCGCCGCCACCCTGCTGGGCCTCAGTGCCGCCTGGGCGCAAGCCGCCTTCGTGCAGTACGAGCAAACGCTGGCCCCAGCAGAGGTGCCGTACACCACGTCCTTGCTGCTACCGCGCTTTGACAGCGCGCTGGGCAGTCTGAGCGGCGTCACCCTGAGCTTCGCCGCCAGCTTTGCCGGCGAAGTGGGGATATTCAACAGCCGTTTGACACCTATCGCCTTCACCAACGCCTTCAGCGCGGTGCCAGTCACGATCCGGTCACCTGACGGCAGCGTGCTGTTGTCTGCAACCGCCGGCGGGACGGTGCCCAGCGGCATCGCCGAGCCGGGCTTCAACAACTATGGCGGGCTCACTGGCGTGGCGTCCGCCACGGCGACCTTTTCGCCCGCGATGTGGTTGTTCTATCTGGGCGCCGGCTCGGGCGCTGCGGCCTTCACGGCCGAAGCTGGCTCGGGCATTTACGGCGGCACCTCTGCGCCGGGCCTGTTTTTCGGGGGTACAGGTCAGGCGGGCGGGCTGCTGAGGGTGCGCTACGACTACGACGTGGCGGCAGTGCCGCTTCCGCCCTCGGCCTGGCTGTTGGGTGCAGGGCTGGTCGCGCTGTGGTGGGCGCGACGGAGACCCACCACCGCGACGACGACGTTGAAATACTCGTTGACCTGAGTATCTGGATAGTCGACAGTGATCCGAAACTCAATACCTGTACGGTGTGTTGGTGGCGTGGTAGATAATCACTCGAAAACTCTTGATGCAGGGACTGATTCCACCACGGGCGCGACTGTGCACGCGGGCCGTGCGGAATCAGAGTGCAGCGGCGGCTCTCCTGCGGCCGACCCAGCCCAGGGCACCCAGTCCGGCCAGCATCAGGGCCAGCGCGGGCGGCAGCGGAACCGGGCTGACCTGAACCGTCTTGATGTCGAACTTCAACCGTTCGTCGAAGTTGAACGGCACCGTGCCCGTGAACTGCGCCTGCACCTGGCCGGTGATCGCCCAATTGAAGAGCGACAGGTCGCCATCGGCTACGAGCCATTGCTGGGCGTAATCCGCGCCGCCGGGTCCGGGGCTCAGCAAGTGGGTGTCGCTCATGCTGACAAGTGCTCCGCTCGTCGAAAGCCCTGGCCCGCCGCTGAACACCAGATTGTTGAGGCTGATAGAAAGACCGGTGACGCCCGTCTGCAGGTTGTTCTGCGCCTGGGCGAACAATTCGATGGCGTTGTAGGAACGGGTCGGACTGATGGAGGGCGAGCCGAAAGGCGCCGTCCACGACACTGTGCTGGGGCTGCTGATCAGCGGCGGCACCGTCGTGTCGGTCAGGGTGAAGCTGTAGCCGCTGCCGGCCACGTAGTTCACCGAAAAGTCCCAGGCCCGGTTGTTGAGCGTGGCCGCGTCGCCAAGGAATTTCTGCTGCACGATCGTGGAACCACTGATCACGGTGCTCGTCGCGATCATCTGATCCCAGTTGGTCTGGCTGATGCGATACCGCGAGTCCATGGCCACCGCGGTTGGAGTGAACTGCGAGCCGTCGGCGTTGAGCACGACCACCGCCGCATGGACGGCGCCGGACCCGGCGACTGTCAGCAGAAGGCCGCCAGCCCAACACCTGGCGGAAGTAAAGCAGGTTCGGTTCATAAGGCGCTCCTTTTGTGTGGAATGCAGGACAGATGCAACTGAACAGCGCCACGCAAATGGCCCGGTTCGCGCTTGTCGGGGTACAGATCCGCTCGCAGCGTCGACCGGGGTCGATCGGAAACCTGCGGACGCAGCTTAAGAGATTCGCATGACATTCCTCGCATGCCCTTCGCGTGTTGACGTAGTCCGAAGGAAGCACGCCGGATGGGCTATGGACGACACAGGATCGTCATCCAACGAGGACGGCGGGGCTGCGAGATCGCCGCACCCGCCGAGCACAGGCTCATGCCGCGATTAAGTATCGGTGCCCAGCATGAAACGCTGTCGGCGGCCCAGGGACTGGGCGCCGCGCCCAAGCGCCGGCTCCGAAGAGCGACTCTCAGCCAGTCAGCCGCACGCCGGTTCTTCAGGTGCTGCGGTCACCCAGCCAGCGTGTGTACCACGGCTGTCGCTTGGCAGCCGCGCCGGTTTGGACGTCGCGCGCGTCACGGCCCTTGCTCATCACCGTGCCCACAAGGTTGAATGACGCGAGCAACGCGGCTGTGCTCTCCATGTCGGCCTGCGAGGTGGTGTGCTCCTCGACGACGAGCAAGGTCGTGTCGACGTGGGGCAAAAAGGCCATTGCATCGGCCGTATCCAGCAGCGGCGGCAGGTCGACCACGATGTAGCGGTCGCTGTATCGCTGCTTCAGCTCCTGGATCAAATGCTGCGCCGCCTTGGTGGCCAGCAGTTCGGCCGAGTTGCTCAGGGCCTCACGCCCGGCCGGCAACAGCACCAGCCGGTTGACACCCGGGCTGATGAAGAGTTCTGAAAGCGGTGTCCCCATGGTCAGGTGTTCGCCCAGGCCGGCCGCGCCCTCCAGGCCAAAGAGGCGCTGCAGGCCGTGCTGCGCCAGGTCGCCATCGACGAGCAGCACGGCGCAGTCGTAGTCGGCCGCGATCGTCAGCGCCAGGTTCACCGCCGTCAGCGACTTGCCCTCGATGGCGCGCGGGCTCGACACGGCCAGCACGCGGTGGCCGTCGGCCCGCATGCGCAGCAGCAACTGGTTGCGCAGCATCTTGAAGGTCTCGGCCAGCTCCGAGCGGTCCATCTTCACCACGCCCGGGTGGCGCTGCAGCCGCAACAAGGCATCGGCCATTACGCGCGTCGTCGAGTAGGCGATCTGCAGCGGCTCGGGCCGTGCCGACACGTCGTCGGGTTCGGGCGCGGTCTTGACCACGTGCACTCGCGCGACGTTGGGAGGGTTCGGATCGATCATGACCGGATTGTCGGAGTGAACGCGCATGTTTTCCTCTTGCGGGGCCGCCTCAGTTCGACAAACGCCGCAATACTCCATACCAGGCCACGTCCACCGGCATGTAGAAGTAGTGCAGGAGAGTCACCACCAGAGTCAGCCCGATCAGCCCGATCAGCAATCCAGCGCGCAGCATCAGCTTCCGACGGCGCGTCGCCAACGGGCTGGGCAGTTGCGGCAAGATGCTCAACACGGGCACCTGCAGGATGCGCACGATGTCCTTCGGCGAGTGCACGGCGGCATCGAGCGACTCGCGCAACGCCACCGCCGCGATGCTGCCGCCCAGCGCCAGCACCAGTCCCATCAGCAGGATGAGTTGGCGGTTCGGCCGGTAGGGCTTCTCGGGCAGGATCGGCGGCTCGATGATGGTGAAGCGTTCGGCTTTGCGGCCTCGCTCCAGCTGCTCCGCCACCTGCGCCTGCATCTGCTTCTCGCGCATTTCGCGGAAGCGCGCGCGAGAGCTGTCCAGATCACGCGCGAGCTCGAGGAACTCTCGCTCGACACCGGGCGTCTGTGACAGCCGCAGGTCGAACTCCTGCAACCTGACTTGCAGCGTCTTGCGCTCGGCGCGCATCACGTCAATCTGGGAGCCCGTGGTCTCGATCTGGGCCTTGAGCTGGATGTAGACCGGGTTGTCGGGCTTGCGCACGCGCCGTCCATCGGCAGCAGCGCTGTCCGATTCGCTCGCCTTCACCGCTTGGTCGAGCGCGGTGTAGGCTCGCCGCAACGCCACGACGTCCGGGTGGTCGTCCGAGTACTTGCGCCGCAACTCGGCCAGTTGAACGCGAAACTGGTCGAGCTTGTCCCCGCGGTCGGCCGCCTCGGGCGTGAGGCCGGTCTCGGACCGCAGGTTGGCGATCTCCCGCTTCAGGCGCTTGATGTCGGGGTGGCTGTCGCTGTAGGTGCCGGTCAGGCTGCTGAGCTGTGTCTGCAGCAGGCGCAGCCGGTCCTCTGGCTCCAGTGCGGCCGTGCCCGACACCCCGGCGATGGGGATGGACGGCCGCGCGTCAGCGAGCTGGCTCTCGAGCTGAATCTTGCGGTCCTGCAAGAACACCATCTCGCGGTCCAACCGCTGCAGTTCGGTCGCGATGCGCTCGCTATTGAACTGGTTGGACATGCTCAGGTCGGGCGTCGAGCCCTGATTGCGGCGCTTGAAGTCAGCGAGCCTCTGCTCGACCTCAGAGATGTACTCGCTCACCCGGGCCAGTTCTTCGTCCAGGAACGAGGTGGTTTCGGCCGCCTTCTGCTGCCGGTTCTTCACGTTTTCGTTGAGGTACAGCGTGGTCAACTCGCTTGCGATCTTCTGCGCGTTCGCGGCCACTTCGCTGTCGTAAGACAGCGTGAAGGCGATCGTCGACTTCACCGCCGAGCCGCTACGGCGGTCGGTCACGTCGGCACTGATCGGCGTGAGCTTGATGTCACGGCGCATGCGGGCGATGATTTCCTCGCTCGTCTCGCGCTGGCGTGCAGTCCCGTACAAGGTGTACTTGTCCACCAGGTCGAGCAAGGTGGCACGCGTCATCACCTGCTGGCTGATGACCTGGATGCGTTCGTCGGCAAAGCTCGTCACGGTGGACCGCACAAACTCCTGGGGGATCTCCTGTTCCTTGATCAGGATCGTGGCCGTCGACCGGTACACTGCCGGCAAGGTCAACGCGACGATCGCCGCCACAGCGAACAAGAGCAGAAACACGATCAGCAGCAGCCCTTTGCGGCGGCGCAGGACAGAAAGGTAATCTGCGAGCGACTTGCCCTGGTCGGCGCCGGGCTCGGCGGCGATTAGGTAGTCGGGTGATGACGCGTTCATGGTGTGGGGGTGTCGAGAGGTTGCGGTGGGCTCGCCGCTCAGCGGAACGCGAACAGTTTCGGCCCTTGGAGCCTGAGCGTCAGGAAGACGACGTTGGAGGTGGAGTGGACGTTCGCTCGAACGTCATCCGAGCGCGAAGACCGAAAACCTCCTTCAAGGCTCAGGTCGGGATCCAGCGCCTTGCTGAACCCGAGGCTCCACTCGCGGAAGCGCGGCTCAGCGGCGTTGCTGCCGAAGTAGTTGCCACGCGACGCCGAGACGGCTGCGCTGGCGCTGAAGGGCGGCGAGAAGCTGCGCCTGACGCTGGCCTGAAGCGCCTCTTCACGCAGCACCGCGCCGGCGCCGCTGGGCGTGACCCGGTTCGATGCGCTCACTGCAAGCGACGTCACCTCGTCGAACTGGTGGTTCAGCGAAGCCTCGTATTGTCCGCCTGACCGTGTCGACACGCCCTCGATCTGCGCCACGATGGGGTCGACCACGCCCGAGGTGCAAAAGGCGATCGGCAGCGGGCACACCAGCACGTCCTGCGAAGAGCGCGTCGTGGTGCGGTTGCGACCGACGCTCAGCGAGCCAGACGAGCGCTCGGAAAACGCGTGCTGCCAGTTCAAGCTGGCGCTGTTCGTGCGTGCGCGTGAGCTGCCTGTCAGGGTCCGGTACCGCGAGCCGCTCAGCTGCAGGCCCAGGCTGTCGATCTCGGTCAAGCGGTAGCTGATGCCGCCAGCGAGGCTGCCATTGCGGTAGTTCACGGCATTGACGAAGCCACCGCCGTAGCGCGTGCTCGAACTGTTGAGCCCCAGGTTCGTGTTGCTGCGCTCGCTGAGCGCACGCGACCAATTCAACCTTGCGCTCGTCGTTTCCGTTTCGCCGCGCCCCAGCGCCACCTCGCTGGCTCTTGTCGCCTCCGCGGTGGAATCGCGCCGGAACTGCAGTGCCCCGGTGTAGGTGTCGAGCAGGTAGCTGCGCGACTGGCTGAAGTCCAGGTTGAGGTCGACCCGGTTCTGGATGTTCCGTCCGCCCTGCGAGACCGGCTGGAACAAGCCCACGTTTCCCGCCAATCGCGTGGCGCTGCTCTCGCTCTCGCGCGCGGCGTTGAAACCCGCAGACACCGACAGCGTGGTCACGGCCGGCCCCGGCGAAGGCGAACGTTCGTAGTTGTCATCGACTTCCATCTGCGACTGCGCACTGCTCGACAAGTTCCACGACTGGGCACGCACCGGCGCAGCCAGGACCAGCGCGAGCGGAATGCAGGGACCCCAGAGCGCAGCACGTCGCAATCCACGGGCAGTCACGGCACCAGGAGGACGTCACCGCTCTTGAGCGTGATGTTCTGCGACAGATCGCCGGCCTTGCGGACGCGCGTGTAGTCGAACGGGATGGAAACCGACTCGCCGTTCACCTTGCGGATGATGCGAATGCTGTCTTCCACCGCGAACGGCGTCATGCCGCCGGCCAGCGTCAGCGCCTGCAACACGTCGACCCGCCGCCCAACTGTGAAGTCGCCCGGCTTGTTGACCCGCCCGATGACGTAGATGCGGTAGCTCGCCACGCGCACCACCGCCACTGTCACCACCGGCTCAGGGATGAACTTTTCGAGCCTGCTCACCACCTCGTCGCGCACCTGGGCCGCCGTCTTGCCGGCCACGATGATGTCGCCCACCAGCGGGAAAGAAATGCCCCCGTCCGGGCGCACGAGAACCGAGGCCTTGAGGGACTCTTCCTTCCAGACCGAGATGTCCAGCGCGTCCTCGGGGCCGATCGCGTAGCCCAAGTCGGCGTTCGCGGCGCCCACCGCGTTCACGGTCTTGCCGGCAGCGGCAGCAGTGGCCGACGGCGCGGCAGTCCTGATCGGATCGCCCCACTGAGGTTCGGTCACAGGCGGCGCTGGGGGGCGCTCACGCCCGGACCTCGGCAGCTCCAAGCCGGAGAAGCCCATGCCGGCGCAGCCGCTCAGCAATGCAACAGCCAGGCCGAGCAGAACGGGGTTGGCAACCCGACGCGCGCTTGGGAACCAGGAACACAGCAAAGGATTCGGCATCAGCGGCTTGCAAATGGAGTGAATCGCTCCGCGTCGGCGCGGTCGCGTGCGTCCTGCACAAAGTTGAATAGCTGCACCTCGCCCAGCCCCAACACCGGGTCGCTCTTGTACTTGTTGCGGTACGCGGCTATCAGGTCGGCGTTCAACCGGGCCAGGCGCTGGTTCTTGTCGGTGCACTCGGTCACCATCTTCACTTGATCGGCAAAGCGTGCCTGCAGTTGCAGCTGATCATTCTCGCGCAGCTTGAGCTGCTGCGCCGCCTGCGCGAGCTCACGGTCCTTGCTGCTGACGAGCTCGTCGCCGCCCTTGCGTTGATCGACCAGCTGGCGCTCCAGCTCGGCCACGCGGGCGGTGAGGGCCTCGCGCTCAGCTCGCGCGGCCTTCAGGTCACCGCCGAGCTTGCGCTCGGCAGAGGAGGCGCGCGCCAGTGCGGCGGCGTCCGCCCCCTGCTTCTTGGCCAGCCCGGCCTGGTCGGCCTCGATCTTCGCCTTCGCCGCCTGGGTTTCCTGCAACTGTTGCTGCAGGCCCTGCATCTGCAACTGCATCCGGCGCTGGGCCCTCTCGGCAATCTTGTCCTGGGCCTGGGCCGGCAACGCGCCGGCCAGTGCCACTACCAGTAACGAGAGCGCAGCCAGCGCCTTCAGCGCCGGGCGAGCGGGCTGCCATTTGGGCCTGTTCATGATGTTCCCGTCCACAAAGTTGCGCGCGCTCAGAAGCGCATGTTCAGATCGACCTGCAACACGTCCACCGACAGCGGTGCTCCGCTGAGGGAGTCGCCGCTCAAGTAGCGGACGAGTAGCGAGCTGTTGCGTCCCACGCCGTAACTGCCGCCCAAGGTCAGGCCCTTCGCATCGGTACCGCCGAGCCGGAAGTCGCTGTCGGTGAAGGCGTCGAGCACCGCGTCACGTTCCACATGCTTGTAGTAGGCAAACACCTGCCAAGCCTCAACGCGCGTGATCTCGGGGTCGCCGAACGCCGCACGCACCATGTAGGCACGGGCCTTAGATTCGACCCGGGTGCCGAGGCGGGCCGACACTGCATCCTGGTCGAAGCCCAGGTTCTGTACGAAGTCGCCGGACAGCAGGATGCGCTTGCCCATGGCGCCGGGGAAGTCCAGCGAGCCCGTGAGATTGAGCAACTGGTACGCGGCCGCCAGCGCCAGCAACGGCCGGTTCACGTCGGACGAGATGTTGAAGTACGTGTTGCCCTTTTGAGCGAATGACGGGGCGGTGTAGTCGAACTGGCTCGATCCGGGCGAATTCAGCTGGCCGACCATGTTCGTGTACTTGTAGTAGCCCAGCCCCAGCTTGGCGCCGAACACATCCAGGGAGCCCGGCCGCTCGGCGCCGATCTGCGCACCAAACAACCACTTGTCGGCCGAGGCCAGCTCCACCTCTTGCACCGGCAACGCAGCCAGCGTCAGGAAGCCCCTGTACCGACCGCCAAGGAAGCGCGGCGTCCACTGCGCGGCCACGCCATCGAAGCTCAGGTCGTTGGCCCACACCAGGTCGGTGCCAAACCAGGGGTTGCCGAAGCGGCCCGCGACGACGTTGTAGTCATCGCCTGAACGCCAGCGCACGAAGGCGCGGTCGAGTGCCACGGTAAAGCGGTTGCCGTAGTTTCCCAACGTCTGGTTGGACGACAGCGGGTCGGCGGCGCTGCCGGTCGTTAGGCGCACGGCGGCCGACCAGTTCGAATCGATGGTGGCGGTCAGGCCGAGCCGGGCGCGCACGCGCAACCGGTGCCGGGCTTCGCTGGTGTTCAGCAACGCGAGCGCCCGGGTGCGGTTGGTGTCGCTCACGCTCACCGCGGTCGCGTTGTCGTCGGCGAAGTTGTCGTGTTGATAGCGCACCCGAAGATCGCCCTCCCAGCGGAGGCTGCGCACCCACTCGGTCACCGAACCCGGCGCCGCCCAGCCCTCTTTGGCCGCCTGGGCGGCAAGCTCGGCACGCACCTCGTCCTTGATCTCTTTGCGCACGAACTCCGGCACAAACGGCACGCGCACGGTGGTCGGCGCCGTGGCCCTGCCGGCTGCCGCGCCTGCCACTGGGACGGGAACGGTAGCCAGCGCGGGCACCTCCACCTCCTTGAGCAGGGCCTCGGCCTTGGCGCGTGTCAGCAGCCCCTGGTCGACCAGCAGCTTGATCAGCTTGGCGGTCGTGGCGCGCACCTGGTTGATGTCGGCGGCATCGGCCGCCTGGCCGTGCGCTGCCGAGCCCGCGAAGACCAGGCCAAAGGAAAGCCCAATCGCAAAACTGCGGGCGTGGCTGAAAGGCAGGAGCTTCATGGAGTCAGTCGTGTTCGTGTTCTGCTGAAGGTCGCAAGCGAGTTCGCGTGCGTTCAGGAACGGTTGCTCAGGCGCAACTGCATCGGGCGCATGCTGGCAGGCGGCACCTCCCGCAGCGGCGACATCTCGGCCAGCGTGGTCTGGATCAACTGATCGACGCCTGGGCTGCCGGAACCCGACACGATCTCTGACCGCTGCACCCGGCCGTCATCACCGAGCCAGATCTTCACGACCACGCGAAACTCTTCCTTGAGCACCTTGCGGTTGCGCGACATCGCGTCGAAGAACTGCCGCTGCAAAAGCCCGGAGTAGTACGCGCCACTGCTGCCGCCGCCGCCGGTGGCCAACAAGTCACGGCCGCCCGTGCTGCCGACCAGGCCGAAGCCATCGCTGCCCGCCGCGCCGGCCGCATCCACGCCGAGCGGCTTGTCCGACGCCGGCTTCTCGTCCGCCTGCTTGGGCTCGTCGGGCTGGGGCTCGGGCTTGGGCTGGTCGATTTTCACTTCCTCTTTGATCTTCGGCGGCTCGGGCATCCTCTCGGGCGGCTTCGGCGGCGGCGGCGGCGGTTGCTTGATCAACGCGATCTGCTGCGGCCCCGGCTTGGTCTTGCCGGTCGGGCCCAGGTAACTGCTGATCAGCAGGCCCATGCCCAGCATCAGCCCGAGCAGGCCCAACCCGAGCGCCGCGCGCTTGAGCAGCGACGCCTTGGGCGGCGTGTCGTCGAAGTCGTCATCCTCGTCAGCCATGGCATCGCCGCCCTGCGGCCGGCCTCACTTGACGAGCCGCTGCGTCACGAGACCCAGCTGCGTGATCTCGAGGCGGCCCATCAAGTCGAGAACGTCGATCACCTTTTCGTAGCTCACCTTCGCATCACCCTTGATGACGACCGGAAAACTCGGGTTCACCGCCTTCAGCTGGCGCAGGCGGTCTTCCAGCTCCTGCAAGGTGACGGGATAGGTGTCGAGGAAGATCTGGCCGTCGTCGCGGATCGTGATGGCCTTGGTCTGCGGCTTGGCCAGGCTCGGTGCGGCACTGGCCTTGGGTAGGTTGACCTTGATGCCCTGAACCGACGCGGTTGTCATGATGATGAAGATCACCAGCAGCACGTAGGACAGGTCGAGCATGGGGACGACGTTGATCTCGTCGTAGGGTTTGCCTGCACCTTGGAGTTTCATGTCGTGCGCCTCAGACCGAATGGTTCTCTGCGATACGGGTCACGAACTCGTCGACGAACACCTGCATGTCCGACGTGATCTCCTGGATCTTGCCGGTCAGGTAGTTGTAGCCAAAGAGCGCGGGAATCGCGACCGCCAGGCCTGCCACCGTGGCCACCAGTGCCGCGGCAATGCCCGGCGCGATGGCGTTGACGTTCACGTCGCCGGCCGCCGCAATGGCCGCGAAGGTGATCATCACCCCCACCACCGTGCCCAGCAGGCCCAGGAACGGACCGCCCGCGATGGAGATGGTCAGCAGCACCATCTGCGAGTTCAGGCGCTGCATCTCGCGCACCATTCGTGCGTCGATGGTCGCGCGAATGGCATTCAGCGACTGGTCGGACAGGATCGGCTCACGCCCAGCCATGGCATAGGCTGCAAACCGGCCCCGCAGCTCATGTGCGCCGGCGGCGTACAACCGGAACATCGGAGAGTGGCGGAACGCACGTGCCGCTTGCTTCTCGGACTTCTCGGCCGCGCCATCTTGCGCGCCGGACTGGATCGAGTTGACCATCGCCTCGAACTGCGACTTGAAGCGGTCGTTATCCTGCGCGGCCTTCCAGACGAACATCGTCTTGGTGATCATCACCCACACACTCAGGACGAACATCACCATCAGGACGGCAATCACCACCCAGCCGTCGATCGTCACCGCGCTCAGCAGAATCTTTATGTAGGACGGGCCGGACTCCTCCGCGCCGCCCTCTGCCTGGCCATAGGCCACCAGCTTCTGGTCCGGGCCCTGGCTGCCGGCCGCCACCTTGAGCCAATCGGGCGACCGCGCCACGTTGGCCACCTGCAGCTCGTCGAGCTCGCCCTTGAAGCCCTGGCCCACCGACACCGGCCCGGCAATCGCCGGCAACGTGCCCGCCACCTTGCCGACTTCCTGGCCGCTGACAAAGAGTGCGAGCCCGTCCTTGAGCACCAACGCGACATGCTGCCAGGTGCCGGCGGTGAGCGGCACCGCCGACGTGGCCGTCAACGTGCCGGCCTGGGCCACGAGGCGGCCTTCCTTGATCTGCAGCGACAACGACGCAGCGCGGTCCTTCTGCGCGAACAGCGAAGCATCCGCCAGATCCACGGGCTTGATCCACATCGAGACTGTCATCCCCTCGGCCGTCGAGGCCAGCCCAGGAGTCGCCTTGATGCCGATCTCGCCCGCACCGTCGAACACCGCCGCGCCGCCGATCAAACCGGCCGCGCTGGGCTTGGCCGTGAAGGTGGTGGCGTGGTTGGCTGCAGCGCTGGCATCTTGCGGAAGGCCGTCCCTTTCACCGAAGTGGTAGACCAGCACCTGCGCTGCGTCGTAGCTGGTCTTGGCGTCGCCGCCGGCCATCGCATTGGGGTTGCCGTAGTAGAGCCAAACGAAGTCGGTCTTGCTGCCGGGAGCCAGCTTGGGCAACTGCACCCACACCAGCGCAAGCTCGTTCAGGCCATCGAACTTTTCGATGTGGAATTTGAGCGGCGTCTTGTCGTCCGCGGCGATGAAGCGCAGATCCGCGCCGTCCGGCCTGGCGTCGTAAAACTGGAAGTTGCCGGTGTGCAGACGCACCAGCACCGGCGCGCCATCCACCGGCGCCGCAACCGTCAGGCCGTCGGCCGAGGTATTGAGGTTGATCTTCACCCGCTTCGTCCACTCGGCGTTCCAAGCCGCATGCGCGCTGCCGAAGCCGAGAGTGGAAAGCAGCACTGCCACCAGAACAACAAGTTTCTTCATCACCACCAAGCCGAGGTTCGTGTAGCCAAAGCTCGGTAGTGTCAGCAACGTGTATTTCAGGCGCGTGAATTGGGCGCTGGCGGCGCCGTCCGAAGGTCTTTAGCCCGTCGGCTGGACGAAATGCCCATGGAATCAAGCACTTGGGTGGCCACCGGGTGCCAGGGCACAAGACGCCACTGCGTGATTTGTGCTGTACACCGTGGCCAACAGCGACACCGCCGCCCGCTTGCTGGTGTAGCGCAACTCGAAACATGGCCGTGCCCTCTGCGCCATATCCGCGCGCGCTACCTCGTCGAGTTGCAGCCACCGGCGAACCAGATCGGTACAGCCGGCGGCGGTGTCGTTATCGACGAGACCCGCACCGTCGGCGACGATCTCGCGCCAAATGTTCACCGAGTAGGAGATCAGCACCGGAACGCTCGCGGACAGGGCCTCCACCACGGCAATGCCAAAGTTCTCCTGATGCGACGGCAACACGAACGCCTCAGCACATTGCAGCGCGCCCCACTTCTGCTCCCCGAGCAGCATGCCCGTCCAGTACAGGCTGCCCTCGACGCCGAGCCGGGCGGCAAGCGCCTTCAGCTGGTTTGCATAGTCGCCATCGTCCGGCCCGGCCATGATCACGCGCATGGTGGCGGGGTTCCAGGAACCCTCGCGCTGCAGTTGGGCCAGCGCCCGGATCAGCAGGTCGACCCCCTTCTTGGGGTGCACGCGGCCGAGGAAGATCAGACAGCGTTTGCCCTGCAGTGCAGGGTGGGCACCGAGGAATGCCGCGCAGTAGTCGCGCCCAAGGTCGGGCACGCCGGCCGTGCCGTATTTGACGACGACCTCGTTGCAGTCATAGAGCCAGAAAGAATCTCGCGCAAGGTCGCGCTCTTCCGGGCAGGTGAACAGCACTGCATGCGCATCCCGCAGCACCGGGTACACGGCCCAGGGCCAGACCAGCCACTTCTTGAAATGCTTCAACGGGTAGCGGTACTTGAACCAAGGGTCGAGCATGCCGTGCGTAAAGACGTAATACGGCACCGGCGCATGGCGCAAGGCGCGCCAGACTCCGAAACAGTTGTGGCCCCAGATTC
>ENA-ORBV01007385-ORBV01007385.1-microbial-mat-metagenome-genome-assembly--contig:-NODE-7385-length-18897-cov-18.930234_pt1 | contig 18897 bp, 14 predicted proteins | sample MGYA00237777_ERZ505514 | MGnify/ENA primary metagenome ERZ505514 (study PRJEB26160, sample SAMN06269048) | microbial mat metagenome | isolation source: Oligotrophic lake microbial mat | place... | reverse complement strand
TAGCGGACGTAGTCTGTGGGGCCCCAGTAGTGGCCGAAGAAGGGAAGTTGGCGGAACTCGCCCGTGTAGATGAACGGCGCCTCATAGTTGAAGATGGGGTCGTAGCGCATTACCTGCACAACCCAACTGCTTGCCTCGGCGGCCGTCGAAGAGAACTGCAAGTAGTAGGCGCCGTTGCTGAGGGTTGAGAGCGTGGGCAATACGCCCGGGAGCCGCACGCCGATCTTGTACCAGCGGTTGGGGTAATCAAGCTCATCGATTGAAATCGTGGCGGGGGTGCCCTGGATCGAGTTCGTGACGGTGTCGCGCACCTTGATGGTAAGATCTACCCCGTCCTGGGATGGCAGGCGAGAGACAACGACCCAGATCCATCCGTAGTCGTCGGCGTCGTTGACCGTGAAGGTCTGACGCATCTCGGTTTCTTCATTCACGAGGTAGGCGGGGAAGTAGTTTCCCAACCAGGGGTAGTCGTCAGAGTCGCCGTCAGCGGGGGAGACACCAGTCCACGGCTGGCTGTCGTCGCTGCGAACCCCGTAGTCTGGGGGGCCTACTGACCCGAGGTCGGTTTCCAGAAGGACGCCATAAGCGTTGGGGCTTTCAGTGCCAATCTGAACCGGTCGTCGAGTAGTCCCATCGAGCTTGGGGATCGACGAAGTCCACAGGGGGGAACCAGGAATGGACCCACCGTCGATGGGGGCAAGATAGGAAGGGGCAATCGGTCCAAGGCTGTTGCCCCGACGCATCAGGAAGAGGTACCGATTCCCAGGAACCAAGGTGAAGGTCTCTTGATCGAAGGTCTCCTTATTGCGAACGGCCACGGCCTTCCATCCCTGCCCCTTGGGCGGAAAGATGGTGGAGCCAAGAGCGATTCGAGCATCCCCTGGAGATGACTCAACAATCATCTGACCTTGAAGGATGGTGGCCAAGTTGTTGGCGGATCCGGTCGGCTGAATGATCCACCCCATGCCCATCTGGCCTTCCCAGTAGGGAGAGCCTGGGGCGGGTCCGGGGTAGGTCGAGTCAAACCGATCGATGTCCGCGATCGTCCAAGGAGCGCCGGTCAACGGCATGTAGTACCAGTCGTGGTAGATGTCGGTGACACCGTCATTGGCTGAGACGGAATAGCGCGGTCCGGTGCACTTGTGACCATTGACCCACATGTAAGGCTGGAGTTCGAAGGCCCCCTCAGCCCCGAGGGCGAGGTACTGAGAGCAAACGAACCGCTGGCGAACTCGCGTGACCCAACGTCCGGCCTGCGTGCCCGCGACGCCGTCGAAACTCACTGCGAAGTCTGCCCCCAAACCGTAGAAGTTGAACACGAACTGGTTGTTGTCGACTGGTTGACCGGAGTTGGGCCAGATGCCCGGGGTGAGGGCTGGGCTGTCGAGGCAGCTGTAGTACGGACCCACCAGACTTGGGTTCTCGGGCTGGAAGCTGCCCGGAGTCCAAGGAGAAGCCCCAACGAAGATGTCTCCTCCTGGGTAGTAAACGAAATTCTCAGACTGGTTCAGATCGACCTCGCCATCAGTGATGTCGAAGATCTCCATGTTGATGACCGAGTAATCGTTTGTCTGCTGTTGGAGGAAGTTCCAGACGTAGCCAACCTCGTCGTTGGTGGTGGCGGTGAGGATATACCCAACCGACTTTAGGTCGGAATCGAGAACCGTTACCCCGCGTCGATGGGGGTACCACTCGGGTCCGATGATGCACTGATCGTTGGGGTTGTAGAGAGCCACGAGGTGAACCTTTACGAGGAGAAGACGGCCGTCTTGATGGCCAGCTTGCGGTTGATTCCGTCAGCGACCGTTTCCCCAACCATAGCAGCATGCTCCTTGGTGGTGCCCGGGGTGGCCTTGACAGTGACAGCGATGCTCAGCTGGTTTCCGGCGGCTGAGCGGTCTGGGGTTGATAGGGAGCTGGCGGGCATGCCCTGGAGCAGACTCATGCCACTGGATACCCCAGAGAGGGTGGGGGAGGTCCCTGGGGCGAATCCAGTCCAGCCGTAGTCGTCAAGTACGTCAACGGCCTCGGCGTAGTTGTCGGCCTGGTCAAGAAGCGCCCGGATGGCGGGGTCAAGGCCGTTGTATTGGTCGGCGGACAAACCCCCCGGACCGAGACCGTTGCCCATGGTCATCCAGTCCCAGCGAGGGTCGCCTTCGCTGATGGGCCCGTCGTTCCCAGCCATGGATGCCATCATGTCCCGGGCACGTCCCAGGGCTGCGGTGAGGCCGTCCACCTTGGCCGTAGCGGCGTCGACGGGGGTGGTGTCCATGGGGAAGCCCATCTGCTCCGCCAGGGCGGCCTGAGCCTCCGTGGAGAAGCCTGAGGCAGCGCCGGTTGCCCAGATGGCGGCGGCATAGCCCTCGGCCGCTGGAGTGACCGACTGGAACGTACCAGCAGGCAGGACGGGCGGGGTCCCACCAAGCGTACTTACGCCCGAAGACGCGAGTGGTGGGAACTTGCTGTAAAGCCCGCTCTGGGCGATCAACTCGCGAGCGCGGTTCGGCCGAGAAAGCGGGATCAAGACTTCTGGCCCAGCCTCTCCAATGATCATGGAGGTGGGTGAGGTGAACATGCCGCCGTTGGCGCCAAACCCGCCGTTGACGGCGAACCTGGCAGCAGCTGCCAAATCGGCGGCCGACAGGAGGGCGTTGACATCACCCCGCGCCATGACGTCCAAGATCAACTGAGCCGTGCGCGGTCCCTGTTGGTTCATGAGGGGGATAATCTCCGCCCACACCTCAGGGTTGAGCTTGACCAACTCAATGACCTTTTCGGCCTTAGATGGGTCAGCTCCCGCCAAGATGCGAGACAGCTCGGCCTGTTGTTCGGGGGAGAGGCCTTCGAGGTTCTGGACCGACGGGAAGACGTCGATGATCTTCTGGGCGTCGGTCGGAGCCGCCCCGGCAACAATGGCCGTCAGGGCGGTGTCCTGCTCTGGGGTTAGTCCCGGAATCAACTCGTTGTTGATGGTCGGCAAGATCTCGATGAACTTCTTGACGTCTTCGGGAGACTTGCCGATCAGCATCTGGACAACCTTGGCGTTGTCTTCTGGGCTCAATCCTCCGATCTGTGCGATCTGAGGGACGAAGTCCAAGAACTGCCGGATGGCTTCGGGGTCCTGGCCCTGGAGCAGGGCGGCCAGGGTGGCCCCGCTCACGCCACCGATGCCAGCTTCAGCAATTCGGGGAATCAGCTCGATGAACGAGGCGATGTTCTGGGTGCCGACCTTTCCACCAGTGATGAGGCCTCGAACCCAATCGCGGACGCCGGGTTCCATCTCGTCTATGGTCTTGATGGCAATGTTGAGCTGCTCGTCTGGGATGTCCCTGATGCCAGCGATGATCTTGGCGAACTCGTCAGCTTCAGCAGACGTAGGGTCGAGTTCGAACTCGCCGAAGATCTTGACCTGACGCACGTCCAGGTTGAATCTCTTCGCTAGGGCAGCTTGCTGCGCCTCGCGAACAGCTAGGCCGTCCTCGTCCAGGCCCAACAGGATGTCTACCTCCAGGTCGGTTGGGAGTGCCCCGGCAATCTGGTCCGCCAAGGCCGTTGCCTGTTCAGGTGTGATCTGGTAGGCAGAGGCCAAGTTCCCGATGAGTCGGAGTCGCTCAGCGAATAGCTCTTCTCTGAAGATGCCCCTCTTGGCCGTATCATCGAGCGCCTCGTTAATGCCGTTGGCGATGATGGACTGAGTGTCGATCCACAAGCCCTTAATGCCTTTGACGGCGTTGAAATACTTGGCCCCTTCCTCGGTATCTGGAGCTGGGATGGTCAACCAGGGCAGGCCGGTGTTGGGGTTGATGAAGGCGTCCTTACCGTCGCGGACGGCGGCGAACAAGTCGACGATGTTCTGACCGACGTCGTCGGCGGGAGCGAACAGGTCGCGCATCCGTTGCTTGGTCTCATCTAGGGCGCGATTGGCATCAGTGATGCGGTCGGTCCAGGTCTTGGCCTTGTCGTTGATGTAGTCCTGATTGCGCTGCTGAAGCTCAAGTAGAGGGCCCATGGCCTCCTGCTTGAGGCGTGCTTCATCGAGGGATGTCCCGAACTCGCGGATGATCTGACCGCCGAAGGTGCCTTCGAACTGACTAGCCAACAGGGCCGTTGCTTCCTCCATGTTGTGGACGGTGCCCAGCGACTCCCCAGTCACGGAGTTGAACACCTCAATCTTCTCGGTCCCCAACTCTAGGGTTGGGATGATGTCCGACTTGGCGAGGTCAGACCAGGTGCCCATCAGGCCACCGCCACTGAAGGCGTCGTCGAACTTCTTGAAGCTGAAGTTATTGAGATCGCCCTGGAGCTGCTTGATGCCGAAGTCCTTAGACAGGCTGTCGGCGAAAGCATTGGCGCCATCAGCGCCACCAAGGAGAGCGTTGCCCAAATCCGTTGTGGTCTTCCCCAGCTTCCCTAGGGTCACCTCGACGTTCTTCATGTTGCCGGGGTTGAGTTCCTCCATTTCCTTCGTGAAGGCAGCCAGAGCGTCACCGCCAGAGAACGACCCGTCAAGGGATTGCATGATGGAGGCTAGTGAGTCGGTAGTAGATGCAAGGTCGAGGATCGACCCAGAAGCATCCTTAGCCCGGCCCGTCATCATTCCAAAGACGGTGGCTAGGGCGGTTCCAATGGCCAGGAGCATGCCAGCCGGACCGAGCCCGGCCGTAATGGCAACTCCCATAGCAATGAACGAGGGGATCAGGGCGGTGATAGCGCCTCCGAGACTGTCGGCACTCGCCGCCATCTTTCCGGAGAAGAACCCGGCCATGGTGAGCTGGGCGTTCTGGAGGACAGTCGAAGCCACCTGGCCGATCTTCTGCATGGCCCCCACCATCATGGTGGCAGCTGCCCCGACGCGATCCCCCGCCCAGAGCGCCTCGTTTCCGGCGCGCGCCATCACGTCAGCCACGCGGCCGATGATGGGGATGCCAGCCGTGGCGGTAGCGAACTTGGCCGTGCCTGCCTGGATCCTCTCACCCATGTTTATGGCGCTGAGTCCAATACCCACGACCCTGTCGGTCACGAAGGTACTGACCCTGCCAACAGCGCCACCGAAGGCTGCCAGACCCGTAGCGGTCTGAAGGAAGGCGCCGCGAGCGAGGAGCATCTTGGCGATGACCAGGGTCAAGACCAAAGTCAGGTTGTCGCCAAGGAAAGAGATGATCGGTCCGGCGATGTCTAGGAACTTCTCGAAGACTGAGAGGAGGGCAGCTCCGGCCTGCCAGAGTATCCGTATGGCAACGGCCGCCCCGGTTCCAACGGCAGTGCCAATCTCAAGGATGGCCGGGATCAGGTTGTCGACCACAGACTTGAAGTGGCCGAAGAACTCGACGGCGTCTCCCCAGACGCGCTGAATGGCGTCTCCCATGGCCTCCATGATGCCCAGGTCTTGAACAGCTTGGACCAGGTTGTAGACGAATTCAGCGGTGGCGAGGATCTTCTCGTTGACGCCGGTCAAGAACTCAACCAGCCCATTGTTGGAGACCCAGTTGTTGATGACCTGAGCCACTTCGATGATCTTGGGGGCGAGTGCGTCACCTAGGGTCTTACCCAACTCTCCAACCCCACCAGCGAAGGCGCCGAGTAGAATGCGGCCAACTTCCATCACTGGACCAAGGACGGCCGAGAAGCTATCACTCAACACGGCAACGGCGGCGCGCAGTGACTCGGACTGGGAGTGCATGAACCCAAAGGCGGCGGCCAGGAGGCCCACGACCAACACAACCGCTCCGACGGGTCCAAGTATGAACGCGAACTGCTTGGCGAGTTTGCCTGCGGACTCGGCAAAGAGGCCGAAGATTAGAGTGGCTGGACCAAGGATGGCAACCAGGCCGCCGAGAACGAAGACGAACTTCACGACCTGTGGGTTGGTGTCCGACAGATTCTGGACGAACTCAGTGGCGCCGATCGCAAGGTTTGAGAAGAATTCAAGCAGGCCACTCTCTCCGACCGAGATGGCAAGGTCAACAATGGCGTTCTTGAACAGAATGAACTTGACGGCTGCCGACTGTTCGATCTTGTCCGACATCTCACCCATGGCGCCTTCAGCGGCCTGGGATTCCGCAGTCAGCTCCCTGAATGCTCCAGCCTGCTTCATGAGAGCCAGGAAGGCGGGACCCGAACGCTGCCCGAAGAGCTTCATGACGTCGCCAACGCGAGCGCCAGAGGAGACGAACCGATCGACCGTCTCCTGGAGCGGTCTCATTGTTCCGTCTTCCTTGAAGACATCAAGGGTCGCCAGCCCCATTGAAGAAAGCTGGGTCTTGAACTCCTCGACTCCAGCGACGCCCTTGGTGCCCATGACGTCAGACACTTCAGTAGCCGACAGACCCATGTCTCGAAGCTGCTTGTTTAGCTCCTCGGCCTGATCGGAAGTGGCCCCGATGGTATCGGGGGCGAAGGCCTCCTCGACCGAAAGCCCGAACTTCTCGAAGATCTCCTGGGAAAGCTTTGTTGGGATGGCGAGACGAGTGATGATGCCTCGGAGGGCGGTGCCGCCTACAGTGTTGCCACAAACGACAATGTGACCGTTGCGGCGGACTACCAGCAGGTGATTCGGAACCTCAGCGCAGTAGACCTTGCCGACGTAGTAGGTGAACTCGTCCTTGAAATCTACGTGGTGCTTGTCGCGTGCCAGGTGACGCTTTGAGTTGTAGTTGGCGTGGTAAACCTGAGGCTCCAGATGGTTCTGGTTGACCTGAATCACGTATCCTGGGGCCGTGGCTCGGATCTCGCGCCCGGCGATGTTCCCGCAGACATCTCCAGCACTGTAACGCTCTACGGCGCGAGGGGACCAGCCGCACTTGAGGACGACTTCCTGGAGTTGTTCGACGAGGTACTTGCTGGACGTGTAGAGGTTGTTCTGCTCGTCTCCATCCCCCTGCCGGAAGGCTTCATAGAAGACCTGGATGAGTTCCTTACTCCACTCCAGCACATACGGGGGGATCTTCTTGTCCTTGGTGGTGCCGAGGTGGGAAACCTCGTTGTAGAGTTGCTGGCTACTGATCTCGATGTTCTTGCCCGAGACGCTGTAGTTGAAACCCATCCGATCTAGGACGGCGCGCATCTCGTCCTTGACCGCCCCCTCGTTCTGGGTGAGCACGACCGAATAGCCAGAGCTTGGGCGGTAGCGGCAAGACCCCTTAGATAGGTAGTAGCCGAGGAAGGCAACCCAGTCGAATGGGTCCACGACCTTGTCGTCTACGCGCTTGGTCCATGATCCACGGTCTTGGTCGAATCCTGGGAGGACATAAGCCTCGGGTGTGTACCCCGCCCAGTCAACGTGCTTGAGGTAGCGAACGTCCTTCCCCTTGACCGAAGCGGCCATGAGCATGGTCCACTCGTTAGCCTTGGCGGTCGGCTGGTTTCTGTTTGGCTTAACCCACATCCGGTGGTTGGGAGTGACGAGGAGATCGACCTTACTGGTGGCCACGTGATACATGTCGCCGCTGTAGTCGTACTCGTAGAGGTTGACAGCCCTCTCGTACTCCAGAGCCTGAGTTTCCTGGTTCACCGTAGCGAAGAGATCCTCCTCGGTGACGTCGGCCCAATTCTTGAACCCGTCCTTGGTGAGAACTTCAGTGTCTGCTGAATAACAGGCGTTGAATCCGGCCTGGGCCAAGACACCAAGTGCTGCGGCTGACTCGGCAAAGCTCAGGCCAGCGGCGGCGGCAACGGGCCCGGCGTAACGGAAGGCGTTACCCAGGTCGGTGATGTCGGTGGTGGTGGCGGCCGAGACCGTGGCTAGGATGTCGCCCATGCGGGTGAATTCTGCCGTCATGTCGCTGGTCGTCTGGCGGGCCTCCCCGAAGATGGTCGTGAACCCATCACCCACGTTGCTGAAGGATCCACCGAAACCGGTGAAGACGTTGACGAGAAGCTCAGACGCCTTGGTTAGGTCGATGTCTTCAATGGTGGATAGCTGAAGAATGGGCTCGATAACGGAGTCGATCTTGTCAGCGGAATCGAGACCAGCACGAGCCAGGTCCAACATGCCCTTGGCGATGGCGTTGGCGTCCTGGGGGAAGGTCTTTGCAAGGTCCCTGGCCTTGGTGCCGATGCGGTCGAGTTCAGCCGAACCAAGGTCGATGTTGCCGACGGCAGCGATGGTGTTCAAGGACCGTTCGAACTCGGCGGCCGTGCCGACGATGGTCGACGCCAACCCGATGAGGGGCCTAGTCAATCCATAGGTCATGGCGCCACCGGCAAGGATGGCGCGCTGTCCGGTTCGGCTCAGGGAGTCGCCGAATGAGCTGAGGGAGCCCCGAGCTTGGTCTATCGCTCCTAGTGCCCCTCCGACGGACTTCTGGGCGCTGGCTGAAACAGACTTGAGCTGACCATTCAGTGCCGCGGAGAATCCAGCGGTATTCGGAATGATCTTGATTGTCGCCGTTCCGACGATGTTACTCATTTCCAGCCCTTTGAAGCACTAGACCTGATCCAGATTAGCCCACAGAACGCACCCTTAGAGGTTTGCCGTGATGGTCTTGGACCAAGGGTCGTCAGCCTCGTTGTACCAAGAAGGCATCTCCTTACCTTGGAGATCTTCGGGCAGGTGATCACCTTCGGCGATGATGCCGCCGTTGGGACCGATGCGTCCCGTCATGTGAGCCATGATGTACCGACGTTGTTCCGCGTCGCGACCATCCATGACGTGAGCAAACATCCAAGAGATCAAGTCCAGGGCGTTCATCGCCAGGATTCTCTTGTTCATGTGGTCGAGAGTGATGCCGTTCAGCTCAACAGCGTTCTGCACAGCGTACGCGATGAGCCAAAGGGCTACTCGGTAGGGACGGCGACCACCTTCGTCATGAGATCCTCAGTGATCTCGTTCATCTCGTCCATCAAGATGGCGGGCTTCGCCGTGCGGAGTAGGTGGTTGAAGCCGTCGATCTCATCGTCAGCGATGGCGGAGTTGAGGAACTGCCTCAAAGCGCGAAGCTTCTCACTTGTGGTACTTCCAGGGTCGGAGGCAACCCCGAGATCCAAGATTACGATGGCCGGAAGCTCGGTCGTGACATGGAAGACCTGGTCGCGCACCGTAGTGAACGGCCGGGCGTCCTCGGCGTCGCCCTCCTGCGCCTTCAGGGCCTTGTAGCCCTCAATGGAGACTGGTTCGGCGGGAACTTCTTCTACCGAAGGTTCGGTGGGGGGGGTGTCGCTCATGTTGGACTGCCTTTCGCTAGGTCCGAGTGGATGAGGTACCCAACTCTAGCACGGGCATTAGTCCAAAGAACCAATGATGTCTCGGAGCGCATCCATCAAGAACCTCTGGGGCTTAGACCCCTTACCGGACCCCTTCTTCTTGACCGTAACCCGAACTCCGCCATTCTTCCGGATGCGTGTGGGGGTAGCGCTCTTCTTCATCAATCCCTCGTGGATGATGTAGGCGTACCGAGTCTCGGCCAAGACCTCCCAAGATCCCATGGCACCGCGACGGATGACGATGGAGCGTTGGAGGCGACCAGTCAAGACGGGGACCCGGCGCCGAGCTTCGTCGGCAGTCCTCTCCGTGGTTCTGCGCATGAAGGTCTGGACTACCCCTGATGGGGCTTTCAGAAGGTGGTCTAGGCCAGCCTGGTCAAGATTGACCTGGAGCGACGTGATCACGACCCACAGGTGGACATGTCAAGCTCGAAGGTCAGAAGCCAGCGCCACCCCGCACACCCGCCTTGAGGTCCCAGGGGCTGCATATCTCCCCATGCCATATCAAGGCAGTCACGGCTCACAGAGTCCGGCCAGATGGATCCGTCGCAGGCGGCGCCGATGAGGGAGCACTGGAGTGCCCAGGCGTCCTCCAGAAGGGCCCTAGCGGCGGCGTCAGTGTCCTCGGTGGCTGGGAAGGGATGGTAGGCATTGTCGACCACGGTGGGGAAACAGGGTCGCCACAGCTCGATAACTAGATCGAGGACGCGACCGAGGTTGTTGCACTGGTTCAGCACGCGACCACCAGTCACGTACTGGGCGTTGAAGCCCATGCCAATAGAGGGGCGAATGAACTCAGCATAGACCACCAGCATGTCACAGCAGTCCACGGCTGGGGCGTTGTGTGAAATGTAGGCCTCGTTTGGCTGCCCGGTACTCGTGGAGGCCAGGCCGTCGTAAGCGACATCAAGAACCGACTGGGAGATTTCGGCGAGGTGGAGGAGGTTAGCCATGATGACTCAATTCAGGTGAAGGTGACGTTCTTGATCCCAGCATCGGGGCGGTAGACCCGTCCGCGCCGTTGGATCTGGTGGGGGTTCACACTCTGAAGCCATTGGTCTACTTCGTAGATGCCGACCTTTCCGTCCTGGATGAAATCCATTGGGTCTGCGAAGGCGATGTCGACGTCCTGACGACTGATGGCCTTCACCCGGGCGGGAAGGCAGTTGTCCGCCCCGCAACGGGCCTTGGCCATCTCGCATGCGTAGATGCTGGCGACATAGCGACCATCAAGCGGCACGGGCTTGCCGTAGTTGTACTCGACGGTCCACACGCCCGGATCTCCGGGTTCTCCCGTGAGATCATTGGTGCACGGCCACTTGCCGCCATCAACGCGAACGAGCCAGCGGTAGGCCTCGACTTTGTAGGCGGATGGGTCGAGAATCTCACCATCGATGATGACTTCGATGATCTCGTTGATGGGTCCAGCCAGCTTGATCCGCTCTAGGTTGCACTTCTTGACGCAGCGGCCACAGTTGATCCAGCCGGTCCCAGATCCGTTGGGTAGTGGGTATGACGGGTACCCCCAGGTATAGGAGCCCCAGCCAACATCAGAGCAGCCGGTATTGCACCCGCGACACGGGTAGATGATCCGTTCGCAGGGTCCAGGCCACTGACGGCCAGAGAGGCGGTAGAGGACGGCTGAGACGAAGTTGACGATGGGGACCAGGTCGAAGTTGATGGCGAGACCCTTACAGCATTCGCGTATCTCCGCCTCCGTGGTCCACGGAGAGCACACGGGCGTAGTGGGAATCGCTGCCATTCCACCATCTTAGTGCCCGAGTGCTCTCCGATCTGGACTAGCTAGGAAGCCAACTCCAACCAGTAGATCCAGTCGGGGTGGGCGGCTTGTCCAGAAGACACCACAATACGCTTGCCGCCCTCTGGACGGAAAGGGACGAAGAGCATCGTCCAGCCAAGATCTTCGAGCATCTTGCAGTCCTTGCGCTGGTTGCAGTCGAAGCAACAGGCGACGACGTTCTCCCAGCGGTGGGGGCCACCCTTGGCGCGTGGCACGACGTGGTCCATCGTGTCGGCACGTCCACCGCAGTAGCAGCACTGGTAGTTGTCGCGCCGGAGGACGGCTCGTCGCGAGAGAAAGGCCTTCTTGTAGCGCGGGACCTCTCGGTACCGCACCAGCTTGATGACCGTTGGCCATGGCCACTTGACACCGCCAGCCGAGTGGAAGGACTCTTCCCGCTCATTGACGATCTCCGCCGTGCCCTTGGCAAGCAACCACTGGGCGCGCGCGATCGTGACGGTGTTCAACGGCTCGTACGAGGCGTTCAGCAGCAAGACTCGATCGGACATGGAGGCATCTTACGTCATGGGGCGGACATGGGAAACGCGTGAGAGCCCCGACACTAGGCCGGGGCTCTCAGGTACCGCTAGGCGAGGGATGCGATCAGGAAGAAGCGATCCCAGTCTCTACGTAGGTGCAGTCGCTCGTCTCGGGGATCGAGCCAACGGTGCGCCAAGCCAGGGGGCCACCGGCCTGGATGGCAGCCTGGTCAGAGAGGGTCCAGTCGTCGGGATCGACGTCGGGCGGAAGGACGGGGGGCGGGGCTCCAGTGGGAACGCCAGCGGGATCTCCGCCACCTGGGGTCCAGCTGGGGAAGGACGAGCCCGGGTAGGACGGGAACCACAGTGGGTTGTTCTCTGCATAGCCGGACACGGTCAGCTCAAGAGCGCCAACCGTGAAGTTCATCCCGCCGGAGAACTCCCAGTTGTTCGAGGTGGGCATGACCCAGTGGATGTAGAGGTCGTTCGAGACGCCATCAACAGAGCAGGCACCCTTGTTGGCGTTGACGGACCAGAACTCCAGCATGACCTGGTCGGTGCAGGGCTGGGCCTTGGACTCACGCATGACCGCACCGTTGAAGCCACCAGCTCCATCGGTTAGCAGGGTCGCGCCGGTCAGCATCTCGATGGTGGGAAGGGGGACGCCGCAGAGCTTGATCTCAACGTCGAATCCCTTGAGGCGGTCACAGTCCTTGTTGCGGATGCAGATGTCGCCGCAGCCGTTCTTGGATGTGATGTCCTCACCAGACTCAACGTCTGGGGAGAGGTTGATCTCCATGAAGCCGGACGACAGAATGCGCGAGTTGGGAACCAGCGGGTCGAGGGCGATGCCGCAGTCGTTCTGACGCGTCAGCCGCATGGCGCACGCCTTGATGGATGCGGGGCAAACGATGGTCATGTGATGCCCTCCTAAGGGCGGAACCGATGGCTATTCGCCCAGATGGGCTGCACCTATTAGGATAGTTCCGCTCCGAGAGCCAAATGGAAATGCCTGGCCTATTGCTCCAATGCCGCAAGCAGTGTGGTGCGAGGCTTGTCTTGCTTGCCCTCGAATGCGATGGCGAAGTCTCGGCGCTCCAGGTCGTCTCCGACCCATTCAATCATCTTCGGAACACTGAGCCCGTCGATCTCCGATTCGTCAAACTTGGCGTTGATGGAGCGAACCCGCTTCACGCGTTCGGATGAGAGGAGGGCGATGATCTCCCTGGGGGACAGCGACGGGACGATCGCCTGGGCGATGGAGTTGTCCACGGGTGCCCCAGCGGGAATGTCGCGATTCACCTTAGGGAACTTGCTGTACCTGCCCGAAGATGCCATCAGGAGTTACCTAGCCTTGTCGTCGTCAACATCTCACCGCTCTTGTCGTTGACGTGGACGCTGATGTGATCTTCAATGGGGAGCCGCATGTCGTGCATTGAGTTGCCGTCAAGGGTGACATAGACCTCAGGATCGATCCCAGCCACGAAGAAAGTCATTCGGTGTCCCGAGTCGTTGCGAAGCGTAATGTCCACAAGTTCGTCGGGGGCTGGGCTGATAACGGCGCTGTAGTTTCTCACCTTGTTTGGTGTGGGCATGGAGTTCTTCCTTGGTCTTGAGTCGATACTAACCACTTGATCATACACCGACCATTGGTGGCGCTTACACATCTCTCCATAACGTGAAGAGCCGAGCCTTTACGGCCCGGCTCTTCGGAGTAGTGGGTTGGTACCTCTTCTAGCTAGATCAGCTAGAAGCTCCGACGCACACCAGAGGCGTGACGGGTTCGGGGGCGGTACCGCTCGGGCACAGGGTGTGCTCGATGCGGAGAGACTCGATGCCCACCATGCAGACCTGGATCCATTGCTCTGCGAAGAGCTGGAGATCGTTGGTTCCGTTCAGGATCGAGTCCCGAACCAAACCGACATCCAGTGTTCCTGCATCTAGACGCACGAACGTGCCTGGCGAGAACAGGTAGGAGACGACGGTTCCGGGGAACTCGTTCAGCTCGCCTGCGGCCTGAGCACCGTTGAACGCCTGTCCAGCACCGGTTGCCGAGTCGTAGTAGTAGGCCACATCCAGGTTCGCCTTGGCGAAGAAGGAGTTGATCTGGGCCAGGTCGGCGTCGATGAAGTTGAGACCGAGCGAGTGGTCGTTGACCAGGTCGACCTTCAGAAGCTCGGGCAGCCAAGAAGGCAGGAGCAGCTGGAGGGTGGCCGTCGGGCTCATGTGGTGGCGGCGACGGTAGTTGGCCGAAGCAACCAGGAGGTCGTGGATGACCGCACGGGTGGCGCCGTAGGCGTTGGCCGCCGTGACGGGGGTGGACGCAGCGTCGATCGCGTCGAGGTAGAAGATCTCCTTCGTCTCGGTGAAGATGACGCTGAGATCGGCCAGGAAGGCAGCGATCTGCTCCGGGAAGACCCGGTAGTTCAGGTTGCCGAAGGTCACGCAGCGCGAGACGGCGTCGACACGGCACTCCTGGATGGCCGGGCACTCGACAGCCACGCAGGGCTTGTCGGGGGTGGGTCCACCCTGGCTGACATAGCCAGCGGCGTCCTGGGCCTCGGTGGTGATCCGAACGCCAGGGGCGGCGTCACGGAAGTCCGGGGGGGTGATGTAGCGAATGCCACCACGGGGAGCCGGGGCGACCGGGAGAGCACGCTCGACCGGGTTCATCTCCTCCGCAAGGCGGAAGAAGTTGTAGTCCGGAGCGATAGGCGCACAGACGCCGCCGGAGGCGACGAGAGCGTCTTCCTCGGTGGCACCGGAGGCAACGAGAGCGTTGTACTCCGAGACACCCTTGGCCTTGTCGGCGAGGGCACGCAGGATGGAGAAGTTCTCCTGGGGGCCGGAACCGAGGGTCTCCTCGATGGAGAAGTTGGCGATAGCCGAGGCCATCGGCACGTACTCGCGAACGCCCGGGGCGACCGCGTTGCGGCTCAGGGTCTTCTCGAAGATCGACTTGGCAAGCTGATCGACCGAGACCTTGGTGCCGTCCGAGATGCCTCCACCCATGCCGCGAGCTGCAAGCTCTGCACCGGCCGGGGCGACCGCTACGGGGCTAAGAGCGTCGGGTCGGGTAGCGGCCAACTCCGAGCCAGACTCGATGTTGTGTTCCACCGTGGTTCCCTCCTGGGGGGTTTCAGTGACGGTTGCCTCGGCGACGCTCGCCTCGACTACTTCTTCTGCTGCAAGCTCAGTCGGCTCAGCAGTGGCGACCTCGGTCTCCTCGGAGGCAAGCTCCTCGGGGGCCTCGACGGCTGCTTCCTCAACTGCGACGGGCTCGATGGCTGCCTCTTCGACAACCTCGGGCTCGACGGCCGCTTCGGCGGGCGCCTCTACGGCGGCCTCCTCGGCGATCTCAACAGCTGCCTCGACGACTGGGGCTTCAGCGGGCGCTTCGACCTCGGCCTCGACAGATGCCTCGACGACCTCATCGGCCTCCGCGGCAGCAGCAGCTACTTCTTCTCCCTGGGCGGGGGCCTCTTCGACCTCAGCCTCAGGCTCAGCGAATCGGTCAAGTGCTGCGGCGACGCGGAGTGCGCGTCCCTCGGCGGCAGTTGCTCGCTCGCTTAGTTCGGTGTCAATGCGGTCGTATGAACCAATCAGACCTTCGACCTCATCGAGGGCGGAATCGTCGCTGGCAGCGGCCTCGGCCTGGCTGGTGACGCGATCCTGGATCTGAAGACGAAGCTCGGTGAGTTCCTCATCAGTCGACCCCTTGAGGTCTTCCGGAACCACGATGGGCTGATCTTCCACTGGATGCCTCCATGGGCGCTTGATGATTCAGCTGAACCGGGGAGGGTCCAACCGAGCACCACCAACAGGGTCGGTGACTGATCCACAGCCACCCCCAAGGGGATGACCTCCGTGCATCTCGTACTAAGAATAGATCGACGTGACGTGGGGGATGTTGAATGCCTATGAAATGAGTTCAAGATTATTCCAAGCGCATCAGAGTCATCGAGAGTTGAGGCGCGCTAAGGAACCCCCGAAGAGGCTCCCGAACTATGGGTTCAGACGCGAAGAAGGCGCCCCCGGGGGGACGCCTTCACTCGCATGGCCTGAGGCCCACGGCACTTCAGTCGATCTGGAGAATCTCTCGGTGAGAGCGAGACCATTCAGTCACAGCTTGTTCGACGGCCTCTTCCCACCCGGCGGTGGACGTTGTGAGAGTCTTCTTGACGTGGTCTACGCAGTCGTCACCACAGGCGAAGCGGATCTGATCCAACTCTTCTGCAAGCGCGATCGCTTGACGAACCACATCGGCGTTGTTGGCCTGCGTCTGAATGCTCATCGGTAGATCCTCCAAGCTTGACCGGTGGTAATAGTCTACCACGCGTTACGTGTGGCTAGCCCATATCCCCAGCGCTAGCGTCTTCCCTGGCGGCTTCCATCTCTTCAGGAAGAAAGATGCCGTATTCCTCGCGCTCTTCTGGGGTTAGGTCGCGTGGGTCGATTGCCTTGGGAGCACCAGGCGGAGGAGCCGGTCTTTCACGCTCAACAACGCGGAATCGCGCTTGGCTATCTGGACTCTTTACAACGTCCCCAGGCTGGGGAGCAACCTGGCCCGTGGAGATCGGAACGGCCACAGTGAGCCGTTCGAGAAGGGTTTGGGGGTCCTCCTCGGTCATCGTCGCCAATGAAACGATACCTCCTCCAATCCATTGAGCGATCTGTTCGGCGGTCGCGGTGTCGCCGGATTCGACTGCGTTCTTCATCCGGCTGCGGGCATCTTTGAGTGTTGCCCACGCGCGAACTCGACTTACCTCCACGTTGGGTTCGGCTAGTGGGGGTGGTGGCAGCGCGCCCTCCGCCGAGGAGGTCAATTCGTTGGTTGCCCCCCACTCGATGAGGATTCGAAGCTTAGGAGCCATTTGGTCTCAATTCTGTAATGGCCACAAACAGGGCTGCGGCTAGCCTAGCGGCGACGTGAGGGGATGCGTTCCGATGCCCTCGCTCGATGAGGGACAGGTGGGAGGGGGAGACCGAGGCAGCATTGGAGAGGTCCCTGGCGGTGAGGCCAAGGTTCTCGCGCAACTCTCGTATCCTAGGTCCGTCTACTTGCATGGGTGGGTACTCCAGAAAGAGCGAAGGGGGCCCACCGAAGCGAGCCCCCTTCTAGGTGTTGCGCCTCAGAGCCTCAGGTTTCCCAGGGCCATGTCGCGTCTACCGAGTCCTCCAGCAGCCCGACGAGCTTGAAGGCGTTGTCGGAGAAGCCGGACAGCAGGTAGCGGCCAGGCGTGTTCGTGTTGATGTTGGACGTGGGCTGTCCGGACAAGTCCCAAGCGAAGACGGACAGATCCTCAGGAAGGTGTCCGCTGGCTCCGTTCTTGCCCGAAGCGCGACCCCAAGAAGAGCGGCCGGTGTGGGCTCGGAACGATCCGGTGGGCGGGTGATCCTGCATGTCTGTGAAGACAAGCAGGCGATCGAAGGGGCCGTGCTCCTTGATCATGCCCAAGGCCGAGGGCCACGTCTGGGTGCCGTGGCCAACCGAGCCGTTGAGCTTCGACACCCGGTCCACCGTGCGGAGGACAGACACGTCGACCGGAACCGTGTCCCAGGTGTCGCCGTAGATGCCGAGCACACAGTCGCCGGAACGAGCCGCCACCGAAGCGGCGAACAGCGCACCGATCTCCCACATCGCGATGTCTGAGCGGCCAGAGACCGGCGCGGCCATCGAGCCAGAGGTGTCGATGAGGACTCCGGTGCGACCAGAGAACTCGGGGATGTTGGCCGTCGACAGCTCCAACGCCGTCTCGATCGCCGAAGCGAAGTAGGTCGAGCCGGAGTTCTTCCACGCGGAGTAGAAGCGGTACGGGAACTGACGGGACTTGGTGACCTGCTCGGGGTCTTCGAGCTTGTCACGCACGGTCTTGAGGACCGACTTGGACACCTTGGCCTGCTCGAAGTTCCGCAGGTTGCGCAAGAGGGCCATGTACCCCATGGATGGGATGATGGCCTCCCACGCTGCGGCATCCATGCCACCTGGAATCCAGCTGGACAGGCGCTCCCAGGTGAAGCCAGCATCGTTCAACATCTCCGGCCCATAGACCTCGATGGCAGCACGACGCTCACCTTCCGGAATCAAGGCCAGGTGGTTGGCGGCTTCCAGGATGGGGAGACCCTCGAAGCTGGTCTCCTTGACGCCATGACGGCGCGTCAGGAGATGGTCGAAGAGGCCCGACTGCCACGCCGCCTTGGGAGCGGGATGGGTCAGCTCGATGACGTCGCCGTAGCGGATCGACTGCGAGTTGGTGTCGTACTTGATCGCGTTGCGCTCGTTGAAGATGCGCGTGGCAGCACGGGCGACACCACGCTTCACGCCCATGGGAACCTTGCGGCCGTAGACCGACATCCAGTATCCGAGCATCTCGGCGGGCTCGTCACCGCGAACGATGGCCGAGTCGATGAGGTCGGGGATGGAGATCGGCGTGACCTGTACGCCCTTGGGTCGAGCGTCGAGGAGGGCCTTGGCTGCCTCGGCGGCGATGACGATCGATGCCGACCGCATGTTGGCGACGTTCCGCAGGTACGGAACGAACGCTGCGATCCACTCGGGATCAGCGACGGCGACCTTGCGGACGAGGTCAACCATGCGCGAGTCGCGCTTGTCTGCCGACTCGTAGTAGGTGGGCTCCTTCACCATGTTGGTCACGGCGAGACAGAAGAGGGCCGTCTTCTCCGTCTTGACAAACCCGGCCCCACTTTCACGCGTGAGGACCGACTTGCCAGACTTCTTCGTCTTGAGAGGACCCTTGGCCGGAGCCGGAGCCTTCACGGGAGCGTTCGAGAACTTGGACACAACGAACACCTACCTTTCTTCTTTGGTTGTCTTTGTACCCCGAAAGCCCTCGGCCAGGTGGCACGAGGGCTAGAGGATTGATTAGAAGTTCACCGCGTGAACAAGACGGCCCAGGATTTGCTTTCAGCCAATTGGAAGTAGCCCGGGTACCAACGCATCGCGGTGTGAGATCTGGGCAAGGTGAACACAGTTGTCGAAGGTGTTGTCTTGAAAGGAGAAGGAACCCTCAACTTCGCATCCTTGCCTGGTACTGCTGTGGCGCCATTGAAGGCAGCTCACGAATTGATGACGTGATCAAATTGGCGTCGGGCGCTCAGCCATTTGAGCAACGGGCCCACGTGGTGGAGCCGCCAGGAATCGAACCAGGAAGGAACCGAAACCAGCGCATCGTCATCAGAACAAGGCAGCGTGAACAAAGCGAATCAGCGAATGGTTAGCGTGCTGCCGTTACACTAACCCGACTTACGCCGGGTGCGGAATTGAACCGCTCCACTCTCTAGGAAGGAGAAGTAAGCCGACTCTACGTATCGCTGCCGTTGGATTGTCAAGAATCTAAGACCCGGCGCTTGTCAATTTCGGTACGCTTGGGGTCAACAAATGCAACTCTAACACCC
>ENA-ORBV01007379-ORBV01007379.1-microbial-mat-metagenome-genome-assembly--contig:-NODE-7379-length-18912-cov-6.856756_pt1 | contig 18912 bp, 15 predicted proteins | sample MGYA00237777_ERZ505514 | MGnify/ENA primary metagenome ERZ505514 (study PRJEB26160, sample SAMN06269048) | microbial mat metagenome | isolation source: Oligotrophic lake microbial mat | place... | reverse complement strand
TTTCAAGCAGAAGACGGCATACGAGATTCGCCTTAGTCTCGTGGGCTCGGAGATGTGTATAAGAGACAGATGAAAATTAAAGGGTGTTTGCCTGACATGTTGGTAGAGATTGATCCTGAAACACATGGACCACATTTGAAAAAGAAAATGGAATCTCAGTGCTGTGCTCGGAGATTCTGAAGGCATTGTGTGGAATGATGGTTCAGTTCATCTTTGCTGTTTCATATGAAATTGAGAGAAGATTTGGAGCAGCTGGGTTTCAAGGTAAACACATGTGGCATTTGCACAACCAACAAATAATAAATGGCAAACAATTTGCAGCCTCACTGCAGCATGTGGATGATCTGAAGATCTCTCACAAAGACAAAGGTGGACCAATTCATTGACTGAGCAATCAAAAATTATGAGGAAAGTGACATTGCAAAGCTCAAGCCCTCAAGAGGCAAAGTGCATGACTGTTTGCAGCAGAAATGAGTTTGGATTATTCTGAGAAAGGAGCAGTCAAATTGCTCATGAAGGAGTGCACCAGAAGAGTGTCAGAAGAGTTCAAACATGCCACAAAATTTAAGGACATCAAGAAAGTCAGCACTCCAGCAGCAGATCATTTGTTTGAAGCCAATCAAAATTGCAAAAAGCTTGGAGACAACAAGAGAAAGGAGTTTTACACAACATTGCTAGCAAACAGTTTGTTTTGTGAAAAAGGACCAGACTAGATGTGCAGCACACATTGTCATTCTTGTGCACTGCTAGCAGAGTGCAGTCACAAGAAGTTGATGATTAGAAAAAGCTGCTGAGAATGCTAAAACATTTGGAACAACTGTGTGGAGGAACTGACATTGGAAAGCAGATGAAGGAGACGCATGTTGACAATTTGTTGTCGCATGCGGCTGTTGTTGTGTGTGCAGACATGAAGAACCCCACACCGGAAATGTCCAGACTTTAGACAGGGGAGCAGCCATCATGATCCAACACCAACAAACAGAACAACAGAAGTTGAGGTGGACAAATGTTGTTTTGAAAGAACAAGGATGTGAAAACAAAACAACAATTTATCAAGACAACACAAGTGTCATGTCATTAGAAAAGAATCATGCCAAACAGCAAAGAGTGACTGATTCATGGTAAATCATTAGAATTGTTTCTCAGGCTAGTGTTCTGGAAAAATGTGGAAAACATCTTCTTTTTGTTTGGTCCTCACAGTGCTTCCAGTCACACAGCAGCTAGGCAAACATTGCACCTAGTTAATTTTGGGCAACTTCGTGTGTTGGGCTGGCTCTTTCTTCATGGATTGACTCATCATTGATAGGGGTGGTCTGCTTCACATGCGCATGGAAACGTGGCCTGTGTCCAAAAGCACCACAGATTTCATTGTCAGAGTTGATAAGAAGTTGTGGATTGGACATTAATTGTTTAAGAATTGCAATTCCCTCTTTGGCACACAGGGCACAGTTTTTGGTAGCAAAAGTTTTGACTGCACTGATTGGGTTGCCTTGCCAGATGACGCTGCAGGTTGTTCTTCCACGTTGGTTGACTGGGGTGGATTTGTGTGCCGTGGTGTCATGGAATTGGGTTGCAAAGTGTTTGGCGTGTGAATCCAATTTCTTGCCAAGTTTGACAAACTTTTGGACTTCATTGAAGTGTTGTTGCATTCTGGCTTTGAACTGTTGTTGTGTGTTTCCCATGTGCCCTTTTCCTGTGTTGTGGCATTTGACTTTGTGGACTGACATTGAATTCCTGCACATGTTGTTGTAGCCACATGCACCATTTCCTCGAGTTCTGCAGTTGCAGGGTTGACGTGCATTGACAAGGAATGCCTAACAGTGGAATGTTGTTTAACTCATGACATGACAACAGGAGACTGCCAGCCATTCCAGACACAGCGGAAAGTTTAAAAAGCACAATGCTCTCAGAATGGGACAACTTGACACATGTCCTCAGATTGGCAGACAGGAGCATGTTGCCTGGAGAATTTCAACTCACCAAGATCAGACCTCAAGAACAAAAAAGCAACCAAAAACAATTTAGGCAACAAATGTCATAAGGATGATTGACATTTAGAGCTTTGGTCACTTGGTGTAATACACAACAACCTCTCCTGGCTCTCTCTGCAGTGGCAACAATTGGTCCTCGCATAAGTGATCCTAGTAAACTTCCAACATAGTTAGAAGAAGAGATTTGATCAATGTCCATTGATCTTTCATGCATGCACATCACATGTGCTCTTGCTCAAAAGGGCTTCAAGAGATGTTAAAGTGAAACAATTTTTATGGTAACCACTCTTAAAGTTATGATTCCTTAACAGTGGCTTCACAGACAGAGAGAACAATTATTTCAAATCCAGAAGAAAGAACAATGACAAGAGTTCAGCAAAAAGAAAAGTATTCATTACAGCATGCTTATCATTGAGCCACAATTTTGAACATCAACTCAATTAATAGAAATTCCTTGGAATAAGTGAATGAGGAGTAAGACAAAATCAATGGTCTGGAAAATTAAAATGTTTGTTGGGCTAATCTGTTCCATTTCCGTCATTATCAGTTACTCCTACTAAACAATCTAAATGGATGGGGGTAAAAATAAAATATAGGGCATGTCATGCAAAATGTTAACAACATCTAAAATGTTTTAATAAAATTGATGATGTACTAGAAATGAAATCTTTATAACAGTAGATAGTCAGCTACCAATGTCTTTCGAAGTAACTACATACTAGCTAATTAACTACTAGCTATTAGCAGTAGTAGGTAGCTACTTTAAAGCGTCGGAGATCCTCCCCATCTCACACAACAATACCGATTGCACCCAAAAAAGAACGCTCAGGTCGCTCACATTGAAGAACCGTTAAGCCGACAACAGTGTCCCGACCAGCATGTCGTTTCTGTGTTTCCATCTCCAAGCATCCCCTCATTGCGGTGCTGGTTTCAACGCCGCGACCAGCAACTGAAGTTTTTATCTATTTCAACACATGAGAACTTTGCCAATCTGTCGCCAGAGCAAGGACAAAAAGAGGTACGTGAAGTGTTGGGCTTCGATTGAGGGAACAACGTAGCAATAGGAGCCTAGGGTCGGGCTAGCAGTCTGCATTCTCAGATTTGACTTCTTTTGGCGTATTGACATACCTTTCAGAGGATTCAGTCCGAGCTTTTCCTGTGTTGAGCTATGTAGCAACTTGTCATCCGACGCGCTGTCTTGCTTTTGGGTTCAACAGTGGCATTGTCTACACAGCTTGCACATTGTCGAAAATAACGGGTACGGAAGATTGGAAAAGGAGCAACCCCAAGGAGCCACCCAGAGTCCAGCAAATGACAGCTGGCTCATGAAAGTTTTTTCATGGATGTGAACACGAGTTGTCGCAATGTTGCTGGTGGTAATCACCGTCCACCCCCCTTGCATGGGGCAATCCGCATGTCGTGCCGCTGAACGCGAGGAGTAGCAGTTTTTCCAGAAGAAGATGTATCCATGACATTGAAGAATGAATTGTCATTTCTCAAAATACAATTAAACATTGGCGATGTTTCCATTTTTGATTCGGGACTGCCCCCGTCATTGGTCCAATGATGTGCCGCCTGGTACACATTCGTCGCAGTGGAAAGATCCACAACCTGCTTGTTGCGGTTGTTGCGGTTGCGGTTGTTGCCTCTTGAATTTACCAAAGGCCGTCGTCATCCTTCGTGCAGTGGGATCAAACTGGCTCGACCCTATTCAAATTTTATGTGGGATGTACATTTCCAAAAGTATAGAACGACTTGGCACAGTTCCAGCCCTTGGAGGTTGTTTCCATCTCGGCATCCCCATGTCCACGGTCGGCGTCGGCGTATATAATGTCGCAGTGCGTGGAAGATGCATGGGTGTGATCTCTTTTCAACCAGATACTATCATGCCCGACTATAGTTATGATACCCCGACCTTCGTCGTTTTAGGACTCGTTCGACGATGCACGTGAGAGGATGAAGAATTCATTAGATCCAATGCTTGTTTATGTGTTTTTGACGACAGTTAGAGCTTGAATTTAGCACCAGTAATAAGACATCGAGACTGCCTCTAGATAGCTCGTTAGTATTCGTATTCTGTGGACTGTGCTGTGTGCGAAAGAAGTCCACATGACTGTTTGCTTCCCACCTTGGCTCCTTCATGCCAACGCTGATATCCACCATGGCAGTTGAATGAATGCGTCGCGTTAGAAGTCGAGTAGGTGTGAAGGTTTGCGTCGTGTTCCCTCTGCTGTTTGTTGGCGGTTGTTGTCCTGTTGTAGTGTCGTACTGCTTTGCTGCTGTGCTGTTGCACTGTTCTGACTTCTACGAGGCACTAGCTAGAATAGCGGCACTAGAATATCGGCACACTATCGGCACTACTGTGCTGTAGCTGGCAATTCCCAAAAAAGTGAGATCAACGGGTTCATAAATTCAAACTGGACGTTGCTCCTAAGTACCGTAATTCGCGCAGGGCGACTCACGATATCGGTTTGATTGTACACACGTACGGTAAGAGGCACTTTGGTCCCATCCAAACGGATAATAATTAAGTTTGAAGACAACACTACAATAACCCAGCTGTTGACTATGCTATGCTATGCTACTACTGGCGTAGCTAGAAAGGCGCGCTGCCCACTTCAAAGTGGTCGAAATGGAAGTGGAGCGACACTGTTGAGCAGGGCCAATGATGGGACCATTTGGCTCTTCTACAAGGAACCAGCAAATAGCAACAACGATGGCACGAAAGTCGATCTTTGAGTCCAGATAGGCAACCGCCACAGAAAATGGCGTTCAGCCTTTGCTTCCCATCAGGACAAACCAGTTCAGAACGATCGACTACGACGTCTCGGAGGCCACCCGCCATGCTGAAGCGGCGGTAGAAAATCTAGAAAGGGGAATATGAGAATCTTTTTTTCGGGGTGGGGTGGGGGAGATGTTGTTTCTGCCGATTGCCCAGTGCCAGTGCATGGGAGCAACAATTGCATGATCCGACAGCCATCGTCGGTTGCTACTGGCTTGTGTTATTGTCGATCTTTTTTGATTGGACGACTCTGGATGATTCCTCTTCCCCCGTTTGATTCAGCAGAGCCTTTGTTGTTGATGTCATCGCCTGGCTTCGGTCAAACTGGTGCATTGGAAGTACATCACGTTTTCCATGCGTTTGACATAGGCTGCAAAGGACATTGTCGACAACAACATGTGGCGAAACTACAGTTTCCAAAGGAGACGGCACGTTGGATAGCGGCCACCTAGGCCTCGGCCGTCTCTTCTAGCCAGTCGGCGACTTCTCTCATGTTTCGACCGTCCGGGACGGTCGAATTGCAACCAGAACGACAAGCTGTAGCAAAGACGGAAAAGCAGGACATTGGCGGGGAACCATGGACTGGCAAACAAGCAACGAGGAAAGCTATCTGATCCACCAAGGGAAACCTACTGCTAGCGACATTTTATTCCGGCAGCTTCCACGCGACCCACAAATCACACTGCACCATTTCGGAAATCCCTTCCACACGTAGATCAAGTCCGCAAAAGGAGCGTGTAAAGTGCAGCTGGAATGGCTACTTCCATGGCTGGTCGTGGTGCGGAAACTAGTAAAAAACAATACAGTGGAAATCTAATTTAAACTGCACTACCCTAACACGCCTAAACCGCCCATATGATATGGAATTGGATAGTGTGTAGTCGCCCGCCCGCCTCGATTCGAAAACCCACATAAAAGAAGGAGACGGTCATTTATATAATTAAAAATAATTACAACAGCATGCGCACAATAATTCATAAAAATGTCCATAAGCTCATGGTCAAGTAAAATGGACCAGGTGCCTTGGTTTGTTTCTGTTGATTATCATTGAACACAAAATGGAACGACGAGGCGGATGGAGTGGGCAGGTGCTGAGACGCGACGTCCCATGTTCCACCAAAACAACGCTGCCACCTCATGCAAGATGACAGAGCATGCCCAGGCTCTCAATCGGTATGCCAGTCTGTCCAAGAGCCTAATTGGAGATATGGCTCACTTAAGGGTCCCTAAGTGAAGAATGCAGTTGGAATTCTGTTTGACCTGCTCACTTTTTGGATATTGTTACGAACTGCTTTAGAAATTAGCTATAGGAAATGAAACATAGCAAAGGCTCACTTCACAGGAACAAACAACCTAAAACCCACACACTTCCTAGTAGGTGGTGTGGACCAACTGATGTCGGACCTCAGCAGGCGGTCATTCATTCATCACCACCAAATGTTCACGTCTGTTGCTGAAATGCTAGAAGGAAAGAGGGTGTCTTGTGGAGTTAGGATCCAGCACTGCCACGCCAACAATGGAGCATTTTCCGACCGCAGCTTCGTTGATGAAGTGCACAAGTGCGGGCAAACGACATTGTTCTGTGCAGCAAACACACCCCATCAGAATGGTAGAGCTGAAAAAAAGATTAGAGACTTGAAAGAGACAGCACGGACCATGATGCTGCACACCAAGCAACCTTGCCCAGGGGCAATCACGGCAAATCTCTGGCCATTCGCCATCAGGATGGCAAATGTCATGTCAAACGGAGCTCCTACCAACGAGCATGGTGCCATCTTGCCACAGCGTCCAGCCCCAGGCCGTTCCACGCCTACAAGAGGAGACAAGGAAGACAGCAGTCGATCCGTGGTTCCGGCTAAACGTTCCGTCGTTGCTCTGCACAAAGCTTTAAGTTTTAAAGATGCCGCAATTGCCTTGAAATTTTTTCATAGCCTCGCCCGTTGCTTTGCAATTGAGTTCATGCACACCCTTCCTGTTCATTGTTCGATCGTCTGGCTGCTTGTGCAGCTACAGGTCAATCTGCTTCTGTCTCTGTTCGCAACAGAAGTCCCACAAGATCCCCTCTAAGGAAAAAGAGGAGGGTTGCCCCTCCAAGGAAAAAGAGGAGTGTTGATGATGACAACGAAGAAGATGATGATTCTGAAGTTGTAGACCTGACTTCTCCTGAAAAGGCTTCTGCAAAACAAACCAAAAAAGACCAACCACAATCGGAATCTCCATCATCGATGTCCATGTTAACTGGCCCCACCTTGCTTGCAGGAAACTTGGGTTCTTCTGAGGATGTGACAAAGAGAGCGCCTGTGGCTCCAACTCCCCGGAGACACATGTAAATTTCTCTCCTAGTGTCATCAGAGAGGTGTTTGGCTCTCTTTGATTTGGAAGTGGCATGGGGGTCCGATTGTTGGGCATTGCTTTGCTTTGATCTATTGGTTTCCTGTGCTGGTTCCTCTGGCAAGGCCCGCTCATGGCCACAAGTCTGCGGCATTTTGGTAGACGATTGTTTGGAGCTGTTATCCATGTCTCCGTTCTATTATGCTTTTGTCGTTCCGGATTTCCAGATGTTGAGGTTGGATGGTGAGTAGCAAATTTGGTCGCTACTCCCAAAAATCCCAGCTCCGGCTAGCTAGCTAGATAATCAAAAAGCTGTTAGAACCACTTGCCTCTCAAGAGTGACTGTTATTAGTAACAAGACTTAATTTAGGTTCTTGTGATAATTGATTTGAATATATATTTGTTCAGCGCCGATGCACAGATGCAAGGTTTCCTGCCAATGTAGTCTTCCACAGGTGCCCGAACAACAACACCATGGCAAGGCGAGCGTGGAGAAGTGGCTTGGTAGCAATCTGTATGGAACAACATTGACAGCAGAGGAAGAGATAATGTCGATGCTTGCCAAAAGTTTCGAGACGTACAAGAAGAGCAGCCGGAACAACAACAACATTGACAGAAGAGGAAGAGAAAAAAGGAAATACCCGAAGAGAGGGGTTTCCGGAACAACCATGGGTTTACGTTTAGGACTAACTAGTAAAATAATCATGTTACTCAACTTTGTCTTGCTTTCGATTCTCACATCCTCATCCTTCTACTATCGTACTAGCTACCTGCAGCAATTACACTACAGTAGTCTACTCAAGGTCGTTGTGGGTGGAATGAATGAATGATGCTCTCTGTCGAAAATTGTTGAAAGCAACAACGACGAAAAACGCCCTTCTTTGGACTTGGACTGAGCTGTTGTTTTGAGCTAACAAGTGCAAGATACATCCAAGCCTAGCCTAGCCTACTATCTAAAGGATTGAATGCCTATTCAAGAACCCGAATATACAATACATAAATTCGCTCCTCAAATGTTGTTGTGGTGGTGGAGTAAATTCCCTAAATAAATAGCCTTGGAACACCAAATTTCTTTGGTCAAAGTACCTCCAGTCATTTAAAAAAAATAGTTACTCGCGCTTACACAAAAAAATCACATCCCATACAATCGACTGGAGCATCCAATCACACAAATACAATCACGGTAGCTGTTTGCTTGCTTGCTTACTGAATTAATCAAGTCATAAATAATGAATTACGCCTTGTACTTCTTTGGGGGCAAGGCATCATATGCAGTGGTCGGTCCTTTGCCCACCTCTCCAGGATATCCCATGGGTTTGCTCAAGGCCGGATAATCATTGCCACTGGCCTTGTCGCCCAATTGAAAAATGCGCCAAATGGCACGCACAGTTTCCCGGACCTCGTCCACTTCGCGAGTCGAAAGGTTGTTGGCCTTCTCGAGATCGCTGACCATCTTGCTGATTTCGGCCACGCGATCGGTCAATTCTTTTTCTTGAAGTTTCAAGTGCTCCAGCAGATTGGAGACGGAGTCCACATCGCATTCCGCGCCCATGCACTCTTCGCCCCTAGCAAATAGTTCATCCAGGTGTTCTTGTGCGAGCAAATTCAATTGAGTAGGAGGAGTCTGTGTATTATTTAGGATAGAGACGGACGGAGAAAGAGAGATTGAAGGTGAGACGTTATGGCAAAAACATCGCATCACAAACGCCCATTGATACTAGCTAGTACTTACCCTTTGTTGAACGGGCATGGTAGTGAAAGCCGAGGCCGTAGCCAAGAAGGAAAAGACAAGTGCGAGCTTCATGGTAAATTAATTAAATACTAATAATAATTGATGTATTTGTTTCAAAGTATAATCGTACTACTAGTACTAGCTAGTAATTACGTTTGTGTGATTGATGTTTGTGGAGGAAGGAAGCATGCTTCTTCCGCATTATTTTTTTGGAGAAGAAAGCAGATGCGTGGCGAACACCGCCGATGTTTGACACCTCAAAAGATCCGGCTTCTCAAATGTATCTATTACTATAGCTCCTAGCTAGCTAGTAGTAGTAGCTCTAGCTAACTACGACGTAGCTAGTTACTCTAGCTACGATTTAGCTACAGTACAGAACCGTGTATGGAATCATCCCTGACTCACCCTCAATTTTGACGTCATGCCAATGATTTTGGTGTACAGAGCCACTGTGCTACTTTCTTAAAAACGTTCTATTATCATTCCCTTTTTCCATCCTTCTTGATTCCCGAAATGTACGTACCCAGGTGAGACGCACGTACCACGCAACACATGAATGAATGAATCCGCTCAATCGATCCAGACGTACTTGAAGATATGAGAAGCGCTTTAAAAGTAAGAAAAAGCGTTGTCGCAACAACTGTAACGAAGAATTCTCTCGAGCTATAGAGTTAGTCGTGGAACCTTGTCAGAAATAATTGCTACTTAACGAAAACCTTGTCAAAACTTTCTGTCAAGGTTTTCCTTAAGTATGGAAAATTTCTGACATGGTTCCACGATTACGTGGTAAACAATGCACGGAGAGATTGCGTATGAATGAATATCTCATATCTTGTGGTTCAGACCATCGACCTTGTATCATGTTATACAATGTACAACACCTCGTAGAAAAAAATTGACCATGAAGAGTTTCGCTTCACCTGCAACAGTACGACCAGTACGACCAGTACGACCAGTACGACACATCAGACCAGCAGCTGTTTTCGCCTCTACTAGCTAGCTATAGTAGTACTAGTAGTACTGTACTCCGAGTAACAGGCTGGGGATATCCATGCGTGATACAGTACATACAACAATAACCAAGTCCCCAACGGTGAGACGCACGTACCACGCAACACATGAATGAATCCAGACCTTCACCGAAGTCAACGGACAACAATAATGATGCCATCTTCTATCTACTAGCTAGTAGCTAGCTAGTAGCTAGTAGCATCAGCTGCTGCACCGCCCTTTAATAGTACATGTAGCTATCGAAAGTTGCAGTAGTTACTATGTAACGCCCTTGCGTTGAACGCGTTTCATCTGCTTTCATTTTAGACACACGATGCTGTCAAAATGTCCTCTTGTTATTGGCAACTTCGAAGCATGGCTTGTCATCGTCCACAACAACAAGCTTCAAATGGAGACGAAAAGGAGCATGTGGTCGCGGCGGTGGAAGACGACGAAAGAGCACCACTCAAAAGAGCACCACTGGCATCGTCGTCATCTTCGTGCCTGACTGCGAAGGGCCTATTTTGTTCTTCCCGTCAAGACGACGCCCCAATCAGCGAGAGTGACTTCAATAATAAAAATGGCAGCCACAACAACACCAGTACAAGTCCATCATCCATTCGCGAACGACGACGACGCACTCGCACTGGAACCTTTGAGGGTCAAAGATTGACCTTTGAATGGCAGACGGCCGTGACACCGCCCCTTCCAAAGACACAAAAAAAGAGACCGAAACCAAAGGCCCAATTGAAGAACATTCCATCGTCCCCTTTGGAACTTCGTATCCGATGGTGGTTGTTTGGATTTTCTTTGACGAATGTCACCGCCTTGTACATTTCTTCCTTTGTCCTGGTCAATTTGATATTTGGGGCCTTATTTTGTATACCCTCCGGCAAGTGTTGCAATGATCCCAGCCTTACCTTTTGGCACAATTTCGATTTTGCCTTGCAAACGTCCACCACCATGGGCTATGGCGGCTATGATCCCTACGGGGCCTTTTCCAAGGTTTTGGTGGTTGTACTGGGATTTATTACTTTGGTATTAAATGTCGTCTATGCGGGACTTTTATTTCTAAAGTACATTCGACCCACGGCCAAAATCGAGTTCTCTCAAGTCATGACCTTGAGTAACATTTACGATCACATGCCATTCCTCGAATTTCGAATTGGCAATGCTGATGGGGCCAACAATCCACTGCAAGATGTCCAAGTCAAGTGCACCTTTACGTATATTTTACCGCATGTGGATGAAATGGCCGGTGAGGCGTGCGAATTGGCCCAAACCCAAGACTTGGCCTTGATGACGAGTCATCGGCCCCAACTCGACAATTTGGTATGGACCTTGCGGCATGTCGTCGATGAATCCAGTCCCTTGTTTGGACTGCGCCTCGATCAGTATCCCGGAAATCTAATTCATCATTTTGTCGTCTCTGTCAATGCGACACAATATCACACGCAGTGCCCCATGTTTTTACATCATACCTATTGGAGTCCCGACGTTCAAATTGGATATCGATTTCAAGATCAAATCACTGTCTTGAACCCAGAACGAACGCAATTTGTCGTGGACTACAGCAAAATGAGTCAAGTGCGACCCTATCCGGTGTGGTATCCTACCATGAGTGCGGGTACTAGCAGTAATAAAAGTGTCGGAAATGGTAGTAGCACAATGAAAGGAGCAGATGACAAGGAGGTTGAAATGTAACCAGTTGAAATGTAACAAAACCACGATGCTCATTTTAGCTGGAGGAGCTGTGCGTCTATTTTGCTCTACACAATCTTCGATGCCGTTAACATGCTAATTATCCGGGGGAGAAGAACCGTCGATCAAGACGATCATTTATTTTTTCATTATTTCCATTCATTGCAATAGCTGTGAATACAAATAGCACAAAGACATCTTGACAAGAAAGCAATCTCTCACTTCTCTCCAATAACAACAACGACAACGGCAACGATGAAGACTACCGAAGCAAGTAACAACAACAACAACAACAACAAAATGACCCTTACAGGAGAAGGCACGAACAAGAACAACAAGAACAACGACAACAACGACAACAAGAACAAGAACAATCACGACAACAAGACCAACAACAAAACGACCGAAACTGCGGTCAAGGAGGCATCCATTACTGCTGCTGCCAAGGATCCTACCACTTTGGCGGGGGCTACTCCTTCGACTGCTAAAAACACTCCTAATGTGGCCATGACGGAACACAAGAACGCAGCAACGATGACCGCGGATGAGAACAAGAACAAGACCAAGAACATGGGTCCCGCAAAGGGTGACAACCCCACTGGATGCACCATCATCCATGATGCTGTGAAAGATCCTACCAATCCTACCAATCCTACTGCTTCTGATACTACCAAAACTGCGGCCATGACGAAAACCAAGGACGGAACCAACAACAACAACAACCAAGTGGATCCCGCAACTGGGACTGGTGTTCCGGAAGTGGCATCTTTTACTGATTCCATGGGCACAACTCTGACCATTATTTCTACCCCCGGCTACAATTGTCCCGATCCAAAACTCATTGGTGGACTCCTTGGTCAATTTGCCCAGGCACTCTCTGGTTTTCCCAAGGAGGAACACGAGCAGATAGTCAAATGCATCATCGAAAATGTCATCCGTGACACCACTCGTGCCACGGCTACTGCTACAGCATCACCTACCAGCAGCAGTGGCAGCGACACGGATGCTAGTGGTGCCAACCAGGAGGCCCCTACCAACACAGTTCCCACTGGTGAGGTTGGGACCGATGCTGCGACGGCCGATCCCACCACATTGGCAGTGTCTTCGCCCACCGGCAGCATTGGCAGCGACACGGATACTAGTGGTGCCAAAGAGGAGGAAGAAGAAGAAGGCATTGTCACCGCTGCCAAAACCATTTTGGTAAGCTGTTGCGGGTGCTTCACCGGCAAGCGTCGCAAAGATACGACCAACGAGGAAGCGAGCAGTAACAAAAAGCCCCGCTTGCATCTCCCAGCCTCGGTCCAGGACCAAAAGCTGGCGCGAGATGGCATGGGTGTCAGGTTGGCGGCAGCGCTTGCAAATGGTGCCACAAAGAACCATTCACCAGGGGATCCTGTTGCCTCCGCAACGACAACGATGGCTGCAATTGCTGGTGCTTCTCCAGACGATCCTTTTGCCTCTATGAAGGCCGCTGTTGCGGCATTTGATTCTGCTATTGATGTGCTGCGCCGACTAACCGAGGCATATAAAGAGCCACACCAACGCAGTGGTGCAACGAATCGTGACGAACACATTCTGCAAAGCATAAAAATGGCAAAAGCAGACCTTGTAGCAGCCAAAGAACGCATTGAAGGCCTCAAAGCAGAAGCAAAGGCTAAGAAACATGATCATGAGATTACTCAACTGGACAGACTGTTGACGCAAATGCATGTATATATAGAGTGGTGCCGCGAAACAGAGCAACGCTACAGTGGTGCTTCTTCTCCATCCAAATCTCTTCGCGCCGCAACAAATGGCATTCCTGCCTCTCGTCGTCCCACACAGAGCGGAACAACGACGTGGGTGCGTCGTCTAACCAAAAACGGAACAACTGAGTGGGTGCGTCATGCCAAGACAACGGGTGCCATTGCTGCTAGTCGCGACCAACATGAATCAACTGAGCAGGACCTTCTTGGCGCCATCCGTTCAGGTCCTGCTGCTGCATCGGCTTCTGCTACCATCGCTCCCGATGCAGCGCTCGTGAAGGTCTTTGTTGATTTAATCTCGCAGGTTCCCAAAGAGGATCACGAATCAATCATCATGGATGTGGCGTCACTCTTTGAGCCTCTTTCTCGCAGCCTCAATGCTGGTGCCGATGTGAGTTCTCTTCATCCAAACCTCGTGATGGAACTTTGGAAAGCTTTCAAGGATGTTCCCAAGGAGAAACACGAAGCAGTCACCAAGCAGGTGATTGCCAGTGTTGGACCTATTTGTGCAATCTGCTGCGATGATGGCGAAGAAAACACAACCAAGAACAACCTGGGTGATGATTGTGGTACGGGACCAAACCCCAAAAGGGCCCGTTTCACGACTGCATACGCTTCTGCTGCAATGGCTGCGCAAAGGGGAATGACTCCCTATGTGCCTGGGTCACTAATTCGAGGCATGAGCCACGAAGTTTGGAACTCTCTTACAGCTGACGACAAGCAATGGTGGGAATACATTACTTTGAGTGGCAGAGAGACGATCTCGCAACGTGCTTTTGAGTGTGAAAATACCGAGTCCGCGAGAGCCATGGCTGCAAATGCCGCTCAAGGATTGTCTGATGATGACCAGAAATTTTGGGGTTGGATTTCTTTTCTTGGGAAGGAGAAGATCGTCTTGTACTTTTATCCTCGGGGAGCTTGGTGAAAGAATTTAGTAAAGAAGCAGTGGCACTCGCCAATTTTGCAAGGCATCTGTCCAGAAGGGGAAGTCGATCGTATCTGATGGGTTCATTGGATCTCGTCCTTGGCAATCCGTGAACGATTGATATCGGCTCCATATTATAATAAGTAGTATCATGTTTTTTGTCCCAACCAAGGCCGAAACGAGGCAAAGTTCAGCACCCTACAGTAACTCTACCTACCACAATACTGGCTACACTAGTAGAAGCTTAGCATATGTACAGCATACGATTGCTGGCTTGCTAAAAACTAGTTAGCTGCCAGCGGTAGATAGCTAGTCAAATGAAGTTGCCTCTAACTGAAGATCCGTGGGAAGGCCTGCCAGATTGAGTGGACACCAAGGGGCCGCTGGCCCTCGCTATATATTAAAAATCCCGCTGCGTTGATATCAGAAGTTGCAGATAGTTGGAACGTGCGTTCACATATTAGAGGGAATAATTGGAATCAGTTGGAACACTCATTGGGGATTCCAACCCCACCAGGGCCGGAGGGCAGATCTTAATACGAAGAGAGCATTAGCATTGGAAAAGACTGCAGGAAGGTAAAGTTGACAAGAAGAACAATTATTAAAAATACTACCGGGAGGAGGAGTGATTCCATCAGTCTCGTACTGTACTAGTAGATCTAACATGATATGCCTGCTTCATGAAATAGAAAAACGAGAGCCAGTAAGCATTGCCGAACCAGAAACATACTTGCTCTCTGCTCCGCTGGTGCCTTCCGTGGTTACTGGCTAGCTAACTCAGAAAAAGGGGATGGTCTCATCTACATACCTCACTTAGCTCGAACGAGACGTTGATTCTCTCTTGTGGCTTGCTACACGTTGTATAGTCAAAGAACTAGTTTTGCAAGCACTAAGTCTATGGAGTTAATAAATTTATGTATAAATCAATCAACTCGGGCTGCTGCTACTGTACTTGCTAGCGACGCAACAGACTGACCATGAACCCGTACTCAACACTTCTGCATCGCATGGCACGGCACACATGGTCCTCCCTGTAATTCATGTTAAAAAGTTTCATTTTTTACAAAAGAGATTGATTTAAACGGCCAAAGGACCAGGGAAGTAGGGCTCGATCTTGTCAAAGAAGATGAATGGCTTTCCATCGAGCTGTTCGTGGACCAACAAACTCAACCATCCCATCTGGGCGGCACGTCCATTGAGAAGTTCGCTGGTTCGGAGCTGACTCTCATCATACCCAGTGGTGAAGATGGGCCCGAATCCGACAGGGAAAGCACCGCCTCCCATATCACCAGGGAAGGATCCTTGCTTTTGCTTGAAGACAACAAACTCGAGGACGCCGCAGATGGCCAAGATGGGAGCCAAAAGGTCGACAGGGGGGATTTCTAGGACGGCCTTGTGACCACCAGGGAAATCAGCGCAGCCTGGGAAACGGTAGTCCGTGTTCCAGGTAGTGGCATACCCAAGGAAGGCAAGCATAGCAACACGTCCGTGCTTGATTTCCAAAGCCCGGAACTTATCGAAGGAGGCTTGGTCTGTGCAGAAACCAAGGGGGTCCCAGCACACAGTGGTTCCGCCGAGGGGAGTGGCTCCGATTTCATTCTCGAAGGCCTTCAAGGCTGTGCTTCGACTACTACTAGAAGAAGAGGGAGCAAAGGCAGAAGCCGAAGCAACAAGAGCGGTAAAAACAGCGGCGGTCTTCATGGTCAAGGATGTTGTTGTTGTTGTTTATTTCAGCTAGCTAGTTAGCGCGAAGTAAGTAGTAGCAGTTGAAGCGTGGTAGCGTCACTAAAAAATCCTGAAGGATGCATCAAGCCCGACCGGGAAAAAACAAGGAGGGGATAGGTCGTTGTTGAGGTCATCCCAAGCGTATCTTTTGAAGTTTGCTAACGGGTCAACGGCAACATTCGATTGGAAGCAAATAGAATATTGGATGACGTAATAACCTACACTGACCTTTCTCAATGAGTCCCGTTAAGGCTTTCCCGTTTGGCGAGGACCAGTGACTCATCACTAGAGCGAGTGAGGGTCATTCTGATTTCTGACAGCGATATTCTTCCCTGCTGCACAGAGGCATGATCCAAACCTAATCTACTACAGAAGAGTATGATAGAATGGCAGATAGCTTAGACCGGGAGTAGTAACGGCAGCTAGTACTCTACTGGAGCAGTTCAGTTAGTCTAGCTAGTACCTAGACTGCTCAAGTAATAGAGTACCTGCTATTCCGTTGGACTGAGCTGGAAGTCAAAAATTTGTGACTACGCCATCATGAGATCCGTCCCGGCCTGCCTGGCAGTGCTAGTGCTAAGGGGTTACAAAAGGTGCTGAGACGGATGGCAACCTTGGGACCGACCAACTAGCAGCAATTTAGAACCGGCCAGATATCTTAATTTTAGGTCATGAATGAATATCATGATACTACAGTGCGATCCAGTTCCACTTAGCATAGTAGTGGTAGGCAACCACTTCCTTAGTACCACCAAGTCGAACTCAAGACTACTAGCTAGGTGACTGATTCAGCTTGGTTTGCTTGCACTTAATAATGGCCTACTACGGTACGAGTAGGTCTTCGTGCTGGAACGGAAGACTGCTTGTGGATGAGGGGACGGAAGACGGAATCATCTGCAAATTTTCAGTCGCGTTACTGTAGTTACTAAGTTCCACACTACCTAAAATACAAGCATTGGACGGAACTACGGCTGCCAACCGTCTGGCGTGTACCGAATTACTAGTAGACACTTGTCGGCTTTTAAGCAATAGGTCGTGCGAAACGAACAGCTTGTAGCTTATCGCAGACATAGCAGCATGTTTTGTCAAATTGACGGAAAGCGAAGCTGGGTAACTGAATCTCCCAGAAGCAGTGAAGCCCGGAGGCGGCAGGTAGCAACAGCTGTAGTACTAGTTCTGCAAAAGTGACAACATTCCACAATGGCTACTGCCAGATAAAGCACCTGCTGGTACTGGAACTAGGACCTAGGACGATTGGCTATGCACTTAGCTTGGAATATCGCAGTATTACTAGTAGCTCAACATAGTACCGGGGTGTACAACACTGTACTAGTACAATGGCTAGGTAACAAAGTAAACGTAGAACATAAATGTCATCCCTAATAGAATGCTACGGTACGTCGGCCTCTCTTGACGCTGCTGCATTGCAGAGTAAATATAGCCATTGCTCCGATCAAATGTTGGAAGTGTTGTAGCTACCAAGAAACTACGCATCTACTAAAACTGGACCCCAGGGAATCTAGAGCATGAGGCAAAACTGGAAACAACACCAGGAAATATCTAAGTGGAACCAGAAGCAGTTGTGGGCCATCTCCCAGAAGAAGTAGAGCTTGCATGATGGATGCAAAAATGGAATATATATTGTCTCCCATGAACACGAAGCTGAAAGGAAAACAAGCGAGAAAAAAAGATTGATGACCCTAACACAGAACGTGAAGTACTTCTCTTGGAGAAGATATCTGAAGCAATCCGTTTTCAATGGAGAGGTTTGGTGTGTCTGATGTCAAGCAGTGATCCGTTTGTCAGCTTGCATCCCAAAAGAGAGATTGTTTGGTCTTTCGTGTTTTCATTCCATTCTATGGCTTTTTTATAAAACATATAATATCTACTTCATCCGCCCACTTGCGCCGTGTATTTTTCCATGTCCGCAAATGTGATTGTGGAAAGGTCAAACTGCCACAAGAAAGCGAAATCCGAATACAAATATCTGCATGGACTGCACTCCTCCCTCCTTCGACTCCGTAATAAATTTCCTTATCCCTACGCTCAGCACCGCGCAATCTTACCAACCTTTCATTCGATTCGATTCATCCACCAATGAAACTCTCCATCTCGACAGCTGCTTCCTGCTTATTGCAGTGAACGCGTCTCGAAAAGATCCGTCAATCCAAAGGCCCAAATAATGAATAAATCCGAAACAACAATTCCTTCGCATCACCTTTTCTTTTATAAATAGGACGCGTAAGAGACGCTTCCTTCCTTTCTTTAGTTTCCACCAGTTCGCGTCATTCGACGAACCAACTGAGCATTCTTGGTGGCACGTCGTCCAGGAGAACCTTGCCAAGCCAAGCCGTCTTGTTTCTTCTTGAGAGCGTTCACTACGGATTCGTATTTGACACAAGCGTCTGGCAAATCCTTCAAGTTGTCAAGCTTTTCTACAAGCTTCTCGCATTCTTGTAGAGTCTTTTCTTTCGAGAACCAGCCCATGATTGTTATAGAGTATTATTAGACGTTGTTATGAGATCTAGTACTAGCTAGGTAGTAGTGGTGGTAGCCTATTGCCGATAGAGGAAAGTTGCTTGCAGAGTGCTGTTACAAGCTGCTGCTGTTGTTGTTGCTGAAGCTGACACTATCACATACGGGCGCTGCATACAGTCATGTGGGTGCGTGATGGGAATCATGGGATGCAGCGGCGAGTTATTCTCAAAAGATATCGACAACGTCATCCATAGTCGCACCGGCACAAACCATTAAAGGTTTGGATGGATTCGCAAGACACGTTTAGTCCCGAAACGAACATCATAACAGATCATGGATTCGCAAGACACGTTTAGTCCCGAAACGAACATCATAACAGATCACATCGGTTTGACTGGGATCAGAGCACATTCTTTGGTTGGGCTGGGCACCAGGTTGCACTGCGCTAAAAGCTACAGGCCTTTTGAGTTGTTTGTAAATGAAAATTATAAGCTTTAGAATGAAGCTAAAAT
>ENA-ORBV01007378-ORBV01007378.1-microbial-mat-metagenome-genome-assembly--contig:-NODE-7378-length-18914-cov-4.687158_pt1 | contig 18914 bp, 19 predicted proteins | sample MGYA00237777_ERZ505514 | MGnify/ENA primary metagenome ERZ505514 (study PRJEB26160, sample SAMN06269048) | microbial mat metagenome | isolation source: Oligotrophic lake microbial mat | place... | reverse complement strand
GCGCGCAACCGGCCGACACCCGCCGAGCAGGCCGACACCTTCGCGCGGTTCGCGATCTTCGTGCAGGGCAAGGCCTGGCTCGGCACGCGCTGCATCGACATCACGAAAGTGGCGACAGTACTCGACGCCCCGCCGCGGATCGATACCTGTAAATAAAAAGGGGGCGCCAAGCGCCCCCTTTCCAATCTCGTTAGAGCGGCGGCTATTCGGCGGCGATCGCGTCCTGCACGAACTTCTTCTTGTCGAAGTCGTCGGCGACCTTGAGGTCGTTGCCGATCAGCTGGTTGATGTCGATCTTGGCGTATTCCATCACGCCCATGTCGCCCAGCGCCTTCTGCACCTTGGGTCCGAACAGGCCGATCTCCTTGAGGATCGGCACGATGCGGGTGAAGAGCCTGCTGCGGAACGACTGCATGGCGCCGGAGTTGTAGGCGTATTCCATCAGCTTATCGACCGGCAGGCCCGATCGCATCCAGACCTCGGCCTGGTTGAAGCGGTCGCGCATGAAGTAGAGCGCCTCGACGACGAATTCCTCACGCTCGGCGCGCTCGGCGTCGCTCAGATGCGGGTAGTATTCGCGCAGCGCCATGCGGCCGAACGTGACGTGGCGCGCCTCGTCCTGCATGACGTAGGCGTTGACCGCGCCGGCGAGATTGTTCTTGGCGGTGTCGCGGATGCGCTGGAAGGCGGCCAGCGCCAGCCCCTCGATCAGCACCTGCATGCCGAGATAGGTCATGTCCCAGCGGCGGTCGGTCAGCGTCTGCTCGAGCAGTTGCTTTAGCGACGGCGTGATCGGGTAGGCGACCTTGAACTTCTCGTGGATCAGCCGCTTGTAACTCTCGACGTGACGGGCCTCGTCCATCACCTGGGTGGCGGCGTAGAACTTGGCGTTCATGTCCGGCACGGTGTTCACGATCTTGGCGGTGGCGATCAGCGCGCCTTGTTCTCCATGCATGAACTGGCAGATCGAATGGCACTGCAGGTTGAAGCGCAGCCAGTCCTTTTCCTTGTCGGTCATCTTCTCCCAGAAGGGCGAGCCGTAGATCGGGATCGACTCGTCGGCCATGCCCATCGGGTTGCCTTCGAACAGCTCCTGCGTCCAGTCGATGCGCGTGGTGGTGTCCCACTGCTGCTGCTTGCCCTTCTCGTAGAGGTTCAGCAGGTCGGCCGAGCCGTCATCGTATTCCCAGTTGAAGGAAATTTCGGTGGCGCCATCGAATTTCCAGCCCGTCGTTTCGACCGGCAGCGCGTAGATCTTCTGTGTGCTCATGTGTCTCTTGCCTCCTGACGCTGAAAGCAGTCCCATCCCGAGGGACGGAGCGACGAACATGACGCTCCGTTCATTTTTCTGGGCGGAAACTATCACAGTCTGATAGAGAGTCCCACCTCGGAAATCGCACGGTCAATGAACGCGGATTTACCTATGTCTTATCATCAGTTGCGCATCGCCAAGATCATCCAGGAAACGCCGGATGCGCGCTCCTTCGTGCTCGAGGTCCCCGGCGATCTGGCCGCGAAATTCCAGTACCGGGCGGGCCAGTTCCTGACCTTCCGGGTGCCGTACGCCGATGGCGCCTTCAACCGCTGCTATTCGCTCTCGAGCGCGCCGGGGATCGACGGCCTGCCCAAGGTGACGGTGAAGCGTGTCGGCGGGGGCAAAGGCTCCAACTGGTTCCACGATGCGCTGAAGGAAGGCGGCACGCTCGACGTCCTGCCGCCAGCAGGCCGCTTCGTGCTGGATGCCGGCGACGCGCCGGTGTTGCTGTTCGGTGGCGGCAGCGGCATCACGCCGATGATGTCGCTGATCAAGAGCGCTCTCAAAGAGGGCCAGCGTCATTTGCGGCTCTTCTACGCCAACCGCGACAAGCCCTCGATCATCTTCGATGCCGAGTTCGAAGCGCTGATGAAGGCCAATCCGGGCCGCCTGGAAATCATCCATCATCTCGACGCCACGCAGGGCCTGACCAAGCCCGAGGAAATCCTGGCCGCGCTCAAAGGCTTTGAAGTCGCCGAGGCCTATCTCTGCGGGCCGGGTCCCTTCATGGCGCTGGTGGAGAGCACCCTGATCGCCGCCGGCATGCCGCGCGAGCGTCTGCACATCGAGCGCTTCGAGGCCTCCGGCAACGACGCCGTGCCGGTCGAGCCGGCGGAAGGTGAAGTGATCCCGAGCGAGATCACGATCCATTTCGAGGGCAAGTCGCACAAGGTGCCCTACCAGAAGGGGCAAACCATCCTGGTCGCGGCGCGGGCGGCGGGACTCAATCCGCTGTCGTCGTGCGAGGAAGGCTTCTGCGCCTCGTGTGCCGCCAAGAGTATCAAGGGCAAGGTCGTACTGGCCAACAACGACATCTACACGGCCGACGATCTCGCCAACAACTGGATCCTCACCTGCCAGGGCCATTGCTTCGGTCCCGAGGTCGAGATCACCTACGACGTGGTGTAGCCGAACTATTTCTGCCTGGTCGACGCGCCGGCCGCCAGTTCCCGCCCCCTGGCTTCGAACGCGGTAAAGCGCTGTGTGAGGACCTTCAATTCGGCGGCTTTCTCGGCCTCGGAGAGGAACGAGTAGCGGATGCTGTTGAAGACCGTTTCCTTCAGCCCATCGTAGCTGGGCTTGTAGCGGCTGGTGTAGAGCACGTACTCAGCCGACAGGTTGTTGCGCGAGACGCCGGGGTCGTCGGTGGAGATCACGAAGGGTACGCCCTGCTGGCGATAGACCTGCACCGGATGCGCCTCGTTCTTGACCCCCAGGATGAAGGCGTTGCTGGTGAGGTTGATTTCGACCGCGACCCTGCGCTCGCGCATGGTGCGCAGCAGACCAACAGCGTCGCGCTCGTAGACGATGTCCACGCCATGGCCGATGCGGTCGGCGCCGGCGACCTCGACGGCCTCGCGGATATGGCTTTGCAGACCCTCCGGCGGCACCATGCCGAGGGTGAGCTCGCCGGCGTGCAAGGAAAGCCGCACGCCGGGATGCTTCTGCTTCAGAAAGGCGAACATGCGCATGTGCAGGCTGTAGTCGCGCATCGACACGATCCCGTCCTCGGGGCCGACGATGTTCACCGCCACCACGCGGCGGCGGGCGTTGACCGCGGCGAACGCCGAGTACAGGCCGGCGAACACCTTGGCCGGCTGCTCGCTGCGGACCACATAGGCCTGAAAGCGCATCTTGAAATCGCCGTCGTCGATGCCGGCCGCGGCGGCATCGACGCTGCCCAGATAGTCGGCAACGCCCTTGGCCGTGGCCTCGTCCCTGGTCAGAAATTCGTACAAGGGGGCGAGGGCGGCTTCTATCCGGGCCGGGCTCGCGTCGGCCGGCAAATCATTGACTGCCCTGGAGAGCGCCGGGTTGTCGGGCGCGGGCGCCCTGCGCAGCATGGTCTCGATGTACTGCACGTTTTCCGCGACCGCGCGGACTTTCAACTGGCGCAGTCCCTGATTGTAGTCATCGTCGGAGAATGAGCCGAAGTAGCCGAAGGTGTCGAAGAAGTGCTGGTCGGGCGCGACCTGCTGATGGAAGTGGTTTTTGTAATCCTTGTCGGACCAGCGCGACAGCAGCTCTCGATAGAAGACTTCGTCGGACGGGTCGCGCACCTGGTCGACATCGAGGCACAGGGCGCGCGCCGCAGGGCTCAGCCCGCCCGGCTTCGTCTCGACGCGGAACCTGATGGCCTTGAGCTCGGAATTGTCGGCGCGATAGATGCAATAGGCCTTCTGCTTGATCCAATCGAGAAAGGTTTCGACGTAGATCGCGCCAGCATAGTGATGATGCAGGTCGCCGCCCTTGGGCATCATCGTCATCAGCAGAGTGAGGGCCGCGAGGTTGGGGCTCGGACCGGCGATCAGACTGTCATAGTACTGCCGGGTTGCCTGGTAGTCGGTCTTGGCAGGCGTCCCCTGCGCCGGCGCCGGTGCGCTGAAGGCAAGTGCCGCCATGACCGCGTACAGCAGGACGGATGCGATCGACTTTTTCATATTTTGCCCCGTCCGGTCTTGTACGAGGCAAGGCAGCTATTCGGCCGCGATCGCCTTCTCGACAAACATCTTCTTGTCGAACTCCTCGGCCACCCTGCCATCGTTGGCAAGCTGTTCGGTGACGTTGATCTTGGCGTATTCCATCACGCCCATCTCGGCGAAAGCCTTCTGCACCCGCGGCCCCCACAGGCCGATATCCTTCACCGTCGGTACGACGCGGCTGAACAGCCGGCCGCGGAAGGATTGCATCTGCTTGGAGTTGTAGTGGATGTCGTCGAGCATCTTGGCCGGCAGCCCGAGCCGCTCCCACACTTCCGACTGGTTGAAGCGGTCGCGCATGAAATAGAGCGCCTCGACCACGAACTCCTCGCGCTCGTCGCGCTCGGCGTCGGAGAGCTGCGGGTAGTATTCGCGCAACGCCAGCCGGCCGAAGGAAACATGGCGCGCCTCGTCCTGCATGACGTAGGCGTTGACGGCGCCGGCCAGCGTGTTGCCCGCCTTGTCGCGGATCGACTGGAAGGCGGCCAGCGCGAGGCCTTCGATCAGCACCTGCATGCCGAGATAGGTCATGTCCCAGCGGCGGTCGGTCAGCGTCTGCTCGAGCAGCGTCTGCAGCGCCTTGTTGATCGGATAGGCGACCTTGAACTTCTCGTGCAGCAGCCGCTTATAAGCTTCGACGTGGCGCGCCTCGTCCATCACCTGCGTGGCGGCATAGAACTTGGCATTCATGTCGGGCACGGTGCCGACGATCTTGGCGGTGGCGATCAGCGCACCCTGCTCGCCGTGCATGAACTGCGAGATCGAGTTGGCCTGGAGATGGAGGCGCAACCAGCTCCGCTCCTTCTCGGTCATCTTGTTCCAGTAGTCGGTGCCCCAGATCGAGATCGCCTCGTCCTTGAGCTCCATGGGATTGTCGGGATTGAGCTCGAGCGACCAGTCGAGCCGCGTGCTGGCGTCCCACTGCTGCTGCTTGCCCTTCTCGTAGAGTTCGAGCAGCGGCGCGGAGCCGTCGTCGTACTCCCAATTGAACTGGAGGTCGGTCGCGCCATCGAACTTCCACTCGGTGAGTTCGACGGGCAGGGCGTAGATGCGCTGCGTGCTCATGGCGGAGCCCTCCCGGGGCCATCGTCTGTCAGGTTGGCAAAAAGATGACGCACCGGTCACCTTCTGGCAAGTCGATTACGGCTGCAGGCGATAGCCGCCCCGATCGGTGATCAGGATGGCCGCATTGGCCGGATCCTTCTCGATCTTCTGGCGCAGGCGGTAGATGTGGGTTTCCAGCGTGTGGGTAGTGACCCCGGCGTTGTAGCCCCAGACCTCGTTCAGCAGGATGTCGCGCGCCACCGGGCGGTCGCCGGCCCGGAACAGGTATTTCAGGATCGAGGCTTCCTTGTCGGTGAGCCGGACCTTCTTCTTGCCGCCCTTCTCCATCAGCATCTTGGCCGCCGGATGGAATTCGTAGGGGCCGATGGTCATGATTGCGTCCTCGCTGCGCTCATGCTGGCGCAGGTGGGCGCGCAGTCGGGCGAGCAGGACGTTGATGCGGAACGGCTTGGTGACGTAGTCGTTGGCCCCCGATTCGAGGCCCAGGATGGTGTCGGCATCGCTGTCGGCGGCCGTCAGCATGATGACGGGCGAGCGCACGCCCTGGCGCCGCATCAGCTTGCAGAGTTCGCGGCCGTCCATGTCGGGCAGCCCGATGTCGAGCAGGATGGCGTCGTAATGCGCGAGCTTGGCCTTCTCCAGCCCCTCGGCCGCGGTGCCGACCTGGATGGTGGTGAAGCCGTCATAGAGATCGAGCTGCTCGGCCAGCACGGTGCGCAGCGCCTGGTCGTCGTCGACCAGCAGGATTTTCTTGCCACGATTGTTCACTGACATGCTGATGCTACCTGCGCGTCGCCGTCCCACATTATCTGGGCCACTCTATCTGGTACGATGCAGGCGAAAAAGCGGTTCACTTCGGCAAATGCCCACCTCGCAAGTGCCCACCCATGGTAAAGGAAAGCATGATCCCGGGTCAGGTTCATTCCCGCACAGCATCGGCGCTCGCCGCCGTCGAACGCGCCATGGCCGAGCTGCGCCGGGGCGGCATCGTCGTGATACGTGATGACAATGGCCATGGCGGCTTGGCGATTGCCGCCGAATCCTGCGGCCCGCGGGCGCTTCAGCGCCTCCAGGGTCTTGCCCAGGCGGCGCCCGTGCTGGTCACCACGCGCCGCCGCGCCGAGGCGATCGGCATGGAAATCCCGCCTCATATCGCCGGCGGCATGGGTGAAATCAACAAGCCGATCACCCTCGACCTGCCCGAAGGGGTGCCGGTCGACGTCATCCTGCAGCCGCACGAGAGCGTGCCGCCCGATCACAAGGGCACGGCAGCCCGCCACGTGGCGCTCCGCCACCTGTCGCGGCCGGTGGCAAGCCACGCGCCGCTGATCGCCCAGACCGCGATCGAGCTCGCCAAGCTCGCCCGCCTGCTGCCCGCCGTCGTGCTGGGACCGCTCAGCCGCGACGCCAACAACAAGCGGCGCGACTGGGCGCGCGATCAGGACCTGATCTATGTCGAGGCCGCCGACATTCTGGCCTACGAGGATACCGCCTCGCGCACCCTGCAGCAGGTAGCGCAGGCGCATGTGCCGCTCGAAGGCGCCGAGAACGCGCGCATCCTCGCCTGGCGTCCGAGCGACGGCGGCAAGGAGCATCTCGCCATCGTGGTCGGCGAGATCGACCCGACCGAGCCGGTTCTGATCCGGCTCCATTCCGAGTGCTTCACCGGGGATCTCCTGGGCTCGCTGCGCTGCGACTGCGGCGTCCAGCTGCGCGGCGCCATCGCCGAGCTCGCCAAGCAGGGCTCGGGCGTGCTGCTCTATCTCGCACAGGAAGGCCGCGGCATCGGCCTGGTCAACAAGCTGCGGGCCTACGAACTCCAGGACGACGGCTTCGACACGATCGACGCCAACGAGCAGTTGGGCTTCGACGCCGACGAGCGCATCTATGCGCCGGCGGCGACCATGCTGGCCCGCATGGGCATCCAACGGGTGCGCGTGATGACCAACAATCCGGAGAAGATCCGCGGGCTGGAGCGCTACGGCATCGCGGTCGCCGAGCGCGTGGCGCATTCTTTCCCGGCCAACGGCCACAACGAGAACTACCTGCGCACCAAGGCTGAACGCGCGGGCCACCTGCTCTAATACCTGCGAGGTAGTTGCCCGCACCGGGCGCTGCTCCAAAGTGCGGCGATGAAGGAATCCACCGGCGTCCTGATCGCTGTGCTGTCAAGCGCGCTGGGCGGCGGTGCAGCGGTCGCCACACGCTTCCTGATCGGCAGCCATGACCCGCTCACGATCGCGATGATCCGCTTCGGCGGCGGCGCACTTTGCCTGTTGCCCATCGCGCTGCTGCTCAGGCCGAAACTGCCGCCGCGCGCCGACTGGCCAGCGGTCGCCGGTCTCGGCTTCCTGTTGTTCGCCGTGTTCTTCGTCATCTACAATCTGGCGCTCTCCTACACGACGGTGGCGCGCGGGACGCTGGCGCTCTCGACCCTGCCGCTGATGACCATGGTGGTGGGCGCCGTGCTCGGGCTCGAGGCGCTCTCGGTCCATAAGACATCCGGCGTGCTGCTGGCGATGGGCGGCGTAGCGACCGCCCTGTCGGCGAGCCTCGGCACCGCCCCCGCCGGCGCCTGGCGCGGCGACCTCATCATGGCGGGCGCCACGATCTGCATGGCGCTCTACAACGTCTATTCCCGGCCCTACACCCAGCGATCGAGCGCCCTCGGGTTCCTGACCTTCGGCATGGTAGTGGGCGGCGGCGCGATGATCCTGTTCGGCCTCGTTACCGGCCGCGCGGCGACGCTTCTATCCTTTGATCCGACAGAGGCCTTCGTCAGCCTCTATCTCGCGGCCGGTGGCGGGGCCTTCGGCTTCTTCCTGTGGGTGCTGGCGCTCAAGTATGCGAGCCCGACCCGCGTGGCGAACACGATCACCATCAACCCCATGATCGCCATGGCGTTCGGAACGATGCTGCTGGGCGAGCCCATTACCATCACCCTCGTATTGGGTCTCGCCACGGTCTGTGCTGGCGTCTGGGTGGCGACGACGTAGCACTTTTAGCCGTTCATTCTCCCGTTGCGCGAAATCCTGGAAATGATTTCCTCGCCGGGGGCAGCCGCCGCAGAATATAAAAAACCCTGACGTGTCCGGCGTGCCAAGATGGGACGCTGGGGATGAGGGGGGATTCTGCATGACATTACCCGTGCCAACGCTCGATCACGTCGTCATCAACGCGCGCGACGACATGGATCACGCCGCCGATGTCTACTGCCGGCTGGGCTTCACGCTCACCGAGCGCGGCTATCATTCGCTGGGTTCGATGAACCACCTGGCGATGTTCGGCACCGACTACCTCGAGCTGATCGCCATTCCCAAGAGCGCCTCCTCAGGCCGCCTCGACCTCCTCACCTATTCCGCCGGCCTGAACGGCCTGGTGTTCGGCTCCGAGGACTCGGCCGTCACCTACGCCGCCCTCGCCAAGGCCAACCTGCCGTTCGATGCCCCCGTCGAATTCACGCGACCGGTGAAATACGAAGGAGGTCAGGGCGCCGCCCGCTTCCGCACCGTGCGCATGAAGGGCGGCGTCGTGCCCTATGGCCGGATCTATTACTGCCATCACTTCACGCGCGAGCTGGTGTGGCGCGATGAGTGGCGCCACCACGCCAACGGCACCGTGGCCGTGGTCCGCGCCCTGATCGTCGAGCCCGATCCGGCGGCCGCCGCCAGGCTCTATGCCGACATGTTCGGCACCGACAGCGTGCGTGATATCACGGGCGGCAAGACGGTGATCGTCGGCAACTCGCGCTTCGACATCGTCACCGAGCCGACGCTCAAGGCCGAGTTCGGCGCCTCTGTCCCCGAAGCCGAGGGGCGCAAGGCTTACATGGCTGGCCTCAGCTTCCGCACGACTTCGCTCGCCAAGGCGGCCCGCGCCTTGCACGCGGGCAAGATCGAGGGCGTGGTGCAGGACAAGAACCGCGTCGTCGTTCCGGCCAAGCAGGCGCTGAACGCCGTGCTGGAGTTCGTCGAGTAGGCATGATGGCGGCGATCAAATACGACAACCAGGGCGATGCCATCTCGCGCGATGTGCCGGGCGAGGCGCTGGCGCTCATCGACGCCGGCGGCAACGGCAGCGACCGGGCCTACAGCTATGCCGACATCCAGCGGCTGAGCGGCGCAGTGGCCCGCGGCCTCTTGAAGCGCGGCCTGAAGCGCGGCGATCGCGTCGCCATCCTGTCCGCCAATCGCGCCGAATTCCTGCTGACCTTCCTCGGCACCATGCAGGCGGGCCTCGTCTCGGTGCCTGTGAACTACAAGCTGCCGGCCGAGACGGTGGCCTACATCGTGGGCGACTGCGACGCCAAGCTGGTGATCGGAGACGATGCGCGCCTGCCGCTGGCCCCCGACAGCGTACCCAAGATTTCCTTCGACAGCGGTTTTACCGCATTGCTGGACGAGGGTCCGTTCACGCCGCTCAAGATGCAGCCCGGGGAACCGGCGCTGTTCCTCTACACCTCGGGCTCGACCGGACGGCCCAAGGGCGTGGTGCTGTCGCACTATTCCCACCTCTGGGCGATCAGCCAGAGGACACGGCGAGCAGTACCGCTTGGCCAACGCGCGCTGATCGCCGCACCGCTCTATCACATGAACGGTCTTGCCATGTGCCAGACCACATTCTCGCACGGGGATACCGTCGTGCTGCTGCCGCAGTTCACGACCAAGGGCTATGTCGAGGCCGCCGCCAAGCATCGTGTGGCCTTCCTCACTTCGGTGCCGACCATGATCGCCATGCTGCTGCGCGAGCGCGAGCTGCTGGCCAGCCACGACCTGTCGGCAGTCGAGGCCGTGCGCATGGGCTCGGCGCCGATCACCCAGGCGCTGATCGACCAGGTGCGTGCGGCATTCCCCAAGGCGATGATCAGCAACGGCTACGGCACGACCGAGGCCGGGCCCGTCGTGTTTGGACCGCACCCCAAGGGCATCGCGCAGCCCGAACTCTCGACCGGCTATCCGCATCCCGACGTGGAGCTCCGCCTGATTCGCGACGGCCGGGAAGTACAGGACGAAGGCGAGCTGCAAATGAAGTGCGGCGCGCTGATGACGCACTATCACAAGCTGCCCGAAGTCACCGCCAAGGCGATGACGCCGGACGGCTACTACCGCACCAGCGACGTTTTCCGCCGCGACGAGAACGGCTTCTTCTATTTCGTCGGCCGCGTAGACGACATGTTCGTGTGCGGCGGCGAGAACATCTATCCCGGCGAGGTCGAGAAGATGCTGGAGCGTCATCCCGGCATCCACCAGGCGGCCGTGATCCCCGTCCCCGACGAGCTGAAGGGCCACAAGCCGGTGGCCTTCGTGGTGCGGACGGACGGAACCGACCTCGACGAACAGGCCATAAAGACCTATGCGCTGGCCAATGCGCCCGCCTATCAACACCCGCGCCGCGTCTTCTTCGTCGACGAGATGCCGCTTGCCGGCACCAACAAGATCGACAAGCGCGTGCTGGCCCGACAGATCCCCACCGGAGACGTGTGACAATGAAAGCAGCTGTCGTCCGTGAGCATGGCGCGCCGGACCGCCTGAACTTCGAGACCGACTTTCCCGATCCCAGGCCCGGCCCGGGCGACGTGATCGTGGCAGTGAAGGCCTCCTCGCTCAACTATCACGACGTCTTCACCCGCCGCGGCATGCCCGGCATCAAGGTGCCGATGCCCGCCATCATGGGGCTCGACGTCGCCGGCGAAATCGCCGAGGTCGGCCCCGGCGTCACCGGTTGGAGCAAGGGCGACCGCGTCCTGGTCGATCCCATCAACCGTATCGAAGGCGGCCTGATGGGCGAGACCGTCCACGGCGGCCTGGCCGAGCTTTGCCGCGCCAAGGCCCACCAGCTCGTAAAAATTCCCGAGGGCGTGTCGTTTTCCGACGCCGCCGCGCTGCCCGTCGCCTACGGCACGGCGCTGCGCATGATGCGCACCAACGGCCGTGTCGCCGCGGGCGAGAAGGTGCTGATTCTGGGCGCCTCGGGCGGCGTCGGCGTGTGCTGCGTGCAGCTCGCCAAGATCGCCGGCGCCGAGGTGATCGCCTGCGCCGGTACGGATTCCAAGGCCAAGCGCCTGGCCGAACTCGGGGCCGACAAGACCATCAACTACATCGAGAAGGACTTCATGAAGGAAGTCTTCGCGATGTACGGCAAGCCGACACGGCGCGGCGCGGGCACCGACCAGGGCGTCGACGTGGTGGTGAACTACACCGGCGGCGACACCTGGGTGAAGTCGATGAAGGTCCTGAAGGTCGGCGGCCGCCTGCTCACCTGCGGCGCCACCGCGGGCTACGACCCGCAGGAGGACATCCGCTTCATCTGGACTTTCGAGCTGAAGGTGCTGGGCTCCAACGGCTGGGCGCGCAGCAACATCGTCACGCTTTTGGAGATGGTCCAGCAGGGCAAGCTCAAGGTGCTGGTCGACAAGATTTATAAGCTCGAGGAGGCGCGCGAGGCCTTGCGGGTGATCGAAGACCGCGAAGTGTTCGGCAAGATCGTGGTCGCGCCATGAGCGACGCCCCAAAACCCCTGACCGGGGACGAGCTGCAGGCGATGCTCGACCGCTCGCCGTTCATCGCCTTCCTTGGCCTCAAAATCACCGAGGCCGACCCGGCCAAGGAGTTGGTCACCATGACCTGCGCCATGCGGCCGGAGTTCGAACGGGGCGCCGGCACGGGTCAGTGGCACGGCGGCCCGATCGCGGCGATCATCGACACGGTTGGCGACTATGCGCTGATCATGGCGCTGCGCCGCGGCCTGCCAACCATCAACTTCCGCGTCGATTATCTGCGGCCCGCGATCAAGACGTCGCTCACCTCGACGGCCCGCGTGCGCCGCGCCGGCAAGAGCGTCGGTCTGGTCGATGTCGACGTGTTCAACGACCAGAAGGCGCTGGTCGCGGTGGGCCGTGCGGCCTACTCGACGTTGGCCGGCTGACCAAAGGTTCGGCTATGATCCGGCCCATGCTGACGCGTCTTGCCTCGTTCGCCCTCGCCGCCGTCCTGTTGCCGGCCGGGATCGCCACCGCCCAGACCATGGACTTTGCCTGCCCCGACCCGGGCACGGGCTTCACCTACGACAGCGGCGTAAAGGTCATCTCGCGCGGCCGGGACGGCCTCGACTGCACCATGGACCGCGTCGGCGGCAAGCCGTTCAAGCTGCGCGCCCTGCTGTTCGACAATCCCTCGCCCGACGGCGCCGACATGTCGGCCTATATTGCGGCCCTCCGTCCAGAGCGCCTGTGGCCGCTCGAGGTCGGCAAGAAGATCGAGGCGCGCTACAGCGTGGCCGGCGGCACCTGGACCTATACGCTGTCGGTGCCGCGCACCGAGAAGCGCACCGGACCCGGCGACAAGATGATCGACACGTTCGTGATCGAGATGAACGAGCACGGCGACAAGGGCCAGCGCTCGATCTCGCGCTGGTGGATCTCGCCCGCCGACAAGTTCGCCATCCGCTACGATTTCAGCGACGGCGCCGGCAAGGCCAACCGCGCCGTGGTGACCGAGGTCACGCGCTAGGGTCACACGTTGACGCTGGCCCAACGCGCGAAAATTGGCCCAAATCGACGACAAGATTTTCGGCCCTCCGCACGCCGGAAAGCCAGCAAATCCAATTTTTTCGCCCGCGCCTCAGGCCCACCTGAATGGGCCGAATGTTGTGCCCCAAGTTGGGCCAGACTTCGAGATAAGCCTTACTTCATAAGCTTTTAAGAGACTCCCGGATTTCTTCATGATCACAAGCCCCGGCGCGCCTGTGCCCAGGCGTCGTTCAAGTGTCTGTTCGCACGTCGTTATTTGGCGTGTCGTGGAGACGGGGTCGTTCTTCGGACTATCCACGGGTCAGGACCCGCGGCGGCTGCACCCGAAGCTCAGAGCCTGTCCCGCGGGCGTGCCGCGAGGGGTCGTGCCGAAAGTAGAAAAGGCCGGCGCGGTCCTCGCGTCAGCCTATAGAAAATATAGGCATATTTCTGCTGAACTTGCAACTTCTGGCCGATCATATTCCCAGGAGCAGATGCTGGCATTGACTGCAAATACGTTCAATGAATGTGGCTGCCGCCGTTCACATCGATGGTTGCGCCAGTCACATAGGCTGAAAGGTCGGATGCCAGGAACAGGCAGGCGCCTGCAACGTCGCGTGGCTTGCCCGCGCGCCGCATCGGAATGGCCGCCACGATTTCCCGGAACCTTTCCTCGGTCAGTTCATCGAGCATGCCGGTTTCGGTCATAGACGGGCATACCGCGTTGGCCCTTACACCTTGAGGGCCGTACTCGCGGGCAATCGACTTCGTCAGACTGATGACACCCCCCTTGGACGCAGCGTAGTGCGCGCCGCCCACGAGGCCGCCGCCGCGCTGGGCTGCCACCGAGGCCACATTGACGATGTTGCCGCCCTTCCTGACGACGAAATGTTCGACGGCGACCTTGGCCAGATTGAAGGCGCCCCTGAGGTTCACGTCGACCACGAAGTCGTAGTCCTTCTCCGAAATGGACAGGAAAGGTTGGGACTTCACGACGCCGGCACAGTTGACGAGGCAGTCGACGCGACCGAAGCGGGAAATGACGCCTTCGAACAGGGTCCGGCAGTCATCCAACGAACCGATGTCACAGCGGACACCATGCAGATCTGTCGGCCCGGAGATCCCGTTGTCGATGGACATCCGGACGTCGGCTGCGATCTTCTCGTTCATTGCCAGATCGGCGATGACGATCTTGGCTCCATGTTCGGCGAAGAGCTCTGCCGTCGCGTACCCGATGCCGCGCAGTGATGCGGCTCCGGTGATGATGCAGACCTTGTCGTGCAGAAGCATGGCGGCGTCACATGTTCGGCTGATGGATCTCGACGACATTGCCGTCGGGGTCGGTCAGGAAGACCTGGTGCCAGCCGGCAATGGCCCACTTGCCGTAATCGGCGTAGCGAATGCCCAGTTCGTCGCAGCGACGCATGAAGCCCCTGATGTCGTCCGTGCGGAAGCAGTAATGGCCTTTCGCCATCGGATTGACGAACTGCTTCATCTTGAAGCCGGTATCGACGTCCCGCTCGGCCCAATGGAACTCGATGGCGCCATCGGTCAGGAAGTCCACGTTGCCGCTGTAGCCGTTGCCGCTGCGCTCGGCATTCACACGGGTGTGCTCCTCGTCGCGGATCGTGCCGAGCTCGAACAGCCGCTGATAGAACTTGGTCAGTCGCGGCAGATTGTCGGTGCAGAGATTGAGGTGATGGAATTTGAACTTCATGGTTGGTCCTCCCGCGGTGTGAATGGGTTATCGGCGATTCTTTTCCTGGGCTTGGTGCTCGAGTGCATCGGCGACCTCCCGTCCGAGGCGGACCAGGTATTGCCGGGTCTCATGCTCGGCAGTCTGCCCCTCTCCGGCGACGACGGCGTCGACGAGCGCCGCACGCGCGTCCCGCACGAATCCCGGCAGATCGCGCCCGCCGAAGGTCACACGCAGGAAGAAGTCGCTACGGTCCCAATATGTCTCGCCGCTGTCGGTGCTGAGCGGTGACCGGGCGAGCCTGTGCAGCATCTCGTAGCGGCGACGGTTGCGTCGCCGCAGCTCCAGGAAACGCGCATCGGGATCGGCCGGAAGACCGTCGCTGGCTGCCAGCGAAGCGCAAAGGGCGCGAAATTCTTGGGCTTCCTCCCCCGAGCGACGCTCCGCGGCCCAACGGGCGATCACGCCTTCGCTGGCGCCGAAGATTTCATAGAGATCCCTGACTTCGGCCGGCACCGGCTGCATCACGCGGCAGCCGACCTGGGGCAGGATTTCCAGAAGGCCCTCGACTGAAAGACGGCGGATCGCATCGGTGACCGGCGCGCGACTTATCGAGAGGACCCGGCCGACCCCTTCGGACGAAATCTGGTCGCCGGGATCCAGCCCCCCGCCGAGCAGCAGGCCCTTGAGATAGGCGTAGGCCAGATCGTGGAGCCGGGGGCCGCCCCGCCACAGCGATTCCGAGGCATCGGGCAGAACGACATTGAAGGCTGTTCGCATGGTGCTTATACTAACATACTAGTATGGAGTCCGCAGCCCCGGACTCACCCAGAGCCGTGGAGGAGGCGATGTACGACGCCGCAAATGCGGAAAAGATCGTCGAGGCGCTGAAGGAAACCGAGGCCGAGTCCGAGGCGGACCGTCAGCTCAGCGCTCGCGCGGTCGAACTCCTGCATCAGTCAGGCGTCACCCGGATCGTGGCTCCAGCCGCATATGGCGGTTACGAGTTGCCGGTGCGCGCCCTGGTCGAAGCCGAGCGTACGATCGCGCACGGCAGCACGGCGGCGTCGTGGGTCCTGATGGTATGTGCAGCCCATACCTTCATTGCCGGGCGCATGCCGCGTCGCGGACAGGATGAAATCTTCGGCGGCCATCCCGGCATGTTGATTCCCGGCGTGCCATCGCTGCGGGGGACATGCCAGCGCACAAGGGATGGATACATTCTCAACGGCCAGTGGCCCTATGCCAGCGGTGCCGACCATGGTGACTGGGTGCTGGTCGGCTGCAAGGGCATTCGCAATGAAGCCGGCGACCAGTGCCCCTCCCTGATCGTCGTGATGCCCAAGAAGGATGCCGTCATCGTCGACACCTGGTTCACCCTCGGCATGCGCGGCACCGGCTCCAAGGACGTCGTCTTGGAAAACGCGTTCATTCCGGAGCACTACGCGGTGCCCATGATCGAGGCGCAGCTCGGCACCGTGCCGGGGATCGACAGTCCGCTTTATCGACTCCCGATCCGGCCAGCCTTGGCCACCATGCTGCTGGGCACGATCGTCGGCATGGCCGAGCGGGGACTGCAGCTCTTCATCGACAAGACGCGCGGTCGCCGCGATGTCTACACCGGCGCGATGAAGGCCGATAACGCCGGCCTGCAGCGCCGCGTCGCCGAGGCGAGCGTGGAGATTTCCTGCGCCTGGGCGCTCGCGCAGCAGAACTGCGATCTGCTCGAGGACGCGATGCTGCGCGATCCGCCGATGCCCACGGCGAAGCGGGCGCAGGTTCGCTGGAACGCAGCCTACGCTACCGAGCTGTGCCGGCGTGCATGCAACAGGCTGTTCGAAGGGGCCGGCGCCGGTGCCGCGCACGACAGTCACGTCATGCAGATATTTTTCCGCGACATGAACACCGCATCTCATCACGCAATGCTCGATTTCGATGTGAACGTCGAGATCCAAGGCAAAAGCCTGCTGGGCGTGAAACTCGATGACGCGTGGGTCTGACCGCAGACCTCGCACCGATCCGACAGGCGCCTCTTCGCTCTGCTCTAGGCTACCGACCCGGGATCGGTGTTGGCGCCGCACACCAGCGTCGCCACCCGCTCGCCCGCTTCAGGCTTGTAGGCACCGGCCATCAATGCGGCGAGGCCCGTGGCACCGGCGGGCTCGGCCACGATGCGCAGCTCTTCCCACAACGCACGTTGCGCCGCGCGGACCGCCTCGTCGCTGACGAGTACCGAGGAGCGCACCAGCTTCTGCGCCACCTCGAAGTTGGGCACCCCGATGCGGCTGGCGCCCAGCGCGTCGGCGGCAATGCCGGAGATTTTCACATCGACCGGCCGTCCCGCTCTCAGCGCCTCGTGCAGCGTCGGTGTGCCGTCGGTCTCGACGGCCACGAGCTTCGTCGCCGCACCGATGGCCGCGGCGCAGCCGGCGATCAGACCGCCACCGCCCACGGCCACCAGCAGCGTGTCGAATGTGGCCTGCTCGGCAAACTCGAGTGCCACGCTGCCGGCGCCCGCGAACACGACTGGATCTTCATAAGCCGGCACGATCATCGCCCCGGTCTCGGCCGCGCGGGCCTCGGAGGCGGCGCGGGCCTCGGCATAGACGGCGCCGATCTGGTGGACGATCGCGCCATAGATTTTCAGCCGCGCCACCTTGGTCGGCGAGGAGACGGTGGGCACGAAGATCTCCGCCCTGTGGCCCAGGGCACGGGCGGCATAGGCCGCGGCGGCGCCATGGTTGCCGCCCGAGGCGGCGACGATGCCGGCGGCCGGCACCTTTGAAGCCAGAATTTTGTGGAAGGCGCCGCGGCCCTTGAACGAGCCGCTCACCTGCAGCGACTCGAGTTTCAGCGCCAGCGGGGCGGCGATGCCGAGCGACCCGGCGGCGAGTTCGAGCGCTGGCGTGCGACGGACGTGCGGGCGGATGAGGCTCCAGGCGGCCTCGACCTCGGTGCGGGAAATCATGCGAGGCTCAGGCGCGCTGGCAGACTGCGACGTGGCGCAGGAAGTGGTCGAAGTCCGGCGTACGGGCGTTGGGGTCCTTGGCCGCCTCGTCGTAGCGCCTTAGCCGCACGGCCTCGGCATGTTGCGGATGGCGCCTGAAAATTTCGATCTCGTCGGCCGACATCGGGCCGCCCTGCAGGCCGAGGCTGCGCACCGAGTCGGGCGAGAGCTTGCCGAAATAGTCCGACTCGACGGCACAGAGATAGCGCTTGGCCGCGACATGAAGGCGAACCGGCTCGCTGACCTCGGGGCCGAAGCGCTCGGCCAGCCATTTGGCACCCAGCTCCTCATGGACGTCGTCGAGGCCGCGGGCGGCCGGGTCCTCGCCCAGATGATGGATCATGTGGCCGACATCGTGCAGCAGCGAGGCCAGCACCGTGGCGGGCGTCGCCGCGTCGGCCTCGGCCAGCGCCGCCGCCTGCAGTGCGTGCTGAAGCTGGTTGATCTCACTCAAGCCATAGCGGCGCGTCGCGCGGCCGACGAAGATGTCTAAAAGTTCCTGGCGGAGGGGGTCGCTCATGCGCCGATTTTACCACGAACCGGGGCGTAGCCGGGAATCATCGCCAGCGCTTTTTCGAGGGGATCGGGCTGCCAGGCACGCGTAACAAAATCGCCATGCATGTCGAGCCCGCCGGTGGCCACGAACGCCGCCGTGCCGGGCGCCAGCGTCCGGGGAACGCTGCGCGTAAAAGGAATGCGGCGCTTGTTCAACAGGCCCTGCAGCGTGGCGTTCTCTTCCTTGGTGGAATCGGTGTAGGCGCTCAGCAGGAAAGCCTGGCGCCGGCGCGCGGCGAACCAGGTGGCGAACTTGTCCTCGTCGCCATAGAGCGCGTCCATCAGGATGACGCCTTTTACGCGATGGTTGGCGCCGCCGCGTTCCAGCGCATAGGCGGCGGAGAGATAGCCGCCGCTGTAGGCCACGATCACGACCGACGCCAGGTTGAATGCCCGGCCGGACTCGCGATTGCCCTCCAGCCGCATCAGCCGCTCGGCCGCCTCGTCGAGATATTTGGCGAAGTGGCCACCACGCCAGAAATTGCCGGCGCTGGAATCGGCGGCATCGACGGCGAGCTGCGGCGCGACCACGGCGATGTTCTGGCGCGACGCCGCCACCTGCCGCGGCACGGCCTGGCGCACCATCACGTCGCGTTCGAGCGTGGCGCCCTGGCCGTGGAGATAGAGCACGATCAAGACTGGCCGCGCCGGATCGAAGGCCGGTGGCAGGTAGAGCAGCGAGCGACGGTCGCTGTAGACCGTGTCCTCCCAGTAGACATCGCCACGCGACGTGGTGTGGCCGCGCCGCTTGTCGTCGCGCGCATCGAGGAACTGACGGTTCGTGTCGGGGATGAACCCTCGATAGGGAAACGGCGAGGCATTAAAGGCCACGAGCTGGGTCTTCGCCTCGCGCGGTGGCGGCGGAGGTGGTGGCGGCTTCTTAGCCGCCGGCTTGGCCGCCTGTCTCTTACGGGGCGTCTTGCTCTGGGCGTGCGCGGCAGTCGGCATCAACAAGGCCCCCAGCAGCAGCGCCCGCCGCTTCACGCTGCGGCAGGCCGCCCTTTTTGGAGCGGCATCAGGACGGAGAAGAAGGCGGGCATCGCGACCAGGTAGGCGACGGCGCCCAGCAG
>ENA-ORBV01007377-ORBV01007377.1-microbial-mat-metagenome-genome-assembly--contig:-NODE-7377-length-18916-cov-4.851266_pt1 | contig 18916 bp, 12 predicted proteins | sample MGYA00237777_ERZ505514 | MGnify/ENA primary metagenome ERZ505514 (study PRJEB26160, sample SAMN06269048) | microbial mat metagenome | isolation source: Oligotrophic lake microbial mat | place... | reverse complement strand
CGCATGTTCATAGGATTCAACCTAGTCATAATTGTGCTAATCATTGAGTTATTTATTTACCTACTCTAGAGCTAGTAGTGTTGAAGTAGCTAGCTAGCTATAATAGTAGAGGGGCAACCTGACAGGAAGAAAGCATGTCAAGCTAGGGCACAAATTTTCAGGGATTCTCTCCTGCGCTTACTACTGTAGTAAGTGCTACTTTCCATCGGTTTCCTACTTGCTACTTGCCGACTAGCTACTGTGGCTAGCAGGAACTGTGCTACAATCTAGGTAGTGTGGAGGATGTGTAGAGGCTGCTTGACGTTTGCGTATGGAATGGATTGTCAGCGCATCGACAACCAGTACAGGATATCGCCGCTTTCTATTTTATTATGGCTGCTGCTAAAAGATGGTTCCAAATTCCATTTCCAGAATGATTTGACTGGATCGTGTCAAACATCCGGTAGCTTTGATCACAATATGACGATACGGTGGTGGCGATGGACGAGGGTGGTGCTTGTTATTGGTGGTGGCAGAACTACTAGCACTAGCACTACTAGTACTACTACTCGTGGAGGATTGTCGCAAGGCTTGGTAGGATTCGTACACGGACCGTAAGAGCGGTTCCGAGACCCAACTGGGATTGCCGGAAACATCCAATACTTGCAAGCGTGGAACCCAGGCACATAAATTCCACAAGACATCATCCGGACGACGGTCCTTGCTACTACTACTCATGGCGTTGGTAGCATTGCCATTGTTGTCATCCTTGGATTTGCCATTGTAATAATAATGATCCATCATCATGTCATAATTGGAATAGGTCAAACTACCACTCAATCCCAAATGCGTCAAGTGAGGACATACCATCAAGACTTGTCGTAAGACATCGACTTCCAACAGGGGCAAATTTCCCAGTTCGAGGCGTTCCAAGGCCCATGTGCATGTGGATGGACAACGCAACATTGGCAGTTGTTGCAACGATGATATCCATGCTTGTTGTGGTTGTTGCGGTCCTTGTTGTGGCGATGACGCAATTGGAGATGAAGATGACGACGACGAAGAAGATGCTGTTATGGTAGTATTTGGTGATGACGATGGCGTCGAACCTTCTCCATTCTTAAGATGCTGTTCGAGACCATGACAATCGCCCTGTTTGTCATTGTCGTTGTCGTCATCATCATTATCACTGTCTTGATCGGCCCAGTCTTCCCAAGAATCGGGTACGGTATCGACAGGCGGCAATAGTACCAGCTTTTTCATTTCCGCTGTAAGGATGGCATCCGTTGTCATTGACGATGGGATGGTTGTTGTCGTTGGAATTATGATTTCCGTGGTGGATGAGGGATCGACCACAGCAGCAGCAGCAGCCATATCATCTTGAATGGTTGCAATTGCGTCGTCATTGGGAATGACAGATTTGGTATTGGTTCCTCCGCCAATGACTTTAATTCCAAAGGTTTCCAACAAGGCCTTGTTGGCATGAAGTGCCTTGTAAGAAGGATTGGTTTCTTCGCATTCCTGCGACCCCACAATACACAATCGTTTCAAATGGGCGGGATGCTTTCCAATGGCTTTACAAAGTTCATTGGTCATGATGCCCAGTTTGGAAAGGTAGACACTCAACAAACTAATGGTCGATCCCGGTAAGAGGGATATATAATGATGCAGGAGTTCCGGGCCCATGGCTTCCAAATAATTGGGCATGGCCTTGGCAAAGGCGTGCAAGGCCAACGATTGAAGGGTCCGAATCTTGTTTGTGGCTGTTGTTGTAGAAGAAGTAGTACAAGTTGTCGTTGACCATAAGAATTCTTGCGCCAAATCATCCACTTGTTCTTCTGGTTTGGCGGAATAAAAAATAATCCACCCAGGAGGACTCTGATGGGTGGCTGCGGTGGCTATTTTTGGAGTCGCTCGTTTGGGGGCCAGTTGCTGCGTGCTAAAGATCCATTGTCGATCTTCGACGCGATCCCAATATTGGCGTTGTTCAATCAATCGACGCAAGGACGATGTTTGAACGGCAGGACGACTTGCACTGCTACCACTGCTACCACTGCTATTATTGAGGCGGGAATTGAGGGTTGGAAATCGTCGGTCGCGTTCCTGCTGTTCCTTGAGCGTCCACTGTCGTTGTTTTTGTTGTTGTGTTCGGGGCGTATAATAATCTTCTTGGAGTCGCGTCTGCCATTCTGTTTGAAATTGGGCTCGTTGGGATTTCCGACCAAAGCCCAAGGATTGTCGTCCTTTGCCCTTGCGGCTGGGCATGATGAATAGGGGGGAGTAGTAGGAAGAAGGGAGAGTCTTTTTTTTTGTTTTTGTTTTTATTTCATGCACAAATATACGGATGCCACAAATGGTTGCGAATTGTTCCGTAGCCGTATGTATCAAGTACATTCAATGTTTATGCTCGTGACTGCTGGACGAGTGAGTGGGTTGACTTGGATGGTTGCTTTTGGATAGTACCGCATTCGCAGATGAAGATAGTTATGGCCGTACGTAGTAGAGCTGCGGGTTTGAAGGCAATCGATCCTTCCACTCAAAGGAGGAGGACGCCATGCATCCAAACGAATCTTTCAAACGTGAACTAGCTTGCTTGCTATATAGTAGGTAGTGCTATCTTACTAAAATAGTCATTCCCTCTATGCTGCTGTCAATGGGATCGTCCAAGATCGTCAAGAGCTATATAGTCGATGAGGCCAAATGGAAACTAATAAGCTCTAAATTACTAGTGTCGAGGGATCGAGGGAGCTGCTATTGGTAACTAACAACACGGCATGCACTACCGGTATTGACCCATGCCGTGTTTGCTGAGTTCGCGGAGTTGATTTTCAAAGGTTTTCCCAGTTTCCCGAGTTGATTTTCCTGAGTTTCCCCACTTTCCTGAGTGATTGTTGGCGAAAACAGTTCCATTTCTGGAGGGGTGCAGCAAAGAATGGCTGGATGGAGAAATGGATGTGTGGCACGGTCTGCACGAACTCAAAGCGCAGTCAGACACGTCTTTTGCACTGTTTTTTTGTGTAGTTTTGTACTAGCATGTTTTAACATGGATTTTGATCAGACATTCTTGGCTCCGTGCTGAACTTGAAAAATGACCATGAAAGTGCAGGTTTTTGTGCAGTGAGGGCCTGCGATTTTTTTTGCAACTAGCCCTTTTGCAAATCCCCCCTTGAAGTCGTTCCAAAATGGAACTGATGTTCGCAAGGAAGCAAGTGATGACGCACATGACAACCAAATGTTCAGGCTGGACATTGGTGAATTCATTGTCATGTCTGTCCCCAAAGACAATCACAACTGAACACAAACAAAGGGACAATCTTTCACAAATTCATTGTGAGAACGGAGACTTGCTGGCCATGCTGCTCCCAGTGGGTCAATCAGACTCAGATGAGCATCAGCATGACAAACGATGATGAACAGTTGTTGCACAACGCAAACCCTAAACCTGACTCTCCAAGTCACCCTCCACCAAGCTGAAGAAGACCTGAAGTCCACCCAACACCAACTTGATGTTGCCTCAAGCGAAAAGCAGAACCTTGAACAGCACGAGCCATCTTGCTCCACATGATTCAATGCTTTCCAAGAAGCATTGAAACAAGTGCAACTTACCACAAATGACCAATCTGAAAACATTTGCACCCTCACAGAAAAATCCACTGTTGAAAACAGAAAAATCAAGCAGCAGAAGACCCACATCAAGCAGCTTGCCACTGAAGTCACCAACCACTCTGTTGCTCTCAATCAAGTGGATCTGACAATTTCAATTCTTGAAGCCACACTCAAAACCAAGCAAGCCAAACTTGAGAAGCTCCACAAGTGGGTCAGAGATGCCACATCCATTCTTGTGATCTGCAGGCACGAAGTCAAAGACCTCACAGACAAACTAAAAAAGGTTGAAACAGAAGCAAGATGGACACTTCACAAAGCAATGGAAACCAACAATGATCACAATCACAAATGCGAACGCGACACCCCTGATTCCCACCAACACCCCCGCTTTTCTAGCATCTCACTGTCAGAGGGACCATCTTTCACCACAGAAGCCACAAGTTCTGAATCATTGCACACTGATGCCATCTTGGGCCCGGTCACACTTCAAAAGCTGATCAGACAGATTCTGACTCGAACAAAGTCCCTGCCACCTGCGTGCAACAAGGAATGTGAAGACAAAGCAAGAAAAAGACTCCAACTCAACATCATCCGACAACTCAGATCTGGACAAGAAACCAACCCAATGAGGTGGAGGCACACCTCTCCAAAGACAATCGCAACTCCAACGATTCTGATGATCCCAAATCAGAAGACATGCAACCACCTGTGAAAATTCCTCGTGAAGCAGAGATCATCAAGTTAGCGAACATCCCAGACTCAACCAGTGATGAATCCAATGCAAGCCCCAACAGATCCAATGATGACGTTCCACCAAAGACTCCAACCACAGATGCCAACCCAACAACAACTGCACAGGAACTAAACCCAATGGTGACAACACACTCTCTTCCCATGCCAACTTGTTTGACGCCAATGCAGGAACACCTGGCAAAGACAATGTGCCTCCACCGGACAACTCTGACCACCACTTGGCTGCAGGTGCTTTAGAAGGAGACACGGTGGGAACATGAAAGCACAACAACAGGGACGCACTCGATGTCGACCTCGACCAAGTCCCACACATCTCACATGCCTTGCCACCCCTTGCGGACACACCTTTCACCATCACAAAAAACCTGCAAACTGCAATTTGCCATCTTCAAATGGTCCCTGAAATGCTCAAGAACACTCACGCACTGACGCCTGCATCATTCGCGGCCTTCCAGCAATCCCCCAAGAAGAAATGTCCCTCCGCAGGGACATGGAAGCCATCCTCTCAGTGCTTCGGGAATTGTTGGCAAAAAGATGGAAAAAATGGAGACACACGAGCCCAAGGCCAATGCACTCCTTCAGTCAACCTGCATGGCTTCCACTGCATCAAAATCATGTTGGAATTCTGCATGGAACAAAAAGGCATCATTTGACATCACTTTTTGAAGTTGTCCAAATGACAAACATGCACCCTGAATTTTGCCAGGCACAGGAAACTGGATGTGATCGTCATTCAACTTGAGAGAAATGTTGTTGTTGGATTCGCTTTGCCCCCAGCAGCTTGTGTTCGTCAAAAAGTGGAAGGTCATGGCGTCCCCAGCTTTTTGCCAGAATTGTCAATCATTGCTCTTTTGCCTTCAGTCCCAATCCCTGTCAACAAATCAAAGATGGCATGCATTCTCACTTCAAATGAATGGACAGATCACCAACTTTGGTGTGAAAGTCGTGTCTCCACTCTCAAAATGAGTTTTGGAATTGCCAATGATGTTCCCAATCTGCATTGGATGACAAGGATGGAAGTCTGTGATTCATGGAAACGGGGGGGGGTCCATGATCAATTGCACCAGTTCAAGATGATGACTGACTGACTCTCTCGCCAGAAAAGCCTTCCTTCAAAATCAGAGAAAATGTGAGGCTTTGTTTCGAAGATGTTTGCCTGAGACAACTGCGCTGCCTTTCCAGATTGATGCGATTGATGCAATGTCAGATGCAGAGCACTAAGGACAAAGGCCCAAATGACATCATTAAAACACACCAGTTGATTGTGTTTTGCAAACATGTTGCATCTTGTGACTGTTTCCACAGCAATGCGCACTAGGGAATCATTTCGCGACTGCCACGGCGGTGTGACCCTGCGGGGCTAGCAGAGGAAAGAAAAGGAAACAGGGCAATGGGAGGTCCATTCCAGATGCAAGGGACAGAGAAAAATGCAGCACAAAGCATGCCAAGCTCATTGAGCAACATGATCTTTCGAACATGGGGAACCACATCCATCACAAGTGGTGGGGAAAACAGGAGACTCCTGTCCATAGCCCATGCAGATGTCATTCTTGAACTCGTGTGTGGACAGCAAGGTTTGAGCAACAGTGGTGGGTTGCAAGGAAGGCCGTTTGCTAATTTCCTGAGCTCACTTAATGAGACGTTGAGAGCTTTTGTGTTTCAGGAAGTTGTGGAGGTGCAACTCTTTCTTCTTGTGATGCTTGTCACCATGGAACTTCCTTGCATCCAGAATCATCATTTCATGGTCCTTTACCAAGAAAGGAGAGTCAGAAGATGGCTGCTGAATCTCGGAGAAGAGCTCTGGCACCCTGGCACCGTCAAGTGGGCAGAAGAAGACTCCCCCCAAAAGGGAAGACGCAGGCGACCGGATTAGGAGACAAACTGGCGGGTGCCGTCGATGTACAAGTGTTTGCCGCCCGCATGTGCTTTTCAGAACATAAATACTTTGTATGTCTAGCTAGCTCTAAAGAGTGGCAGTCAAAATTCACCGCACACGAACCAATCTCAGCATTTAAGAGAAGATTATCTATGTTAGCTTTGAATTAGCCCGCAAAACTATTGCGTCCTCTCTTCAAAATGGGACGATTGAGAAATCTATGCTTCATCCGGTATGGGCTTAATGCATCGGAGGCTTTGACACGGTGGCTACTTCTGTTCCAGACCATGCCAAAAATCGTCCAAATAACCGCAACAGGAAAAATCAAGGCCAAGGGCCAAATCCAGCTGATGACTCGGAACATTTGGATCGTCGCGGCAATTGCGGGCCGATCATTCAGGTGAGGAAATGGGAGAGCCTCAGGAAGCGGGACCCCGAGGAACCGGCAACGTGGCGCCCATCCTTGGTCGACGCTAAACATAAGCAGGCGTTCTTTTGGGACAGCCCTAATCACATTCTCCTGGTGGATTTGGTACCCTTTGAGAAGTACATCACGATCCTGCCAGCCTTGTGGGTTTCCACCCGTGGGAATGTCTTTGTATTGGGTATCGATGAGAGGCCCAACGTCTCGAATCAGGGGAATCCAGGAGTAGGGAGGGGTTTTATAAAGATTGTAAACATCTGTGATAGACAGCCACGAGTCCACCCATTTTTCTGGCTCTCTCGTACTGAATACAACGTTGACGTCGTCTTGGTTGGCTGCCCATTCGTAGTCTTGATACATGAACGAACAGTTAAAGCCTCGCTCTCCCATGCCGTCGTATACCTGATCCATAGTCAACTTTCCCTTGTAGTAGTCCGCATATAGATCCATCACGGCACTGTCCGTATCATCGTGTACGCACCGATACCCCAGAATCTCCATGGCGGCCACCAAGCTCGTAGTCCCGGTCCGACCGAGTCCCACAAAAAGGACTTTCATCTTGGTTTGTCGAATATCGGGAGAGGCAAGTACGCTAGAAGGGTCGATCACGGAATGAATCATGTGTATGCCACGAAGGGATCCCGTAAGAGCGCGTTGAAACGGCGAGGCATCCTTGCTTTCCTGAACAGCAGCAACAGCAGCTGATACCTCCTCCGAGTTACTTATTAGTACAAGAGCGACCAGGGATGCCAGAGTGCTGAAAACCGTCATTTTTTTTCTTCTTTTTTTCTACTTTTTGCTAAGGTTGTATGTTTCGTTTGTATATTTTTTTATGAATCGTACCAAAAGGACAACATCCGGGGATCCTACTACTACCGGCATTGGTATCCACTCATTCCAACGACGTACTACAAGTACAACGTAGTCTTGTAGTACTAGTACTAGCTACTAGTACAGTGGCGTAGAACGGAAGAGCTGGGCGAAGCAAATTACAGGGAGTCCGCACCGAATCTTGATTCTTGGACAATGACAGTGCACCTCGCGATAAAAATGGATTTTACTCTAGAAAATTAATAGCTAAATTTGTTTTTTACCCCGAGGTGCACTGGTTACTATCTAGCTACTAACTAGCTAGCTAGTAGTCCTTGAAGCGGAAGCAGGTCAAGTTCAAAGATCCGATGTTTTTATCACAGTGATGCGAACACCTGGCAGACGGCCCCGTTGGGATGGGCCCGGTGAAGAAAGGGATGGGGTGGGGGTCCGCAGGACAGGCCTGGTGCTGAAGCAATGGAGTTGAGGACAGCGTGACGGGCCGGGCTGAGAAGGCCTGCCTGTGGCTTGGAAGTGGCTGTGGAAACAGTTTGTGCTTCAAGGTTTGTCATTTGTTGCCTCTCATGTCTTTGTGTGGCTGCAGTGACATTGAGGATCCAGCGTTTTTTGCACTGAGCAGACTTCCTCAGCAGCTCCAGAAAGCTGTGTTCAAGCGATGCATGTCTGCAAGAGGCGGGGTCCCGGCACATGGCAGCAATTCATCAGTGACACTGATCTGTCAGTTGAGGGAGTTGTTTCATTGGACAAACAACACGTTTGTGCAGGATTGCAGTGATGGTTGTGTTGTTGCTGCTGACAGAATTGAAGGCAAAAGAACACAAATGTTCAGGGTTTGATTGCAGTTTCTTCAACTGAAGATGAGTTCATCGTTGTCCCAGTTGGTTTGGGGACATGGAAGGGTTCGGCAGAGCAAGCCCAGAGAAGAAAGTGATGAGGTTGAGCCTGAGAGGATGGACACAGTGAAGAAGGAGAGAGAGTTGGAGACGGCAGGGTTCGCTGGGCTGAGAGAACGTGTCAGTGACCACTTGTTTGAGGAGTTTGGGAGCAGATTTGAAGACTGCTTGGAGCTCAAGGTTGGTTCTGCATTGCCTTGTGCCTCTTTGTCGAGCTGCAGTGATGCTGACTTCCCAGTTCTTCTTGCATTGAGTTGACTTGTCAAAAATGTTCATTGGATTGCAATCGCAGCAGAATCTGTCAGCCAGAGGTGAGATCATGGCACTGGCCAGCAACTCATGAGTGATTGTGTTCAAGTTCAGGCATTGTGCCATTTGTTGACCAAAAAGATGACCGCGGGTGAAGATCAGAAAAGTAGCAAATTCAGAATCATCAACTGTGCTCACAAACAAAGCTCTCAACCAAACAAAGGTCTTCCAACAGACACAGTGACCCATCCATTGATTGCTTGAATTTTTGGACACACAAACTCATGTCTGCTAGAACATGACCTGATTTTGTCATTTGTGTGCAACCAGCTTGACAAAAAAAATCTTCAGATCGATGCTTCAGTCTGACTGGGGGACAGGGAGGAAACAGAACCGAAAATTCTCTTTTGTGATGCAAGAAGTTTGAATCCACTAAGGGTGGGTGTCCTCAACAGTGCAGCTGGTGGCATGCCTTTTTTTGCAGGCCAAACTTCGAATGGTTCTTTTTTTAAATCTGGGTTCTTGCCATCTGTTACCCAAGTTTGCGAATTTCGCATGGATAAGGTTGATTAGGGAGGGTGATAAATCGGTTAACCTTAAAAATTAATTACACCTGGAAGGAGTTATGTGAATAAGAATAACCAGTTGAGTGACATAAGTGAATAAGAATAACCAGTGACACATTTGCGAAAAAGTGGGGTCCCAAAACATGTTTGTGGCTGACTCTTTTCCCGCACATTAGGTCGGATACTGACGAACTGACATCCACACCATGGCGCAATGATATGGCATGCGTCTCTTATAATTTTTTATTTGCCCACATGCAAAGCTGGTATGTACAACAAGCAAACAAAGAACGAAAACACGAAGAATGAGAGTCCGGTACTGCATCACGGTAGCTCTGACTTTGGCCGCCCACCCCAAAACAAAGTGTTTGGCTCGTGAAATGTTGATCTACGATCTATCACCGGATGGAGGAGAATTTCGAATCGAGTGTCCAGTTGGGTCAAGTTGTCTTGTTCCTTCGGAAAGCTCATTTTTTGTCTTTGCCTATGGGCCAACCGATCCATTGGTGGTGCAACAAGATGAAACTTCGTTTCTGGATGCGGGTGCCACCGCCTACTATTTTGTGGGAGACCATGGTTCGATGGGTGGTGTCTGTTACACTAGCAGTGACCCGGATGCCACCACGACAATCTGCAATGCGACTTGTGATGACATGTGTACGTGTGTGCATGATCCTACCAATGTACCTACGTTGGATCCACAAGACAATTCCACAAGTTTTAGTCCGGGAATTCGTGCGGTGTCCTCGGACAGTAGTAACATCATGGCCTGTCCCGTTCTAGAAACCTTTCCGGGTGCCTATGTTGCGACTCCCGAGGAACGTTTGATTTATCAAAGCTCAGTGCAAGCACCGGGATTCATTTCCTTTCGATGCAACGACACCTTTGCTACATGTTTGCAGACCTATCGTACCGAAAGCATGACGACGTGGTCCAACTATGTCAATACCATTTTCCCCGAGGGTGGAGACAATTATGCGTATGCACGGGATTTTCAAAATTGTCAATTTCAAGGCGACGCAACAACGGATGCCATTTGCTATACGGCATGTGATCCTCGATGCAAATGTCAATTACACACCGCCGATGCAGTTGCTGATCCAGAGGATTGTGTCGTGGGGGGTCCTCCCACCATGGCGCCTACCATCCTTGGGGAGGACACGATTTCTCCTTCGAATAATGTCATTTCTTCGTCCTCTTCGTCCATTTCCTTGCCGTGGTGGAGGGAAACAATAAGCACCCTGGCCGTCGTCCTTGCAGTAATTATTGTGAGTCGGATGCTAGCACATGCTATGGAATATTATTAAGATTTGCATTATGTGAAGCTTTACTATTTTCCATGCACGCAGCTGCAGGTTCAGCTACTACTGCAACATACTAGTCATCGGATAGAGCACCAGCTGCTTCCAATACTTGCATCAAGGCTTCCAAGTGATAGGGCAGATTCTGAATCCCAAATCCAATCCGCAAATAAATTGTTTCGGTTTCCCTGCTGCTGCTGCGCAATATCTTGTAGTCGAGACCAAAGGGAAGATCGGGTACCATTTTGTGGACGGGAAGTGCCAACGTATTACTGCTGCTTTTCAACGCGGCCTGTTTTTGGCGGTCCGACAACAGTGCGTCGCAACGTTCTAAAAACAAATGCTGGATGTGGTTTTGGACATAAGCTTGTTGTTCGGCAATCGGTGGTAGTACTTGGAGAATCCGAGTGGCCACATAGGCAGCTTCCACGTACGAGGGTGTACCACCATCAAATTCCAAACCCTCGTCGTACAACAAGAGTTGAGGTTGATGCCGATCGTCTGTTGTCTCTCTGGGAGCAGTAGTCTCATTGTGAAGCAATCCACTGAGATAGGCCGTCCATCCACTGGCTGGTTCGGAAATAATGCTATTACTAGAGCCGGAATGGCCACCACGAGAGTAGGTAATAAATCCAAGGCCTTCGCCGCATCTTGCATGCTGTTTCTCAGATAAGACAGAGCGTTGATGAAGCATAAGTTAGCGTGTTAGTGTGGTATGTATGGCCAACCCATCTACAGTAGGATTGCGAGGCAACGGGATGAAGACAGTGCAGTGCATACCTTGATTAGGGATCCGACTAGGAAAACGTTGGGCTTCATTACAATGCCGTGAAGATCTAAATCCAGATTGGCAATCGCTTGGGTGATATCAAGAATTACGACAACGTCGAGAGGAACATGCTCAATCCAATCCACGTCGATAACTTGCTGAGTACAGGAGTTGACCAAGGAAATAAATACAACTTGTCGGATGACATGGTTCATTCCAGTATTACTAAGAATTAACTCCACGTCTCCTTCTTCGTGGCTTTTCTTCTCGTCCGTTTCGTGGTGTCCCTTTGTACATTGTGTTGGTAAGGTTGGCGAGGAAACCAACAACTTTTCTAATAGCTCGACGCTTTCCACCTCTGTAATGGAAGCCCCGATTTGTCTCGCCAGAATAGTGGCTGTGCGTTGCAGCGTGACAAATTCATCTTGGAGAAGAATCACCTGCATGCCGTCCGAGGAATTGGAGGGCAGCATTGCAATCGATGCGGTGAGCCTGGAGAGTACCTCTGTCACACTCGAACCTAGCCCGAAACCAACATGCCCTGCTGCAACAAAGTCGTCGGTAACTCCTAGTAGCCTCCCAAGCTCTCGGCAAAAAGAGGGGCGGATGTCCTTGTAGAAGTGCTCCCATATCTTGGTGCGACACGATCGACGAATTTTATGAAAGTCCGCACGAGCCAACTCGTATTCCTTGGGCTGATAGCCAACCGAGTGGGTTCCAAATTCACTCCCGGGGTCGGCAAAGGTGTCCAGATAATGGGCTGCCAGAGGATACGACTGATAATCGTGCAATTGATGCATCTCCATTCCAATCCCAATGGCGGCAATGTTGGGATTCCGTAGCGAACCCAAGGCTTTGAGCAAACGTGATCCATGCAAATTCCGCAACACCCTTTCCACCAGAATGGTATTGGGTGTGCCTTTGGTGCCCTGGGTGAGGCCAATGGAGGTTGTTGCCGTGACGACATGCTCCATCCAGCATCGTGCCACAGAATCCAATAGATCGATAAAGGCTTCTGCAATCCTTCCCGTGGGCGTCCGCTCCAATAAAGCCTGAGCCAATTCATCGTCGGATAGGTGCTTTAAGTGAACAGATTCCATTTGGTATGTTTTTGCTGTCAATGGCATCATCAGCGGCGAATTACCTCCACTTATTCCAGCCAACCGGGGAACATACTGCATATACTTGATCCGGTCCAACTTGGCCACACCTTGAACCAGGATGGATACTGCAAGCCATCCATCTGCAGCATAATGACATTCCTGCACAATTTCCTTTACCAGTTCCTTGTTGGAGACCCCATCGGCACTGTCCCCATTGCGATTCGACAATGCTTCTTTGGCGAGAGCGGATATCTTCTCCAGGCTAGGCTTGAGTGCTACCAAGATCAATTCAATGCGCTGATGATGGGATACAAAATGATTCCGTAAGCAATGCAAGTCATCTTCCGTCAATTCGTTTTGGCTAGTGGTTTTCGCGGACGGCCCTGAGTCCCTGCAATGGTCGTACCAACGAATTCTGTCGTGAAGCTTTAAGGGCAAGGGCTCAACAGGAAGTTGGGCCCAGCAATGTGGTTCGGTACAACAAGAGCACTCCAATATCTTCCAAACCGATCGATAATTGGTTAATTTGGCCCCTTCTTGAAGTGCTTCATAGGCAATCCAGCTCTTGTAATAGTCGCTAGGACTGTTCGTTGTTGTTTCGTTCTTGTTGTTGATGGACATCGTGGACGACATCTCATCGAGAAATGATGATGGTATAGCACAAGCAAGAAGTCAGATTGGGCAGCGGCTGATGCAGTCCTGAATTATACTCACACCACGAAGGAAAATGAGAGAAGGCCATCATCAGCAGTGGAGCTCTGACAAGTGTCGGCATTTGCAAAAGAACAACTAAGAATGCAAATGGACTCTCTCATTTGCCGGAATGTTGTTTTTGATTCTGATGGGTGTCATTTTTTGACGCTTCATAATTTGATGCACGACTGATGTCGACATCATCGGTTCGGGTCAGGTTCCCTTCCCAAATTGGGCTAATTTAGCTACTAGCTAGCTAACTAGCTAGCTACTAAGAGCACAATGTGCTGTGCTAGCTAGTAACTACCATGTGCAGGCAAAGAATAGAAACATGGGTGATTGCCTCATTGGTTCTACTAGCTAGGTAACATGGTTAGTTATAGAGTTTGCTGGAAATGTCACACATTTGACCCTGCGTTTTTGTATTACCTAAATCATGTGCATATTTTATGCCCAAAATCATCCAGTGAAAGCCTTACCGATCAATTTGGATGGTCTCTGACAACTTCAACGCCCCCAACACCTCAGGCTTTAAAGAAATATAACAAAAGGATTGTTGGCTCCCAATGTATGCCACAAGGAATAATCTACAAAAAGGAAATAGGTGCTAGTGCGTCAACCTCCTCTTGTAGTAGGTAGCTCCTAGTAGTAGTTACAAATCTGGCTACAACCAGACTAACCTCCTACTACAGTAGTAGCTAGTTAGATCCCGTCCGGATGCAAAATACGTTCCAGAACCACCAATTCCCACTCGGTTAATTTGGCTCGAATCCAGTGTTGACCTTCCACCAAATCGACACAATAGGGTACCAATCGTTCCACCATGGCCATTCGATTCCAATCGGACGTATTCTCAATGGCGGCCGCACAATGCGCACACGTAAATCGTTCACCGATGACAGCTGCCAGTGTCGATGCCACTCGGGGTTGGTCAAAATCCAAATTGACAAGGGCAACAATGGTCCCAAGCTCCTCGGCTGTCAATCGTTCCAGCACATATTTCCAAGACGGATCCTGTAGTTTCGTGCGGATAATGTCTAAATCTTCCACACAAATGAGCATTTCTTCATAGAGCTGGCTCAAGGAGTAGGGATTAATATTGTCATGGTTGTCATTATTGGCACGGCTGTTGGTGCCGCTAGCAGTCGGAACTTGGTTCGTATCTTGGTCCATCGTCAAGTCGACCACATCCCCTCCCAGGAAAATCAAATCTCGGCTGACCGAGGTCATGGAAGCTTCCACGGCTTCAGCTGGTAATACTAGAGCAGATGCCACGGGAACGCAATCGTCCTCGTCTTCTGTATCTTGTGCATGAGGGACATAAGGCACCATTGTGGCACTGGTTTCCACCACTCTGGGTGAAGGGGGAGCCATCAAGGCTAGTCGTTCGGGTTGTGGCAGTGCTGTTTCATAGGAATCTCTCCATGCACTTTCGGGCTCAATGGCAAGAAATTCTTGTTGTTGTCGTTCATATGGCTCCCTCCATGCACTTTCGGATTCAATGGCAAGATATTCTTGTTGCTGTTGTTGCTGCTGTTGCTGTTGCCACAATCGCAATTCTTCCGTGGCTTGTCGCATGGAGGCTGTAGGTGGATATCCAATTTTGAGTGGAATTTTGATGGAAGGATTTTCCGTCAGAGCATCGGTAATGAGTTTGATTTTGAGATAATGTTGGATATGAATCAACCGTCCCGAATAGGAATCTCGAGCCGAGTCGGGACACAGCAAGGTGTAGGGATGGGCATTGGTAAGAAGCTCTTCGAAAATTTCATTTAATAATTGCTCTTCTTCGTCAGGAGAACGATGGAAGGTGGCTTGGTCGGCATGTTCACGACTGTGTTTTTTCGCCAACAACCCATCCGATTCGACAATGGATTGGACCAACAAGTCGTGTTTGAAACTTAGGGATTTCATGTTGTGAAAGTTTTCCTCGGTGAGAAAGGCGGAATCGGCCTCATTCTGTTCTTCTTCGCCATCAATAACTTCAGCGGCAGAAGCAGAAGCATCCTTGGTCGAAATGACTTGAACAATTTTGAGTTCAATTTTTTGAATATCGACCATGGAATCATTTTTGGTAGACAAATTGACCTGGAGGGGTTCGCCACGTCCAATATGTGTATCTTGGACACTGGCGGCAAAGGCCAAAGGTCCTTGACCATAGCCGGTCACAGTTTTGAGTTGTTGAATGACGGGTGGAATCATACATGGCACTTGTTCATCGGGGAGTGGAGTCGAAGCCACAATAAAGGATTGTTCTTGAGTAGCATAGCAACCTGCCACCATGACTTTGTATTCTATTTTCATATGAACATCCTTGGTGACGTTGGAAAATTTAGTAGACGATGGCAAGGAATCGGAAAGGGGAATTTGAAAGGGGAAACTGTAGACACTTCCTGGATGCAGCGTTTTTCCTGTAAAGTCCTCGAGTTGTACAGCACCCAAGGACAAAAAGACTCGCTCGGCTTCTTTTTTGCGTTTGGCCTGTAATCGGCTGACTTTGACCCATTCCCGTCCCGTCACATATAATTTTAAGGGTCCTCCCATATTACCAATCATGGTACCATAATTCGTTTCATTCCCTTCTTCAACAGTGGTGGTTCTTGCATAGCAGGCCAAGACGGCCGTCCCTTCCAAGCACGATCCCGCTCGTACCACACCACCTTCGTTCAAAATGTGAATCCGAATTTTCATTTTGTTGCGATGATCATGTTGCTTTTCTTTGTTGGAGAGTAGAGAGGGAATCATCATGCACAATTTCGACCTATATCTAGTAGTCAGCTAGACTAGACTGGACTAGATTTACTATGTAGGTCGGAGGTCAGAATGTCTGTACTACCAGGGAAAGTCAAAGCAGTGGCAGGATGACAGCGGCCGCCACTGTTATCAGCTGTGAGACGTGAATGAATGAGAATGATGTCGTAATCAATGACTGCGATGTGTTATCCAAGACCCATGTTTGCAAAAAATGGGCGCAACAACATGTTTTGTGTTACCAGGATTCGAACCTGTGGCCTCAAACAAAAGGTAGCACAGTTAATCCCTAGCAGAAAGGGAAAGACAAACACTAGCTAGCAGGTCTACTACTCCTTGGAGTACTATTACTGTGTACACAAAGAAGGGTTGGCGTCAAGCCAAACCTAATAATTAACTAGCTAACTAGCTAGGACAACGAAGTCGTACTCTCATCCATCATGCGCGGTTATGAATAGTAAACGTTTAACTTTAATTTACAACTAGTTTGTGGTTCTTTGCTTTACTGCGTTTAAAATGTATTGAATTGGGGATCATCGTAGAAACCAAAATCGTCGCCATGAATCCGTCGAGCACACTTCATGAATGCCTCGGTCATTTTTACCACCCTCTCATAGGGATCTAGCTCGTTGCAGGCCACCTTTTTTTCAGGAATCCGCGAAAGAAAAAGGGGGTGGATGACGAAAAGGAACATTCATTAGTAATGATTTCGTTTCAATAGGATCAAGCAACCCAGAGATAAAAAATTATAGCAGAAAATAAATAAAAATGAAAAAGCGATGGCGTCCTTACCGGTTGAAAGGCCACGGCAAAGTTTCCCTCGGGATGATAGGCCATCAAACTACCATTGAAACCAAACCATCCCAAGGCATAGGGAGCTCCCGGAACCTCTGGAAAATGGGTTTTAATATTGTCGGGGTCCATGGTACACGACATGACCGCCAATCCTCCATCATTAAAGGTGACCTTATTGAACGGCATGAGATACCGTGTTTCTTCATTTTCTGCCAGTTTTTCAAAGACATTGGATTTGGAGCTGTTTTGGAAAAGGTTGGGATCCCGTGTGGCCATGGCATTGGCCAGGGTCGCCAACGCTCGTGCGGAGGATTGCATATTGGACGAAGGAGATTCTCCTCGTAAAAATTCCGGTTGGCGCTTAAAGTGAAAGGCCGCCACCCACTTGGGGTTGACCAGTTCGCTCACGGGTTTCCAATTGAGCATCAAATAGGTGACAAAGGTCGCAAAGGCCAATGGATAATCCCATGTAATGGTGGTAGGTAAATGCAAGACTTGACAAAGTTTATTCCACAAGAGCCAAAGGTAGGAGGGCAGTGGATCATTGAGTCGCAATTGTGGATTGGTTTTGGGGTCGCATAATTTCGGTGGCAAGCCTAAATAACATTCTTGATCAATTTCGAGTGGCGTGGTAAATTCTTCTCGCAATATCGCGCCCATGGTTCGTTGTTGTGGATCGACCCGTCGAGCAATTTCATTCAGTAACCATCCCCGCGTCATGGCATGATAGGCTAGTGCCTTGGTCCATTTCGGTGGAAAGACACAAGTACAACCTTCAAACGCTTTGGATACATTTCCATTGGGAAGATTTTCAGGATACATGTCCTCCATGGTCAAGATTCCAGAAGGTGGCAAGTGAAGTCCGGCATGATGATGCAGCAATTGTCCGACGGTAATATGTTCTTTGCCACCTCCTGTAAATTCGGGCCAATATTCCACAATTTTGGCTTGATAGTCCAAATGACCTTGATCGACCAACCACGCCATGAGCATACTCTCCACGACTTTACTGCAGGACCAGACCGTCGAATAATGATGGGAATCAAATTTCAATTGAGCTTCGTTATCATACCCCAGCCGCGGATTGGTGCCCGTCTTTTGGACCAAACTTCCCGCCAAATCCACCACCAATTCGCCCTTGACGTAGACGGCAAATTGCATACTCGTTTCGCGTCCTTCCGCCAGGGCTTCCGCAAAGGCCTGGGCCACTTCTTCGTATCCTTCTTGAATGTAGGTTTGACGATAATACAGTTTGGGATGACTCGACCAGGGCGTCGCACTCCCGCCCAACACAATGTACATCCAAGACCATCGTGGACCTTGACAACCCCACAAGAAACCCACTGCGACCAATAGGAGGCACGTGCCCTCCAGAAGGATACGATGCAGTCGTTCTTGGGCCAGTGGATCTTCCTTGTTGTCTTGATGGTAGGCCGCCACTAGTACGGCCAGAAGGACGACCAAAATGGTACGACATACCACCACGGTCGCACGGGCCTTTTCCGAGGGCAAGAGCCACAATCGCTCGGTACCCGTTGGAGGAAGCATACTGGCAGCAAAGTAGTACAGTACGCGCAGTAGGAGTACAGTCAGTGCCGAGCTTATGAGTTTGCCTCTGTAGAGATAAGCGTGTCAAACTTGATTTGAGGTATTCCAATCTACTTTAGCTAGCTAGTAGCAAGAGTTCCTTCCAAGCTATCTATCTAGCTAGCTAGCTTGAACCACTTCAAGAAGCTGCAAAGGCTTGATTGTGCTCGAAGGAATGGATGAAAAAGAAGCAGCACAATTGCATGCATAATAGTACTAATAATACTACTCTATTACAGTAGCAGTGCGCAATGGATGGATCCATCATCCATCCTCTCCGTACTTTGTAATGTCGCAGCGATATATGCGTTGAAGGATTCAATCTTCTTAAAAGCAGGGAGTACGGAAAAACGACGATCACTGTATCCAAGCACAAACCGCGTTTGATTACCTACTGTAGTAGGTAAAGTACCATAGTACATGTTCGGGGGCTCCAACACAAGGTGCTTCAAAACATGGTTGTGCTGTTTCTGCTTGTTTACTTCTATATCAGTTTTACGTCTATTGGTGTTTCAATGCCTCTATACCTGCGGCGGTGTTCTTTCATGTCCTGCTTGCTCAAGGCGCTGTTTCATTCATGTGCTTGGGTTGTCCGTTTGGCTACCCGCGACCGCTTCCAACGCTTCCGCTCGTTCGTGGGTACGGTGCGCTCTGCTGCCATGGCTGCGGCTATGATGATGAGGTTGATGACGGCTACTGCTTGCGGAGGATTCCTTTCGTCCAGACCGGCTGCCGGATCC
>ENA-ORBV01007374-ORBV01007374.1-microbial-mat-metagenome-genome-assembly--contig:-NODE-7374-length-18924-cov-5.659628_pt1 | contig 18924 bp, 8 predicted proteins | sample MGYA00237777_ERZ505514 | MGnify/ENA primary metagenome ERZ505514 (study PRJEB26160, sample SAMN06269048) | microbial mat metagenome | isolation source: Oligotrophic lake microbial mat | place... | reverse complement strand
AGTCTCGTGGGCTCGGAGATGTGTATAAGAGACAGACTCTACCCTCAACAGCGGCATCAGCAGCAGCAGAAGAAGTAGGAGTAGAGCAGAAAGAGGCAACCTATACAGTACATACATGTCCAAATCAACCCCTATCAAAAATAGTAAAAAGGAAGATCCACCTGTCATAATGTTGGTCGACTACGACAACGACGAGGGTGGGGCATCCAATCATAAAGCAGAGCCGACAACGGGCAGCACTAGCAGCAACAATGATGGAGAGGCTGCTCCCGCGCCAGAAGAGGATGCTTCCTCCAACGCAGCCAATGACACTACAAATAGTACGAATATCGGCAATGACAATCACGATGCGACGGCTGTCATTGCTGCTACTACACAACCAGAACAAGAACCCAAATTTCAGGTCAAACAACGCGTCTTTGCACGTGACACCTCGTCGGGATTATGGTACGAAGCCATTATTCGTCGTTCCTTGTGGGGCGTCCATCACAACAAACAAGTTCCCATTGGTATGGTTTGTGACGAACAAGAATTTCTCAAGATTTGTGAAACGGCCGCCACGACTCCCATGTTTCAATATTTTGTCCACTACCTCAAGTGGAATGTCACGTGGGATCGATGGGTATCCGAGGCCGACATTATGGATGTCAACGATGAGTGGGCACAAAAGATTGTGGAACAGTATCAACGGGAACACAAGCATTTGCAACAAGAATTAAAACAAAACAAAAGCCGTGGTGGAAAACAACCCACCAAAATTGATGGAACGACCTTTTTGAAGGAATGGCGCAAGCGGATGGACAAAATTGACAAGGTTATGAAACTAGAAGAACAGCAGGAGAAAGATGGGAATATCTCCTTACCAGCCGACGGTACTGCTGGCAAAGAAACGTGTAGCATTGCTCCTACTACGACTAGTAGTGGTGACATACCTACAGATGCATCCAGGCCTGATGCGACAACTTCCAATGACATTACCAAACCCGCGAAAAAGAAGAAAAAGAGCCACCCCGTCAGCACTAATAATGTGGACCGTTGGGACAAAGCGTCACTGGAACGAGAATACCAACTCCAATTACGAGGTCTCGAATCACGCAGCAAAAACAACACGACGACCGCCAGCAGCAACACCAACAATGCTGCCAATACCTTGAGTTTACCCTTTTCGCTCAAAAAAGTAATGGTGGAAGCTTGGGAAATTATTACGCAATGTCAAATGGTGCCCAATTTACCAGCGAGTATTACCGTAAGGGATGTACTGAACAAGTATTTGGAATCCAAATTGGCATTGCTCCGAACGGCTTCCAAAAACAACGAGAGTAAAAATAGCAGTGGTGGTGGAGAGGAGAACAACAAGGACAGAAGCGCACCTCAAGCCAAGGGGAATGATTCCATTGATACCAAAATGAAGGACAGCAACGACGCCAATCCTACTAATACTACTCCAGAAGTGGAAGAAAGCGAGGAAGATGTCAAAAAACGAGAGATACAAGAGAAGTTGGAAAAACAAAAGCAAGAATGGATCGATATGGTCGAAGGTATTGCCATGTTTTTTGACGAAGCATTGCCGTTTCGACTACTGTACACCCAAGAACTTGCACAGTACAAAGTGGTCGAGTCGACCTTTGTGGTGCCCCTTGCGATGGATGCCAGTAACAGCGATCCTAATAGCAATACGGAAAAGAAGTCGGACAATGAAGAAACCAAGGACAAGGAAAGCTCGGAGGAAGCTACCACCGCAGAATCCAGCAAGGGGGGTGAGGGCAAGGACAACGAAAATGACAAAATGGAGGTTGATTCGGGCAAGGTGGATGAAATGGAGACAGATCCAATGAAAAACGACGCCGCCACCAGCAAGGAAAATCCCAAACCTTCGGACACTGACGCCGAAACCGCGAAGAGAGGGGCGACTGAAAATGATGACAATATGCAAATTGACACAGTGTCCGAGGCGGCAGCCAAAGAAACTTCCAGAGCAACAACATCGACCGATGACAAGAAGAGCGGGGACAGCAACAAGAAAACGACGCGTCCTATGTTGCCATGTGAAGTCTACGGTTGTGAACATTTGCTACGACTCTGTCTCAAGATTCCCGAAGTGTTGGCGGAACAAAAAGAAAAGCTTGCGTCGCCCAAAAAAGCAAAGAACGAAGAAGTCATTCAGGAAGTATTGAAAGCCTACGAAAAAGAGACGAAACAAATTCTTGCCAAAGTCAACGATCTCATTCGGTTCCTTCACAAGCACCAGTCGACCATGTTTGCTGATTCATACCGCAAGCCAAACGAAGCCGAAGTGCGAGAAGAACACAAGTGGGTGCGGTACATCGAACGAAAGCGCAAGCGTGCTTTGGAGGAAAAACAAGAAAAACAGACAACTCCAATGGAAGGCGACGATTCGAAAGCGACTGCTACTAGTACTCTGACCAACGAACTTCAATAGTTGTCGAAGGGGAAGCACAAAAGTGCTTGATTAGCGATCCATAAGAAACCAATTAATGAAACAATCAGTTTTTATAAATCGTGTAAAATTCAAGATTCCATAGCTATCAAAGTGACTCCATTAGCTCCCGCATGGCATATTTCGTCATCTGATAGGGGATGATATTTTCTGCCAGCTCCAAGCAATGAGGCATGAGCGGTGGTTCCATGTGCACATGTGGAATATGGTATTCCGCCAGCCGTTGCGCCAATGCTCGGGAATGAAGAGGCGTATAGTACTCGTCATGACTCCCATGCAGGAGAATGGTCCTGGGTGTATACTTGGAAACCTGTTCCAATGGACTGAGGCGTTGGTCGCAATCCTCGACTCCCTCACAAAACCGCCGTGTCGCCCCTGCTTCACTCCATGCCGCTGACCATTTGGGATTGGAGCGCGGTCCCGTCCCGATTTTGACCGAAGTCGACGGTGCGATAGCCACGACACCCTGAATGACTGGATTTTGGAGATTGGCACGTTCGTTGTTCAATTGATACGATGCCGACAAGGCCAAGTTGGCCCCCGCAGATGATCCTATGACAACGACACGAGAAGTATCCACATCATTGTCATGTTTTTGGAGAATGTGACGAATTCCATCCTTGACATCTTCCACTTGCACGTCTCCCGACCATCCACTTCTTCCCAAACGATATTCCACAATGGCATAGGCCCATCCATGAGAAAATGCAAATTGACCGATACAAGGACCTGGTGGCGCTTCGGGCATTCCACTCCACCATCCGCCACCGTGGACGAAAATCATGATTCCAGGCTTTTTGTTGTTGTTGTCTGTGGTGGTAGCCGGAAAGTACACAGTTTTCAATGTTTCTTGTGTATGATCCCCAAAACTATTAAATACAATACTTGCAATTGGATTGAAAAAAGGTGAATCGAGGGAACTTGGACCGACAGCCGGAAGGGAGTCCTTGAAAATGGATGTGACATTATTGGGGTAATCCAATAGTTCCTTACAAGGAGATGGAAGCGTGACCCACGTCGCCCAGGAGGCCCCTTTCAAAGGCGATAATAGCGACATCATACTTGTAGTATGGGGCTTCACAGTGGCAATGTCGGTAATCCAATCCGGTGAACAAGTCATGAATTGAAGCATTGCTGGAGTGACAATGAAGAGTGTGGCAACACTGCTGATTGTTAGTGGTGTGTACAGTAATTTACGAGAAGCCAGTTCCAAAACTTCGGCACTCAGATAGGCCAAAAAAAGCAGGCCATGTAACACCAGGAGTGGCCCTGCACTCATGTATCCCAGGAGCTTGGTAAATCCGCCCACACAACCCAACAACGGCAAAGGCGATAGGATAGGGCCCGCGGACAAATACAGAATGACCGCAATCCAAACAACCCGTAGTGAAAGCATTGTGTCAATGGCTTGTTGTTACTGTCATTCAATTGACTTTGTAACGAGTTTTCCAACTGCGAGAGCAAACGATTTATTCTTCTCTCACACGAAACACTAGTCCAACGAGGACGAAGATGGATGGAAAACGAAGAATTCCTGTCCCTTGTCAGTATCTTATGACGATGCAGTTTCGCTACACGTTTCGCACAGGCTGGTTGCTGTGGCTTCGTACTTGCTAATAAATTACTAATAGATGCTTCGTCTCATTCACTAATAGATATATAGAGCGGGAGGCATGGTGCTACAGTATTGATTTTGCCATCTTCCATTCATTTGATTGCCATGCGTCAACGTAACCTCCATGTTGCGTTTGCTAAGTTTGGTCGGCAAGCGTAACAGTGTGCGATCATGTGCTATAAAGGTTTAGGTCGCGCACTGACTCAATGAATCCTCCAAACAGGATTGTGCGAGCTAAAGCAGTTCGATTTAAGGAGATGTATCCTAGCTAGTAGGGTGCAGCAGAGGCCAGTAGGGTTATAAGCTGCGCTTTGCTCCCCTAGTCGCAGAGGCTAGGGTTATAAGCTGCGCTTCGCTCCCCCAATCGCAGTTGCACCCCAAGCATGGAGGCCTGGAACATGAGTAGTTTTTGTGCCCTGTGACAAACAGGAGACCCGTGGAACTCTATGTGCACCAAATTTTCAATCCGTGTCTGTAAGAACTCGAAGCACAGGATTGAAACATCTTATCTGCAGGCATTTTGTGCACAATTGTACTAGCATGTTTTAACATGGTTTTGGATAAGACATTTGTGGCTCTGCGCTGAACTTGCTAAATTGCCCAACATGTGCTGTTTTTACACAATGAGGGCCTGCCAAAAAATTCACAAACTAGCCCCTTTACAAATCCCCTCTTAAAGTCGTTCGAAAATTGAACTGACAACAACAGAAGAACTGTTGCCAGCAGAGCCCAGAGTGCAAACCATGCTTTCTTGCATTGTTGGTAACGTCAATCTTTAGAGGTGGTAGTAGGTCTGATTCACAGGAACCATAGATGTTCCATTTTCATTCCATTGTTTACCACATCACCGCTGTGCCTCTTTGCACTACTAAAGACAAGTCAACTGTTGAGCATCTGGCAACTAGAACACCTCAACAGCAAGCAATAGTCAGCCAGTGTAGCATGCTGTACAGATAGATCATTCCCTAAGCCTGGCTAGCAAGTTAAGGGTGCGACAGGAGGCTAAATAGGGGAGTTAAAAAAATAGATCTTTAGCTCTGCCAGTTGTCATCACTTGAAGCCTGAAGGCAAAAAAAAATGCTTTAGGCAGTGCACTTTTCCACTCACAGTCAACTCACAAGGGTTAGGAGTTAGTTACTTATTTGACTTTGACTTCACATGATGTGAACCCCATTAGAAGACCACATTGACAATGACAGATGACAAATTGCATGCAGTTGACGACAGTGGAGCTGTTTGGACATGACTCGCTTGACTTTGCAGGTTCAAGACTCTTTCATTGTTATTTTTGTTTTTTGTTTCCTCTCCCTGCTAGGCTTACATCAATGACAGAATGCTGTCAATCTCTTGTGCCACTGACTTGCTGTTTCTTTGTTGTTTTGGTGTGACATGACTCTGTCAGCTCCATGGATTGATCCGAATTGCTCCGTCTGATCAGAATGAAACATTGCATGCAGATTGATGATGAAGTGCCATCTAAGGTTATAAGATCAAATGACAGAGCCCTTTACCTACCAGTTCTTCTAACAAGTCTTGCAGGATTCAGTGTGGGACTAACATCTCTACTTATAGTAGTCTTGTAGTTTTGAACAACTCTATGATATCATGGGAGTCACTAATAGGGACTCACAACCTCACAGTCTCGCTCGTAGCATCAAGTCAAACGTGCTGATAACAACAACGCGGGAATATCATGGAAGCACCTCCGCGTTTTTTTAACAAAAGATAGCCGCATTATTTTCTTTCCCAGCACCATGGCAACCTTGTTTCAAAACGCTCGCCAAGTCGCCCACTATGCGTCTTATCGGCCATCCTACCCAGATGCTTTGTTCAAATGCATATCTGCCCACACCGTTTCAAATCACACTGTAGCAGATGTCGGATGCGGAACTGGGCAGGCAACAGCATCACTGTTGCGTTACTTTGACCAGGTCATTGGCGTCGACACGAGCGAATCCCAAATCAAGGCTGCACGACAAGAACATCCGAGCCTGAAATTTATTGTTGGCCAAGAATCCAAGTTGCCTTTTGCCGAGAAAAGTCTCAGCTGCGTGGCGGTAGCGCAAGCAGCGCATTGGTTCGATTTGCCTGCCTTTTACAGAGAAGTCGATCGAGTGCTCGAGTCCAAGGGAGTGTTGGCTATATGGTGCTACGGACTTCCACAATTTCCTTCCAATGCAGAGTTACAACGAATGATCATCCGCGATCTCTACGAAGACACTCTTGGCTCTTACTGGGATGAGAGACGCCGTCTCGTGGAGCACATGTACAAGGATCTGGCAACCATTGATAACTACCATGACAACTACAAAACCAAGTCTATCGAAGAAAAAGGATTCAGCATTGAGCGAGAGGTATCTAGTCACGAAATCGGTGGTTATATCCGCTCTTGGAGTGGATATACAAGGTATTGTGAGCATCACGAAGTTTCAGAAGGATCAGAGGACGACCCTCTACGACCTGTCGAGGCTTTGCTGGAAAATCAAAACAATCCAATAAAAATGGTTGCGCCAGTTCGTTTGCTTTAAGTTTGAAGCAATCGTGAGGCATAATTACGATCTTTTGTCTCAAAATTGCTATTCATGTATTGTAAAAATAACGCTCCTTCGGATCACTACAAATACACTTCGGATTGAGCCAATGGCTTTAAGTTGGTTCATGAAACCTGCACTTACATAGCATGCGGGGAAAAGAAAGTGGCCATACTTGCGTTGTAATAGTGGCCTACCCAGAAAATTGCAGTAGCCTAATAGGTCAGCCCCTGACCCAATCATCATCATTATCTATAGAACTGCAGCAGAACCATCTCAATAAACTAGCAAATAATTCTGTAACTTTTTATGCTACTAAGTTGGCCCTATCCAATACCGTAGCATGGCGCTGTGCAGTATAGCATCATTGCCACTTCATTAACATGGGGTGTGCGTGCGTGCGTGCTCGTTCGCGTGCAGAGCCCCCAAGGCTACAAAGATTGATGCTTTTCATCAGAAACTCGGAAGCCATTTTTTATATACATTGCCTTTTCATTATTCTTCGTGTTTTGTAACCACGTGAATCGTTCCATAATTTCCTTTGGTAATAAACAAGTCGTCGTCAAGATACAGGACCTTCGATGATCAAAAGAGACATGAAAAAAGAATCAATGTTAGATCCCCATCCAAGAAAGGGAAGCAAGATTTGATTTACAAATGGTGAGCAAACTGCTATGCTTTGTACTTACATCCACATAACCTTTCCCGTGACCACCTGCCGGTCGATGCAGGGTGTATGACAATGATCCATTTTGATCCATTCCATTCGGCAGCTCTGCTCCTAGAAAAACTTTGGCGCCCATGACCGAGAGTGATTCGCCCCATGTTCGTTTGTGATTTCCACCAAAGACCTTTTTCCATTCGTCGAAATCCCCATACTCGTCGGGGTCGGCGGACTCTGGCGGTGGAGTGGGGGACAATTTGCCACCGGTAAACCACACAGTGAGTCGATTGGGTGTACTGGGATCCGGTAGAAAGTATCCCTGAACCTCTTGCACGCCACAGAGACGACGAGATGGAGCAGGTATCTCCTCATCCTCTTCGGCTTTGAAACGACCGGGTTCAATCGTTACGGCAACACTGATGCTGTAAATGCGAAAAAAAGCAACGGTAGCAGCCACTCGTAAAGTGAGTTCGTGGCAAAACGAGAAATATCGTTCCAAGGCCTCAACAAAAGAAAAACACAAAAAGCAAACACAGAAAAGAAATAACGCATGCGACGTCGACCACTTACTCGTACGACTTGAGCATAGTATGGGGATATGCTTGAGATGATTCGAGACTCGCTTGATGGGCCAATTCTCTTCGTAAACCAAAAGGTGCAGAGCGCGGTGCTTTGTCCATTTCACAGACCGGCGCAATCGCAGTGATTGTGCGTTGCACGATACATCTCACGTTACCAGGCTGGAACATGTTGAAGGACATTTTTCCCAAAGTATAAACACACTCGTCGTTTTCATTTGTACCCAGACAGCCATTGTAGTTAGGCTGCGAGAGAGAGCGCCAATTTCCATGTAACAAGGGAGAATAGGAATCATTCTTTTGTGACATGTCTTGCTGTGATCGATACATTTTGGCCAGAACATCCAAGGACATGTCGAAGCGAAGGTTTTTAACATCGCCTTGTGAATCCAGGAGTGCATGAATCAGCTCGCTCTTGAGCGTTTGAAGAACAAACGTGCGAGCTGCAGTAGCATTCTTGTCTTGAACGATCATTGGCAATGAAGCTGTCGGAATAGTGCTAGTCGCGGCAAGTGGTTTGGACTCTGACTTGTTTTCACCATCGACGTGGCCGCTCCAATTGAAATTGAAGTTGCCATCATCATCCAGCAGATCGTCGTTGTCATCGTCTTCATCATCGTCTTCTTGATAAGGAGCAAGCAACATATCATCTTTGGTATCCTCCCCGAGAAAGGAGCCCATACCCATGTCGTCGTTGAAGTCAGCCTCCATAACCTTTGCCAGATCAGCCCAATCAATATCATTGCCTCCGCCATCCACTGCCAGTGGGTCAGCGATGGAGGTGTTGACACCAAAATGATTCTGATGTAGTAAAGCTGGTGGCAATGATTGCGACATGTGGGATCCTCCTACAACGTGAGGTGCTCCTACAACAGCCCATTGCCGGTTCGCTTCGGATTGGGCTTGCAGTTTACTAGTGTCGATCTGAGCCGGAGTCGATGAGACTTCCGTCGGTTCGGCATCTTCGTCGTCGTCTTCGCCTTCCTTGTGGTCTTCTTCGTCTTGTTGTGCATCCATACATTGGACTCCCACATAATTGACAACCCGTCGATCCTTGTCGTGCAAGGCCGCCAAAAAGAATTGATTCCAAAAGGGTGTTCCATCGGCTTTGAAATTCAACAATCGTACTGTGACATCTCGTCCCGATTTCAATCCCTCTCGAATGGTTTCCACTGCCTTTTCGTCCGTGGTCGGTCCTTGTAAAAAGCGACAATTTCGTCCAATCACTTGGTCACGTTGATATCCCGTCAATTCTGTAAAGGCAGGGGATGCGTACACAATGGGATTGTCCGGCAAGCGTGGGTCTGTCAAAACAAAGGATTGTTGTTCTTGCGTCAAACTTTCCAATAGTTCAAAGTCCGATGTTCCAAAGACAGCGGGTCTACCATTGGTGCTGTTATTGCAGCTGCTGCCAACAGCAGCTTGTGGCATCATATAGTTGGGAATGAGGTCCGTACTGCGATAGCAATCTTGACTGATAATGGCAGCCGCTTCACGAGGCAATTCCTTCTTGACGAGATTCCGAAGAGCGTCGTTTTCATCTTGGAGTGCTTGCAGATCACTTTGGAGTGTTTGCATTAAATTTTTCTTCTTTTCACGTGCCTTTTTGGCATGCTGGCGATTGCGTTGTTTCCGATCTTCTTCGTCATCATCATCGACGGACGATGCCTTGTCCGAAACAGCAGTCGTCGTATTAGTTTTATACGCAGAGAGGAGCGCCGCAGTATTCGTCGTCGCGGCTGCCAGAGCGGCTGCTTTCTTGGCGGGAGCTTTCCGTTTGGCGGCTGCCTTTTTGGCAGGCTTCGCAGAGGTGGATGCCACAGACGCCGCACGAGGTCTACTGATCGGAGCGATACTATGATCCATTGCCGCCATGTTGTTCAAATTCAAAGTAATTCCCCCCGTCGCCGCAATTTGCGGGCCTACAGATGCAGCCGTTTGCTGCGGAGCATGGACAGAGGCAGTACGTGCTCGTTTGGCCACCGGAGGTTGTGTGTGCGTCTGCTGTTGCTGTAGACCTCCTACAACAAAGGATTCGCCGTCGCCAAGAAACGAGGTCATGGGGACAGCCACCAAGGGATCAGGAACACCTTGTACAGGAGCCGGAGCCATACCAAAAGGAGTCGGAGCATATGGGGCAGCGGGATTCATCCCATTGTTGCCGGAAACAGACATGGCAGAAACAGGCCTCTTGTTGTTGAAGTTCTGCTGCGGTTGTTGTGGATGCTGCTGCGGAAACGCTTGTTGTTGATGCTGCTGCGGCGGCGGAAAAGATTGTTGTTGGTGTTGTTGATGCTGTTGCGGCGGAAACATTTGCTGTTGATGCTGCTGCGGAAACCCTTGTGGCTGTGGTTGCTGCGGTTGTTGCTGTGGTTGTTGTTGCCACTGCTGCTGCTGCGGATACGCTTGTTGTTGTTGTTGCTGCTGCTGCTGATGCTGTAGATAAGCTTGTTGTAGTTGTTGCCCTGGCTGTTGCTGCTGTTGTTGTTGTGGCTGGTGGTGGTGTTGCTGCTGCGGAACAAAGGGCTTCGGCTGCTCGTAAGCTTGCTCATATGCTTGCTGATACGCTTGATCATAACCCCCTTGCTGTTGAAACATCATCATTTGCTGCTGCTGCGGCGGCTGCTGCTGTTGCTGGTTGAAAGCATTATCGTTGGTAGCAACGGCGGCCTCATTCAAGTTGTCATCCTGTTTGTTGTTGCTCCCGCCGCTGCTCCAAAAGAACGACTTTAAGGACGCCGCAAACCCCGGATTGCTCAAAAACTCAGTCATGGTGAAGGAGGGATGAATGGATTGATGAATCACAAACTATGAGGTAGCTGCTTTTCTATTAATAGACACAAATGAAAGTCTTTTTCAAGTAGTTCTGTTGTCATCGACTTCAGAAACAATCGATCAATGAATGACCAGTGTGATCAAATAGCCCGCCGCGAAGAAGTTTGCTCTCTTTCGTACATACAGTACTATACAAGTAGCTAATCTACGGGTAGTCTCGTACAAGTACGGAGTGGTACTGGATACAGGTAAAACGCACGGGTTTCAGTACAATTGTACCAACCGTGTACAGTACACTTCGAGTACTAGTGCGTCGTACCGTTCGATCGAGGATCGGACGCAATCCTGCAAGGCTTTTACGTAGCGTTTAATATTGTGGCCTTGCTTTTTGAGGTGACATCAACTAGCTAGACTACTAGTAGTACTATAGTACTACTAGCTACTAGTCCAGTACACTCCGAGTAGGGTTTATCATTTTATGAGTAATAGCACTAGTCTACGCACTTCTACTTTCGAGGTTCCTATTTGGCATTCAGGCTGGCGCGCAAGAAAGGAACTTCATCATTCAGTCACCTATTGCCCCCTTTCGTGACGAGAAGCTCCTGTTCTTCGACCAACACTGAAGAGTCGAGTGTATAACCGGAAGCGTGGGACACGGCAACTGAGTTAATGGTTAGGTACTCTAAAACGGAATCGCTACGGTAAGTCGGGTGTACTGCCCTGGACGCAAAGAATTATTCTTCGTTCTCCAATCCGGCCATTCTCAGCCAATCAAAAACATTTTGTTGACACATATCCAGCAATACAAGTGCTGTACAGGAGCTAATAGCCAGATAACTGCCAACTTTCAAAAAAGAACTAAAGTAGAAGTTTCCAGTGTAACTTCAAGCCTGTGTTCTCTGTGCTAACTCTCTACCTAATCACCACATTTTAGAGCTTTCTTTTGCTGATTGTGCTCTGCTGGTTTGACAAGGGTTCCAGGCTTTGCTGCAGGGGCCCAAAGAATGCACACCTCGATGACCTGAAACCCTGCTCCAACTTTTCATCACTGAACATGAAAAAATGGCGAGGCATGCTTGTCATCCATGCAGTGACAAAGAAGAATTGACGAACAATTCAAACCAATTGCCCCATTTCATTGCACTCCTATCATCAAACCCCCTTTTTAAGACATCTTCTGTGTGTGCATTTTAGCCATCAATGAATTGGAGTTGTTGTGCCAGTGTTTAGCCAATCTGAGGGCAAATTTGGGGTTGTTGTGAACAGTTTGCAATGCCAGGCAAAACAGTGCCCTGTTTCGTTATGGAACACTGAGTTGCCAAAGATCGATGGCTTGAAGCTCTCTTGAAACTGGCACAAGTGTTAGTCACAGAAGCGAGGGAAAGCTTTAGCGAGCGCGCCAGTCAGTGAAAAGAACAATTCAATGAGCATGTCATGCTAACAAATTTGGCAATGCAAAATGGTTCCTTCATGATGTCATTGGATGTGTAGCAGGGACATCCTTGTTTTGTCTTTCTTTCATAATTCGTTGTTGCATCAGTTTTTAAGAACATGTGATTTGCATTGCAGACAATTTATTTGACAACATGCGGTGAATGCGCATCTAACAGTGTCCTTAACATGCTGTTCTTTTGCATTAAAAAAAAACATAGTCAATCCCTACTAATAAGTTCCTTTTTTGGTCAATGTTGCCAATGATTTTGGAAAGGAAAACAAAGTGGCAAAAGACATTCAGTTGTGTGCATGTGTTAAGTGGCATTTCAAGAGTCACAAGACTTATGAAAAGCCAATTCACTAATCAAATTTTTATGTGTTGAAACAAAAGTAGAGGCTTGGCATTGCTAATTCAAAGAGAGGCAGAGAAAGGGGAAAAAGACTCTTGGGTCTCTTGTTAATGTCAGCAGCACCAACGTCAAGCAATCATAAGGAAAGGCAATGCAAACCCCCAAAATCCTATATTTTGATCATGCGTTGCATGAAATGCAACAGTGTCTGACATTGGGGTGCTTTTTGTCACCTACTGTAGAATCATTCTTGCTTTAGCATTGCGCCCATCTTTGGAATGAGATTGTGATTGCTGTTTTATTTTTTGTACAATTTTTAAATGACGGGTTAATGATGAATGTTTCATGACAGCCACAATTAATTGAATGTGTATGAATAGTAAGAAAAGTTTCGATACGCGTTTGTGAGTCCACTATCAATTAGAGCTATTCCTAGTAAGGTTGTAATTGAGCTCCATAGTGACTTATAGTAAATAACAAAATGCAGTTGAATGCAAAAGAGATTTTTCTAAGATAGCTTTATTATGAGGCAAACACTACGTACTGCATTAGCTTTCTTCCATCGGCGCCGCCTCGCTCTTGAGTACTTCATCGGCGCCACCTTGCTCTTTCCCTGCTCCGTTTTTGTCGCTGGAACTTTCGCCGGCCAATTCGTTAAAAAGAAAGTCATTTTGATACTCCATAATAAACTTGGTAGACCTTTGAACATCCACAAATAATTTGTACACATGTTGAACATCTTGCAATTCGACAGGGACAGATCCTTTCTTTTTGTTTCGCTTCTTTGAGCGCAATGAGGCAGTCATGATCATCTGCATGGCATAGCGTAGACTGTTGGTTTCATGGGCGATTCGGGTCAACAATTCCAATGCTTCCGGTGCCATGTCCACTTCCTCTTCGGCGCATCGAATTTTAAGAATTTGTCGCAATTCATCCACGGTATACGGTTCGGTGGGAATAATCATGAGCCGGTCTAACAAATCCAAAGGTATTCCATGTGGGCTCTTGTAGGTGGTACCCCGAATGGTCGACATGCCTCTGTTGGTTGCCAAAATACAAATAGGCGCCAACTCTCCTTCCAGTGCTCGATTCAAAAAGGAAAAACATTCCATATCCAGCATGTGCACTTCATCAATAAATAACACTCCAGGCACGAGTGTGGCTCGTCCCTCTTCACGCCATTCTGCCACTTTGGCATCAATTTGATTTCTTATTTCCGTCTTAATTTCTCCTGTATCACCAGCAAAGAGCGCCAAAAATCCTTGTTGTCGACTGTTAATCACATCAATCTCATGCAATGTCACAATATGTTGCACAACCTTTCGTTTTTGCAATTCTCCTTCTGGGCACTGAACAAAGTTGGTGGTCGACCCCACGGCATCGTAGTCCCGACTTCGTGTAAAACTGCGTCCCAATTTGGTAATTTTTCCACTGCCCTTGTCAATTTCAATGACATCACCGGCCGTGATTTTTTGTTGTCGCAACATGTCCAACATTTTCTTGCCCAAATCGTACACCGTTTCCATATCGGCCGTACACATGGTGATGCGGCCCGACTTGCCGTATTTTCCAGAAGTTCCGGCGGATTCGTTGAATGTCGTGTCCATTTGCACTTCGACCACTTCACCACAAATCACTTCGGTTTCTTCTTCAATTTGCACGCCCATGGATTGACGAATGGCTTGAGTCAAGACTTCTGTGGCACTCATTTCCAAGGAAAATACTTGCGGTGCACTGAGACTGGTAAAGGGTACCTTACTGCCCTTGCTGGGTTCGTCTGAGGAAGCAGTACCACGGCCACTTCGAGTGGCATTCGCTGTACTTCCCTTTTCCAATTCTTGTGACAAGGCCATGGCCAAGGCCGTTTTCCCTGTCGAAGGAGGACCCGCCAACAAGACGGAACGACCTCCCGTGGAACTGGCTTGTATCATTTGGGCCACAATGCCCATGGCGCGACGAGCCTTGTGCTGTCCAATCAGAGTGGTATTTGGAAGCGGTTCCAACAAAGCATTGAGACCCAAGCCATGGCGAATGTGAGAATGGGCGCCGATTCGCTCGAGTTTGGCTTTGGTCGTGGTGGTCGTCGTGCTCGACTGGAATTGAATATTGTTGGCCATGATAAATTACTCTACTAGAATAGAGTGTCTCGAAAGGGTAGCTCGTGGACAGCAGAAGGCAAAATAGTTACGCTGCTAGCTAGATAGCCAGCTTGAATGTATAAGTAGTCGACGAGACTGGAAACCCCACTGGTAGTAGACTAGTAGCTGGGGGCACGATCAGCCCAATGAATCAATCAATTCAAAACTTTTATTGATACACAAATCCTCGGTTTCGTTTCGTCGATCGACGAGATGGATGGAGAGGAGAGAATCGTTAAAGATATTGTGGTAAATGTGCGTCCACATACTGGTGTTAACTCTTTGTTTTCGCCACAGTCACTGCTTGTGCTCCACGGCTGACATTTGCATATCAACAATGCAGTACAACAATAATGTTTATCACTCATGCTACAGTGAACTTGGGTGCATAGGTTACTATTAACATTTTGTGTGTGAAGCCGGCCCTGAAATCAGAAAACCGACACAGCACAAAAAACAAATGAAAATGAATCAATGATCAAGTGAATGACATGTGCCTCAAGTCGTTCACAAAACAGAAAAACATGAAGACAATTTATGCCTTAGCAAGTGATCCTAAAGTAGTTAAAACTAATATGTCACATGATGAAGTCAACCATGATAAGTTGGACAACAGAAAACACTCTCTAAGAGTTTCAATCTTCTCGACCACAACATGCCCCCACTGCCAACAACACCTTTTTCATGTGGAACAAGAGACCACCTAAGTTAAGCAAAGAGTTTTCACATTTGTGATGTAGCATTCCTGCATCTTTCTTCTATCAGTGATACAAAAATGAATTGCAACCAATGCCAACAGCTTGAAAATGCATCAGTCTCATTCAACATGCACCCTTTGAAACTCTCGCTTAGCAAATGTAGCATTTAATACATAGAAATTGATCCCTAGTAGGATGCTTGTGGGTGCTGTTAGGTAGCTAGCTAGGTCTGCTACGATTGGACCACTAATGTCTACAAGTGCTACTGCAGTAGCTAGCTAGCTACTAGCTCTCAATGTAGCAAAAGAGATCCAACTGTTTTCGTTGATTTTGGCGCGACTCGATTCGACTCGGGACCAATATCATATGAATATCATCAGACCTGGAACTGCCTCGAGCTACGGACTCCAGTCGTGGCAGGTAGTTCGTTCATTCCCGTGAAACAAAGGATCGGCGGGTGTGCGGGTGTGCGGGTAGACCTCCATCCAGGTCCAATCCACGCAACGGCCCAAACCCTGCTTCTGCTTAGATACTTAACCAGTTGGGATGCAGAACTCGAACCCATCGTGGGAAAAGCGGGATTCAAAAAGTGATCGAACATTGGTGATTTTCCGGCACTCACTGGTACGGTGCTGGCTAATCTATGATTTATTGGGGATTGGTTAATTATTATGGGAGAGATATCTGGCAGGATAGAGTAGTAAAACAGTCCATGGACACAATTCTGCACTGTGAAGCTGGAAACTGGAAACTTCATTCACAATGAACATGCCCCTGACACACTTGGTGAATGCAATCACGCTGACTCCGTACCGGTGCGTGAATACAAACATATCCGACGATTTGAAACTCAACGAATCACAAAGAGAGACCAAATTAGTCACCACAAAAACAAAATTGAAATTTACAATCATGACCGATCGGTTATGGCGCCCAACCTGCTGGATAAAAGTAAATGGTGTTTACCACGACGTCTCCAATCTTTGTTCCGTCAATGGCGTTCCAAGAGGGCAAAGTGGAGTATATAGCGCCCTCCCACGTTCTAGACAGACCCCTGTAAAGAGAAAGGCAAGCCCCTACAACTTGTATACAGCTGCAATCAAAGCTATTCCCGACTCTAGACGCGAACAGCAACTCTACCAAAGGGGAAGTAAGTCCAACTTCGAGTTACTGGTTGCGAAAGAATCCCTCCATCGCCGGATTGGGGCTGTTTGTGATGACAGACAATCTCCCTTCCAAGTTATTGAGAATCACGATGAATTGTCGCTCATTGATGGGGAGTCGTTTTACTCTGAAGAAGACGACGAGCGGCGTGACGATGTTGGCTGGCAATCGGGTGGGGAAGCTTCTATTCTATTCCGTGGTGCAGAGGAAACCTGGCAGGCATTTCAAAGTGGACGTTTTACCATGTCGACATGCTTGGACTGCCATCAGCACTCTATTTCCGTGGAGGATGCAGCATATGTTGTGTGCGCGCATTGCCGTCTCGTGTACCCTTTAAGTAGCACTACTAATACATCGATTAGACAGGCTGGGATTGGGATGGGGTTCAAGCAAACGTGGTGCTTTTCTCTCATGAAGGAGGAGGCTCTGGGCGATGATTTTAATAGTACATAGTAAGAAGTTTGTAGTACATAGTAAGAAGTAATAGACACACGCTTGGTTCCGTTGTTTCGTCAGTACCTGAGCAGACCAATCATTGTAGACGACGCGCGGAGGGTCCGCTGATGATGACTTCTAGTATCTCGCATAGTGCAATCCGGCTAAAGCTAGCCTGATCAATCCCACATGGGTGGGGGTTGATCGTTGGGGAAGCTGTTGCGGGGCCCAGGTAATGGCCGCGAGAAAAACTCGGTAGGACGGGGACCACCACTGGTACTTGCCTTGCTTGATATTTGAAATGGCTGCAGTCTTGCATGTTGGTTCTTTTCAGTAATTTTTGGCTGAGATCTGTGTCAACTTTGTGTGTCAGGTTGGCTCTTTTGTCATTGATTGACTCATCAGCTCTGGGGCTGCTGCGCTCTGCTTTGCATTCCTCTGGAACAGATCAGGGTCTGTGTTCCATTTGTCAAGACAAAAAGTGCAAAGCCAACTGGTTGTCAGTTGCAACAGGGCTGTGGTAACTAGCCAGACAATTTAATAGTCTGGAGTTAATGACCACTAGCTTGTTATGTAGCTGAACTGCTAACTAGTCTACCGTAGCACTAGTGGTGCTATCGATAGCAGGAGCAACGAAAAAACCTTTGGAGCAACTGAGCTACCAATGAATATGCTTGTAAAACCAACAACAATAACAACAAACAACAACAACACCTTCCCATCGATGATACACAAGCAACTCCTGACGTGTGCTAGACAGCGGCGTAAACAGGAAGCAAAATGCTATTGAGCCCAATCGTGTCATTTGTTTTGGTTGGAACTGTCACGACAGCGGCTAAAATCCGATCGCTTTGTCCGATATCATTCATTCATCGCCACAACTATTGTACATTATTTTGCAACGAGCAACCCCAATCAATGCCAAGCAAGAAACGTCCTCAAAGGAACACGGGCAAGAGGGCTGGGCCTCTTCACAAAGAGGCTTCCGTCGTCGGCCCCGATAGCTTTCAGCTCTTGGAAGGGGAGCTGTTTGGCAAGAAAGTAGCTTTAATTCTCTGCGGGGAAAGCCACAATGACGCTATTGATGTGACTCGGAGTGGAGGTCGGTTTCTCCCCAGGGAAGGATGGGTTGAGCTTCCCAATCGGCATCTTCCCGCTGAAGGTTGCTCATGGGCTTGTCGAATTCTCAATCAGACCAATAAACTACAGCCTCTCGCCAAAGCGCAAGAGTGGGCCAAAGATCTAGTGGAGAATGATACAGTGGTGGCCGATGGAGAAATCGTCCTGGCCTGGATCGAAGTTGACAGTGGGAGAAGGGGAAGTCGAGGGAAAAGTTACGTACTGGAGTTAAGACCATGCGAACATTTGCAAAGAGAGGCATTCAGCGACGACGAAGAGGACGAGGAAGACCAAGGGGTCAACTTGGATCATTGGCTTCACTTCGACTCTGGCCAGGATATGCGCGAACAGTATCCTCTGGAAATTAGCAGCTGGATCCTCAAAGATGCCACCAAAGAGGTCGAGTCCTCTGAGGCAAACGTCATTCGTCCACTAAAACTTTACGAATGGGGAGACTTGGACCCAGAAGCCTTCGCTATCAACAAAAAAAGATTGACACACGAACATGTTTCTGCGAGTGAACTCGACGCCATGGTCAATAAGCGCAAGGAAGACCGAAAACGACAAAATATCTGGACCTTTGACGATTGGTTCTCCCATCTGAAGTCGAATGCAGGAGAGGCTTCCGTCCATTTGGTCGCAGAAGCTACGGTACCTCCCTGGGAAGTTGAGCTGCGTCGCCCGCTCAATACAGCCGAGTCAAGAGAGACGTCCACGCTTCCGCCAGCAGTGGACTGCCTCCGCTGTGTATCCGAAGATACGGGTGGATCGTCCATTGATGACCATGACGCTGCTTCTGATGGCGTTGGTGGCTACTTAGACTATTTATATCGGCGCTTCATGTCAGAAATGATGCAAGAAACGCAGGCGTCAGAGCTAATAAAGACGGCTTGGTTTCATTGCATCGATATCCGTGATCTAGGATGTGAAGGGGCATGCCATGCCGATGCAGTAAAGGAAAAATG
>ENA-ORBV01007373-ORBV01007373.1-microbial-mat-metagenome-genome-assembly--contig:-NODE-7373-length-18925-cov-4.681558_pt1 | contig 18925 bp, 13 predicted proteins | sample MGYA00237777_ERZ505514 | MGnify/ENA primary metagenome ERZ505514 (study PRJEB26160, sample SAMN06269048) | microbial mat metagenome | isolation source: Oligotrophic lake microbial mat | place... | reverse complement strand
GTTCATGCTCTCGCCATGGCGGTGAGCGCGCTCGTCGCGATTGGGTGCACGCGCACGTCGGCAACGACGCCCAGGGACGCGGCGCCCTTGCCGATGCTCTCGCCTCGCGTGGCCGACACCGTGTTCTACATCTCTGCTCGGGCGCGCGAATCGAGCAGCGATGTGTACCGATTCGCCGACTCGCTCGAATTCGGCTACGTCATACACTCGCGTCGTCGTCAGGCGGACGTGCTCACGGACGGACTGGACATCGCACTCGACGACTCCGTTCGGCTCTCGCGGCAGGAGTTCACCGAACAGTTGCGTCTGGCCGCCCTCCCGTCGGACGCCGGGACTGTCGACAGCGGCGGAAACGCGGACAGTATCGCGGTGCTCTACGTGCACGGATACAGCACATCGCTTCACGAATGCTGGCGAAACGTCACCGAGTCGCGCATGCGGTCGCGGTCGGCGACACCCTGGGTCGCGTTCTGCTGGCCCTCGAACGGGCTTGGTATCGCGGCTCCGCGTCGAGGAGCACTGCTTGATCGCGCCTATCGCGACGACTCGACGGCTGCGGTGGCCAGCGCGCCGGCGTTCGTGCGCTCCGCGGAGATCGTCCTCGATGCGGTTGCCGCCCCACGCCTGCTGTTTGTTGCGCACTCCATGGGGACACAGCTGATGGGCGCCGCACTCAGCGACTCGACGACCCTCAGCGCGCGGCTGCGCGCCACACCAGCCAAGGCCATCGTCTTTGCGGCTGCTGACATGGAGACCACGCGTTTCACGGATCTCATTGTTCCGGCGGTGCGGCCGTTGACGTCGCGGCTGGTGGCATATGTCTCGGGCCGTGATCGCATGCTCGCGCTGTCTCGACAACGCAGCGGCGAATCCTGCGTCGGTTTGCGCCAGCGCACGCCGCTCGTACATCCACAGCTCGAGTCGATCGACGCGACCGACGCACTGGTCGCCGAGAACTGGTTCCAGGACATCTTCGGTACGCATCACGCGGTTCGTCGTGCATCGTCGGTGCTCTTCGATCTGATCTTCGTCGTTGGTGGGAGCAGAACGCCCGCGTGTCGCGCAACACTCGGTACGGCGCTGCAGAGCGCAGAGGGTGTGTGGCAGCTCCTCGCCGTGCGACCTGACATTGTCGCCGCCGCACAACGCTGCGCGCGTATCCCAGCAAGCTCGCCGTGAGCGTCTGAACCGAATGCGTGCGGCCTCACGCGGGAGTGAGGTCGGGTCGCTCGCGAAAGGTGCCCGGTGACGCGCCGCGGTTGCTCCCTGAACCAACGGATTCCAGCCTCACTCTCGGCGACGATGGTGTGTTCCAGTGCCATCGTTCGCGACCCGCCAACGCCGCCCGGCGCGCTGGCCAGTACACGCTCAGGGCGAACGCAGAGGCTTACCTTTCAGCACCAGGAGCGAATCCAGACGCGCAACGCTCATGCTGGCGAAGAACGGGCAGTTATATCGTCCATCGCCGCAGAGGCAGCAGACGCCCGCGGCATCGTCGAGCTCACCCATCACGTAGCATTCGGCTCGCGTGCCGGTTTCGCCGCGCTGGCCGCTGTGCAACTGTTGAAGCACGGTGGTGCGCCCAGTGTCGCCCGTCGCGTAGTTGCGCCAGAAGAGCGTACTGACGTAGTTGTGGCCGCCCGTGTCGCGCACCCACAGATAGGCGTTGCCGACGGGTATTCCATACGCGGAGTTTGCACGTACGGTCTCGAACTTGGCGATGATGCGTCCCCGGACATACGCGGTCGTGTCGGTGTTGGGTAACCCGACTTCACTCCGCACACGAAGTTCCGACGTTGCGCCGCTCACGTTGCGCTGCAGCGTGGCTATTCCCGGAGTGTCGGCGGCAAAGAGCAGCGCATCGCCATATCGAATGAACGCGGTGACCGGCGAAGTTTCGTTCAGTGTGGAGTCGGGTGCGGGAATTCCCTCCCCGGCAACCCGACCGCTGCCGGGCTGCGATGCGTCAGGCAGTGATGGGGAACTCGGTGGAGTCGCGTCGCCATCCCCTCCGCACGCGATTGCGGCAGCGGTCACGATCCCGAGTGCAAACAGCCGTAGACATGTTGCGGTGCGCGAGCTGATCGTCATCTCACTCCTCCTGGAATAGGGACATCACGCCATCGAAGAACCGGTTGCAATACGTTCGCAAGCATTGGATCCGCGTCGCGCCATAACAGCCACGCCCGCGTGCCGTACGCGCGTGATTGGGTGGTATCGCCCTGCGCGTCCGCCAGAGTTGCTCGCTGTACAAGCAAGCGTACAAATGACGCCGTTGCCGTCGGGCGTCGCATCAATTGCTCGCCGCTGATCCGGGACAGATCGAGCGCGGTGCTGACCGAACGCGCTGCGCTGACAGTATCATGCAACGCGAGCCAGATCCTGCTGTTCAGCAGTGCGATCTCAAACGCAATCTCCGCGGCGCCCGCACGAACCGAGCTCGAGTCGGCCTGCCACATCTGGCTGCGTGCGCCGGCCGTATCCGCCCGCGCGAGTGCGAGTTGAATCGCCAGCCATCGGTTGCCGGCGGAGGCGCGCGTCGGTGGTGCCACCGCATCGCCGAGCGCAGGCCACGCATACAGGAGGGGTTGTTCCACGTACAGACGTCGCAACACCTCGACACTCGGCCCTCGCTGAGTCGGCATCGCTCGCTCTGTGCGCAGGACGGCCGACCGGATGCTGTCCGACGGCGCGCCGATCGACGCAAAGGTCGCCGCATCGGATGCGGCTTCCGACAACGTTGCCGTAATGCTGTGCTCCGGATGAATCGGGTCCCTGTACTGATACGTAGCCGAGCGACGCCCCCAGGCGATTGCCGGACCAACTCGACCCGTGAGCATTGCCAGACTATGCATCCAGGATGCAGTCGCGGAACTCGCGCTATCCAGTCGCACCGCGGTGAGCAATGAGTCCGCGAGGCGCTTGGCGTCGCGATATCGCTCGACCTTGATCAGAAAGCGTGTCTCTGTGGCTGCGAGCCGGATTGCTGCTTCACCGCTGGATCGAATGCGTGCATGGCGTATGGCTTCGAAACCAGTCAAACGAAGCCCGACCTCGGTACGGCGCAAGGCCATGAGTTCATCGTTCCCTTCTCGCGCCAGCGCAAGCGTCTCGAGCGCAACAGGATTCGCCGAATCGAGGCTCACCCAGCGATTCACCATGGCGAGTACCCGGTCGCCATTCCGACGCAGCGCCTCGGCGTACGTTGAAGCGCGCGTGCCAGCGCTTTCCGCGAACACCGCCCGTTCGTGAAACGGTATGAACGCGAGCGTATCGCCGGCGAGTGATGGCCAAGCGGCAAATTTCGTCGAGTCCTCGCTGAGCCCCGGCCGGTAGCGCCCTGTTCGCGCGAACTGCCAGCGCGAAAGTTGCTGCAACGCACGCTGCCCCATGGCATCGTTGAACGAAGGTACGAGGTCGATCGCGCGCTCATATGCGCGGACCGCTTCGTGCATGCTCGTGCGGAACTGCCAACCAGACGGAGACGTCGCGGACGACACCACGGTGTAGTCCGAGGAGAGGCATTCGCCGAGGCCGTACCACGCCGCGAAGTCCCGCGAGTCGCGCTCGATGAGCGTTCGGAAGAGATCACAGGCGGCTGCGAACTGTCGTTCCTGAATGCGAAGCAGGGCGCTCGCATGCACACTGTCGCGCGTGGTGAGTCCGGCGCCGACAGCGAGTGCGCGAGCGGCGGCCGCGCCCCAGTCGCGTGAGTCCGAGCCTGGCGTCCACATGGTGCTCCAGGCGAGCCAGAGGAACGCGGAACCAAACGATGGATCCACGTCCACGGCTCGCTGAAACGCTGTAGTGGCGCCCTCCAGGTCGAATGTATCGAGTGCGCGATGTCCATCGAGATAAGCGCGCACGGCACCGAAGTCACGCGTGCCACTGACACGAATCGGTCGAGCTCCGCTCGTGCCGGAGAGCAGCGAGTCGGCGAGGGTCTGGAAGGTTTCGCCAAGATTACTCGTGGGGTCGACGACGCCGGCCGCTTCCTCTCGAGGTTCGCCCTTCGCGACATCGTAGAGGAAGAGCCGAATGGAGCGGGCACTGTTGCTCGACGACGTCGATGGCGCCACGGCGGGGCCCACGATTCCCCAGACGGCCAGACCAGCACCGAGACGCCGGGCCATCGTCATCGCGTCCTCAAACGACTCCGGTCTGCCCAGACGACCACGAATGTCGCGCAGCTGCATATCGTCCACATGATGAATGCCAGTCCACCGTCCGATCGCGTCACGCAGAAAGCGTGAGCAGTCGTCGCCATCCAGCAGTTGCCCGGTCTGATCCCCTTCGTGCGCAAGCGGAAGCACCGCCACTCGAAGCGCATCGAGGGCCGGAGCGGGAGGCTTGAGGGCGAACCACGCTGCGGCCAGCAGTGTGAGAACACCGACGGACGCGACCGCAGTACGACCGCGCTTCCACGTCGGTGTCGTCGACGTGAGGCGTTCGGCTGGTGTCCAGCGCGTCACTTCGAGCAATTGATCAGCGAAGTGCTGCATTGACGGCCAACGCGCCTCTGGCTCCATCTGCAGCGCCCGCGCCAACACATCGTCCAACGCCTGCGAGACGCCGCTGCGCAGCTCGCGTGCTGGTGTCACGCGCGGGCCGCTCGACCTGGGGGATACGCTCATACGGTCAAATACCTTGGGCGGTCGTCCAGTGAGCATTTCGTACAGCACGCTGGCCAGACTGAACTGATCGCTGCGCTCATCGACCGTGGGAGATCCGAATCGTTGTTCGGGGCTCATGTACGCCGGCGTTCCGACCGCAGTGCCGGTAACGGTCATGCTCCCGGTGATTGCGTCCTGCAGCGCGCGCACGATGCCGAAGTCGGCAAGCCACGCGTGATCACCCTGCAGCAGCACGTTCTCCGGCTTCACGTCACGATGCACCAGACGACGCGCGTGGAGATACTGCAGCGCATCAGCAATCTGCAGCGCGATGTTGACCGCCTCGGGGACGGCGAGTGTTCCCTCGCGCTGAATACGCATGCGCAGTGTGGCACCATCCACGAACGGCATCACGAAGTATGGAATGCCGAGCACTTCGCCCGAGTCGAAGAGGGGCAGGATGCGGGGATGCTGCAGTCCCGCGTCCACACGGATCTCGCGAAGGAAGCGATCGGCAGCAATACTCTGCGCAATCTCCGGCTTCAGGATCTTGATCGCGACGCGGCGATCATGCTTGAGATCCTGCGCGGCGTACACTCGCGCACTGCCGCCTTGGCCGATCTCCGACTCCAACAGGTAGCGTCCGGCGAAGGCGCTGCGCACGTCTTCAAAGGAGCTCACTTGTCCACCGCCTGGGCATTGAGATTCCATAATAGTCGTGCGCGATAGTAGAGAGCGTAAGTGCACCTTCGCTGCGCTCTTGTTGTTGACGTCATGTTGACGTCATGGTGACGTCACGTTGACGTCATGGTAATCCTCGTCAGATTGTTGCACGTAGTCGGTCCAACGTGCCTCGCCTGTCACAGTGCACCTCCATCCCGTCATCCGCACCCGTCGCATGTCTCCTACCCGTCGCGATGCCCTCGCGCAGCTGAGCGCGCTGTTGGCCATGCCGCTGTTGCAATGGCCGGAACTGATTGCCGACCCGCTGGCAGGTACGATCGCCGAGTATCAGGCTGGTCGCGTGCGCGGCGCGTGGACGGCAGTTGAGGTTACGGCGCGCGCGATCGAGCGGTGTTCGCAGGCGAACGCCACTCTTCGCGCGATCGACCTGCTTTCGCCTACCGCACTCGACGAGGCACGTACATCCGACGCCCGGGCTCGACGACGTGCGCTGCGCGGCGCGCTGGATGGCGTTCCGGTGTTCGCAAAATCGATCTACGACATGCAGTCGCTTCCAACGACTGCCTCGAGCGCGGAGTGGAACCGCCTCTTTCCCGAACCCGTGACCCGCGATGCGATCGAAGTTGCACGCCTGCGGCGGGCCGGCGCGATCGTGCTTGGCAAGACCACGGCAGACGATTTCGCCTATCGCGGCAACGGCACGAGTACACTCAGTGGACAGGTGCGCAATCCGTACGACCCGTCCGGTGGGCGTACGCCCGGTGGATCGAGCGCTGGTTCCGCGGTGGCGGTCGCCTACGCCATGGCGTTCGCGGCGCTTGGTACCGACGACGGTGGATCCAATCGAATTCCGGCACAGTTCTGCGGCGTCGTCGGCATGAAGCCCACCTTCGGACTGGTGCCACGCACCGGCGTCATTCCCACGTGGCCCTATCTCGACACACATGGCCCGTTGGCGCGCACCGTTGCCGACGCCGCGCTCATGCTCGACGCGATTGCCGGACCGGATAGCTCCGACAGTCTGGCGCTCCGTGCACCGTGGACCTCGGGTCGGCTTCGCCTCTTGCGCGATGATGCGCTCGTCGGCGCACGACTCGGACTGGTGGATGTGCACGTGCCACGCACCCAGATGACGGCCGAGTCGCTGCGCGTGTTCGATCGCGCCGTGACGGACCTGCGTGCGGCGGGAGCGATCGTGGAGAGTTGTGCGCCTACGGTAACGCGCGTGACATATCGCGATCTGTTCAACGAGGCGGCGCTCGCGCGCGGTGATGTCGCGCCAAACGCGACCGCGTCGGCACCAACGGCGAACGCCTTGCGGCGCTATTTCGAAGGACAGGGTCTTGATGCGCGAGCCGCCGTCGAACGCGGACTCGCGGCGTATCGCGCCTTCTACGACGTGTTGCCAACGACGATGGTCGAGATGGCTCCGCTGACGGTGCAGCCGTACGAGTATGACGCGTCCGGCAGCTCGTTCGCACGCTCGCGCGAGTCGGTCGTTGCGCAACTGGCCGAAACGTTTCGTGCGCAGCGACTGGATGCGATGATCTATCCCACCATGCCATTTTCGTCTCCGCGCGCCAGCGACGCGTGGCCCGACGTGCGAACCGCTCTCGGCTTCGGCAATTGGCTTGGCCTGCCGGAGGTGTCCGTGCCCAGTGGACTCGGCGCCGACGGCGTACCCGTCGGGAACATCTCCTTCGTTGGATTGCCGGGGCATGATGCGCGTTTACTCGCGCTTGGACATGCATACGAGAAGCAATCACGTCGATTCGTTGCACCGCCCGCAATCAGACCGTAGTCGCTCGATCGAACACCGGCCCGCGCCTTGATACGCGCGCGTCAGCGCAGCTCGAAACCCACGCGAAGCGTCCGTCCGGGCTGAGGCAGTCCGCACTGATCATACACGGTCTGGTTGCCCACGTTTTCCATCGCCATCGTGGCCATCAGGCGCTGCAGCAATCCACCACGGCGAACGGTGAAACCGCGGGTGAGTGCGGCATCCCCCACGGTCTGCGGCTTGAGTTCCACCAGTCGGCCAAGATCGGGGTGTTGGCAGAACTGCGCGCCCGTGTGCCGTGCCATCACACTGCCATGGATAGCGGCCACCAACGGCGTTGCAAATGAGACGGATGCGCGCCGCTCCGGATTATGCTCGGCGCGGCGTTCGTTGTTGGCGCTCGTTGTGATCGTCAGGTCATAGACACGAATCTTCTGGACGGTGGCGTCGGCGGAGAACGAGGCACCGCGCAGCGCGATTGGCGCCCACACCGCGAGCGCTTCCAGCCCGGAACTCCTGATGTTGTCGCGATTCTCGCGACGGAACAGGCGATTCGGCAGCGTGATGCGGATGACCGCGTCATCGAGATTGTGGCGGAATCCGACGGCCTGCAGCTGCAGTCCGTGCTGCTCGAGCGCTCCGCCTGCCAGCGTGATTCCGGCTTCGTAACCCAACAGATTCTCCGGGCGCAGAAGCGGATTCGGATCGAAGCGATTGAGTGCACCGCTGTAGAGTTCACGCAACGAGGGAAAGCGCGCGCGGCGGCTGGCGGATGCGTGCAGTCGGACAGCCTCGTTCACCAGCAACGTGCTGCCAACGCGCCATCCGCTCTTCGCCATCGTGCCAAGTGTGGGCTTGCCCCCGGTCTGTGGCGAACGCGCTTCGTCATTTACGACACCGCCGCTCACGAGCAATCGCGAGAAGATTGGGAACTCGGCTTCGATACCCACGCTCGACAGCCGCTGTTCGTAGCGCGATGCCGTGGATGACGCGAGCTGCGCATCGAGTGTTTCGTCGTACCGCACGGCGCTGAACGTGCCGCCGAGGCGCAGTTCACCGGCAAACGGCAGTGAGTGTGTCGCCTGCACGCGCGCAACATTCGACTGCTCATCACCTGACTCGCGCGTGCTGACGACGCTGTACGTGCGATTGGAATAGCTCTCGATCTCGAGGTCCGAGCGGTTGACGCCAACGCTCGCCTCCAGCGAACCTGCGCCGATCGGCGTCGATCGGACGCCCGAACCGGCGGAGATAATGCCGAGCTGCCGCGACTGCTGCGGATAGCGCCAGTAGCGCGGTGCCTTGATGTGCTGTTCGGGAGCGACTCCGCGCTCCGAAGTGTTGGCCGCACCGGTGAAGCCCACGAAGGCGCCGTTGGTGTGATCGTATCGCACCGCGGCAAATCCGTCGAGTTGTTTGAGGTCGGTATTGGTGCGCAGTTCCGCGTTGCGCGCATCACCAGGATCGACGGCGCCGCCGGTGATGCCATCTCCGGCATCGCCACCACTCAGCGCAAACCCGTCGCGCTCACGAAACGTCGCACCACCCCGCACGCGCAGTGTGCCGTTGCCCAACGCGCGAGGCGCTACACCCGTCGCGCTGAAGACGCGCCCCGCATACTGATCGAGGCCGGTCCCAACACGCAGCGACGACGCGGTCTGCGCGCCGCGACGTGACATTGGCGCGTTGAGTTCGAGCTGAATGACGCCGCCCAGTGAGTTGGGACCGGCGAGCAATGAACTCAGTCCACGCGTGATGGTGATGCGATCGATGCCGGTGGTGGGAATGAGTGACGGATCGCTGCGATGATCCCACCCGAGCGTCATCGGCAACCCATCCAGCAGCACCGTCGCCTGTCGCGAATCCGATCCGCGCACGCTCAACTCGATCTCGCCGCGCGAATTCTGCCTGACCAGCACGAATGCCGATTGCCGCAACACCTGGTCGAGCGACGGCGATGGCATCAGCGGAATAGGAAGCGAATCGGGGCGCACCACGATGGCGCTCGCACCGCCCGTGACCAGAGGCACACGAGAACCACGCACATTCACCGGCTCGATGTTGCGGGCGGCCGTGTCCGGTTTTGTCTGTGCCATCGCGCGGTCGGCAACGACTCCCAGCATCAGGGAGCCGATGGCAAACGCAGCGCGTCGGGTGGAGTGCTTCAAGTTGGACTTGGCTGAACGATTGCGGGGCGGGCCGTTCCCTGAGGAACCTGTACAGATACGACAACTTTGCGCAATTCGTTGCAGATGGCAGAGTGAATAGCAGAGCGAATGGCAGAGCGAATGACAGCGCGCGCGATGTCCACTCGTCGCTACGGCATTTCCCCACGCAGGATGCTCGCCAGTCGCGCGGCATCGATGTTCCCGCCCGACACGACGCACACGATCTTTCCTCCGCCCGCGTTCCCGCCTAGCGCCGCCGCGACTGACGCTGCACCCGCACCTTCCGCGATCACGCGGTTGCGCTCGGCCAGCAAGCGCACGGCGGCAACGATCGCCTCGAGCGACACCACCAGCGCGCCACGCAACAAAGCCTGCGCCAGCGGCCACATCTCGGCCAGCACACTCTTGCCACCGATGCCGTCTACGAACGTCGGCGTGTACGGCACCTGCTGCGGTGAACCGGCCGCGAGTGCGGGCGCCAGCGGTGCGGCTGTCTCGACTTCGCACGCGTACACGGGCACGTGAGGAGCCACCGCGCGCAACGCCGACGCGATACCGCACGCGAGTCCGCCGCCGCCATACGGCACGAGAACGGCATTCACATCAGGGAGATCGTCGAGAATCTCGAGACCGATCGTACCATTGCCGGCCATCACCGCTGGGTCGGACACCGGATGAATGAACAGTCCTTCCATCCCCGCGTACTCGTGCGTCAGCAGCACCTGCCACCATTCGTCGAACGGGACCTTCACGATGCGTCCCCCCAATCGCTCGATCGCCGCAAGCTTCGTTGCCGGCGCGTGATCGGGCACGATCACCGAGCACGCGATGCCAAGTCGTCGCGCGCTCCACGCCACACCCTGCGCCATGTTGCCGGCGCTCGCGGTGTAAACGCCTCGCGAGAGCTGTTCACTGGTTGCAATACCCATCGCATTCGCTGCGCCCCGCAATTTGAACGAACCGATCGGCTGCAGGTTCTCGAGCTTGAGATAAATCTCCGCCGGCGCGTCATCGACATTCAATCGCACGAGCGGCGTGCGCACGACAATGCCACGCAGTCGATCCCGTGCCGCTTCGATCGCGGCAAGCGGCACGGGTTCACGCTCCTGCATGCCTATTACATCCTCGGCCGAGTCTTGCGCGGCACCTTGCCGCAGTTGGCGGGCCAGTTTGTCGGCCACGTGCCCGGCGACTTGTCGCGCTTGATGAACTCCGGATCTTCCGACGCGAGATAAGCCATCATCGCGGCGAGTGTCGCGTTGTGCTTCTGGTCATCCCACACGACTTTGTCGTACGAGTCGCGGTTGGTGTGCCACGTGTACGAGTTGTAGTTCCAGCTCACCGCGCCCATACCGAACGACGGCGTTCCGAAGCACGCGAACACCGCGCCGTCGGTGCCACCAGGATTGCCGGTGGGGATGTCGTTGAAGCTCCACGACACGACGTTCGGGCTCAAGCTGTCGGTGTAGAAACTCGGCAGCTTGCCGTACCAGCCCTTCAAGTGACGGCCGATGTCCGTCAGCCCCGACGACGACAGCGACTGCACGCGCCCGGTGCCGTTGTCCTGATTGAAGAGCGCCTGCAGCCCCTTCATGACTTCCGGATGATCTTCGGTGAACGCGGTGGACCCGTTGAGCCCCTGTTCTTCGCTGGCCCAGTGACCAACGAGAATCGTACGCTTGGGCTTCGGATACGCACTCTTGAGAATGCGCATCGCTTCCATCGCCATCAGCGTGCCCGTGCCGTTGTCCGTTGCGCCCGAGGCACCGTCCCAAGAATCGAAGTGCGCCGACAGAATCACGTACTCGTCCGGCTTCTCGCTGCCACGGATGGTCGCGATGGTGTTGAACACCGGCTGCTCGCCGAGCAACTCCGCGTCGAGCGACAGATTGATCATCGGCTTCTGATTGTTCTCCGCGAGGCGGAACACCAGACCGTAGTCTTCGCACGACAGCGTGACGGCCGGCGAGACTGTGTTGTACGTCTCGAAGATCTCGATCACGCCCCAACCGCCCGCGCCCTGCGTAGCAAAGCCACCGCGACCGCCACCGGCCGCCGCAGCGAGACTCGCCGCCGGCCCGCCGCCACGCTCGCTCGCACCACCGCCGGCCAGTCCGCCGCGACCACCGCCGCCGCCCGCGCCGCGTCCACCACCCACCGGGAAACCTCCACCCGGCGGTGCAAACGGGTTGGTGAAGCCACTGAGCTTGTTGCGCGACGTGATCATGCCCACCACGCCCGCCTTCTCCAAGCGCATGCCGAGCGAACCCGTGCCAAGTCCGAGCGCGTAGCCCGTGCCTCGATAGAGCTTGCTGCTGTCCGGACGCATGTCCGCACCGGTCATCAGCGTCCACTCACGCTGCGCGACCGCAACCGCCGTATCCATGCGCGCCTTCGACTCGGCCGTGGCCCAACGCGCCCAGTCTTCCGACGGACGACAGGTTGGAAATGCGGGCGAGAGCATGACGATCTTTCCCTTCGCCTTGGGCAGCCAGGCCACGAATTCCGTGCTGTCCGTGAACTTGGGCAGGATGATCGCTTCTGCTTTCACCGGCTTGCCACCCGTACCTGGGCTCCACGCCAGCATCGTGCCTTCAAGCGAACGCACGCGCGGCGATACGAGATCGATGTGCGAGATGCCGCGACGCCAACCACGCCACGTACCGTAGTTCTCGCGCTTCGCGTCGACACCCCACGACTTGTACTGGTTGATGGCCCAGTCGCTCGCTGCCTTGAAGCCTGGGCTGCCGGTGAGGCGCGGTCCCACCGAATCGAAGAGTGCCTGCCCGAGCTTCTGTACCTGCGAGCTGTCCATGCCGATGCGCCAGATGCGCTGGATGGTGGGATCGTCGGTGGGAAAGCGCGTCTGCTGCGCGGAGAGCGCGCTGGCGCCCAGGGCCAGCAGGGCACTCGCCATGGAGAGACGGCGAAGACGTGTCAGACGTCGTGTCATGAGAGGAGCGGCAGGGAGTGTGGCAGGGTATAGAGGGAAATCGCAAGTTCGAGTGCATCGACCAGACCGCCGTCGTCGACATGTCGCACGATATGCATCGCGGTGGCGAGCGCCTGATGCTCGGCGTTGGCCATCGCGACTGGCACGCCGACGAGGCGCATGGGCGGCACGTCGTTGCCGCCGTCGCCCACGAACATCACCTGTTCGAGCGTGATGCCATACGACAACGCAATGGTGCGCACCGCCGTTGCTTTCGTCACCCCCGCCGGGGTCATGTTCACGAACGTGGTGTCCGGCATGACCGGGGACGTGGACGGCGAGAGCTCGAGCCCGGGATGCGGCTGGGCCAGCACCACCAGGGCGTCGTCGTTGTCGAGCAGCCATTGCGCTCGCACGTACGGTCCGGGCAACGACGAAAACGGTTGCGGATTGAATGGCACGCCCAGCAGCGCCGCATGCGCGCGCACCCGATCGGTGCTCGCTTCGACGACGTAGCCTTCGTCGGTGTAGAGCTCGAGAATGCGCCCCGACGTATGCGCACGCTCCAGCAGCATTTCCACCACATCCGGGGACAGCTGGGCGGAGAGTGACTCGCCGGTGCCCAGGTGCAGCACGCTCGCGCCATTCTGAAAACTGTGCCACCCATCGGCATCGAGGCGGGCCGCGTAGTTGCGCGCCAACCCCAGCGCTGGTCGTCCGGAGCAGATCGCCAACCGTAGTCCCGCCGCACGTGCCCTGACCGCAACGCTCCAGATCTCCGGGTGCACCGCGCCGTCCGAGCCGACCAGCGTGCCGTCTACGTCAATGCAGACGAGACGAAGCGGTGCACCGCGCGACTCGGCTACTTGTCCGCCTTGAGGTCGCCGCACGCGACGATCTTCCCCATGTTTGTGCTCGACTCATGGATGTTCACGTAGTAGCTGCCCGTGTCTGGCACCGCGACCGCGAGCGTCGCCTTTCCTTCCGAGACACCCTTCGCGTCACCCGCGAGCGGCGTGTACGAACGACCACCGCCAAAGACACCACCACCCTTCGCGCAGCTGCCGATGTGCACGTGCCACGGACGCGTCGTGCTCGGCGTGTCACCTGTCAGCTTCACGACCACTTCGGTGCTGCCGGCATCCTTGCCCGCCTTCATCGTCGCATCGCCGTGAATCGCTGATCCGTCCTTGCCCATCACCATGCCTGACCAACCGCCGTGGCGCAGCACCAGTCCGTACGCCAGTGACGACGACAGCGCGAGCAACACGGCCGCGCCGCCCATGGATACACGTTTCGACACACCGTTCATGCGGGTCTCCTGAGAGGGAATGCCGAGGAGGATCGCTCCCGTTCGTCACCGGCGCAACCGGAGACCGGACGGGTGCGGTGGCACGCGTCACGCGCCGGGTGCTCTGGTGGTGCGATCCGTCCCGCGGGTATGATGCAAACAGTCACGAGGCGCGCCTGTGCGCATCCGTCCATCCCTCACGCTGTCCGCCATGTCACTTCGCCATCTCGCGCCGCTGCTCCTGCTCGCGGCCGCTGCGCAGCTCGACGCCCAAACCATCACCGCCGACCCGCGCCTCAACGCCGAGATCGAGCGTCGTACGGCGGCCATCAACGACAAGATCGTGGGATGGCGGCATGACATTCACCAGCACCCGGAACTCGGATACGCGGAGAAACGAACGGCCGCGCTGGTCGCCGCGCATCTCAAGTCGCTCGGCCTCGTGGTACAGGAGAATGTGGGTGGTATTCCCGGTGTGGTCGGCGTGCTCAAGGGCGGCAAGCCCGGTCCGACTGTTGCGCTGCGGGCCGACATGGACGCGTTGCCCGTCACCGAACAGGTCGACCTGCCGTGGAAGTCGACCGTGCGCACGACCTACAACGGACAGGACGTCGGCGTCATGCACGCATGCGGGCATGACATGCACGTGGCCATGCTGATGGGCACCGCGGAGGTGTTGGCCGGAATGAAGGCGGAGGTGCCGGGCACCGTGAAGTTCATTTTTCAGCCCGCCGAAGAAGTGCCGCCCAAAGGTGGTGCGATGGCGCTGATCGATGCCGGTGTGCTCGACGGTGTGGACGTGATTTTCGGGTTGCACGTCGGTCCCGGACCGTTGGGATCCATCGGATATCGCGCTGGACCGATGCAGGCCAGCGCCGACAACTTCCGCATCGTGATTCACGGGCGTCAGGGGCACGGCGCGATGCCGGCGAACACCGTCGATCCGATCGTGATTGGTGCGCAACTCGTGGGGGCATTGCAGACGATCGTCTCGCGGCAGATCGATCTCACCGTCTCCCCCGCCGTGGTGACCGTCGGCGCGTTTCACGGCGGGGTGCGCGAGAACATCATCCCCGACAGCGCCTACATGATCGGCACCATTCGCACCTTCGATCCGCGCCTTCGCACGTCGATTCATTCGCGCATGAAGCGGATCGCGGAGAACATCGCGGAAGCGAGCGGCGCCACCGCGACCGTCAGCATCGAACTTGGCTATCCCGTCACGGCCAACGATCCGGCCACCGTCGCGCGATTCATTCCCACGCTCAAACGCGTCGCTGGCGCAGCCGGTGCGACGGAGCGCGGGCTCACCATGCCATCCGAAGATTTCTCGAGGTATGCGGAGAAGGTGCCGGGGTTCTTTTTCAATCTTGGCGTGACACCGGCGGAGATGGACTACAGGACGGCGCCAAGCAATCACTCACCGCTTTTTCAGGGTGATGACAAGGCATTGCCTGTCGGCGTGCGCGCGCTGAGCAATGTGACGATGGACTACCTGCGCGGCGGAGTGCCGTCCAAGCCGGTGCCGTGATTCTCAGGCGCGGGTGCTCGCGTATCGCCCGGAGAAAGTCGTGGTGACCAGTACCACTTCAAGCTCCACCACGCGTTGGTGGCGCGATCTGATCGACGCGGCACGCGGCACGAAGCACGACTACACGCAGGGCACCATCGGCCGCTCGATCTTCCTGCTCGCCGTGCCGATGGTGCTCGAGATGGTGATGGAAAGTCTCTTCGCCGTCTCCGATGTCTTCTTCGTCTCGCGACTCGGGGCGGCGGCAGTGGCCACCGTCGGTCTCACCGAGTCGCTGATGATCATCGTGTATACGCTGGCGATGGGGCTCGCGATTTCGGCCGCGGCCATCGTGGCCCGACGCATCGGCGAACAGGATCCGGACGCCGCCGCCGCGGCGACGGTACAGGCCATCATCCTCGGTGTGATCGTTTCCGGGAGCATCTCGCTGCTCGGTGCCATCTTCGCGCCGGATCTGCTGCGACTGATGGGCGCCGACGCCGACGTGCTGGCCACCGGCGTGCCGTTCGCGCGCGTCATGCTCGGTGGCAGTTGTACCGCGTTCCTGCTGTTCGTAATCAACGCGGCACTGCGCGGCGCGGGTGACGCGGCGGTGGCGATGCGCGTACTCACGCTCGCCAACATCATCAACATCGTGCTCGGCCCGATGCTCATTTTCGGCGTCGGTCCGTTCCCCGAACTGGGTGTCGTCGGCGCGGCGATTGCGACGACCATCGGGCGCGGCGTGGGTGTGCTGTTCGCGCTCAGTCGGTTGTTGCGCGGCACTGGGCATCTGGCGGTGCGTGCACATCATCTGCGGCTCGAGCCGGCCACCATCGGTCGGATGCTCAGCATGTCGCGCAACGGGACGTTTCAGGTGCTCGTCGGGTCGCTCAATTGGATTCTCCTCATCCGGTTGATGTCGTCGTTCGGAAGCGTCGCGATGGCCGGCTACACGATTGCCATTCGACTGGTGGTGTTCGCGCTGCTTCCCGCGTGGGGATTAAGCAACGCCGCGGCGACGATGGTGGGTCAATCACTCGGCGCGTCCAACCCCGATCGCGCGGAACAGTCGGTGTGGGCTGCTGCGCGCTACAACGTGGTTTTCCTGGGCGTGATGGGCGTCATCCTGTTCGTCGGCGCGACGTGGATTGTGAGCGCCTTCACCGCCGATCCGGCCGTTGCCGAGGTGGCGGTGTACGGACTGCGTGTCATCGCGCTCGGCTTTCCCGCGTTCGCGTTCGGCATGGTGCTCACGCAATCGTTCAACGGGGCGGGGGACACCCAAACGCCCACGTGGATCAACATCGGGGTCTTCTGGTTTTTCGAGATCCCCATCGCGTGGGCACTTGGCATGCACACGGGCATGGGGTGGCGCGCGATCTTTGTGTCGGTGCTGGCCGCCTATACGCTGCTGGCCGGCGTCAGTACCGTATTTTTCCGGCGTGGGCGCTGGCGCACCAGAACGGTATAGTTTCGACAGTTCGCATTCATCCTCGTGACATTTCGGAGTAGACCGATGAAGATTTTCACGTTGCTGCTGGTGGTGAGCCTGCTCGCTTTTACGCGCGTGGCATCTGCGCAGTCCGTCGCGGGCGATTGGGATGCGACGATCAATACGCCGGGTGGGGTGCGCGCCATGAAGATTGTGTTCAAGCAGGAAAGCGAGAAGCTGACCGGCACCGTCAAGCGCGAAGCCGGTGACGTGCCACTCGAAGGCACCATCAAGGGCACTGCCGTCGAGTTCAGCTATACGGTGAACTACAACGGCAATGCCCTCGTGCTGACCGTGAACGCCAAACTCGATGGCAACGCGATGAAAGGAATCGTGAGCTTCGGTGGGCAGGCGGAAGAAGAGTTTGCGGCGAAGCGCGCGGCGGGCGCGATATCATCCAGTGAGTCGTCTGGCGTTCTGGGGCCGCTTACTGGACGCGGTAGCTGATTCGCCAGATCCGCCCACCTTTGTCGTCGGTCAAGTACAGCGATCCGTCCGGTCCCTCCGCCAATCCCATCGGCCGATGTGCGGCGTTCGCCGGAAGCGGCGAACCACCGCCGGTAAAGCCGTCCGCGAAGACTTCCCAACTCGGGCTTGGCACGTCGCCCACAAACGGTGCGAAGACGAGGTTGTAACCCTCTTCCGGGAGCGGCGTGCGATCCTTTCCGCCGTGAAACGCGACGAATGCGCCACCACGGTACCGCGTCGGGAACTGCGTGCCCTGGTAGAACAACAGATCATTCGGGGCCCAGTGGGCAGGAAAATCGAGCAGGGGCTGTGCTTTCGTTGCGCAGCGTGGACTGACGATATCGCCGTCGCCGCCGTACTCCGGCGCGAGCACCTTCACGTTCCTGATGCCGTCGTAGAAGCAGTATGGCCAGCCGGCATCGTCTCCCTGATTGATGCGCAGGAATTCCTCACCCGGCAGGTCCGCGTTCTCCTGCGCAGTGAAGAATTGACCCCAGTCTTTGCCCAGTTCATCGCGTCCATGCATCACGCCGAACAGCGCGCGACGCGACGCATCGTAGCGCAGCGCTTCCGTGTTGCGGAATCCAGTCGCCACGCGGACCCCGTTTGATTGCGTCTGACCAAGCATGAGCGCGTTGAACCGCCAGATTCCTGCGCGTGTGGCCAGCTCCGGGCACGGATCGATACCGGGTGACTGCGCCACTCGGTTGGCCACCTGACATGAATTGGTCGCCGATCCGATATTGACAAACATCGTGCTGCGTCCGTCGAACGTGATGTTCTTTCGGAAATGGTCTCCCGACATCGGCAGTCCGGACACGACGATCTCCGGACTGCTGCTCGGGACAAGTTGGCCGGGCTCGAGCCGGTAGCGCACGATTTGCGTGGGATAGCCGACGTACAGAAAATGGCGAAGAATGGCCATGCCGTCCGCGCCCGGTGCCCCGAAGTACTGCTTCACGTCCGCCCGCCCATCGCCGTCCGTGTCGCGCATCGCCAGAATTCCTTGGGCCCTCATTTCGATGGCCACGTACACGTCGCCGGTTCCGCCGACGGCGATGTGGCGAGCATTGCCGACTTGGTCCGCCACCACGACCGCACAGAAATCGGTGGGAAGCGTAATGGCGCCGTTGCCCGGATCGCACGCAGGGAGCGCGGATGTAACCACTGCCCGGGCGACGACGCCGGGTTCAACGACGGAACCCGACGGGCGAGCGTCCGAGCAGGCGCCCAGCACGCCAAGCGCAACGAGGCTTGCCGAGGCGTGTCGGCGCGTGCGCTCCCTTCGGCCGCTCATGACACCGCTCCGGTCGAACTGGCGCTCGGTGACCCGCTCCAACGGCGCAGCGTGTGGGCAGCAAGCAGGGCAACGCCGGCAAGCATCATCCACACCGTCGCCGGTTCGGGAACAGTCGACACTGAAACGCTGAGGTCATCCACGGCGAAAAAAGTGTCGTCCGACGGATTGCGCAGCGAGAGAGACGAGAACGGTGTGGTGGAGACGATGCCGAAGAATCCCTCGCCGAACGAAAACGTGGTGGCGCCGATCATTGCCTCAAGCGTGATGCCGGGGAGATCGAACGAGCTGAAATCGGCGCCGAAGCTCCTGATCGGACTGGCGAAATCGAATCGCACGAACTGCGGCGACATCACTCCTCCTGCGAGCAGATCCGCAAAGAAGTCACCGCCTCCGAACATCATGCCGCCTAGATTCGCGTCGAAGGTCACGGTGCCGCCCGCAATGGCGTAGGTGGCGCCAGCGATCGGAACGAGCGTGAACGGCGCGTCGAACGTCTCGGTTTGTAGTGGTCCGGCAGCCCCATTGAATGCCGCGCGCGAGGTAAACGTTGAGAATTGCGCCTGCGCGGGTGTGGCAGCCATCAGCGCGATTCCAAGCACAAGAGCCATGCGTCGCATGCAGCAATCTCCGGCGTGGTGGATGATCGTTGCGATCAGCAGACGCGCAGCGGGCGTCGACCGGCGG
>ENA-ORBV01007371-ORBV01007371.1-microbial-mat-metagenome-genome-assembly--contig:-NODE-7371-length-18925-cov-18.722623_pt1 | contig 18925 bp, 16 predicted proteins | sample MGYA00237777_ERZ505514 | MGnify/ENA primary metagenome ERZ505514 (study PRJEB26160, sample SAMN06269048) | microbial mat metagenome | isolation source: Oligotrophic lake microbial mat | place... | reverse complement strand
CCCGAGTAGTGGGGGTAGCGGAGGCGGGAGTGGTAGCGGCGGTTGGCATCACCGTTCGATGGACTTCTCCCTGCCGTCGGATGAGGAACTCGAACGCGAGGCAGCGGAGCTCGAGAAGGTCATCGCCAAGGGCGACATCGAGAAGGCCCGCAAGGGTCTGACGATCTCACAACTCCAGCGGATGGAGATCGATGAACTGCACAAGGTCGCCGAGGAGACGGGGCTTGAGGACGTCTACCAGGTCCCCAAGCAGGACCTGATTTTCAAGATTCTCAAGGCCCGCGCTGCGCAGCAGGGGCTGATGTTCGGCGAAGGAACGCTCGAAATCATGCCCGACAAGTTCGGGTTCCTGCGTTCGCCGGAAAACTCATACCTGTCCGGCCCGGACGACATCTATGTGTCACCCACGATGGTCCGGCGCTTCGGCCTGCGGAAGGGGATGGTGGTCCGCGGCGCGATCCGCCCGCCCAAGGAGAGCGAAAAATACTTTGCGCTCCTGCGAGTGGACGAGGTCAACAGCAAGCCGCCGGCGACCATCGGCCGTCTGTCGAGTTTCGAGGACCTGACGCCGCTCCACCCCGAGAAGCGGTTCATCCTCGAGACCACGCCCAACGAGATCGAGTGCCGCATTGTGGACCTTGTGGCGCCCGTGGGTAAGGGCCAGCGTGCGCTCATCGTCGCACCGCCCCGCACCGGCAAAACGGTCCTGCTCCAGAAGATGACCAAGGCGATCTCGAAGAACTACCCCGACACTCGGATCATCGTCCTGCTCGTGGACGAGCGTCCCGAGGAAGTGACGGACTTCCGCCGCAACTGCGATGATCCGAACATCGAGGTGGTGGCGAGCACGTTCGACGAGCAGGCCGCACGCCATGTGCAGGTGGCGGAGATGGTCATCGAGAAAGCCCGGCGCATGGTCGAGTTCGGTGAGGACGTGGTGATCCTCCTCGACTCCATCACCCGCCTCGCCCGCGCGTACAACAACGAGATGCCCCACACCGGACGCATCATGTCCGGCGGTATCGATGCCGGTGCGCTCCAGCGCCCCAAAAAGTTCTTCGGCGCAGCGCGCGCCATCGAGAACGGCGGCTCGCTCACCATCATCGCCACCGCGCTGGTCGACACCGGCTCCAAGATGGACGAGGTGATCTTCGAGGAGTTCAAGGGTACCGGCAATAGCGAACTCCACCTCGACCGCAAACTCATGGACAAGCGCATCTATCCCTGCATCGATGTTGCCGCCTCCGGCACGCGGCGCGAGGAACTGCTCCTCGACCGCAAGGAACTTGAACTCGTCTACCGCCTTCGCAAGGTTCTCGCAGATATGAACGTTGTCGAGGCGATGGAACTGCTCAAGAGCCGCCTGGGCAAGGTCAAGACCAACGCAGAGTTCTTGGTCTCCATGGCCATGGGTTGACGGTCGGAGGCACCGCTTCCCGGCGCTCGGGGCCGGGACTGGGAGTGGCCACGATGGGCCTGAGTCAGCGTCTCACCCGCGCCGTTTTCGGGGTCTGCATGACGGCGTGGGCGTTCGTAATGGTCGTCTTCGGGCTGGTCATCGCCGCGGAATGGCCCGCCCGCATGAACCTCTCGATCCGCGGGTGCGTTCTTGGTGGGAGCCTCCTTATCGCCGCGGGACAGTTCATCTTCGCTCTCAATGCCTCGCGGATGTTCCAAGGCGCTCATCCGCGGCTCACAGGAATCGTCGAAGTGCTGCCGGTTGTCGGCTCGATAGGCGTGGGCATCGGCGTCCTCTTCTTCTGGAACCCATGAGCATGCAACGGTCCCCCTTGGTTGTTCTTCCGGCCGTCCTGCTGGCCCTCGCCGCCGCGCCTGCGTTCGCCACAGGCTCCCAGCCAAATGAGCCGACGATCGCTCCGCCCCCGGCTCCCGCAGCGCTTGTGCCAGCGCCGCCCGCCGCCGATGAGGCGTTTGGGATGGCCGCCCGCTCCCTCACCCGGGTCGCCCTCGCCGACCTGAAACTGGTCTCCGCGCCCGCGGAGCGAGACTACCGCATCGCGGCGGAACTGCTCGAAGTGGCCCGCCAGACCGACCCCGGCGACCAAGACATTCTCCGCCTGTTGATCCAGGCCTGGACCTCCGCAGGCGATGCCGATCGGGTTGATGCGCTCAACCGCGAACTGCTCGCGCTCGATCCGCGCGACACCGTCACCCAACTCTCGATCGTCTCCTCCCGGATCAGCCGCCTGCAGAACGTCGATGACCGCCTTACGGCCTACGAGAACTTCCTTGGGAGCAAGGGCGAGGGGATCGATCCCGCTATCCGTTCTCGCCTGGCCATGGACGCCGCACTCCTCAAGCGTGAGCGCGGCGATGATGAGGGCTTTGCGCGGGCGCTGACCCTCGCCTGCCAACTCGATCCCACCAACAAGGACGCGGCCACCCTCGCCCTCGCTTTCTTCTCCGAGCGCGTACCCGATGCGGTCGGCCGGTTTGAGTTGCTCACCAACGTCCTCAAGGCCGATCCCTTCGACCCCGAGGTCCACGCCGCAATGGCCGAGGAACTTGCCGCGGGCGGCGCGGTGCGCGGCGCGGAGCGGTTCTATAACACCCTCGCAAGGCTTCACGAGGCGCGCGCTGAGAAGATGTCGCCGCAGGAAAGCGCTGAGGCGATCGTCTCGGACTGGAACACGCTCGGCGCAGAAGCCCTGATCCGAAGGCTGACCGACCAGGTCGAGAACGAGCGGGCCCAACTCCGCGCAAGGCGCGACCGCATCGTGCAGTCCGGAGAACTCCTCACGCAGGTTGCCGACCCTTCGGAGGTCCGGCTGGCCGTGCCGTTCGAGCGCAGCCGTGTCATCGCCGCGGCGTCCCTGGGCACCGCCGAGTCGATCGGCTACGCGATCGAGGAAGCCGCCGAATCGATCCGCCGGGTGCTGGAGTTGCTTGAAACGCCCGAAAAACGACCCGAGGGGATGTCCGAGGAGGAGGCCGTCACGACCGCCCGATCCCTCAGGTTAGAACGCGTGTGGCTGCGGTTGTGGTCGGGCCGCACGACCGAGGAAGCGAGCGCGGAGTTCGAGGCGCTCAAGGCCGATGCCCAGGTCGATGCGCAGACACTCGCCCGCCTTGCCGCATTCCTGCACCTGCGCCAGGGGCGGCTCCAGGAGGCCGAGACGGAACTTCTGAGCCTCGCGAGAGAGGACTCCTTGGCGGCCATCGGCCTCGGAATGCTCGCAGAGGAGAAGGGTCAGAAGGACAAGGCCATCGAGTTGTACACGCAACTCTCCCGCCGCCTGGCCGGCTCGATCGCTGGTTCCTTCTGTCGGACGCGCGTGATCCAACTCACCGGAAAGCCGCCCGCGCCCACCAACCTGGCGCGCAAACTTCAGGACCTCGCCGATGCCATCCCCCAGAGCGTGGAGGCGATGGTCACCGATCCCCGCCGGTTCATGGATGTGTTCGTCGAGGTCATCGGCACGGAAACTCGACTGCTCGACAAGATCCAGATGCGCTTCGTGATTGTCAATACCTCGCAGTTCCCCATGGCCGTCGGACCCGACAAGCCTATCAACAGCCGCTTCCTGCTCGCGCCGATCGTGGATGTCGGCGTGCAACGCCTTTCGCTCGCGGGCCTCCAGGAAGTTGTCTGGCTCAACCGTCGCTTGCGGCTCATGCCCGGCGAACGCTTCGAGGCCACCGTGTGGGCGGACTCAGGTGTCCTGGGCGGCATCCTCCAGCGCATCAGCGGCGAGGCGGCTCGACTCAGGTGGCGGGTGGTACAGGGATTCAAACTCGGCGACCAGGGCTTCTACGACACCGGCCCGCTCTGTCTCTCCTCCGAGACGGACACCATCCAGCGATCGGTCACGCTCCGATCCGGCGCGGATGCATCGGCGCTCGCAGGGTGGATAGAGAAGGGCACCACTCGGGAGATGGCCGAATCCATCCTCGCATTCATCGAGCAACTCGTCGCCAGTGCCGAGGCCGGCACTCCCGCCATCAAGGAAGAGGTTGACGCCGTTCTCGCAGCCGCCGTCGCGAGGTTCCGCGCGGCCGATCCCGCAGAGAAGTTGCTCCTGCTCGTTCTCTGCCCCGCGGGCGGACAACTCAGGCCGTTTACGGCGCTGGATCTCGAAGCCATCAAGGAATCCGATGAGTCGATCCTGAAGTTCGTCCTCGCGACACGCGTCTCAACCGCGGATGCGCCGCCGCTGGCGGCGGACGCTTGGACATCGCGCCCCTCACTCCAGGCCTTCGCGGACCTCCTGCGCGATCGGTTGGCAGAGGGTGCCAAGACTATCGCCACCTTCGACACGCGCGATGCGGCCTCCCAAGCCCCAACCCCGGGCGCGTCGGCTCCCGCCGGTACCTCGTCGCCGTCACCTGGTTCCGCTGCTCCCGCTCCGGTGCCCGCGCCCGCTCCGCCGAGCGATGCGACCTCTCCGACTCCCCCGCCACTCGTAACCCCGCCACCCAAGCCCCAAGGCGGGTGACATGCAGGACGCGCCGGAACCTGTCGTGGGTGCGAAGTCTCCGAGGCGCGTGCTCATCGGGCGTTTGCTGGCCTATGCCATCGGTGCCGCACTCCTTGCCGCGGCCATCGTGGCGGTTTCGTCGCGCACGCAATCGTTTTCACATTCCTTCGCCGCTGCACGCGCTTCAAGTCCCTGGCTTGTCCTCGCCGCCGTCGCGCTCCCACTTGCAAACATCGCGATGGTCTCGGCCTCGTTCTGGGTCCTGACCGTCCGGCACGGTCGGGTGACACTCGCGGAAATGCACGCGCTCATTCTGTCGAGTTGGCTGCTCAATCACCTCCCGTTGCGCCCCGGCCTGCTCGGGCGCCTCGCGTACCACCGGCTCGCGAACGGCATCCCGGTGCGGAAGTCCGTGCGCATCATCGTCGAGCAGTTGCTGTGCGGCATCGTGGCGCTGGTCGTGATGCTGGCAGCCGCTATGGCCACCGCCCCGCTTGGGTCGTCGTGGGTCTTCGGCACGCTCAGCGCGATCGGCGCTGCGTGCCTCGTCGGCGCGCTCCTGCTCTGGAGAAACTCGCCCGATGCCGGCCGCGGTCGCGCGGTCTCGCTCTACGGTGCGGCCGTGGGATTCCGCATCTTTGATATGACGATCTGGATCGCGCGATACCTCTGCGTGTTCGCGATGGTCGGACAGCCAATCGGCGTTCGCGATGCCGCTGGGATCGCCGCGGCAGCGCAGGGGGCGATGCTCTCTCCAATCCCCCTTGGTCTCCGGGAGTGGACCGTCGGGCTTGTCCATGCCATGCTTGGGCCGGGAGGTGCGGGCACAGTCACCGGGCAGCCGGGAGCGACTGTCGATGCACTCGCCCCCGGCATCGCCGCCGACCTGGTGAACCGCGCTACGGAACTGCTGGTCGCCCTGCCCCTCGGCATCGTCGCCAGCCTGTGGCTGACGCGCCGACTCCGCGCTGCCCGCCAACCAACCGGCGCGGGACCGGTCGGCCCGTACCCGCCGTCAGCGCGGTCCATATAACCAACTGGGTGCGGCATGATGTCGCGCAGGCGGCACGCTCCCCACACCCCGCTTATCCGGCCCTCAGCGAGAACCGATGCAACCTCTTCCGCTCCGGTGCGCACCGCCTTGCAGGATCTCATGGTTAACAAGATCGAACAGGACCACCAGCGCTTCCGCCAGATCGTCCGCGGCCGGATCCGTAAGGACCTGCGCCGGTTCATCTCGCGCGGCGAACTCATTGCGCGCGAGGGCGATCGGGTGGTGTCCATCCCCGTCCACGACATCGACATCCCCACCTTCCGCTACGGCGACAACTCTTCTGGCGTGGGAATGGGCGACGGGCAGGAGGGCGATGCCGCTCAGAACTCCGGCAAGAAGTCCTCTGGCGGAGATCAACCAGGCAAGCACATTCTCGAAGTAGACGTCTCCCTCGACGAACTCGCGGAGATTCTCGGTCAGGAGTTGCAGTTGCCCCGGATCGAGCCGCGCGGCGAGCACCACCTGACGACCGTGCGCGACAAGTACAGCGGCGTACGCCCGGTAGGCCCACAATCCCTGCGCGTCTTCAAGCGCACCTTCCGCGAGGCGCTCAAGCGTCAACTCGCCCTGGGCACCTACGACCCCGCCAACCCGGTCATCATCCCCATCAAACGCGACCTCCGGTTCCGGTCCTGGAACGAGGTGAAGAAGCCTCAGTCCAACGCTGTCATCATCTACATGATGGACGTCTCGGGTTCGATGGGTGATGAGCAGAAGGAACTCGTCCGGCTTGAGGCGTTCTGGATCGACACCTGGCTCCGGCGCAACTACCAGGGCATCGAGTCCAGGTACATTGTCCACGATGTGCAGGCCCACGAGGTCGACCGCAAGACCTTCTTCAGCGTGCGGGAAGACGGCGGCACGCGGATCAGCAGCGCGCTGACCAAGGCCCACGAAATCCTCCAGGCGTCGTACGACGCGGCGGACTGGAACATCTACCTGTTCCATTTCTCCGATGGCGACAACTCCTCCGAGGCCGACAACCGCGTGTGCGTGCAACTCCTCGAAAAGCACCTTGTCCCCTTGTGCAACATGTTCGGCTACTGCCAGGTCGCCAGCCCTTACGGGAGCGGCAACTTCATCAACGTCATGCGAGAGGCCTTCGGGGGCGATCCCGGCGGGCGAGTGGTGGTGAGCCGCGTGAACGGTCGAGATGACATCTACGACTCCCTCAAGGCGTTCTTCCAGGCCGGGAAGTAGACCCATTCGATGTGCCTTGTCAGAGCCCGGAGCGCGAGCGATGGGTTGTGACGGATGCACCAAGCCGCCGATCGCGCCTACGGCCAGGTGCATGGGTAGCACCGCTCTCCAATCCGGGGCTTGAAGTGGTGGCACCGTTCTCCAGACCGTTGCGAGGGCATCTGCGCTCAGGCGCTCTACGATCGCACTTTGGAAGTCCAGTACATCCGAGGCGTCACCCACCCGTGATCCTGCCCGTCCTCTATGCCATGCTGATCTGGTACCTGGCGATGCGCCTGCGGCGGCGTTGGTCCGGGGCGGCTTCTGTCGCCGCAGGCGTGCTGCTGCTCATCGCCCTGAACCGCCTGTTCAGCGGCGAAAACCCGGGCTTGCTTGCTGGCAAAGGAGATCGGGGTCCGAACATCCTGCTCGTGCTGCTCTGGCCGTACACGCTGCTCGTGGCCGGCGTCGGCGCGTTCATCGTGTGCCTCCCCAGGAGGCCACCGGGAGAGTTCTACTGCCAGAAGTGCCACTACGACTTTGCCGGGCTCAACCCCGCCTATCTGGTCTGTCCGGAGTGCGGGGCAAACTGGAAGGGCAAGGGCGCCGATCCGGAAGTCCCCGAGCCCGAACTCATCAAGCCGCCAACCCACCGCGCGGATTCACCCCCACTCTGAGGAAAGTACGAGAACGCGTTCTCACTCTCGCGCGGCCTCGATCAACGGCGCCGGCGTGTTGATGCTCAGGCGTGTACCGCGCCCGGACTCCACGATGAACACGACCGATGTGTCGGGCGCGCCTACGGAATGAAAGCGGTGCTCGCCCAGGTGGAAGAGGCTTCGCGCGAATCCTCCCTTGCGACGGATCAAGAGCGCCGCATCCTTTCCTTCCAGGGACACTTCCGCAACTTCATCCGCGCCAGGGCCAAAGCGGTAACTGCCGATGTACGCCGCCGTGTCCGTATTCGGAACCGTCGCATACGGGACATCGCTCTCCGGCACACCCGCGAGCAGATCGACGACGCCCTGCGCGATCTCTCCCCCGGCACGGGCGTGGTGCATGAGCGTCAGGCCGTGTGGGCCCCGCACGCTCGCCAGCGAGGGCATCGCGGCGAGCATCGACCTGACCGCGGCCGTCGCGGGCGGGCAGCGGGTGAAGGTCACGCTGACGCTCGATGAGGCGCCGCGGACGGTGGAAGCACCTGCGGAGTTGAAGGGCCGCCGCAAGGCTGCGGGGCTGCTTCCCATATGGAAAGCCCTGTCCGTTACCCACCAGCGCGAGCATGTCGAGGCCATCACCCAGGCGAAGAAACCGGAATCCCGGGAGCGGCGTATCGCGGCGTCCATCGAGGAACTCCACCGCCGCGCTGCGAGTGCCAAGGCCAAGGCACCCGCCAAGCACATCAGCGCCGCCGGTAGGTGAACCGCTGCCCGCCCACCGATGCCTCGAACATCAGCCCGCCCTTGGTCGCCGTGAACACCGCGACACCATTCTGGAATGGCGCTGTCGCCGCCGCGCCCGCGCTCACCGCAACCGCCGAGACGTTCCCGCTGAATGTGAAGGCGCCCGATTTGAATCGTTCCAGCGCGACGCCGGTCTCAAACACGATGAGTTCCATGTACTCCTGCCCGCCCAGTTGCAGTCCCACCGTCCCTTGCCGGAGGTCGCAGTACCCGATGATCTTGCCGCCCTCGAAGACCTCGCCACGACCGTATGCCGCGCCCACGCCCGCGGCCCCCTTCGCCACTCCGGGGAAGACCGCATAGCCCGCCGAGCGATCGAGCAGGGGGCGGAGGCTCGGGTCCGCGCGCGTAAACGCGTCCAGCGCGCCGCGGCTGCGCACCTCAAGCACATCCCGATCCACGCGCGATGTCGGAGCCGGGTTGCACGCGCCGATGGACAGACTGAGGATCGCCAGCAGCCAGACGATCGGGAAACGCACGGGGGTCTGGCAAGCGAGCGTGGAGCGCATGGCGTTGTTCCCTGGGATTGGCGGCGGCATCCAACGGGGTCTCAGAAGTCGATCCGCGGATCATTCACCTTTGACCGCCCAACGGCCACAGACGATCCAGGCTCCTTCCGAATCAGCGGCTTTCTGAAGAAGTAGGCGGCCGTCAGTTCACCCGGTTCTCAAACTTGCCGGTGTTCCGGTAAACCTTCACAATCCGCACCACCTCTTCCGCCACGGCGAGTTGCGCCTGATCGGTCGAGGCCCCGCAATGATGCGTCCCGTATACCCCCGGCAACGCAACCGTGGGTGTAGTCCAACCCGTCTTGGCCTCCGCGGGCTCATCCTCAAACACATCAAGGCCGGCGCGGATGCCCTTGTCGGCGATCGCCGCCCGCAGCGCACCCTCATCCACCACGCTGCCGCGCGAGGTGTTGATGAAGTACGCACCCGGTTTCATCGCCCCGAAGAACGCCGCATCGCACATCTTCTCTGACTCGCTGTTGGCCGCGACGTGCAGACTCACCGCGTCGCACTCCGGCAGCATCTTCAGCAGGTCGGCCCGCGTGCTGCCGCCGTGCCCGACACCAAGGTCCTGCGCCCGCAGCGGGTTCATGTTCAGCGAGTGCGCGATGCAGGTCATGTCGAACGCCTTGGCCCGGCGCATGACTTCACGCCCGATCGAGCCCACGCCGATCACGCCCAGCGTCATGCCCCTAAGGCCCCGGGCCTTGGAGTACGCGCCCTTGTTCCACTGCCCCGCGCGCAGGTCCGCGGCCTGGTCCGGCACCCGCCGGTCGCAGCACACCAGGAGGCCCATCACCAGTTCGGCGACGGCGACGGCGTTCATCCCGGGGCAGTTGCACACCGCGATGCCCGCGCCCTTCGCGGCGTTGCAGTCGATGTTGTCGTACCCCGCGCCCGCGCGGATGATGAGTCTCAGCGACTTCCCCGCGCCGATCGCGCCGGCAAGCACCTTCTTCGAGCGGACGATCAGCACCTCCGAACCGGCCGCGGCCAGCGCACCGCCAAGTTCCGCCACGGAAACTTCGGTGTTCGCCTGAACATCGCAGCCAAGGCCCGTCAGGCCGTCGATGCCCTGCTTCTCGAACTTGTCGGCGATCAGTACGCGCATGGCCAAGTGTACCGCGCCGGAGGCATGATGAAGTGAGAGTGTGATGAGGTGATGATTTGAGGGAACGGCATTACCCTCTCACCTCATCACTTCATCATCCCTCACGGCCCCAGCGCACCCCGCGCCAAAATGTCCCCGACCGCGAACATGCCTTCCCGCGCCCCTTGAAAGCCCCACACAAACATCCGCGGCCCAATAAAGTACCACGCCGCCAGCATCCCGATCACCATCACCGTCATGCCCTGCGGGCCCTGGACAAAGTCCCGGTACCCGCGCACATAACTTGACACAATGCGCGAGCCGTCCAATGGCGGGATCGGCAGCAGGTTGAACATCGCCAGCACCAGGTTCAGCCCTGCGCCGAGCATGAAGAACGTGCCGACATCCGTGTAGACCTTCGCCGCGGCGGTGAAAGACGGGACAATGTGACCCTTGCCCAGAGCCAGCCAAAGCCCACCCAGCAGGATGCACGTCGCCGCCAGCCCCAGGTTCATCAGCGGCCCCGCGAAGGCGACCTTTGCATCGGCGTTCCGCCCACGAAACCGGCTCGGGTCGACAGGCATCATCCCCCACGCGATGCCGACGAGCGCGAACACGAGCAGGCTCGCCGCGCCCATGTGGACGATCGGGTTCCACGTCATGTGCCCGGTGTCGATGGGAGTGCGGTCCCCGTGCGCGATCGCCGCCCAGCCGTGCCCCAGTTCGTGCAGCACGATCGAGCCGATGATCCAGACGATCCATGAGGTGAGGAAAAACGCCCCGCTCGGGTGCGCAAGAGCCTCGTTCACCCACCAGGAAGTGCCGAACATGCCGTCAGTTTAGCAGATCAGGCGGTTGCCGGGGCAGCAGGAATCGCCCGCGCGTTCTTGATGGCCGTGGCGCAGATCTGGTCGAAGACCTTGGGGTCTTCGATCGCCAACTGGCTGAGCATCTTGCGGTTGAGCAGGATGCCCGAGAGTTTCAGGCCGTTGATGAACAGGCTGTAGCGGGTGTCGCGCATCCGGCACGCCGCGGTGATGCGGGTGATCCAGAGGCGGCGCATGTCGCGCTTGCGGCGGCGGCGGTCGCGGAAGGCGTAGACGCCCGCGCGGAACACCGCGTACTCGGCCCGGTACTTGGACTTGTGGTTGGAGCCGAAGTAGCCGCGGGCAGCGCGAAGGACGCGCTTGCGGGACTGGGTGCGGGCTGCGCCTTTGCGAACGCGAGGCATGTTGAAACTCCGAGGTTGCGTCGCGTGCGGGGCGGGCGTTGATGTTCACGACCGGCTTGGATCCCGACGGACAGATGTGCTGAGCGGGTGAGCGCGTTGGGGGGGAGGGGGTGATGGGCTGCTCATCAGCGCCAAGAGCGCAAGCGGCGGGTTCGCCGCTATCCAAGATTCAAGGAGTTTCGAGTATTTTTCGCCAGCTCGGGGGCTTGCCAACCCGGTTCTTACTGTCCACCACTTTCACCGAAGGCTTCGCGGCGCGGGCCGTTGCCCGTTCCTGCGGCGACGGGCTCTTCTTGAGCGTGTGGCGCGCCTGGTCACGCCCGCGGAGCCGGCGGAACAGCAGTTTCTCGAGGCGCTTCGCCTCGGGGTTGGACATGAACTTGTCAGTGCGAAGGCGACGCAGCCGCTTGCTGCTCTTGTGCGAGCGCAAGTGCTTGCCGAACGCACGGTTATGGCGAACGAGCCCGGTGGCAGTGAGGCGGATGCGCTTCAGGCTGCCCTTGTGGCTCTTATTCTTGGGCATCGCACTCTCCAAACTTCTGTCCACCCTGGACTTACGCCCTTGGCGAGACCTTCCTGCGCTTCGCAGAAACGGGCCGCAACGGGGCCGGATGGGCCGAGACGATAGGCAAGGTCCACCGCACGGTCGAGCCCAAACCCTCAGCGAACCCGCGGCGGGGCCGCCCACCGCATCTTGTTGATGAGCGTCTCCCAGTATGAGCCGTCCGGGTTCCGCACGAACCGTGCGCCTTGGCTGTTCCGCCGAACCCGCACAATGTCGCCGTCGACCAGTTGCGTGGCGTTCTGCCCGTCGAGCACAAGGGTCGTCCCCAGCCCTCCACCCTGCGTCGCGATGTTCGCCCGCTCGACGACCAACTCGATCGTCGAATCGAGCGACACCACCACCGGCCGGAACGAGAGCGAATGGGCCGCGATCGGAGTGAGCACCATCGCGTGCGTCTCGGGCGCGACGATCGGCCCGCCCGCGGAAACGTTGTACGCCGTGGACCCCATCGGCGTGGACACGATCAGTCCATCGCCATCAATCCGCGGCCCGGGATGCCCGTCAATCCTGATCGATAGGGTGATCATCCGGAACGGCGGGCCGGCGGTGATGACCGCGTCGTTGAGCGCAAGCCCGTCGGGGCCCGTCGGAGCAGCCTTTCCCGCGCGGATGACTTCGACCGTCAGCAGCGGGCGGTCGTGCATCGTCAACGGCGCGGTGCCGAAGAGATCGCGCGCCTGAAGGGCCAGCGCGTCCAGATCAAACTCGGCCATGTAGCCGACCTTGCCGAGGTTGACCCCCAGCAACGGGATACCGACTCGCGCGAACCGCCGCGCCTGACTCAGCAGCGTCCCATCGCCTCCGAGCACCACAGCAAGGTCCACACCCGCCGCGACATGCGGTGCAAGCGGGGCAGAATCGGCGACGAGTTCCGCAGCGACCGTTCCCCCCGATGTCACGACCAGCCGCCGCACCTGCGCTGCGGCCTGCACGGCCTCCGGTTTGGCCGCGTTCACGATGAGCAGGACGGACCGATGGGAGGCGGACATGGGTTAGGTGGTCACCGGCGTGCGTTCGTCGTGCCGACGCACAACAGGAGCGGCTTGGTCATTCGCCTGACGCGAAGGGCCGCGCAGATCGACCGCTTGGCGGATGGCACGCGTGATGCCCGCCTGGTCGATCCCCGCCTCGGCCAGTTGGAGGCTGCGAGAGTCCTGGATGATCCAGTGGTCGGGCAGACCCAGCCGGATCGTGGCGGACGCATCGAGCCCGAGTGTCTGGGCCTCTTCAAGCACCGCGGCTCCGAAGCCGCCGATGATGCTGTGATCCTCGACCGTGATGACCGGAACGCCCGCGCTGTACAGCGAGCGGAGAAGTTCGACATCGACAGGCTTCGCGAACCGGGCATCGTACACAGCGACGGTGTATTCGCCGGCGAGCGCATCGGCCGCTTTGAGCGCGTCGATCGCGGGCGTGCCGAAAGCCAGCACCGCGACATCCGGCGCGCCGTTGTGCCGGACATCCAACTTCGGCGTCAGGCATCGGGCCTTGCCCAGTTCAAACGGCGGGCACGCCCCGATCCGGTCCGTGACCAGCGAAGAGACGTTGTCGCGCGGGTAGCGGACGCTCGACAGGCCGTCCTCGTACGTTCGCATGAACTCGATCGCGGCCAACATGCTCGGCTCATCGATCGCCGCGGTGATCGCGGCGCTCGGCAGCGTCCGCAGGAGCGCGGTGTCACAGAATCCGTGATGGACCGCGCCATCGCCGCCGACCAGGCCTGCTCGGTCAAGGCACAGACGCACCGGCAGGCCCTGAAGGCTCGCCTCCTGGAAGCACTGGTCGAACGCGCGTTGCAGGAACGTGGAGTACACCGCGAAAAAAGGCTTCCAGCCCGTCTTCGCGAGGCCAGCCAGCATGTCCAGCGCGTGCGATTCGCAGATGCCCGTATCGAACGCGCGCTCCGGGAACAGCGGGAGGACCTTCGAGATGCCCGTGCCATCGGGCATCGCCGCCGTCGCCGTGACAACCTTCGGGTCCCGATGCATGAGGTCCACCATCGCCTCGCCGAACGCCGCCGTGAACGAGCGGCCGTCCTTCTTCATCTCGACCCGGCAGCCCTCGCGCACGAACGGAGACGGCGAGTGGAACGTGCTCGCATCGCCCTCGGCAAAGTCGTAGCCCTTGCCCTTGATGGTCTTGACGTGCAGCACCATCGGTCGGTCAAAGTCGCGAGCCTCGGTCAGGAACTCGATCAGCGTCGGGAGGTCGTGCCCGTCGATCGGACCGACGGTCACGAGCCCGAAGTGCTCGAACCAGCCGCCGGCCGGGTTCCCCGGCGCGCTGTGGCTATCAGCGATCATCGCTTTCGTCGCCTCGCCCATCCGGTGGTACGCGTCCCGCACAAGGTCGCCGCCCGGGACGTGCTTCAGCACCTCGCGCGCCTGCTTCTTGAGTTCGCTGTAGGTGTGCGAGAGGCGGACGCGACCGAAGTATTGCGACACCGCGCCCTGCGGCTTTGAGATCGACATCCCGTTGTCGTTCAGGATCACGAGGAACTGGCGGCGGAGCGTGCCCGCGCCGTTCAGGCCCTCCATCGCCACGCCGTTGACGATCGACGCATCGCCGATGATGGTGACAACCCGCCGGCCCTTGGGCGCCGACTCCGGGTCAAAGCCGTCCCGGTTCAGCGTGTCACCCCGGGCCATGCCCACGGCGGTCGAGATCCCCGTACCCGCGTGCCCGACGCGGAACAGGTCGTACTCGGACTCGGCCGGCTCCGGAAACCCGGACATGCCCTTGCTCGTCCGCAGATTCGCGAGCAGCGGGAGACGCCCGGTGAGCAACTTGTGCGGGTAGCACTGGTGGCCCACATCAAACAGCAGGCGGTCAAACCCAAAGTCGAACACATAGTGCATCGCGATCGTCAGCTCGACCACGCCCAGGTTGGGCGCAAGGTGTCCCCCCGACTTGGAGATCTGATCGCAGATGGCTTTGCGGATATCCGCGGCGACCTGGGGCAGCCGGTCGATCGGTAGTTTGCGGAGGTCGGCGGGTGACTTGATCGTCTCAAGGAGCGTCATGCAGTGGTCCTGTAACGCGAGGGGCGAGAATCAGGGCGGAAGGTGAAACGAGGCGCTCTCGCTCGGAAGAAATCTCGACTCAGTGCGAGGCCGGAATGATACACCGGGAGTGTTTCATGAGTTCGTTCCGCGCGGTCGGAACGCCGCCGCCAGCACAAGATCGGTCACCTCGTCCGAACGGCCAGATAATCCGCGAGTTGCAGAAGTGGCGCGGCTCCGCCGCCCATCTCCGTCAGCGATGCCCGGGCCACGCCGTGGAGCCGATGCACCTCGCTCCGTGACTTCTCGATGCCAAACACGCCGGGATAGGTCAGTTTCCCCGCGTCCTGATCTTTCCCCGACTTCTTGCCCAGGTGCGTGGTCGTCTGCGTGACATCCAGAAGGTCATCGACGATCTGGAACATCAGGCCCAGCGCCTCGGCATACCGCGTCACAGCCACAAGCCGCGGCTCGGAATCCGCGAGCGTCGCGCCGGTGGCGTGAAGGCCGGCGAGCGCGCCCAGACGGCACGCAGCGCGGATCAGCGCGCCTGTCTTGTTCTGGTGAATGAGTTCCAGTTTCTCCCGCTCGGAGAGTTGTGGCGAATATCCGCCCAGCGTGTCATAGACCTGGCCGCTGATCATGGCGTTGGTCGCCACGGCCAACTCCGCGCCTTGGACGGCTCCGAGAACCGGCGGCGTCCGCTGCGCGATCACCTGAAACGCCAGTGTCAGCATCGCGTCGCCGGCGAGTACCGCCATCGCCTCGCTCGTGTGCCTGTGCAGCGTCGGGCGGCCCCGTCTCAGGTCATCATCATCAAGTCCCGGAAGATCATCGTGAACGAGGCTGAACGCATGGACGAGTTCGACCGCCGCCGCGCCGGGCAGGCACAGCGTGGTATCCGCCAGCGCGCCCGCGACCGCGGCGAAACTGTGCCACGCGAGCAGCGGACGGGCGCGTTTCCCCGGCCCCAGCAGAGAGTACAAGATTGCATCAGTCAGGTTCGGGGCCAGCACCGCCTCGCGCACCACGCGATCCAGAAAGGCGTCGATGCTCGCGGCGGGCGCGCTCACCGCCGCGGGGAGCGAGTCGGTTGCCGGTGGGGGGGTTTGAACGCTCACGGGTCGTTCGGCGGTGGTAGAGGCCCTCGCGGCCGCGGAGTTCGGCATGGGCTCAGTATATGGCAATCCCGGAAGTCGGAAGTCGGAACTCGGAAGTCAAGACCGCTTCCCTTCTTCTTTCCCCCTTCCTGTTTCCCACTTTCCTCACCGTTCCTGCGAGCGAAGCAACTCATAGATATCACTGGGGCTGCTCGCCGCGTAGATCTGCTCGCGGAACTGCTCCATTGTCATCAGGCGGGAAATATGCGCCAGCGCCTGGATGTGGTCGCTGGTCTTGTCCGGCGGGCTCGCAAGCAGGATGATGAGCCGGACGGGCTTTGAGTCGATCGCCTGGAAGTCCATGGGTAGGGCGGGTTTGCCGATCGCCACGGCGATGTTCTCGACTCCCGGGCACTTGCCGTGCGGGATCGCAAGCCCATGTCCGATGCCGGTGGTGCGCGTCAGCTCGCGCGTCCACACGGCGTCCTTGAGCCCCTTAGCATCCTTCACACGCCCAGAGGCGACAAGCACATCGACGAGTTCGCCGATGACGCCCTGCTTGTCCGTGCCGACAAGCGGGGCCTTGATGCAGTCGAGCGAGATGATGTCGAGCAGTTTCATGCGCGGTGGTGCTCGCGGATCGGGGTGGTGCGGGCAGGAGTGTACCCCCGGTCGGGGCGGGGGAAAGATGGCTTGCGGGTGCTGCTACAGCCCATCGCCCGGCTCCAGCAGCACCGAGTACGCGCCATCGGCGTAGATACTCGCCGGCCCGCCGGGGAAGCCCGATGGCCACACACGTCTCTCACGCGTGGGGACAAACTTGTGCCAGGTCTGCGCCCACTTGGCCTGGCCCTCGTTCTCCTCGGACTCGAGCGAGCAAGTCGCGTACAAGATGCGCCCGCCAGGGGCCAGCAGAGGGATCGCATCCGCGATGATCTGCCGCTGGATGTCCACCAGCGAGGCCAGGTGAGCGTCGTCAGCGCGGAACCGGGCCTCCGGCCTCCGCGCCAGCACGCCCGTGTTCGAGCACGGAACGTCGAGCACGATCAGGTCGGCCTTGCCGACATGCGCGCGGGTGGTCGCGCGAAGCCCCGCAACCGTCACACGCCCGTGCCCGGCGAACGCCTTCCTCAGCGCGTCGAGCCGCCGGTCATCGGCATCCGTCGCGCCGATCTGCGCGTTCGAGAACATTGCCGCGAGTTGCCGAGTCTTCGTGCCGCGACCGGCGCACAGGTCGAGAATGACCTTGGGCTTGAGTCCCGCCAGAGTCTCCACCGCGCCTGCGGACGAGTCGTCCTGCGCCCACACGTCCTGCCGGGTCGAGAGCAGGTCGTGCAACTGCGTGAAGTTGCCGAAGAACGTCGCCCGCCCCGGTCGATCGTGCGGGGCCGAGTTCTGTACATGCGCGGAGGCGTGCGCGACGTTCAGCACCACCGGCGGCTCGATCAGCCCGTGCAGCGCAAGCGTGCGCGCCCCGCGCTCACCCTCGCGCGTTGCCCACCGATCCAGCAGCCAGCGCGGGATGCTCGTCGCCACGCTCAGCCTCTCCCCGGGATCCTCGGGAAGTACGAAGCCCGCCAGCCTCCGCCAAGTGCCATCGGCCATCGGCAGGCGGTCGCCGGGCATCACCCCAAGGTCGCCCTTGACGCCCTCGATCGACCGGTCTTCCTCGGGCGCAAGCCGCGCCAACTTCCGCAGCACCGCGTTCACCAGTGCGCCCGCGCCCGGACGGATCACCAGTTTCGCCCACTCCACCGCGTGGTTGATCGCTCCGTGCGCGGGCACCCGGTCCAGCAGCACCATTTGGGCAGCCCCCGCGAGCAGCACGCCCTTGACCCGCGCCTCAAGTTCATCAAACGGCTGCGTCAGGCACGCCTGGAGCAGGAACCGCAGCGTCAGCCAACGCCGCACCGCGTGGTCGTGGATCGCGTGCGCCAGCGCGAGGTCCAACGGGCTGAGCGGCTCCTTCCCCGCCGCGCGTTCCCGCGCCTCCTCCATCGCGTGAAAATCGAGTTCCGGGAACAGCCGCGCCTGGCGCGCAAGCGTCCGGCAGGCAAGGTGCCTCGCAGCGTCCCCCAAAGGGGGCGCATGGTTCGTCAAAGGGTGGTGGGGGGAGCGAGGGGGTTGAGGGGCGGGCACGAAACGAGGATAGCGCGCGCCCCGGGTACCCTCGCGCGCTCGATCCATCGTCACCCTTCGCACGCTGATACGGTTTCCGCAATGACGGAGGAAGAAAAAGCCGCCCCGGTGTCGGTCAGCGGCGGCGAAGCCGCGCGGCCGCGTCGTGCATCCGGCCTGCTCGCGCGGATGCGCATCCGCAAGAAACTCATCGTCCTGCACACGCTCTTCTCGCTCGTCCTCGCGATCATGCTCTGGGTCGCGCTCCAGCCCGCTGTCGGGAGAGTCGTCGAGAGGGCCGAGCAGCACGAGGCCGAGGTCGCGATGCGAATGCTTCTGGCCGGGGGCGCGACCGATCCCTCCGACCTGCGCACACAGCACCTGCTCAGTTCCACAGGCGAGGACATCACCGTGCGCTGGGGCACAGCCTCGCAGTTAGGGATTTCCGAGGCCGATGAAGCGACTCTGCGCGCAGGGCCGCGCTCCGGCCTGCTCCGGTTCATTGCGCCCGATGGCCAACCCTCCGCCGCCGCCATCGTTCCGGCAAGCGGCCTGCTCCTGACCGTCAGCGCCCGTCAGGCCGCAGCACGCTCCGCCGTGGTGCGCCTCTATGTGCTGATGACCGTCGCCCTGCTGGCCGTCTATGCCCTCGTGGCCGCGGCACTTGAAGTATTCGTCCTGCCGCGCCACGTCTATGGACCCATCCGCGCAATCCTCGATGCCGATCTCGCTGTCGCTGATGGCGACCGTGGGCGCGAGTTGGTCCCCACGGAGGCCATGCCCGCCGACGAGTTGGGCGAGATCATGCGGTCCCGCAACCGCTCGATCTCTGCTCTGCGCACGCACGAGTCCGCCCTCGCCGCGGCCCTCGCCCGAATCGAGGAAGTCGCGACCGACCTGAAACGGAAGAACCACCTACTCGAGACGGCACGCCAGAACCTGGCTGACGCGGACCGACTCGCAAGCCTGGGCATCATGTCCGCCGGTCTCGCCCACGAACTCAACACGCCGCTGACCGTCATCAAGGGACTGTCGGAGAAGTTGAACGCGGATGAGAGCGTTTCAGCCGGCGGTCCGGCCGGCACCTCGCGCCGGTCTCTTTCGAGCGTCGATGCCGCGCTCCTGCTGCGAGTCGTCGCCAGGCTCGAGCGACTCAGCGAGAGTCTGCTCGACTT
>ENA-ORBV01007368-ORBV01007368.1-microbial-mat-metagenome-genome-assembly--contig:-NODE-7368-length-18927-cov-7.169602_pt1 | contig 18927 bp, 24 predicted proteins | sample MGYA00237777_ERZ505514 | MGnify/ENA primary metagenome ERZ505514 (study PRJEB26160, sample SAMN06269048) | microbial mat metagenome | isolation source: Oligotrophic lake microbial mat | place... | reverse complement strand
CTCGGTGATGCTTGCCGTCGCTCGCGGCTCGTAAGTCGGGGGCTGGATGCCGATGGCTGTGTACCCCGCCGTGAACTCCAGTTCGTACCGGTACGCGAGCGCCCACCACGGCTCTGTACTCGAGGTGATCGAGGCGGCGTTGAGGATCTTGTCGTCGATGTCGGTGACGTTGCGCACGAGTGTCACGTCGAATCCACGGTAGTTCAACCAGCGGCGCCACAAGTCGTACACAAGGGCCGAACGCAGGTGACCAATATGAGGGGATGACTGCACCGTCGGCCCGCAAACGTACATGCCCACCTTGCCGGGCGCGCGAGGGACGAAGTCGACGAGGGCCGCGGACTTCGAGTCGTACAGGCGCACGGTCACCCCAAGAGTGTAGCGGTGCCCCTGTTTGTCCTCGTGAGCGCACTGCTCGAACGGGGGGTTGAAATGCGCACCAGCGCGTTCCAGAATTAAGAGTCCCCCCAGCATTGCTTTTTCCCGAAAGCAACCCGAATGTCTTACTGGAGTACCTGTGTCTATGCGCCCGCCCTCTGGCCGACGTTTTCCGTTCACGGCAGTAGTCGCACTCGCGGTCGCCCTAGTCGTGTTGATGACAGTCGGCGGAGTGTCGGCGGCCGTATTGACCTCCGGGTCGTCCCCTATCGGCATTGCGACGACCGGACCGGCAGACAACACGGGGCCTGCTGGACCTGCTGGAGCTGCTGGGCCTTCCGGACCTTCTGGGCCGGCCGGGCTGGCCGGGTCTGCCGGGCCGGCCGGGTCTGTCGGGCCTGCTGGACCTGCTGGGCCTGCTGGACCTGCTGGGCCTGCTGGGCCTTCCGGCAGCAATGGGGCCACTGGAGCAAAGGGTGACACCGGAACCGCAGGAGTCACCGGAGCAACTGGCGCAAACGGCGCAAACGGAACCCAAGGGGTTGCGGGTGTCCAAGGAAATCCAGGACTCCAAGGCGTGCCAGGAACCCCGGGAGCTACCGGAGCCCAGGGCGCAACAGGAGCCCAAGGCGCTGCAGGTGCACAAGGCGCGAAGGGCGACACCGGCGCGGCTGGCGCAACCGGCACACAGGGCGCCGCAGGCGCACAGGGCGCCGCAGGTGCACAGGGTGCACAGGGTGACCAAGGAAGCCAGGGCTCTCAAGGCGTGCAGGGAGCCGTAGGTGAAAAGGGCGCTTCTGGCTCGCGCGGCGACAAGGGCGACAAGGGCGACGCAGGGGCACTCGGGGCGCAGGGAACTCCTGGCGCGACTGGCGCGACTGGCGCGACCGGTGCGCCTGGCGTTCAGGGTGAACCTGGGCCGCAGGGCCCAGCTGGCAAAGTGCGTGCTCAAGCGAATGAGAAGGACACCAACGCCACGACGCCTGTCGCTCTGACTACGGGCACCTGGCTCATCACCGGCAGCGCGACTCTGGAATCGTCCGCGAAGGGGGCACTCGCTGATTGCAGCATAACGATCAACGGTGCCAGCGGCGAGCCGAGTTATCCGATCGTCGTCAAGGCAATGGGCGCGGGCGAGATCGAGTCGTTCACGGCGGCGATACTCGTCCCGATCGATTCGCCAGAGTCGGTTGCGACCGCAAGCTGCAATGTCGAGGGTGGAAAGGGCGCTGTCACGATCCTCAACCTCACGATTTCAGCGCTTGAAGTCGAAGTTTCCAAGCCGTAGGTCAACCGGGGTACCGAGAGACAAGCCGAGTCGCCTAGGTCGCGACATCCGATAGCAATGCCGTCGCGATCACTGCGACGCCCTCACCATTACCGGTGAACCCGAGTCCGTCGGATGTCGTCGCCGCGACGCTCACGGGTGCGCCCACCAAGGCAGTCAGGTGCGCCTCGAGTTCAGCGCGCCGTGCGCCGAGCCTCGGAGAATTCGCGATGAGCTGCACCGCGACGTTGCCGACGACGAATCCTGCCGCGCGTACAAGAGCGACGGTTTCGGCGAGGAACACATCACCGTGGGCCCCCGCAAAGCGTGGGTCGTCGGTGCCGAACCGCGAGCCGATATCACCAAGCCCGGCCGCCGACAGCAGGGCATCACAGATCGCGTGACTCATCGCATCCCCGTCGGAATGCCCGGACAGGCCGACCTCGTTTGGCCAGAACAAGCCGCCCAACCACAGCGGCTCTGCGGGGTCGTAGGCGTGCACATCAATACCGACGCCGGTGCGCGTCTGTGCAGCCCGGCGGTCACGCTCGTCCATACCCGGCACAATCGCCTCCAGTTCCGCCCGGCGCAAGTCGTCGGGGGTCGTGATCTTGTGCGACCGTGGGTCGCCCACGACGGAGGTGACCACTCCCCCGGCCGCGGCGAACAGTGCGGCGTCGTCGGTGTGCTCAGCGCCCGCAGTGCGGTACGCGGCATCCAGCGCGTCGCGAGGAAAGCCCTGTGGGGTCTGCACCTGCACGAGCGAGGAACGGTCGATCGTCTCGAGTACCGCCGCGCCGTCGACGCGCTTGATGGTGTCGATCACCGGCAGCACCGGGATCACACCCCCGCCCGTCGAGACGACCGCGGTAATTACTCGCTCGAAAACCTCGGTTGGCGTGAACGCGCGGGCCGCGTCATGAACGAGCACAGTGCGGATGCCCGGCTCAACGACAGCGAGCCCCGCCGCGACCGACGCTTGCCGCGAGTCACCCCCAACCACGACGACCGCGTCGGCAGCGAGCTCACGGGCTTCAGCAATGTGCGACGCGGGCGCGACGATCACCAGCTGAACGCTCGGCGGAACGGAATCGATCGCGTGCCCAAGCAGAGAGCGGCCGGCGACATCCACGAAGGCCTTCGGCAGGCCGGCGCCGAGGCGCGCGCCCGAGCCGGCCGCGACGATGATGACGGCCGTTGTGGCGGTCGGAATACCTACGACGCCAGAACCTCGTCGAGAACGGTGGATGCCTTCTCTTCGTCTGTCTTCTCGGCGAGCGCGAGCTCAGAGATGAGGATCTGCCGAGCCTTGGCAAGCATCCGCTTCTCGCCGGCGGACAGTCCGCGGTCCTGATCGCGACGCCACAGGTCGCGCACGACCTCGGAAACCTTGATGACATCTCCGGATGCAAGCTTCTCGAGGTTCGCCTTGTAGCGGCGGCTCCAGTTGGTCGGCTCTTCTGTGAACGGTGCGCGCAGAACCTCGAATACCTGGTCGAGTCCTTCGCGGCCGATAACATCGCGCACGCCAACCAGATCGACGTTGTCTGCTGGAACCTCGATCGTCAAATCACCTTGGGTGACATTGAGTTTCAGGTAGAGCTTCTCTTCGCCTCGCACCGTGCGCTTCTTCACCTCGGTGATGGTTGCGGCTCCGTGATGGGGGTATACGACAGTTTCGCCAACCTCAAACAGCATTCCGGCAGTCCTTTCGAAGACTCCGAGTTTACCACAGTCGAGGAAAGGTTAGGGTGCCCTAACCTCGACGAGGTTCGCCGCTCGCTAAGCTAGTGGCGTGAAGCGTCGCAGTGTTGGAGCCCGAGCCGTGGCATCCGCGATTCTGGCGACAGCGCTCGTGATCGGTACGACCGGGTGCACGTTCATCAGCCAGCAGGCAACACTGATTCAGTATTCGCCAAGCGATGGCATCGACGCGAACCTCGGTGACGTGAAGTTGCGCAACGTGATAGCGCTCATGAGCGATGACGGACTCTCCGCGAGTCTGCTGATCACGATCATCAATGATGGCGATGTGACGGCTGTCGTGCGCATCCAGACGGTCTCGACCTCGGGTGAACAAGTGAACTTCCTCAGGCCGGTGCCTCGCAACTCGGTCGTCTCGTTCGGCAACACGGTTGACGAAGAGCAACTCATCGTGCCCATGCCAGACGCGATTGCCGGCGGACTGTTGCCGGTATACGTGCAGCACGGCAGCGTTCCGGGCACTCAGATGCTCGTGCCTGCGCTTGCCGCGCTTGACGAGCACTACCTCGACCTCAAGCCAGCTGAGGCCGCGCGCTAGCTTGAGCGCAGCGCGCTACCCCTCGAAGCGATAGCCGAGGCCGCGCACGGTCACGAGCATCGTCGGTTCCGAGGGCTTCTTCTCGATCTTGGAGCGGATGCGCTTGATGTGCACGTCGAGGGTCTTGGTGTCGCCAAAGTAGTCTGCGCCCCACACCCGGTCGATGAGCTGGCCGCGGGTCAGCACGCGACCGGAGTTGCGAAGCAGCAGTTCAAGCAACTCGAACTCCTTGAGCGGCATCGCCGTCTCCTTGCCATCAACCGAAACCGCGTGCCGTTCAACATCCATGCGCACGGAGCCCACTTCGAGAACCGCTTGGTCATCGTGCTCGTCCTCCACTCGCCGACGAAGTACCGCGCGGATGCGTGCCAGCAGTTCCCGAGTCGAATACGGCTTCGTGACGTAGTCGTCTGCCCCCAACTCGAGCCCGACGACGATGTCGACCTCGCTGTCCTTCGCGGTCAGCATGATGATCGGCACAGCTGAACGGGTTCGGATCTCCCGGCACACTTCGGTTCCCGAGAGTCCCGGCAGCATCAGGTCGAGCAGAATGATGTCGGCGCCAGCGCGGTCGAACTCGCTGACTGCGGCGTTGCCGTCGGCGGCGATGACCGTTTCGTAGCCTTCGCGGTCGAGGAGGTAGGCAAGCGGCTCGCTCAGCGAGGACTCATCTTCAACAATCAGGATCTTGGTCATGCAGGAACCCCTACCTTCTGTGCAGTGGAATGTGACGCTTCTGGAAGTCGAACCGTGAACGTGGAGCCGTTGCCGGGCTGCGACCAGACACGAATGTCTCCGCCGTGATTCTGCACGACGTGCTTGACGATGCTCAATCCCAAGCCCGAGCCGCCGGTGTTGCGGCTCCGGGCCGGGTCACTTCGAAAGAAGCGCTCGAAGACCCGATCGAGTTCGTCCTCCGGAATGCCGACACCCTGATCGGTCACCGCGATCTCGACGACGCCGTCAGAACTGTTGATGCCGATTCCGACCCGCGACCCGTCGGGTGAGTATTGGATGGCGTTGCTGATCAGGTTGTGCAGCGCAATCGCCAGAAGGGCTTCGTCACCGTATACTTCGGCGTTCTTGTCCCCGCCGCTCACCAGACGGATGCGATGAGAATCGGCGACAACGCGGTTCTGATCGATCGCGATAGCGACCACGTGATCGATGTCGACGCGATCGGCTTTGGTCAGGGCATCCTGCGATTGCAATCTTGACAGTTCGATGATCTCGCGCGTGATGCGCGCGAGGCGTTCCGACTCGGTGGAAAGTTGGGCCGCGAACTTGCGCACCTGCTTCGGATCTCCCGCTGCACTGGCCAGTGCCTCGGCCAGCAGGCTGACCGCTCCGATCGGAGTCTTGAGTTCGTGACTGATGTTCGCCATGAAATCGCGCCGCACCTCGTCAAGGCGGTAGGACTCCGTGCGGTCCTCCGCAATGAGCAGAATGTAGCGAGCGCCGAGTCGAGCGACGCGCACGAACAGGTACAGGGTTGCATCCCCGAACGGGCCGCGCGAGACGTTCAATTCTTCTGTGACCGGCTCGCCATTTCGTCTCACGCGATCCACCAATCGCACCAACTCCGGATGCACGAGCGCTTGGTTCCACACCAGACCGAACGAGAGCGCTCCCGGGCTTGCCTTGACGACGTTGTTCGATGGGTCAAGCACGACCCCGGCGGACTCGAGCGCTTCGATGACCTGGTCGACTCCATCTGGCACTGTCGCGTTGATCACCGCGGCTGCGCGACGACCGCGTCGTGCAGCGTAGACGAGGACCGCGAACGCACCAGCGCCGACCACGGCACCGAACACGAGAGCGGCCAGAACCAGCCACGCGGAGTTCATAGTGTCTAGAGTAGTTACTACTGAGTTGCAATTTCAGGGCTGCGCTGCCAAGGCGCTTCACTTTGGTTGTTGTTCAGGCCGGCAACACCTTTCGTTTACCTCGCCGGGGCATGGTGACCTAAACGTGCTGGCCCAAAAATGCCCGCAACGAAGGGACCGAAGACCATGCGCGAAGTATTCCAGCAGGAACTGCGTGAGGTGCAGGATCGCCTGATCGAGGTCTCGACCCTCGTCGCGGCCTCGATCGACAACGCCACTCGCGCATTCAACGAATCAAACGTCACGCTCGCTGAGGCGGTCATCGAAGACGACAGCAAGATCGACCTTGCGGCACAAGAACTCGACGAGTTGGCGATTCAGATTCTGGCGCGCCAGCAACCCGTCGCCCGCGACTTGCGCATTGTCGTGAGTGCGCTGCGCATTAGCGCATCCCTTGAGCGCATGGGGGACATGGCCGAACACATCGCGCAGCTCGCGCGGTACCGCTTCCCTGACAAGGTTGTGCCGAAGTCGCTGCGCGGAACATTCAGAGAGCTTGGCGCCCTTGATGTCGCAATTGCGAACAAACTCGTTGAGCTCTTGAAGACTGAAGACATGAAGCTCGCTGAAGAGATTCGCAACGACGACGACAAGATCGACGCGCTGCACCTCTCGGTCTTCGACAAGGTGCTCGGTGAAACTTGGAAGGGCGGCGCCGTTGACACGGTGGATGCCACGCTCGCCTCTCGCTACCATGAGCGTTTCGCAGACCACGCCGTATCGATCGCCAAGAAGGTGCAGTACCTCGCCACTGGCGACTGGGTCACCCCTTCCGTCTGACCCGGGTGGTTGATGGGGTTGCAGTTCTTTCACGAGGTTTGCTGTAAGCGCTTGCACCAATTGAGCTGAGAGCGCTCTCACCAAATCCTCAGAATCCTGCGATTTTGCCCTGCTGCAAGCGCTTACTGTTATCGAAACGATACGAATACCCGATCGATCTGGTGCCTCTCCGCCTTAGTCTGGTTCTGGTTTCCCGCATATGTCAGGAGTTTTTGACCGCGGAAGCCACCCCTAACCAATCAAAGGAGATTTACTATGAGGGCAACACACCGCCGCTCACTTGTCCTGGCTACCACCACTGCAACCGCTTTCGCTCTGATCCTTTCTGGCTGTGCCGCTGCGGACAGCGGAACTGGCGAAATCCCAGAGGGCTGTGAGGCGTACGCCGACTACCAGGGCAGTTCGGGCACCGAGGTCGAGATCTACACGACCGTTGTCAGCCCGGAGGCCGAGCTCTTCCAAGAGTCCTTCGTCGAGTTCGAGGACTGCACCGGCATCACGATCAACTGGAACGGCTCCAAGGAGTTCGAAGCCCAGCTGCCCGTACGCGTCGAGGGTGGAACCGCTCCTGACATCGCGGTTTTCCCGCAGCCCGGACTCTTGGCCGCAATGGTTGCGACCGGCAAGATGGTCGCCGCTCCTGACGCCGTGAGCGCCAGCGTTGACAGCAACTACACCCCTGACTGGAAGGACTACGGCACGGTCGACGGAACCTTCTACGCGGCACCGCTTGGCGCCAACGTGAAGTCCTTCGTCTGGTACTCACCGAAGACGTTCGAAGACAACGGCTGGGCCATCCCGACCACGTGGGACGAGTTGCTCGCGCTGAGCGACGAGATCGCCGCAAGTGGCACTGGCGTGCAGCCGTGGTGTGTTGGCATCGAGTCCGGCGACGCGACCGGCTGGGTCGTTACGGACTGGATGGAAGACCTCATGCTTCGCTTCCAAGACGCTGCGACCTACGACCAGTGGGTCAGCAACGAAATCCCGTTCAACGACCCGAAGGTGCTTGAGGTGATCGGCGAGGCCGGCAAGATCCTCAAGAACCCGGCATACGTCGGTGACGTTCCTTCCATCGCAACCACGAGCTTCCAGACCGGTGGCGCTGGCATTGTTGATGGTTCGTGCGCCATGCACCGCCAGGCCTCCTTCATCGGCGGCATCCTTGTGGCTGACCAGGGCGCGACCATCGTTACCCCGGAAGACACCACGGTCGAGGGTGGCATCACCACGTTCTACTTCCCGGGCGTGACCGCTGACAACAAGCCAGCCCTCGGTGGTGGCGAGTTCGTCGGTGCCTTCGCGGACCGTCCAGAGGTTGCTGCGGTTCAGCTCTACCTCACGACGCCTGACTGGAACAACAAGAAGGCCGCCCTCGGTGGCTGGTTCTCGGCCAACCTCGGCCTGGACACCTCCAACGTGGCAGACCCGGTAAACGCCAACGCCGTCGAGATCCTGCAGAACGCGTCCACGTTCCGCTTCGACGGTTCGGACCTCATGCCGGCCGCAGTCGGCGCTGGTTCGTTCTGGAAGGAAATGACCGCATGGATCGCCGAGAACAAGTCTGACCAGGCTGCGCTCGACGCCATCGAGGCAAGCTGGCCGCAGTAGTAGGTTGATCTACTAGGCAACTAGCAGTAAGCACTAAGTAGTACTGGTGCGGGGTTCGCTCTCAAGGCGGGCCCCGCACCTCTCTATCTGAATTGATCTGAATTGAACTGAACTGAACTGAGATGAGCGAATCAATGCCGATTCAACTGGCGCAGCGGGTCTTCTCGAGTGTCGGGCCCAATGTGGTTCTCCTTGTCGTAGGTCTCGCGGTCTTCGTGGCCTTGGTCATCCTCATTTTCGTGCTCTCCGAGCGCACGAGGGAGAAGACCCAGAATCGCTTGAAGTACTTGGTGTTCCTCGGGCCCGCCATCATTTTGCTTATCGTCGGGTTGATTTACCCGGCGATCCGAACGATCTACCTCTCGCTCTTCGACGCCCGCAGCGAGAACTTCATCGGGCTCGACAACTACATTTGGGCCTTCACCCAGCCAGAGATTCTGATCGTGCTGCGCAACACGGTGATCTGGACGATCGTCGTGCCCCTCGCAGCCACCGGCATTGGGCTCGGGATCGCCTACCTCACCGACCGTATGAAGTACGCCGCTGTCGTCAAGTCCCTTATCTTCATGCCGATGGCGATCTCGTTCGTCGGCGCATCCATTATCTGGAAGTTCGTTTATACCTACCAGCCTGACCCCGACCGGCCCGACATTGGCCTACTCAGTGCGATCGTGAAGGCAGTAGGGCTAACACCGCCGAACTGGTTGCTGGAGATTCCACTCAATACGTTCTTGCTCATAGCGGTGATGGTGTGGATTCAGACTGGATTCGCGATGGTCGTGCTCTCCGCCGCGATGAAGGCGGTTCCGGATGACATCATCGAGGCCTCAATGCTCGACGGCGCCAAGGGGTGGTCGCGTTTCACCCGCATCACGATCCCAATGATCTGGGGCAGCGTGATTGTGGTGCTGACGACCATCACCGTGAGCTCGCTGAAGGTCTTCGACATTATTCGCACAATGACCGGCGGCAACTTCCAGACCTCGGTCATCGCCAACGAGATGTACCAACAGAGTTTCCGCGCGCTCAACTATGGAACTGGCAGCGCTCTTGCCATGATCCTGTTCCTCGGGGTACTCCCGCTGATTATTTACAACGTTCGACAGGTTCGCAAGGAGAGGGAGATCCACTGATGGTTGCCATCGACACTCAAGCCGTGACAGGCGTGAAGCCGAAGACGAAAGCGACTGCGATGAAGCTCACGAGCCGCAAGCAGAACAACATCTTCGGCTCGCCGGTCGCATCGTTCGTCGCGATCGTCATCGCCCTGATCTGGACGATCCCAACATTCGGTCTGTTCATTTCAAGCATCCGCTCGCCAGAGGACATCAACAACACCGGCTGGTGGACATTCTTGGCCAACCCGAGCTTTACCCTCGAGAACTACAACACCGTTTTGTTCCAGGGCAGCTCGGTGACGCCGCCCTTAAGTCTGTACTTTCTCAACTCGTTCGCCATCACGATCCCAGCGACGGTGTTCCCGGTCGTGATCGCAACATTCGCGGCGTACGCGCTGGCATGGTTCGACTTCAAGGGTCGCGACCTGCTGTTTTACACGATCTTCGCCATGCAGGTCATCCCGTTACAACTCGCCCTCATCCCGCTCCTCCAGCTCTTTGCGAACGGCGTTGTGATTGGGGACTTCACGCTCATTCCGCCCCTCGGCATCACCGGGACATACATTCCGATCTGGCTTGCGCACACCATGTTCGCAATGCCGATCGCGATCTTCCTGTTGCATAACTTCCTGTCGCAGATCCCCCGGGAACTCATGGAAGCAGCCCGCGTTGATGGTGCGGATGCGTTCAAGACGTTCCGAATGATCGTGCTGCCGCTGAGCATCCCTGCCATTGCCTCGTTCGCGATCTTCCAGTTTCTGTGGGTCTGGAACGACCTGCTCGTCGGCCTCACGTTCGGCGGCGGCAAGCGCGAGATCGCGCCGCTCATGGTGCGCCTGGCCGAGCTCACGGGAACCCGAGGTGGCGACTGGGAGCTTCTGACGGCCGGCGCCTTCGTGTCGATCATCGTGCCGGTCGCGGTGTTCTTTGCGCTGCAGCGGTACTTCGTGCGCGGCCTGCTTGCTGGGTCGGTGAAGGGGTAGCTACTTGAGCAGCTTGGGCTACTTGAGCAGCAGCATGCCCGGGAGGTTGGCTGCCGACCGGTCGAAGGTGACGGTGTAGTCGCAATCGGCGTCGATGCCGAGGTGGCTAATCACGGCGTCCGCGAAGTCCGCTCTGGCCTCTAACGCGTCACGCATGCCCCGACGCACGACGGCCGGCGCCTGCACGATGATTTCTCGGGAGGACAAGAGTTTATTGATGAACCTGCCGACGGTTTCAGCGTCCATCGCGTAGCTTCGCCGGAGGGTCCAGACGGTTTCGATCACGGTCGTCAGGCTTACGAAGCCGGGCAAATCGGCGCTGAGCCCTGCGAAGAACTTCTTTGCGAGTGAGTGCTGCCGTGGGTCGTCGTTGATGATGAGACGCACGAGTACGTTGGTGTCGACCCCGATCACAGCGTCATGGATTCCGCTGCTGAGGCCGCGATCGCGTCATCCATCTCTTCGAGCGTCACTGTTGGCCCGTCCCACGTGAACATTCCCGCGAGGTCCATGATCGACCCCGTCAACGGGTAAAACGCGCAGCCACCGTCAGGGAGCTTGACAAACTCGAGGCGAGTGCCCGCGGTGAGACTGAGCTCATCCCTCAGCTCGATGGGGATCGTAACTTGGCCCTTGCTGGTCATGGTGGCAACCGTCATAGTCCAAGTGTATCGGCTTCCTTACTTCGTGTAAGGAATCGTGCTCCAGTCGTTGAATGGCCCGGTCACCAGAGGTCGAAGAAGTCGCGCAGATACACGCGGATGCGATCGAGACAGTCCTGGTCGATGCTGCCAGCAGCGCCGACGATTCGGTCGCGGGAGATGCTGCGCACTTGTTCGGTCATGGCGTAGCTCGAGGCCGTGAGCGCCGTGGGTCCGCTGAGCTGAACGTGGTTCGGCCATCCTCGATCTCGAGAGGTAACCGGCACCGCGAGCATCAGACTGTTGACGGCGTACTGGTATTCGTTGGACGACACCACAACCACCGGCCTGCGACCACCCTGTTCGCGGCCGACCCCTTCTCCGAGGTCCGCCCACACAATGTCGCCGGTGAGGATCACCATTCGGGGAGTGGTGCGTCAAGCGAGGCGAACTCCTCGTGTTCTGCCAAATAGTCGGCCATTTGCTCGGGGGTCTGGGTCGCCCGAAACTCGCGGATGGCCCTGAACCGCTCGGCGCGGCCGCGCTCCTGCAGCAGCTTCTCGATCACCTCGGCCACGGTGCGACCCTCCTTGCGCGCCTCGGCGTTGAGTCGGTCGCGCAGTTCAGAGGGGACCTTGATCGTCGTACTCGTCATCGTCGGAGTATACCAACGGTATACCGACGTAATCATCGGGTGGCACTTGCTGTACGCGGTCGCCGAGCAGCAGATACGGGCCGCGGAACGGGGAACCCAGCGCGACGCACGCTTCACGCAGCACACGCATCCATCGACGGTCGCGGTCCACGAGTTCGGCCGGGCCCGGCCGTTCGAGCGTGAGCACAACAGTCGGGGCATCGAAGTCCATCGAGATGCAGTTCAGCATCTCAGCGAACCCGGTCACATCATCCGGATGCGGCTCCGCATCGACGTCGCTCGGCATGACGATTGGCAGCGGGCAATTCTGCCGGTCAAGCATGATGAGCCAGATCTGGCGCCGTAGAGCGCAATCAAGCATGCTCTCGAGGTGAGGAATCAGCTCGCGGTCGGTCGGGAGCGGAATGGTGCGGATGTCTTCGTAGCGAGGTGTGGGCATGGAGCTATGGTTGTGCGTCGTGCTCGCCGCGTGGACCCGCGCGATGGTTCTGGGCGGGCGCGGTTCGGGGACGTGCCGGTGGAGGAGGGGACGCGACCCGACCTCGAGGCGGTCACGACCGAACGAACTGATCCGTGCGGCAACATCGACCCCGCCGACACGCTCGATCGTCAGGGCGACCGCAATAGACACAAGCGGAACATCCAGCGTGAAATGCTCTGCACTCTCGCGCCATAAGCTCGGCTTCGCCCAAGCGTCGAGCCTGAATTACCCCGGCAACCTCGGGGATGCGCACCATCCACCACTTGCCTTCCCGGGTTACCGTCGCGGTAACGAACTTGCGGTCACGCTATCGGGTACCTACGGCGGCTGCGGGACAAAAGCCTTGGACTGTCACGGATACCGGAGTCGAACTGTGTCGATCCGATCGCGCCCAATGCTGAAGACGAACGGGCCCGTGGCATCCATCAGTGCTTGAATGCGCTCGCGGTGTTGCAGAATCCTGGCCAGCGTTTCCTGGCCGGTGATGTTGGCAGACCCGACGACAAGAACCCGAGCAGCGTTGACGGAGATGGCTTCAGCCTCAAGTGATCGCTTCGAAACTGCACGGTCCTTGGTGAGAATGAGCTCACCCTGCGTGCACGCGTCCGCAATCCATTGGGTGTCAGGGATGCTTTGAGATACGTCTTTGCCGTACCGCTCGTCCATCGTGACAACCCGCCAACCGATGCTGCGCAGACCTTCAGGGACTATCCGCGAACCAACGCCACGGTCGGTGAAGAACCTGGCGAGACCGCTCATTATGGCATCAGGCGGCGATGCGGTTGAGCATCATGACGTCGTCGCGATCGAGGTCATAGTCATAAGCGACGGAGCTCGGCTCTTCGCCAGCACGGATGCGTCCAAGCACGTCGTCGATCGCGATCCCGCGCCCGGCAAGCGTCGGGCGACCACCATTGATCGTCGGATCCACCCGCACATCGAGGGAAGGGTACTGCGGCAGGCGCAGTGCCTTGGCGTAGCCGCTGTTCGCAAAGTCAATGCTCTTGAGGTAGTCAGTGACAACTTCGTTGAACACTGCTTGCCCGCTTCTGAGGACGACAAGCCGACGATCTAGGTCGTCGCCGTCGCGATAGAGAATCTCGCTGCCATCGGTGAGCAACAGATTGTTTGCCAGTGCGTGCTCAACACCCATTCCGTGCTTCAGTATTTCGACCGCCGGCCGAATGCGTTGCATAGGGAGCCCAGCCTTGCGAAACGCGTTGAGCACGAATGCCTCAGCCAAGCCGACGAATGGGACTGTGAGTCCTTGCCCGCTGCTCGTCACAGTAATCAGCGGCGGATGACTCGAATCGCCGATCGCCCACCGGTTGATGGTGGAGGGAGCTGCACGAACAATCTGCGCGACATTGCTTTGCGAGTACATGGGCACGAGGTACTCGCGCGCAACACCCTTCGTGGCCATGGCTCGATGGTAACTGACGCCCCGGACTCCGATCGGGAGACACTCACAGGCCGCGAAACCGCGCAGGTCACGCGCGCCCGCGCGACTACTCAACTGCCGCCGCCCAGTGAGCGAACTGGCCCGCGCCGAAGATTGCGCCTTGCCCACTCATTGCTGCACAGATGGGCGGATGCCGCGGCTTACGATCTCGCGAAACTCGGCGTTGAGGTGGTTGCCGGGTAGCACCGCGAGCACCTCGTCGAGGGCACGCTGCGCCGGCACCTCGCGGTGGCGGATCGAGTAGGTCGCCGCGACCGCCGGCGTGCGGCTGCGTCCCTCGAAGCAGTGCACGAACACCGTGCGGCCCTCGGCGCGCAGCGCGGCTTTCTTCCTGTTCCAACCGACGATCTGGGCCTTACGGCTCAGCCGCAGAGAGCACAGAGTTCAACCGACTTTTGTCGTTGGGAGACTTGGTGCCTGGCCGTCCGGATCAGTCTCGGTTGCAAGGCGCCAAATTTTTCCATCGAGTTCAACGAAGTTGGCATCGTCGAAGCTTGCCTGCGTGACTCGCGCACTTACGAACTCGCCGGGCAGGGGTGCTTCAAGACCGAGCGCCAGAGCGAGGCGCTGATGCGATCCGTAGTCACCACCCATGACCAGTATCCCCTCCGCAGCCAGTGCCGACCTCGCGCCCCCATTTGCTCGAACGCGCTTCATGAAGTCGTCCTGCTGCGCGACAGTCGCGACAGTGTTTCTGCCGATGCGGCGACGCTGGACAACCCGGAAGAGCTGGTTGACCCGCTTCTGACCGGACCGCGGCGCGAAGATCGAGGACCGCGTGCCTTCATCCACTTCTAGCAGCACGTTGGGGGGAAGATCTGCGCCCCAGAACAGCCAATCGATAGCTGAACGACCGGCCTCATTCAAGCCGGACTTCATGTCGCGGTTGACCCCGGATCTCAGGTATTCCGGTCTTGCCCGAACCAGGCCAACAGCCCACTCCGACTTTGCGTCGTCAGAATTACAGACAAGCAGAAGCTGCCCGAAGGATTCCGGGGGGAGCATCCAACCGCCCATTCGGTAGGAGTACTTGCAATCAATGTCATAGCCTGCAATCTTGAAGTCAAGGCGCTCGCCGTCGTCAATCACTTCTACCAACTCGCGTCTGAGGCTGATCTCAAGAAGCGTGCCAAAGTGAGTCTTCTCGGTTTTATAGAGCTGGTCCCAGGAGTAACGCCCCGTATGCTGCCCGTCGTAAAGCTGGTCGAAAGTCGATCTAAAGATCTGCGCAAGGCGGGCTTGAAGATTGCGAGTCGAAAGCAAAGCGGCCCTCACCTCATCGATCGCGGAGTCCACCTCAAACATCAGGCAAACCTAGCGGACAAGGGCTTTCGAGGCTACGCCACTGCGCGCAGGTGAGCCACGCTAGCGGCACTTCCGCTGAGTGCGCGCGTGATGGAGACGCCAATACTTCTCGCGACGGGCGGCGGAAACGCGTTCCCAATCTGGCGATACACAGAGGTCTTCCTGCCCGCGAACTGCCATTCGGCGTCGAACCCCTGGATTAGTGCGACCATCTGATTCGTTAGTCGAGGCACATGCCCAAAAGGATGCTCGCCGGAGGGTGCTTCATCAGCGATCCCCTTCCCGTCTACGCCGAGCTTCAACCAAGCCGCTTTGGCTCGCGTGGGGCCCAGGTCTGGGCCGCCATGCTTCTTTGAGCCCCCCACAACGGTCGGGGCGATGGAATTTGCCCGTGCTGCCCACTGCTCAGCACCCGTCCAACCGTTCGAACCCATGAGCGAGCGGAGAGTTTCGCCGACAACAACCGGGCCATCGATTGCGCCAGGCCAATTAAAGTGCTCGAACCGCTCGCCCTTCATCGCAACAAGAATGAATCTTGGACGGAGCTGGGGCACACCAAACTCGGAGCTATAGAGGAGTCGCCAATGAGCCATGTAGCCCAGCTTCTGTAGCTGATCGAGTATCGACCGACGGTAGGGGGCAAAGCGCGCAGAAGCGAGGCCTTTAACGTTCTCCAGCATCACAGCGGCCGGCTTTGCTTCCTCAACAAGTCGAAGTGCTTCAGGAAAGAGATCGCGCTCGTCATCAGACCCGAGCTGCTTCCCAGCAACACTAAACGGCGGGCATGGCACCCCGCCCGCGAGCAAGTCGATGCCGCGGTACTTCGTGCCATCCACTTCACGAACGTCACCTTCGTGAACGTCCCATTCGGGGCGGTTCAACCGCAATGTCGCTGCGGCGTCTCTGTCAATCTCGACGGCCAGCTCGTGCTCGAATCCTGCTTTCTCTAGCCCCGATGACTGGCCTCCTGCACCAGCACAAATCTCGAGAACGCTGAAGGTCTTACTAGTCATGACACCGCCCGTCGATCTACACCATCAAGGATTCCACCACTCTAACCAGTGCGACGGACGCCGAAGGGATGCGTGCGGTGATTCGAACACTGTTTCGTAAATCGGTGGACCATGACGCTGAGTAGTGTGTGACTGGGAGGTAATCGAATTGGCTGAGTGGTCGGACGCAGAGGTCGCCGCGACGCTTGATGTCTATTTCTCAATGCTAGAGATGGACTTGCTTGATCGACCGTTTAATAAGTCGGAGATGAACAAACGCCTTGCCGAGCGGCTCGGGAGTCGATCCCATAAGGCCGTTGAGTTCAAGCACCAGAACATCAGCTACGTGCTCAACCAGGCTGGATGGCCGTACGTCCGTGGGTACAAGCCTGCTTCACACATTCAGAAATCGCTTATAGATGCCGTGGCCTTCTACCTGCTGTCGCGCCCAGATCTGGAAGCGTTCGTTCGTGCCGCTGTACTACCCTCGGCGGAACGCACCTACCTCCCCTCGCAAGATCCTCAATTGGTTGCAGCTCCTTCTGTCCCCGCTCCCATTTCCAACTGGTCACCAGACGCGACCGGAATCATCAGGGATTACCTGCGAGCACACGAGTCCAACAAGAGTCTCGGCCTAGCCGGTGAACTCGCCGCCCTGGAGTTCGAGAGGCGCAGGCTCGCGAAAGAACCAAAACTTCGTTCAAGAATCGAACACACCTCTCTTGAGCATGGCGACGGAGCCGGATTCGATATTCGCTCCTTCGAATTGGACGGCTCCCCTCGCTTGATCGAAGTGAAGACGACCGCATACTCGGAGCTGACTCCGTTCTACTTCTCGGCCGGAGAGTTGGGTGCCTCTCGACACTACAACGCTGAGTACCACGTGTATCGGCTTTTCAACTTCCCGAAGAGGCCTGGTCTTTATATGCTCTCCGGCCCTCTCGACGAATCGACGAATATGGTTCCAACGTCGTTCTCAGCCCTGCCACGCTAGGGCGTGCGCCGCCTAACACTGGCTCGCGGCATTCGCCATCTGAAGGCACGATGGGGAGATGAGCGATCTTCGAGAGCGAGTGCTAGGGCATTCGCTGATTGATGAGCTGCTGCGGCAGTGAGATGTCGGTGCGATCCACAATGACACCGAGACGAACCGGGTCGTGATCGGCGAGGACGCTGCGGGCTTGTATCGGGTGTGCTCGGCGAGCGACGGATCGCCGCCTTGCTTGCAACGCTCGGGCCGGAGTGGACAGTGCTGCACTCGGTTCCGGTTGGACCTTTGACGGGGTGGTGACGAGGTCACATAGGGTACTGCGATCCCTTCAATACGAGGATTCAACGATGACAGCTACAACGCCGGTGAAGGTCAGCGCCGAGACCGACCAGCTGCTTACCGAGGCCTCGCATTACCTCGCGCGGTCGAAGAAAGACATAGTCGATGCCGCGGTGCTCGCGTATGTCGAAGCGAATCGTGCGGAGATCAATGCTGGTGTGCGAGCGTCGCTCGCGCGGTTGGATGGCACCTTGGCTTCTGTGGTCTCTGAGTTGACCGGCATGAGCCGTGCGCAGCTTGATGAGCTTGGGGGCGTTCCCGACCAGTGACGGGGGTCGGCGATAGCCTCCGCCCATGACCGATTGGGTGCGACCGACACGACGATGCCTAGGAGAACTTGGCGCGCCGGTACCGGACTTAGGCGTGCTCCTTCATGAGGTTGAGCACCCACTGGTGATGCGCGCTCAGCAGGTGCCAGAGCGATCGCGCGCCGGCGCAGCTGAACGGATCAAGTCGATATCCGATCGGGTCTTTTTCAAGGTGAAGACCTCAGATTGGCGGGGAGCCGTCTGCGAACTCGACCAGATCGTGCCCGATATCGTTCAGACTTGGTGGCTTGTCACCGCAGGCAACCGCGCTGCAGACTCGCCACAGCACGACTTCTACGACCGGCTCAAGTCGCAAGCCCATCGGGCGGGCCCGAACTCTTGCGACTCCTCGGCGCTACTGCCGACCGACTGGGACAAGATGCGGCTGACCGCGGAGGCAGCCACCAAGGCGGCCCGGCTCGTACGAGACCTCACCCGGATCGCAGCCGCAGAGTCTCTCGCCAACGGTGACATCAGGGGATTCGTTGTCGCGGACCGTGACATTCGAGTGAGGCTGAGTATGCATGACGACGGGCGGGCGTACATCGCTGTCGGCGCCGTCGGCGGCATTGACTCCGCAATCATGGTCGCGGTGCTCTCAGCAATCCCGGGCCTACATGCAGACGAATGGATGCCCGAGCCGAGCGAGATTCTCGGCCTTCAGCCGGCTCGAGGCGAAATCCTTTGGTCGGCGATGATGCCGCCCGAGTGTCAGGCCGAACTTATGGGGTGGGCGGACGGGCAGTAGGCCGCGGCTCAATGTCAGTGGGTGCTGACAGTCTCTCAAAGCCGACCTAGGCATCCGCCCGAACGAGGGAGCACCATGACCGATCCGAATTACTCTGCCCTGCTGCTGGTGATCGACCGCTCGGGCTCGATGCACGACATCCGCGATGACATGGTTGGCGGGCTCGAGCAGTTACTTGCCGACCAGCGAGCGCAGCCGGGACTGCTCACCGTCGACGTGGTGATCTTTGACGACGAGGTGGAGTGGCTGTATTCGATGGCCGACCCGTCCGCCGTGCAGGTGGTGCTTGATCCGCGCGGGGGGACCGCGCTGTACGACGCCATCGGGATGTCGCTGCAGAGGTTCGGGCACGACCTTGCCGCGCTGCCGGAGCACGCCCGCCCCGACACCGTGCAGGTCGTGATCGTCACCGACGGCTTCGAGAACTCGAGCCGCGAGTACACGGCCGCGACGGTGCGCGCCCTGATCACGCAGCAGACCGAGACCTACGGGTGGGACTTCGTCTTTCTCGGCGCGAACCAGGATGCCGTGCTCACCGCCCAAGCGCTGGGCATCGCCGCGGACTCGGCGCTCACGTATGCCCCGAGCTCGGATGCTGTTGGGTCGATGGGTAAGTCGGCGAGCCGGTATGTCACGGATGTGCGGGGGAAGCGCAAGCAGGGGTTTACGGAGGGTGAGCG
>ENA-ORBV01007367-ORBV01007367.1-microbial-mat-metagenome-genome-assembly--contig:-NODE-7367-length-18928-cov-5.321627_pt1 | contig 18928 bp, 8 predicted proteins | sample MGYA00237777_ERZ505514 | MGnify/ENA primary metagenome ERZ505514 (study PRJEB26160, sample SAMN06269048) | microbial mat metagenome | isolation source: Oligotrophic lake microbial mat | place... | reverse complement strand
CAGCGTGTGCTTGCGCAGACGCGGATTGTACTTCTTGAGTTCCAGCTTCTCGGTGGTCTTCGCCCGGCTGGTGTAGTAGTTCAGGTCGCCAGATTCCTGGCAGACCATCACCACGTGTTCGCGTTTATCCTTAGCCATTTGCTTTCCTTACATGCTTTTTACGAGAGGCGCTGCAGACGGATTCTGCGGCTGCGCTTGGGAAGCTGAGAGCTTCGAGCCCCGGTTGGTCTTTCGACCGGACCGTAGCCCGAAGCTCGTCAGTGAACTGAACCGTGAAGCGAAACTTGACCAGCGCCCTGATGGGAGCTGGTCAAGGCTGACTCGATTTTACTCGATGATCTTCGAGACGACGCCCGAACCGACCGTGTGGCCGCCTTCGCGGATGGCGAAGCGGAGCTTCTCTTCCATCGCGATCTTGTTGATCAGAGTCACCGTCAGACGGATGTTATCACCCGGCATGACGATTTCCTTGTCGGCTGGCAGCTCGATGGTGCCGGTGACGTCGGTCGTACGGAAGTAGAACTGCGGGCGGTAACCCTTGACGAACGGGGTCTTACGACCGCCTTCGTCGGACTTAAGGATGTACACCTCGGCTTCGAACTTGGTGTGCACGTGCACGGTCTTGGGCTTGCACAGCACCATACCGCGTTCGATCTGCTCTTTGGCGATACCGCGCAGCAGGATGCCCGCGTTGTCGCCAGCGATGGTCGAATCCATCTCCTTGCGGAACATCTCGATGCCGGTGGCCACGGTGGCCAGGGGCTCGTCGCGCAGGCCGACGATTTCGAGGGGTTCGCCGAGCTTGAGCGCGCCACGTTCGACACGACCAGTGGCCACGGTGCCACGACCTTCGATCGAGAACACGTCTTCGACCGGCATGAGGAAGGGCTTGTCGGCCTCGCGAGTCGGCTCGGGGATGAACTCATCCAGGGCCTTGAGCAGATCGATGATCGGCTTGGCATCGGCACCCTTGGGGTCGGTGGCGGCCAGCGCGGCGTTGGAACGACCGCGAATGATCGGGGTGGTCTTGCCTGGGAAGCCGTACTTGTTGAGCAAGTCGCGGATTTCTTCCTCGACCAACTCAATGAGATCGGGGTCATCAACGAGGTCGACCTTGTTGAGGAACACCACCATGTGGTTCACGCCGACCTGACGGGCGAGCAGCACGTGCTCTTTGGTCTGGGGCATGGGGCCGTCGCCAGCGGACACCACCAGGATCGCGCCGTCCATCTGGGCGGCACCGGTGATCATGTTCTTGATGAAGTCGGCGTGGCCTGGGCAGTCGACGTGCGCGTAGTGGCGCTTTTCGCTGCTGTATTCCACGTGCGAGGCCGCGATGGTCACGGTCTTGTTCGAGTCACGGACGGTGCCGCCCTTGGTGATCTCAGCGTAGGTCCGGGGCGGGGTGGCCTTCGGATCGATCAGCGAGCAGACGTGCACGAGCGCAGCGGTCAGGGTGGACTTGCCATGGTCGATGTGACCAATGGTGCCGACATTGACGTGCGGCTTGTTGCGGATGAACTTTTCCTTGGCCATGACGGGCTCCTGGGACTGACGGCCGCGGTGGCGACCGATTTGGAAGTGGACAACGGACTATGCCCGTTGTGTTGAAAGTGGAGCTACCTTTGGGATTTGAACCCAAGACCTCGTCCTTACCAAGGACGCGCTCTACCAGCTGAGCTAAGGCAGCACCGGATGGTGCACGGTGGAATTCATCTGAAAATGGAGCGGGTGAAGGGAATCGAACCCTCGTCGTCAGCTTGGAAGGCTGTCGCTCTACCATTGAGCTACACCCGCGTGTGCTGCTTCCTGGTAAGGAAAGCGGTACACGAAAGCGCACTGATGGTGGGCAGAGAAGGATTCGAACCTTCGAAGGCGTGAGCCAGCAGATTTACAGTCTGCCCCGTTTGGCCACTTCGGTATCTACCCGGGCGCCCGGTGTTGATCAGATGAAGTCCACAGTTTTAGAATGGCAAAGAGCGGAGCCACCGGCCGGACTCGAACCGGCGACCTACTGTTTACAAAACAGTTGCTCTACCAGCTGAGCTAAGGTGGCGAAACCGAAGCGTAAAACGGCGCGGAGCCGGCGAATTCCCCGCGCCTCCCTGAAAGGGACGGGGAGGCTAGAGTGGTGACCCTGGGTGTCAAGGAATTGCCACGGTCCGGAAGTCCGGAGGTCCGGAGGTCCGGCAGTCTGGAGCGACCCGGCATCCTCGGTGGCTCGCCCCAAGTGCTGAAAGTGCGCAAATCTCCGCCATTCGGCGACTGTCAGTACTGCCTTGCGCCTCGTCTAAAGGACTTCCGGACTTCCGGACCTCCGGAGGTCCGGACCCAGCAGACACCTCATTTCTTCTTCAAAGAGGACATGTATTCGACCAGATCGACCAATTCCTGCTGGGTCATCACCGTCTGCAGGCCAGCTGGCATGGAGGAGGTCTTCAGCGTCGACTTCTGGGCGATATCGCCCTTCTTGTACGTGCTGGTGATGCCACCGATGGACTTGAGGGCGACTTCGTCCTCAGTTTCGCTGACCTGGATGCCCAGGGCGCTGTTGCCGTCCTTGAGGGTGAGCGAGGTGGTGGCGTAGTTGTGTTCGATGCCATTGCTGGGGAAAAGAATGGCCTCGTACAGAGCGTCTTTACCCAGCTTGCTGCCGACTTCGCCCAGTCCTGGGCCGTAGTCGATACCCTTGCCATTCACCACATGGCACATGGCGCAGATGGTGTTGAACACTTTGTCGCCGTTGGCGGCGTCGCCGCTGCGTTTAGCCAGCTCGGCGTTGCTCGGCAGCACCTGGCTGTCCTTGCTCTGAGGCGGCGGGAAATGTTTGGCCGCCGCTTCACGGATCGCATCCCACGGCGCGTTGTTCAGGACCCCCCCCATCAGCACCTTGAGGTCCTTGGCCTGACCAGCGACCACTAGGTCGAGCAGCGCCTTGGCCCCCTGCTCAATCTTGCCGAGCGCCCGCACGCTGTCCTGACGCAGCGGCAGATCGCGGGTCTTGTCGCTGACGATCGGCACCAGCAGACCGACTGCCTTCTGATCGTTGGCATTGCCAAGTGCCCGGGCCAACGCCGGACCATTCGCTGAAGCGAGCCCACGGCTCACCGCGTCGAGGTTGTTATTGGCCAGCACCACACGCAGTGCCGACGCGCCGGTGGCGTCATCCGCATGTGCGGCCGCGATGGTGACGAGTTGGTCATCGTAGTCCTTCAATCCAAAGGTCTCGATGATCTCGACGTAGGCCGGCAGACCTTCATTCGCTTTGAGCGCCTTGTCGACCATGCCCTTGGTCTTGGCATCGGTGCTGAGGTCGGTGCCTTTCAAACGCATCACCACGCCGGCATAGAGCTTGGCCTTGCGCAGCTTTTCGTCGTCGACCGTGGCGTCCTCGGCGAACAGCGTGCTGCCGACACTGGCGAGCAGCAGGCCGCCGAGCAGCCAACGGGATGGAATCATCGTACGGAGCGACATGGAACGGAATCCTGCAGAGGTGAAGAAGAGCTGTTTAACCGCAGAGGACGCAAAGGGCGCAGAGGACGCAAAGGGCGCAGAGGACGCAAAGGGCGCAGAGCGGGGAATCCTCCCCATCTCTGCGCCCTCTGCGCCCTCTGCGGTTTGATTCGCAGTCAGATCATTCCAGCAGGCTCTTGAGCGCCTCGTCCTTGGCCGCACCGCGGTGGAAGTCGAACGCGCGCATGTAACGCGCCTGTTCAGCTTCCGGGGTCTTGGCGTCTTTGATGATCTTCACCAGGAACGGCAGGGCCTTGTCGCTGCGCGAACGCCAGACGATGTCGCGACCCGCAGGCGTGTTCCAGCCATCACCGATCTTCTTGGCCCAGGCGTCGAAGCATGCGTCTTCATTCAGCGCCGCGCCGATGCCGAGTGCTTCAAGGTACCAACGGTCCTTGCCGTCATGTTGCGCGGCCAGCTCGGCCCACAGCGCGGCAGCAGCAGGCGTCTTCTGGAAACGCAGCGCGATCGCACATTCACGACGCACCTGCGGCGAGGGGTTCTTCGCCAGCGATTGTACCAGTGGCAGCAGGTCGACCTTCAGCTCACGCGCCAGACGCAGACCGACGCTGACGATGTCGGCGTTGCTGTCCTTGATCGCCGCGTCGATCCATTTGGCTTCCTGACCTTTGATCTGGCCAAGGACCCACAGCGCACGCGCACGATGGCGCGGGTTGGTCGCACCCCACAGCTTGGTCAGATCAGGAACCGCAGCAGCGCCGAGTTCTTTGAGCTTGGTGACCGCCAGGAAACGCGCTTCGTAGTTCGGCGACTTGAGCGCTTCGACCGCGCCAGCGGACGTGCTCAGGTCGAGTTTCGGCACCATCGATTTGTGGCCAGGAGGCGCCACGCGATAGAGTCGGCCCTTGGTCTCGCCTGGGGTGTTGTCACCCATGTTGTGACCACCAACGCCTGGGTCGTACCAGTCGGCGACGATCAGCGAGCCATCCGGCATCACCGCCACATCGGATGGACGGAACCACGAATCCGTGGCCTTGATGACGTTGAGCATCGTCGCGCTGTAACCCGCGCCATCCGGCGTAGTGGGATACGCGCGACAGACGTTCGGGCCGGCATCGGTGTGGATGACCTGATTGCGGAATGCCTCGGGCAGCAGATCGCCTTCGTAGACCGTGATGCCGGTCGGCGAACCAGAACCGGTGATCAGCATGGTCGGGACCACACCGGGATCATTCAGGTGCCAGTGACGGCGCGGAATCTCGGTTTCGATGTTGGTGCGCTTCTGACCCCAACCAGCGCCGGTGAACTCGTCCTGGTACCCGTAGTTGCCGTAGTCCATCACGTAGTTGATGCGCACGGCCTTGTTGCCGTCGTCATCGTTGTCCGACTGCCACATGGCACCGAAGGAGTCGACGGTGACCTCGTAATTGTTGCGGAAGTTGTGGCCGAGGGTCTCAATGTTCGTGCCATCGGGATCGCAGCGGAAGACCATGCCCTGGCGGTAGGGTTTGCCCGTATCGTTGATCTCATTGCCGGCCAAGTCGGTGAGCGGCTTCCCGTCCTTGTCCTTCAACTGCTTGCCTTCGTTGCCGAAGTTGAAGTACAGTTTGCCGTCCGGACCAGCCTGGAAGGTATGCATCGCGTGGTCGTGCTGATGGCCAGAGATACCGCTGAACAACACTTCCTTCTTGTCCGACTTCAGATCGCCATCGGTGTCGGTGAAGACGAACACATTGGGCGAACTGGAGACAATCACGCGGTTGCCCAGCACGCAGATGCCGAGTGCCGCGTTCACATCGGTGCCCTGGTAAAACACCGTCGAGGTCTCGGCAACACCATCAAGGTCCTTGTCTTCAAGCACGACGATACGATCGCCCTCGCTCTTGTTGGCGTTCCAACGACGGTAGTTCACGCCCTCGCACACCCACACGCGACCTTTGTGGTCGATGTCGATATTGGTCGGGTTGGAAAACAACGGCTCCGACGCCCAGGTGGTCGCCGCCAAGCCTGGCGCGACTTCAAGCGCAGCGAGTGCCTCCGTTAGATCGCGCCCGCTCTGGGCCGATGGGCTCAGGTACTTCTGCGCCGGCTTGGTGGTGAAGATCATGAACGACACCGAGGTGCCGCCCTGATCCGTGCCGCCGTTGTCGACGCCGCCCTTGGCTTTGAAGCGGGTGTAGCCCTTGCCAGCGATGTCGAACACCAGCGACGAAGGCGCATGCACGCCGATGCCGGTGACCGGTTTGCCGGCGATCTTCATGTCCTTGCCATCGGCATTCTTGTCGATGCCGATGGCACCCCAGCCGGTGTTGGCGACCTTGGGTTTCACGCCGCTAAGCTTGATCTCGCCATCGGGACCCACGACCACCGGATCGACCCAGTCGGCCCAGTCGGCGCCGAGGCCGTCGCCGGCGTCGGTCACCACCAGCCACAATTCTTTGGCACCGGTGATGTCGATATCGATGTCGACCGAGTTTTCGTTGATGACCTTGCTGGCGAACAGCGGCTTGCCCGCGTCAGCCGCGGTAAGCTGCAGTGCTGGGCACAGCGCCAGGGTCAACAGGCAGGAGGACAAGATGGTGGTAGCGCGCATGGGTGTTCCTGAGGATGGACGTCGCTGGGGCAGGGAATGTTTCGCCAATGATTTGGCCAAAGGTCTGGCCAAAGGTACTGATGTCGGTTCGCCAAGTTGACCGTGAACGCGGTGTGCGGGTCTCCGTGGCGATTACGGACACACCATCAGGCGCCCATCAGCGATGGGCTTCCGTCATGAGCGTCGTCAATTCACCCTGACTGGGAGTGGTCGACGGAATGCCGTCGCGCGGGATCTCCAACCCAGCGACCCACGCCGCGCCGTTGAGCAGCACGGTGCGGAAGCTGTCATTGCGCAGGTTGTCGTAGACGTGGAAGCCGGTGAAGCCGAAGCCACGGCCGACTCCTGGGCGCTGGAAGGCCCAGGCCAGGTGCTGCGGTTTCCCCGCCTCGACCTCTGCCAACACGGCGGCGTTGCCACCTCGATCGCTGGGTTTTGCGCCATCGAATTGCACGGTGTCGCGCGGCGCGACTGACGACAGCACCGGTGTCACGCCCTGCATGCCGTCGACGAACCGCATGTGGTAGTACCACTCGTCACGGATGGCGAACGGTTTGACGCCACGCGCGGTCGGATGTTCACCGATGAGCTTGATGTCCGCAGTCCACCACGGATTGACCGACCAATAGGTCTCGAAGTAGCCGCCCATCCAGGCGAGGTAATTGTCCCCCTGCTCGCCTTTGTTCACTTCGACGCCGAAGTGGATGGCCATGAAACCAGCGCCGCGCGCCATCGCGGCCTTGATATTGGGATCGCTCGCCGCCCGACCGCCGTGATTCAGCCCGACGATCACCGCATCCGCCGTCAGCAGGTTCTCTGGCCACTTTTCTTCCGCAAACACCACCGCGTAAGCCTTGGGATAGAACTCATTGATGCGCCTAGCGAGGTACATCGCTCCGGCCATGAACTCATGATTGCCCCGTGGTCCGTGATCGGCTCGCGAGGCAATGAACACCAGACGTTTGATGTCGGGTGGCGCGGTGCGTTGCCCCGCAAAATCAAAGATGTCCCGTTCGACGCTGATGCCGGCAGGTGCCATCAACAGTGCGCAGGCCAGGCTCAGGCTGATGAAGCGGATCATGATGGATTCCTTGGGTTGATAGCGCTTCCATGAACGGACGCAGGGCGCCAGTTGTGACTGCCAGGATGGCGTGGCGATCAAGAGCCGACCCCACGCTGACGAACGGGTGTTACTCAAGGGTCAGACAGTCCACGTTCCAGGAACCATCGCCGGGATCTTTTTTGAGCATCAGTGTGGCGTGCTCGGGAATGGCGACATCCACCGACATGTCCTTGAAGGTAAAATACCCGCCGGACGGTTGGACCTGAATCGTCTGGCGGACGCCATTGACGTAGAGCCCATAGGTCCCGCTTCCAGGTGAACCGTAGCGGATGCGCACGCGTTTGGCTGGTCCGACATTGGTGAAGCTCACCGATCCATCCCATAAGTTGCCGACACACATGCCGCCCGAGGCGTCGCGGTGGGGATCGATTGTCGCCGGCGACTTGCGCAGTCCGCTTTCCGCCTCGATCAATCCGCGCCGTCCCGCCGACCACGCCAGCGGGAAGGAGAGATCCTGACGATCACCGGAAATGACCACCGTTTGAACTGGCGATGCTTGGAGCACCGCGCCGTGTTCGGTCAGCGCAGCGGCAAACCATTTGCCCGCTGGCATGCGCAGCTTGAACGCGCCCTTATCATCGACCCGCGTACGGTATTCGGCCGCCGTCAGGGGATCCGCTCCTGGGCTGAAACGCACGCTGGCGATCTGACCGGGACTGGCCTTCACCATCCCCGTTACACGGCCGGAAACCACCTGCGTACGACCGAGCACGATGCAATCCAACTGCGGCGGCCACGCGTTGCGGATGCGCTCGAAACGCAGCGTCGCACCGGCCGGAATATCCAGGGACACGACCGCCGCGCCGCTGCGGCTGGGATCGAGCTCCTGGATTTTCAATTCCCGCGCCAAGGTGCCATTGAGGTAGAGGTTCACGCGTTCACCACCGTGGTAGAATAGCGTGAACTCCTTGGCCGCCGCCAGGCCGGTCAGTTCGACCGCCGGTGGGATCACCTGCTCGTCCCCCAGATCGATCACTTCCTGGAAGGACGCACCTTCCAGATACCGAGGCGAAGCACCGTTGAGCAGACGGCCGTTCTCACATTCGATGCGGCTGGCAACGCGCACCGGCACCACCCGCGCGTAGGTGACTTGTTTGGTCCCACCGGTGTAGGTCCACAGATGGCCCTCGACCTCCACCGACTGCGTGAGCAATCCGGGTTCGGTGCGCCGCGCGAAGCTGCGCGGCAGGACGTCGATGGTGGACTTGCCATCACTGATGAGGTAGCGATCGGTCTTCACCTGCATGACCGTGCCGGAGAAGCGCACCAACGTACTGTCCGGCAGCGAGGCCAACTTCGCAAGCGGCTGCTCACTATAGGTATTGGTCGGACCGATACGCACTTCGGCGGGCATCGACCACGCGCTGGTATTGCGCTGCGGTGAGGCGTCGCGCACCTGGTAGCGAAACGTCCAGCGACCAGCCGGTAGTGCTGGCGAGATCCACACCGGACGCGTGCTCCAGGTGCCACTGATCTCGGGCTTCTCCACACAGGCGAACTGGAATTCGATCTGGTTATCAAACAGCGTGGCGCGCGCGCTCATACGCACCGTGCCATCGGTCTGTACAAAGGGCTCGGCTTCCCACTGCATCCGCCGCACCGGCGCCAGCGGCGGCGGTGTATCGTCCCGTGGCGTGGCGGGCGCAGATGCGACGCTCGCCTTGCTCGCGTTGCCGTAGCCGTCCATCACTTCGACGGTGTAAGTCGCGCGTGCGCTCGGCATCAGCCCGCGATCGGTCCACGTGCGACTGGAGGTCCAGCCACTGGAGACGGTCGTGCCGCTGCGGGTGAAGCGGTAGAGCACCAGATCATCCGCATCGCGTGCGAGTGCGGCGGTCATGGTCACTTCGCCATCGGCCGAGCCACGCGGCTCGGCGGTAAACGCCGGCGTCGGCAACGTCGGCGCGGCGCGATCCGCTGACGGCAAGGTGACCTTCGCCACACCGGTGGTTCCACCGACATTGCCCGCGCCATCGCGCACGCTCGCGGTGAAGCTGTAGGTGCGTCCGGGTTCGCCACGGCCGGTGATGTAGCGCGGCTCGCTGAGCCAACCGCTGTCGAGGGACTGGTCTTCGGCACAGAAGAAACGGTAAAGCACGCCGCTGGGATCCACCACCGGCGCCAACGACATCACCAGGTTGCTGCCGGTCAGACGGCCTGACTCCACCGTCGGCTCGACCAACCAGGTGGGTTGACCGGTTGCGCTGGTATCGGGCGTGGCATTGCTGACCGGAACCACCCGCTGCATCACCTTCGCGAGGTCGGCCTGGGCGAGTGGCCGCACAAAAATGCGCACTTCATCGAGACTGCCGGCGAACCAACCGCCACCCGGACCACGTCCGAGAAAATTGGCATTCGCCAGGAACGGCGCGTGCAGGTCATCGGGGGACATGGCGAGCGCGCGATCCTCCGCCACCGACTTGCCGTCGATCCACACACTTGCACCACCGTTGGTGAACGTCACTGCCACATGCACCCAGGTGCCGACCGGCAGCGCCTGCGGCGCATCGAGGGTTCGACTGCGCTCACCATCGCTGATGCTCAGGCGGAGTTTGCCGCCCTGGGAACTTTTTGGCGTCAGCCACACAGCTTTTTTTGCGCCATCGCCACAGGAAAATATGCGCTGATCCGCTGCCCCGCCATTCCACTTCACCCACAGGGCGATGGTCGTCGCGCGTCGATCGAGGGCCTCCGGACGTAGTTCGATGGCGCTGCTGCGGCCATCGAACGACATCACCGTGGTCTCGACGTTGGCGATACGATCCAGCGTCGCTTTCGGCTCGCCCATCAGGTAACTGTGGAACATGCCGAACTCGTCGAGCGCGAACGCCGTGCTCGGGCGCTCGAAGGTGTAGCCCAGGTACTGGCCGGCCTGATCCACTTTCGCGTCGCGGCGTTTGGCGTCCTCTTCGTCGGTGAACTCGACCCACACTCGGCGATCGTAGGTGCCATCGCCGGACAAATCGCCACCGCGGATGACGTGCCCGTGGTAATCCCCATGGAACGCCAAGCCCGGATCGCGCAGCTGACATTGCACCAGGACCGCGTCGCCATGCACCTTGGCGTTGTCGCGCAGGCGGGTGAATCCCATGACTGCCGCGCGTTCGAAAACCTGCGCTTTGCCGCCGATCCACGCCTGGTCGCGCACCTTGGCGCGTCCCCGCACCACGGCTTCATCGGTGACGTACGCGTAGCCGGATACCACCGGGCGGTCATCTGCCTCCACCGATCCAACGGTGGCCGATCCGCTGATCACTGCGCGGTCTTCGATGCGCGCCTTGCCCAGGATCTTAGCCTTGCCCAGCACCATGGCCTCCGGGCCGACGTAGGCGCTGGCATCAACCTGTGCGGTGGCGGCCACCAAGCCGCCGCCGTTGGCGTGGCGTTTGGCATCGCTGGGCGCGGGTTGAGAGAACCACCTGGGCTGTGCTCCGGTCAGCCGCAGACGGAACGGGAACAGCCGTGGCGCTTCGCCGGTCAGCCCGCCGGTGTAATCGTTGTTGCGGATCGACCACGCCATGCGCTGCGGATGAGCCGTTACCGCGAGGTAGACGGCTTGCTCATCGTCGGCCAGCACGAAGCGGTTTTCTCCGGCATTCCACAGCCGCCCGTACCTGGGGCGACCATCCGCCGTGAGCGCGACGAACATCGCGCGGTAGGCACCGCCGAGGGTGGCCTCGGCGGTCGGACGCAGATCGCAGGTGACGGTGCGCCGGGTTCCCGTCGCGGTGATGGCGAGTGGGATGTAGGCCGCGCCGCCGGCCTGGGGAATGCTCATCCACTGTGGACGCCACCACTCGCCATCGACGCCGGCCTGACGCACCAGAGCTGCGCGGTTGTAGAAAAAGAATTCACGCTTTGCGTCTTTCGTGCAGGCGTACGCGCGATCGTAATCGCGATTCCAGAAATCCATGTCGAGCATCCGGGCATTCATGAAACCGAGCTCGTCCATAATGTGGCCAACGCGGTCCTTCACCGCCGAGGTGTCGACGCGGATGGCTTTGCGCACCAGGTCATCGGCCTCGCGCTGTTCGCTCATCGAATTCAGATTCGGGGCGAAGACCAAGCGATTAATGAAGTCGGCGCCAAACCCTGGGCGATCGAGGAAATGGTCGAAGAACGCGTATTGATTATAGTTTTGGCATGCGTGGTTGGGGGTGACTCCGACGGCCGGCATCAGCGCGGGGTATTCGACCAGGAACAGGTGCATGTACCAATTGGCGAGCGATTCGGAGTGGCCCGGCGGTTGAGACCCTGGGAGGCCGCCCTGATTCTGCCAACCGTGCCCGAGTTCGTGAGGTGTGCAGCCGTTGCCACCGCCCAGGTAGGCGAGGGCATTGGTCGGCACGTTGGTTCCCGCGACGCCCGGGCCCTCCATGAATCCGACGGCGCCACCCGCACCTTGCCACGCAAAGCTCTCCCACGGCGCGATCACCGCTTTGTAGTGGCGGCCCTTCGACGCTTGTTGGCCACCCAGTCCGCGCAGGCCCATTTCCTGCCACGTGCGGTAGGCATGTTCGAGCATCTGCAGATGCCCTTGCGCCAGGTCCTCGTGGATGAATCCGCCACGGCATTCGGTGCCCCAGCGGAAAATGAAATGGTCTGTGCGCCGGCTGTGGTTGTTGGGGTCGTTGCGGTAGCCCGCACCACCGGCCGGCATCTTCTTCGCAGCGGCCTCCCATTCGTCGTAGACCGCGGGCGCGGGCGGAACAATCGGGATCTCCGCCGCAGGACATGACGCAGAGCAAACCAACAACACCGTGACGAACTTGCGCATACACACCTCACTCGTAGCGCTTGGTGATAGTCCCTGTCCGTCCATCCGTTGATGTGTAATTCGATATGGTGCAGGTGTTTGGATTATTTCTGCGCCTTGGGCGTGGATTTACTAACAGCCGGGTGCGTCGACCTGTGACGGCCCACGGCAAACACGCTCTTCGTGCGCTTGCCGCCACGCCAGTGGGCGGCGCCGGAAGCGTGCGACGCTTCCGGCTGCCGAGTGGGCAGAGATTCCAAAGCCTGGACGACCTCAGGGCGTGATCACCAGGAACTGTACGGAGCTGCCGCCGTTCTGGTCGGAGCCGCCGTTGTCGATGCCGCCCTTGGCCTTGAAGCGGGTGAAGCCCTTGCCCGAGATGTCGTAGATGATTGTCGAATTGGCATGCACGCCGATGCCGTGCACCGGATTGCCGCCAACTTTCATTTCACCATCGCCGACGTTCTTGCCGACACGTGCTTCGCCCCAACCGCTGGTGGCACTGGCCCACTTCAGGTCGGTGAGTTTCACCTCGCCGTTGGGTCCGACCAGCACCGGGTCGATCCAGTCGGCCCAGTCGCAGGCGAAGCCGTTGCCGCCGTCGGTGACGACCAGTTGCAGCTGTTTCGCGCCGGTGATGTCGACATCAATGTCGATGGTGCCTTCGGTGACGATCTTGCTGCTGAACTTCGCCTTCGCCGGATCAACCACCGGCGTGCCGTCACCCGGCGTGCCGTCGGGTTTCACGCGGTTGCGCAGCATGCCGTTGAGTTCGAGGTCGCTCGGATCGCTGTCGACGCCGTCCGCCGGCACCTCAGCGCGCGCGATCCACAACATCGCATTGAGCACAACCTTGCGGGTGTTGGGCTCGGCCCAGTTCTTGTGGTAGTGACCGCCGGTGTAGCCGTAACCACGGTTAGCACCGGCATTGTCGACCACCCACATCATGGTCTCGACACGACCCTTGTTGGCGACGATGTGCGCGTACGGGCCACTCGGCCAGACGTAAGGGCCATCGCGCACCTTGTCAGACGGCGCGGCTTTCAGAATCGGCACGATGCCCGACTGATCCTCGCGGAAGCGCATGTTGAAGTACCACTCGTCACGCGTGCTGAATGGTTTGACGCCGCGCGCGATCGGATGGTCGGGGAACTTCTGGTAGTCGGGTTCCCACATCGGATTGCACGAGAACTCGTGCTGGTAGTGGCCACCGATCAATTGCAGAAAGGCATCGCCGCCATTGTCCTTGGGTACCTCAACGCCGTAGTGCATGAAACCCAGGCCCACGCCCTTCTTTGCCAGCGCCTGCACGGTCTCCAGACGCTTGTCCTTCAGCACTTGGTGCCCTCCACCGCCATCGCAGTAGATGATCACCGCATCCGCGTTGTCGAAAGCAGTCGGATCGTTCTGTGGCCAACCTTTGAAGTAGTGCGTCGCGACCACGGTCGGGACCTTGTCCAGGCAACGACGCAGCGCGTAGGTGCCGGCTTCGAACTCGTGTTCGCCATTGCCGTGGCTGTTGGGGCCGGCGATGAGCACGATCTTCTTGCGGTTGTCGGAGAGCTTCAGGCGCTTGAGCACAATGTTCTTGAATGACACCTGCATCGCCGGACCGGCGTGCAGTTGCAGCGCCAGGATGCCCGACATGGCGCGTTTGTCCGCGTGGTTGTCGGTGACGTCGGCGGTGAGCTTGCCGTTGATGTACTGTTGGAGGCGGTTGCCGACCGCGACGATGCGGTAGTCGTTCCAGTCCTCTTTTTTGATCGCGGCCTGGATCTCGGCGGCATCGCCGACCGAACCGGTCTCGCTCACTTTGCCATCGGCACCGATCTCGGTCTTCATTCCACGCTTGGCCAGCACGCCGCGGCCCTTCTCCTCGTAGTTGGTTCCGCCCCAGCCGTCGCCGGCTTCGAAGTCGGCCTGGTAGCCCGCGACCACCCAGTTGCCCAGGTCCTTCGAGCGGTACTGGATGCCGGAATTGCCGCCGCTGATTTTGAAGCTCGCCTTCAATTCGAAGTCGTCGAGTTCGCCACCCTTCCAGATGCAGAAGGTGTTGCCGCCCGTTGGCTTTTCCGCCGTGGTCTGGCCGACGATGGCACCATCCGTGACACGCCAGAACTGCGGGTCACCCGACCAGCCGGTGAGGTCCTTGCCGTTGAATAGCGGCTTGAAGCCATCGTCCTCGGCGACGCACACGGGCGACAGGGTGGCGAACGCGAGGATGAGCAGGTGGCGACGGATCGACATGGGCGCAAAACTCCTGGGCGGGAACAGCCGGTACCTCAGCGGTACGGTCGGCGGTGTTGGACGTTGGAACGTGCTGCCCATCGCCTGCTCACAGGCAACGCCCTGATGTCGACGTGGTGACGTTCCGGCCGGCGAGTTTATCCCGATTCCGGAAACTCGACAGCCGCGGGGATACACGGGCACGCACCTGGGAGTCACACCATCTGCAGTAGTTGCCATCTGCGGTGGTTGGATGTGCCGACACCCACCGGCGTTTCACGGTTTGTCCGGGAGATATGACTAACCACGGACCGACCCCGAACGGGATGTGGCGAAAATCCCCTCTCTGCTTTGAGACACCCACCACCTCGATCACACGCAGAGGCCTGTGGTGACCTTGCGCGCCTGTCCCGCGCGCTCAGCCTCGCCGCCCGCTCCATTTCACCACGACATCACATCAACCGTCGCGCCCGGCTCGAGCAGCAGGGCGCGGCCATCCCCGCGAGGCCTCCATGAAATTCGGCATGAACCTGCTGCTCTGGACCGACGACCCCACTCAGGAGTCGTTTTTCCCGGTCATTGAGAAACTCAAGAAGATGGGCTTCGACGGCGTCGAACTGCCGGTGTTCAACCTCGACGTAGCGCGTTGGGAAGCGCTCGGCGCCAAGCTCGACAAGCTCGGCCTCGGCCGCACTGCAGTGACCGTGCGTGGCGTCGATGACAATCCCATCAGCTCGGATCCCGCCGTACGCGCCAAAGGCATCGAGCTGACCAAGAAGGTCCTCGACTGCTGCAAGGCCGTCGGTGCCACGCACCTCGCCGGTCCGTACTACGCCGCCCTCGGTCATTTCAGCGGCGCCGGCCCAACCAAGGACGAATGGAAGTGGGGCGTCGAGAGCATGAAGCCGGTGGCGCAATATGCCGGTGACCTCGGCATCGTGCTGGTGCCGGAATTCCTCAACCGCTTCGAGATCTACCTGCTCAACTGCTCGGCCGACGCCGCACGTTTCGTTCGCGAGGTGGGCCACCCCGCGTGCAAGATGATGTACGACACCTTCCATGCGAACATCGAAGAAAAGAACATCACCGAAGCGCTCAAATCCTGCGCCGACGTGATGGCCCACGTGCACATCAGCGAAAATGACCGCAGCACGCCGGGTCAGGGCCAGGTGAACTGGCAGGAGACCTTCGACGCGCTCAAGAAGATCAAGTACGACGGCTGGCTGACCATCGAAGCCTTTGGCCTGTCGCTGCCCTCGCTCGCCGCCGCGACCAAGATCTGGCGCAAGATGTTCCTCAGCGAAGAACAGCTCGCCGGCGACGGCCTGAAGTTCATGAAGCGCGAAGTCGCCAAGCGCTGGGGCGCGGCGAAGAAGAAGGCTGCGCCGAAAGCGAAGGCCAAGAAGCCTGCCGCCAAAGCCAAAGCGAAAGCCAAGGCCAAGAAGAAGCCCGCCAAGAAGAAGTGAGCCAACAACAACGCGCGCCGGGATTGCCCGACGCGCGTCTGGTTGCCTGATCCAACAAGAAACCCCCGGCGATTGCCGGGGGTTTCTTGTTTCATCTCGTGGTTCGGACCATCCGTAACGCGATCGCTCGCGTTACGGACCCTGGACAACCAGACTTAGGCCTTGGCCTGCTCTTCTTCGATTCGCACCGGCTTGTAGCCGCCGATGGATTTGAAGTAGAGGAAGATCAGCAGGTAGATCAGTGCCATGACCGCGGGAATGGCCGAGTCGGCCACCAGGGTCTTGCGATCACCCGCGATGCTGGCGGCAGCCACTGCCTTGTCGGCAGCGGATGGTTCCGCGAGCGGCGACTCGACCTTTTCACCAGCTGCGATCTTCTTCTGTTCCGCGGTGTAGGCGCCGACCGATTTCTGGGCGGCGGCCAGCTTGGTGCCATCAATGCCATGGGCGGGTTCAAGGAAGAGGAACGTGCTGGGCTTCTCCGCCTTGTTGGCCGCGTAGACCTCGGCCGAAGTGGCCTGCAGTGCTTCACCAGAGAAACGGTCCTTGGCGTAACCAAGACCAGGTCCGCCGATCATACCGACCGACATCATGCCGATACCGCCCATGAGCGACATCGCGATCGCGCCACTGCGCGGGAAGCGGTCACCCACCACCGCGAGCATGGTCGGCCAGAAGAAGGTCTTACCGACAGCGTAAATGCCCAGCGCCACCACGGCACCCGCAAAGGTGGTGATGCCGCTGGCGAGGTTGAGACCGATGACCGCCAAGATGGAACTGATCAGCAACAGGCCGATCGGCGACAGCTTGAGGGTCTTCTCGATGAAGTGAGCACAGAAGCGCAGGCCGAACATCACCAGCGAGGTGAAGATGAACAGCTGCTTGCCCTGCTCAGACGTCAGGATGTTGCCAGTGATGTTCTGGATCCAGCCATCCGTGCCGAGTTCGACCGAGCCGACCAAGGCATGGGTGATGAACAACACGAAGAGCAGGAACGATCCAATCGAGAACTTGGTCAGCACGCCGACGACCACCAGCAGAGCGCCGCCCATACCGTAGGCCACAGCGGTGGGCAAACCCAGAGCACCCTGGAAGAACAGCACCAGCAGGTAGCAGGCGACTGCCGCACCCAACAGGCCGATGTCCTTGAACATCTCGCCGAAAGGCACGCCCTTGGCCGCCGCTTCCGACTTGGGGAACTTCTGACCGAGGAACAGGACGCCATAGATGATGGTCGGGATCAGGTAGAGGCTCAGCTGGATCTTCCAGCTCACGCCGCTTTCGCCGAGCGTCCAACCGATCAGTCCACCGATGATCATGCCCGCGGGCCAGCTGGCGTGCAGGATGTTCAAGTAGTGAGTGCGGCTCTGCGGGAACAGCGTCGACACCAGTGGGTTGGCCACACCTTCGAGTACGCCGTTGCCGAGCGCGAAGATGAACATGCCCCAATAGAGGAAGTTGTAGGCACTGACGGAGGCGGCAGCCTTGACTGCCTCGGTCGCACCAGCTTCAGCCGGAGTCGCGCCGAAGGTGACGAAGGCCGAGACCATGTGCAGGGCGAACGCCGCAGCGACCAGCTTACCGTAGCCGAGTTTGTCGACGATCACGCCGGCAATGATGATGCCGAAGCAGAAGCCGCTGAAGCCGGCGCCGCCGATCGCACCCAGTTGCGCACCGGTGAAGCCGAAGTCGGCACCCCAGTTGGCAAAAATACCGCCGCGTACACCGAAGCCGACACCGGCCGCAAGGATGGCCGCGAAGCCTGCCCACAGCAGACGCTGGGCATTATCGGGTGGTTGGGAGAGCGAGTCAGTGGTGCTCATGAGGGCCTCGTATGGGTTTGGCTAGAAAGCAGTCGCGTGACGGGCGGACACCAGGTGGTGGGCGCGATTGTTACGGTCACGAACGGAGATTGTTGGGGGTTTGGTCTTCTGTGATGGAATTGCGGGATTCAGAGAGAAGGCGGGGTCTTAGCCACCACACCCCGCAAGGAAAGCCCTTCCAGTCTCTTCGTTCCGGCTGGTGTCAGACAGTGGTCTGACCTGTTGGTCAGAACAGATCCATCTTAACTCACGCCTTTTTCGCCCCGACCATCGCGAGGCGACCGATCGCCGGCAGCGTGCCGACCAAGGGCTTGAGGTAGGGCATCAGCTTGTCCATCACCACGTCATTGCCGGCGGCGTTGAGCATCTCGCGCGGCATGTGCTTGGTATCCTTCGCCACCGTGTGCAGCGGGGTGATGAAGGTCTCCACCGCGTACGCCGCACCATCGCCGATGCGCTTGAAGGCGACCGAACCGCTGGTGGTGCCGGCTACGGCGGCCTCGACGGCAGCGGTACCAGCACGACGGGCCTCACTGGCGTCGACCTCGCTGACCACTCCTGGGAAACAGCGTTGCAGGTAACCGAAAGTATCGGCGCGGACGCGATGCTTCACGCCGGGCTGGGCCTTGCCCAAGAAAACCTTGAGCTGCGCGGCCAGGTAATCGCCAAGCGCGCCGGAACCCGACAGCTGTTTGTTGCCATGGCTGTCGGTCTCACCCAGGTCGATGATGTCAGCACCGCCGATGCCATGGATGCCTTCGCTGATTGCGATGACGCAGCGACCAAGGCGCTGATAGACCTTGAGCACATCGGAACCGAACTGCTGCATGGAGAAATCCGCCTCCGGGCAGTAGATCAAATGCGGGCCGTCATCGGGGAACTGACGCGCCAGCGCGCTGGCGGCGGTCAACCAACCGGCGTTGCGGCCCATCACCACGTTGATCTTGATGCCGCCCAGCGAGCGGTTGTCGAGATTGTCGCCCATGAACGCCTGCGCGACAAACTTTGCTGCCGAGCCGAAGCCTGGGCAGTGATCGGTAACGCGCAGGTCGTTGTCGATGGTCTTGGGACAGTGGATGCAGGTCAGCTGGTAACCGTCGGCGACCGCCATTTCATTGATGATGTGCGCGGTTTCTGCCGTGTCGTTGCCACCGATGTAGAAGAAATAGCGAACGTCGAGTTCCTTGAAGCGCGCCAACACCTGCGCGCAGATCTGTGGTGTCGGCTTCAGCCGCACCGACTTGAGCGCGGCGGACGGCGTACCGGCGACCACTTCAAGGTTCGCGGGATCTTCTTGCGAAAAATCGCAGAAGTTCGCATCGATGATGCCCTGGATGCCCTGGATCGCGCCGTAGACCTTCTTGAAGATCTGCGGATGGCGCAGGGCCTCTTTGACGACACCGACCAAGGTCTGGTTGATGACCGCAGTCGGGCCACCGGACTGACCAATGACGACATTGCCAGGTG
>ENA-ORBV01007366-ORBV01007366.1-microbial-mat-metagenome-genome-assembly--contig:-NODE-7366-length-18929-cov-3.958731_pt1 | contig 18929 bp, 12 predicted proteins | sample MGYA00237777_ERZ505514 | MGnify/ENA primary metagenome ERZ505514 (study PRJEB26160, sample SAMN06269048) | microbial mat metagenome | isolation source: Oligotrophic lake microbial mat | place... | reverse complement strand
CCTCTCTATTCGTCGGCAGCGTCAGATGTGTATAAGAGACAGCGTTCTTTACCACGCGCGATCATCGCGCCATCTTTGCCGAGTTTGACCGCGACGACGTGCACGCGGCTGGCGAGGTCTTCGAAGGCCGCTTCTGGGCTGGTGTCGTTCCAGGCCTTCGCTTCGTCTTCATTGGCGAACATCAAGTCGACCATGCCATCAAGCAGTTCGTCGATCACCGGACGATTGGCGCGCACCACTTCGAACGAGGCGAAGTCGAGCGCGAGCTGACAGCCAGCAGCTTTCGCGGCTTTGGCCACCGCGCGGGTGAGGTCATGGTTGAAAAGCGTGTAGCCCTCCAGCATCACCACCTGCGACCCACGGAAAGTGTCGGCGGTGAAATACGCGGGATCGAGCGTCGCCGCCGCGCCAAGACACGTGCGCATGGTGCGCTCCGCGTCGGGGGTGACCATGCTCAGCACGCGACCGGTCGGATGCGCACTCTGACGGACCAGGCGAGGTTCGCAGCCCTGCGCCACCAGTGCCTGGTGATAGAAGTCGCCGTACGCGTCATCGCCGCAGGCACCGATGAATGCCGAACGGATGCCGAGGTGGGCACAGCCGACCGTGGTGTTGGCCGCCGCGCCACCGGGAGACTGCGCGGGTTCCTTCTTGGTCTTGCCCAGCAGACCATGGATGTGGTCGGCATCGACCATCTGCATACCGCCCTTGGCACCTTCGACGTGGTCAGTGAGAAAGTCCTCGCCGACCGTGAGCACCAGATCGACCAGCGGTGAGCCGACGCCGATCAATTCGGGATGGAGGACGGCCGGCGCAGGCACAGGCGCGGCGGTATCGGGAGCAGCGGGAACGGTGGTCGTGTTGTCGGTAGTCATGCAGGCGGCGCAGCATGGATATGGCCGGGAAAAACCAATGGTCGGCACGCGCTTGCCGCGCTTGCTCGCTCTTGCTCCCAGGGAGGAGCGAGAGCGTCAGCCGATTACTTGCCCTGCTCGTCCAGCGTCCGCGCCACTTCCATCAGGATGCCCTGCGCCGAACCATGCAGGTTGCGCTCACCCGGGGGCAGCGCGTCGGCGTGGAAGGAGAAACGGGGCGGCGGTTTTTGCGCGAGTTGCACCAGCGCATCAAGGCCATCGAGTTTGCCGAAATGGGCGAACACCGGTGCTCCCTGGATCATGTAGACCGAAGCCAACTCTGCACCCTCCATCAGTTCCAAACGACCGCTCTTGCCAGTGACCTGGAAGAATTGCATGAGCTCCATCACGCCACCAGCCGTCACCGCACCGGTGAAGGTCGCGCTCTGCTGCTGAAGATCCTTGAGCGAGTAACCTGGGCCCATGGTTTCGAGATTGGAAATCTGCGGCGCCTGTGCGCTGAGCGAACTGGGATCGGCACCCGGCGGCAGAACTTGCAGGCGGAACACCTGACCACCGATCTGCAGCTGATCACCGTCGTTTATGCGCTGCGGCGGGCCGATGCGTTTGCTGTTGATCAGCACGCCATTGCGGCTGCCAAGGTCGGCGACCAACCAGTAACCTTCGTCGTTCCAGCGCATCTCGGCGTGGCGACGCGACGCGAGCGCGTCCTGCAGCAGAATGTCGACGCCTTCCTCACGACCGAAGACGTACCCTTTGCCTGGGCGCAAACGATGCGCACGGCGGGCGGCAGAGACCAGATAGAAATCGACGTTCATGGGGCGTGCTCGGGTTGGAGAAGGTACCCATAATCGTCGCTGTCTGCAAGCCGTCGAACGAACTGGAAGCATTTGGTGCGGAGTGCGAGGTGCGAGGTGCGAGGTGAGCGGTTTGTCGGCGGTGCGCTGGGCCATCCCAAAACAGCCGTCTCCGCCGGTAAAACGCAGGAAATCTCGCACGCCACAGCTCGCACGCCACAGCTCGCACCTCGTACCTCGCACCTCGCACCGACGCCGCAGGCGTCCCGCGCGCTGCAATTGGGCATCCACGATCACTTGCTAGCGTGCGCCCATGCCGCTCGTCCCGCAGGTCTTCCCCATCCCCGTCGAACCAGTTCCCGGACCACGGTCCGAGCTCTTCGCCACCTTGCGACGCATCGATGGCTGGGGCCAAGGCGCTTGGCGGGAGGTCTACTGCACCTGGCGGCTGCGACACTGCCTGCTGAGCATCGATGACCTGGAGGCTGGTGTCAGCCGCGATGACGATGATCGCGTGGCAGCGTTCGTGGTGGTCATCCCAGGGCATGCCCTGGGTCGTCCAGGCGACCTTGGCCGAGACACCGCGACCTGCGATTGGGTCCTGCGCCGCGCCTGGGATGAGGTGATCACCGACGCGCCGCTGACCATCACCAGCCACCGGCCGGGCCAAGCGGTGCGCGCGACCAACGCCTGCCTCTTCGCCGTTCCAACTCCTGGGCAACCGCCAACCCTGCTGGTGCGTTTGCTGGTGCGTCTGCCAATGGCCGGCATGTGCTGCGATGGGAAAGCACTGATGCGTTTCCTGCGTCGAGTCGAGCGCTTCGCCGATGGTCTCTGTCGGCGGCGTTCGCGCCCAGGCTTGGAGCGCCATCGTCACGCGGTGGCCGTGCAGCAGGCACTGCGCACCGCGCTCGATGAACAGGACCTGGTCGCCTTCATCGGCGATGGTGCACGTCTTGCCCGCGCCGGCGACGGCACAGCGATGCCGGACTGCCGTCCATGGCGGACGCCCAAAGCAGAGCGACTAACCATCACGCTCGGACGACTCGGCGTGGTGCGCGGTGTCGGTATCCGCCGGGGCGTGACCGCCGTCGCCGGCGCACCGTATCACGGCAAGAGCACCCTGCTGGCGGCGCTCGCCGCGGGACGTGATGATCATGTGCCCGACGACGGGCGCGAGTTGGTCGTTGCCGATAGTTCAGTGCTGGCGATCCAGGCCGAGGACGGCCGGCGCATCAAGGACACCGACCTCTCGCGGTTCTTCGCCAAACTGCCGGGCTGCGATAGCCGCCGCTTCAGCACTACGCGTGCGAGCGGTGCCACCAGCATGGGTGCCAGCCTGGTGCAAGGCATCAGTGCCGGCAGCCGCCTGCTGCTGGTCGATGAAGACAGCGCGGCGAGCAACTTCCTGACCATCGATCCGGTGATGCGCCGCCTGCTCGGCATCGCGCTGAACGGCATCACCACGTTACTTGACCTATTGCCGGCACTTGCCGCCGCGGGCGTCAACTCGGTGCTGGTCGCCGGTTCCAACCATCAATCGCTGCTCGCCAGCGATCGCGTGTTGTTGATGCAAGACTACCAGCCGAGCGATGCCACCGCGCGGATGCGCCGGTTGCTGCCGCAGGCACGACGCACGCGACGGATTACACCGACCACCATACCGACACGTATCCTGGCGGACGGCGCTGATGCGCTGTTTGGTCCGCGTCACTTCCTCAACGTCGATGTCACCGAACCGGAACGTCCGTTGGTGAACGGCACCGCACTCGACCTGCGGCGCTGTGGTTGGGAACTGGACAAGGCGTTGGTGCGCGGCGCGCTCGCAGCCGCTGGCTGGTGCTGCCGCTTGGCGGACAACCAACCACTCGCGACGCGCGAACTGCGCCGACGTTATGAGGACTTCCTCGCCACCTATGGCGTGCGTGGCCTTGATCCATTCGACACGGCGCTGATCACCGTACCGCCGTGGCAACTGGTCGTCACCGTGCTCGAACGGCTCGAACGACCGGTGATCCGTAGTTCTGGTTGAGGTTGCCGAGAGCGTCAGTTGGTGTGCAATGCCGCGTTCAGTCCACTCCAGCCGGCGCCCTTCTTCTGCGATACTTCGATCGCACCGCTCTGACTGTTACGACGAAACAACAGGTCGTTCTGGCCGCTGAGCTGGACTGCCTTCACCACCGTACCGTCGGGCACCAGCGTGACCTTGGCGCCGCCGGTGAGGTAAAGCCCGGATTCCACCGTGCAGTTGTTGCCGAGGCTGATGCCCAGGCCGGCGTTGGCGCCAAGCAGGCATTGCTCGCCGATTTTGATCACCTCTTTGCCACCACCGCTGAGCGTGCCCATGATCGACGCGCCGCCGCCGATGTCGGAGCCGTTGCCGACCACCACGCCGGCGCTGATGCGGCCTTCGACCATGCTCTTGCCGAGCGTGCCGGCGTTGAAATTGCAGAAGCCCTCGTGCATCACCGTGGTGCCTTCAGCAAGGTGCGCGCCCAGGCGCACGCGATCAGCGTCGGCGATGCGCACGCCGGTCGGCATGACGTAATCGGTCATGCGCGGGAACTTGTCGATGCTGGTGACCTTCACCTCGACGCCGCGAGTCTTGAGCCGTGAACGCACGGCGTCGAACTGCTCGGGATCGAACGGACCTTCACTGCTCCACACCACGTTGTTGAGCAGACCGAAGACCCCGTCGAGGTTCAGTCCATGCGGCTTGACCTTGCGTGACGACAGCAGGTGCAGACGCAGATAAACATCGTGCGCGTCGACCGGTTTGGCCGCGATCTCGCCGATGAAAGTCACGGTGACCATGCGTGGGACCACGACTCCGGTGCTGCACTTGTTGCCGGCGCGCAGGAACTCGCGCAGGTCGTTCAGCGCGTCGATGTTGGCGTGGCGTTTGCCGTCGTTGAAGAACGGCGCGAAATGTTCCAGCGCTTCTTCGACCTGCTCCTGGTTAAGGTAGTAACTCTTCGAGCCATTGCGGTAACCGGTCAGCGAGGCGAGCACCGCCGCCGTGCCGAAGTTCTCATTGAGGTTCACCAGCGGGAACCACGTATCGAGGATCTTGCCCGGCGATGCGACCACGCCCGGCTTGTCCAGACCAGCCATGCTGAAGCTGGCAATGCCGACCGCGAAGGCCTCGGGCCGACGGTAGTCCGGCTGGGATTCGATACGGGTGACGAGAGCTTTGAAGGCGTCGAGGGACATGGGCTGGCTCCGTGCTTGGTGGGTACCTTGGGCGGTGGTCGCGGGCGGCAAGTGGCTGGCCTCAGCTCTGCTGCCATACCGCCGTACCGCCGCGCGCGAGCACGCTAGCCGCAGAGACACAGAGGTGAGACGAGGGCCGCAGAGATGAGAATCCTTTTTTCCCGCTCTGCGGCCCTCCTCTCGCCTCTGTGTCTCTGCGGCTGGTTGTCCTCGGTGCTGAGCTGACGTCTTTACGACGTCTGATACGGATCCACATCGATTGCGACATGGACGCCCTTTTCCTTCTTGAGTCCCCCTGCCGCATCGACGCGGTCGAGGAATGCTTGCGCTGCACCGCGGCTGCCAGCTTTGATCAAGGCATGCCAGCGATGCTGATCCTTGAGGAACGCCACCGACGCGGGGTTCGGGCCGAGGACGACGCAGCCATCGGCGACGCGCGTCAGCAGCTCACCGTGTTTCATCGCCACCAGTTGCACGTTCGCCTCCGATTCGCCGCTCCAAAGGAAACGGACGAGCCCAGCGTAGGGCGGATAACCGTACTGCTCACGCAGCCGCAATTCCGCATCGACAAAACTCTTGGGCTTGTGGTCGACCGCACAGCGCAGCGCTGGTGCTTCGGTGTCGAAAGCCTGCACCACCACGGTACCCGGACGTTCGCCGCGACCCGCGCGGCCCGCGACCTGCGCGACCAGCTGAAAGCTCCGTTCGGCGGCGCGGAAGTCGGGCAACGACAGGCCGCGATCGGCAGCAACGATGCCGACCAGCGTGACGCGCGGAAAATCCAGGCCCTTGGCCACCATCTGGGTACCGACCAGACAATCTGCCGCGCCGTTGGAGAATGCCTGGAAGAGTTTCGCGTGGCCCTGCCGCTCGGCGATGGTGTCGGCATCGACACGCAGCACCGTCAAACCGGGGACCTCGACCGCGAGCTGCGTCGCCAGTTGCTCAGTACCGAGGCCGAAAGTCGACAACGTCGGCTCGAAACAGGCCGGGCATTTACGCGGCATGGGACCTTCGGTGCCGCAGTAATGGCACTTCACCTTCTCCGCACCGCGGTGGTAGGTCAGGCTGATGTCGCACGAGGTGCAACTAAGCGTGTGGCCGCATGACTGGCAGCTCACCACCGGACTCCAGCCGCGGCGGTTGAGCAGCACGATCGCCTGTTCGCCGTTTTCCTTCACTTGCTTCAAACGCGTGAGCAGTTCGCGACAGATGGTCGCCGTGCGTTTCTGCGCGTGGCATTCCTCGCGCATGTCGACCAGGATCGGTGCCGGCAGTTTGCCGCCGAGCGGACGGTTCTTCAGCGACAACACGCGGTAGCGACCCTGACGCGCGTTGTGCACGCTTTCCAGCGATGGCGTCGCGCTGCCAAGCAAAACCGGGATGCCGAGCTGACCCGCATAGACCACCGCCAGATCGCGCGCGTGGTAACGCGGCACGGATTCCTGTTTGTACGACTGCTCGTGTTCTTCGTCGACGATGATCAGCCCTGGCGCCGGGAACGGCGCGAACAAGGCCGAGCGCGTGCCGACCACCAGATCGATGTCGCCGGCGGCGACGCGGCGCCATTGCTCCGCACGTTCGCCATCGGTGAAACCGCTGTGCAGCACCGCCACTTTCTCGAAACGATTGCGCACCCGCGCGGCGAGCTGCGGCGTCAGCGCGATCTCCGGCAGCAGCAGCAGCACCTGTTTGCCGCTCCTGATGACCCGCGCAGCGAGATCGAGGTACACCAGCGTTTTTCCCGAGCCGGTGACGCCGTGCAGCAGAAAAACCTGTGAGCGACCGGCTTCCAGTGCTGCCGCCACCGCATCGATGGCCACCTGTTGTTCACCGGTAAGCGCGTGGCGTTCATCGCGGAAGGTGAGACGGACTTCGCGGATCTGTTGATCCTCGCTGATGGTCAGCGCCCCCGCCTCAGCGAGCTTATCGAGCGTCGCGCGAGTGGTTCCCGCCGTACGACAGGCTTCACTCAGCAGCACCGGCCCGTCCGGCAGGGCGGTGTAGACCACCTGCTGACGTTTGCTCAGCGTGCCGCTGAACCCAGCGATCTTGGCCACTAGCACCTGCCGCTCAGGAGCCGCCCCCTCGCGTACCGGGGCCGGCACCGCGCCCGCCAGGAACTCGCCCAGCGAGCAGCGGTAATACCGCGCGCCCCAGGCGATCAGCCGCAGCAGGTGAGGTGGCAGGTGGACCTGCGGCTGGTGGCTGACGATCTCGCGCAGGGTGAAGCCCTCCGGTGGCGGCCGGCGTTCCAGCGCGGTGACAAAACCGCGCAGACGCCGGGGACCGAACGGCACCTCGACACAATCCCCAGGCTTCACCTGCGGTCCCAGCGCCTCCGGCACCCGGTAGCTGTAGCTGTCCCGCCCTGGGAGATCGATGGCCACTTCTGCGATAAGAGGAGCGATAGGAGGAGCGATAAGAGGAGCGATAAGCGGCAGGTCGGACACGCGCAGGAGGTTCACCCACCCCGTGCGGATTCAAGCCCGTGCGCGCTGCACCCCCGTCAGCGCACGCCACGCTGCAGGAACCATGGGGATACGCTCCATCATCGTTGTGATCATCGTACTACTCAGCCTCACCCTGCTTGGTTGCGGAGGGCGTGCGGCCGATGTTCCGTCGACCACGTCCCCGACGGCGCCCGTCGCACCGACGACGACCCCGACGCCGCCGGTGCAACGCAGCTGTCCGGTCTGTGGTCAGCCGGTTCCCACCGAGGCGAAGTATTGTCGCACATGTGGCTCGCGACTGCCGTGAACGTTGGTTGACCGCCGCCTGTCCTGGCGGCACGAGCGGTCTTGCGCTGATGTGGCTGGAGCGGATCACCGGTTCACCACGGCTTCAGCTGAAGGCGGATTCCGACAAGCTTCCGGAACCCACGGCAATCCCTTAAGACCATCGCTTTGAACCCGATCCGGACAGTGATCTGGTGATCCTGTGACCGTCACGTCAGTGATGCAGAACACTGGGAAAGCACCGGCGGAAACTCTCTGAAACGCTGGCGCTCCACTCGACGTGTCGGCGTGACAGATCGTCCGGAAGAACCGGGACGAACACGTCCGTGTATTAAGCGGGAGCCTCCATGATACCCATCAGTAGTACCTTGCGCCGCCAGAGTTCGGCACGGCCACCCACGGATCCCGGTACAGTCGCGACGGCCAGCGGGCGTGCTTCGACGGTTACCCGCAATCGGAGAGACCACACTGGCGCTGGCTTCACGCTGTTCGAAGTCGCGATCTCCCTGGTGATTCTCGCCTTCGGCGTGATCAGCATCATGATGTTGTTTCCCGCCGGGCTCAAAGCCCAGCACCTCTCGCGTTTCCAGCTCTATGCCGCGGCCAAAGCCATGGAGATGATCGAACAGTTCAATACGGCCCAGGCCGACAACGCCACGGCCGACACCGAAGGCACGGATATCTGGCAGGTTCCCAGCAGTTACCGCAGTCAGACCTGGGACGTGGATGCGCGCATCTCGTCGCACCGTTACGGCATGATGCCCCTGCCCTTGGATCTGGCGAAGCGCCTCGACAGCGATGGCGATGAGATCCAGCAGATCATCGCCGAGGGTGGCTACGTCTATTACTCGCAGCCGCAGGCCTCGACCGGCATGGCGGAACGCAGCGTCGTTGAAGGCCCGCCCAACGAAGCGCAGAAGCTGATCATCGGCATCACCGGCTACGCCCAACAGAACGCCATGCCGATCTTCCCGATGAAGAACTGGCCGTACTTCGCTAACTTCCCGTCGCCGCCGTTGCACTTCGTGCATATGTCGGATCCGTGGTTGCCACCCACGGTCACCAGTGGCAGTGATTATTTCGTCCACTACCGCTACCCGCGGGACACCTACGAAAGTTTCACCTATAGTTGGGAAACCGCACGTGTCCCCGGGCTGGCAACCCCGATTCCCGGAACCGATCCCGACATGCAGAAAGTCTTCGATTGGCCTGAGGGCACGGTGCATTACGGCTATTTTCCCTATGCCTGTGGTCGGCAGTGGGATAACGGCGACGGCGCCATTCCCACCAAACTCGGGATTCACGATGGCGACTACCCGAACCGCGAAGCGGCGATCCGTTATGTCCAGGCGGCCCTGTGGTACTGCCAGCAGAAGAGCATCGTCCTTGGTTCAGGTATCACGCCGACGTTCTGGAGCGACCCGCACACCGGCAACATCCCGACCTTTACCCAGCTGGACAACACGCCTGATAACAAAAAATGGATGCAGGTTCAGGCGATGCGTTTTCTCAGCCATGCCGCCACCTGCCTGACCGCCTGGTATCCACTCACCGCAACGGCCGGCGTCGATGATCTGACCACCGGCGTGCGCATCCCCACCGTCGTCCTTGATGGCAAAGCAGGGGCGCCGGAAATCCGCATCACCAACGATCTCATCCGCTACTACCACGAACGGGGGCTCAAACTGGCGATGAGCTTCGCCGCCAGCTTTCCCTACGACTGGGCGGTGCCGCGACCGGTGGAACGCAGCATCATGACCGATTTTCCGCTCCTGCAGTACGACATGTTTCCTACTGGCGGCGGCGTTTCCGATCCCCTGAGCGGCGGTCTCGCCGGCAACATTTTCGGCAGCGGGGAGATCGGTCGGCAATGGCGCCCATTATCGCCCAGGCCGATCCGCAACATCGGACTCAGCCAGACCTACCCGATCAACGTCGCGGCTGGACGCCACAAGCTGGAAGGTACGCAGTTGAGCGGATCGACGAGTCACCTTTTCGGTAACGCCGACCACTATTCCCTGACGATGCCGTTCGAAGCCTCCGAGCGCTGCCGCGAACTGGTGTTCTGGACCGTCGATTGGCAAGCTTACGAGGATTTCGAAACCCTGCCCAGCGCACCGCTCGATGCCAGCCGCTATCCGCTCGCTGGACCGCGCAACGGTGTCGACAATCCCCCCTCCCCATATCAGGCTAATGTAACACGCGATTTTAACGGTCGCATGTGGGACACCAGGTTCGTTGATCCACACTTATTCTGCTTCCGCAATCCGGAGAAGAACATGCTGTGGGTCAATAATATTCCGCGCACCCAACCCACCGGCACGGATGTCACCAGCAACCAACTGCTGCACGACGACAATAAGGATTGGGGCGCGGATCTTGATCGCCGCCAGGTGTTCAGCGGCATCTGGGGCGCGGACCGCAACTACAACAAGAAGGTCGATCGCGGCCCGGTCCCCAAGTCGGTGCGGATGCGGGCGGTGCAGGTGGCACGCTTCAACTTCTACGATCCACGCATCGTCTGCCTGCTGCGCTGACCCAAGCCCGACCACGCACCCACAAGCGGAGCACCCATGACGCACCCTGCACCACATCGCGGATTCACCCTCATCGAACTGATGATCGCCATCACGCTTGGCATGTTGGTGGTCTACACTGCCGTCGCCGGTTTCCGGGTGGCGTCGCAAAGCGTGACCATGGCCAATCGTCTGTCCGTGGAAAACTCCATGATCCGCGCGGGATTCCAGGAAGCGCACCAGCAAATGGATTTCTGGACCAATCTGGATGACCCCGACGATACCGCCAATCAACGCCTGAGAGGCACCGTGACCATGGGCACCGGCGGAGGCGTCGGCCAGAAACTGAATGACATCGGCTTCTCGCCCACGGTCGGATTCCCATTCACCCCGATGTCGACCATTTTTCCGGCCAATCAGCCGTTAAAAACCGGGATGCCGGTGATCGATAGCGGCGTGCCACGTTTTGCCAGCGCGCTTGGCACCCCGCAGGCCCCCATCCTGCCGCTAAATGGTTCGCCCACCTCGCCGATCACCTGGAATACCATAGCCGACAGCGACATCGGCTTCGATCCGACCTACGCCTGGGCGCCACACGATCCACGCACCTGGTATCGCGGAAACGCCATTGAGAAGGAGCGAGGAAATGGCTCGGATTCGTATATCGGCGTCCCCATCTGGTTCGGACGCTACGGGATCTTCACCAACACCGATGAGGGTACGTCACTGACCTTTCGTACCTTGCGTCCCAAACCACAACGCAGCGATCCCGAGAGCGCACGGTACGATGCCGGTTACAGTTCCACCGCGAAGCCACCACACCGCTGGTATGCCCGCCAGGTGCTGGGACTTTCCCGTGCGCTTGGTTTTTACGGCATGTGCGACTACCTGCCCTCCAACACTATCTATAGCGTCTACACTTCATACTCGGGTGGAAGCCTCAGTCCAGGCGGCATACCCCAATATTTCCTGCCCGACAAGGGCTTCCTGATCGGCACCGGCATGCACGAAATCCATGCCCTCGGCCTGCACGGCTTGACCCACGCGCAAAGTTTCGGCGTGTCCAACCCCGCACTGCGCACCGTTTCTGATACCGATCTGGTGAACGAGCACTTCCGCTATTGGGAGAGCGACTACTCGACCTACTGGAACACCGGCAACGCAACCGGGTTGCAGAACTTCATGAAAGTAACATTGGCACAGGACACCTTGATGAAGGCCAGCCCGACCCACTGGCCGGTGGTGTCGGTCGGCGTGGCACACTACATCAAGAGTGCAAAGTTCGCCAACGTCGCACGCGTCCGCTGGACCAATCCCCTTACCGGCGCCGAGTCTGAATTGTCGTTCACCGGCGTTGGCACCACCCTGCGCGGTGCACGCATGCAGCGCAAATTGGGTGGCGGTTGGGCGCGGTGGGACAATGGCAGCGGGGCCATGAACGATTCACACCTGGACACACCCTGATGCCTGGTTCATCGCACATCCATCGGTTCAACCACCAACACCACCGGCGCGGCACGATCCTGATCATCGTCGCCGGCATCTCGGCGCTGCTGGCGTCGCTAGCGTTGACTTTTTTGGTACGTAATCGCTCGGACGCCGAGGAAACCCAAGCCACTATTCGCGACGTGCAGGCACGCCTGATGCTGGTGGCCGCGTGCAACTACATCCAGGAATGCTCACGTCTGGGCTGGGATCGGTATCCAGCGACGCCCACCGAGACCAACGATGTCTTTCCCACTGGCAGCGGCGATGCGATCATGGTCCCCGTCCACGAGGAAACTTTCGGCTGGATCGACGTGCGCGATGGCAGCATCGGCCCCAAGACCCAGGAAGGACGGCAATGCTGGAGCCCAGCGTTGGTCCTGAATGATGGTATCCGTGTGCGCCCGCGCTGGCCTGCGCCCGATAGCATTGCGCGGTGCCCGATGTTTGTGTGGAAGCGGACCAAATATGCCACGTCGCTGCACGCGGCCTACAATCCCATCCAACAGCACGATCCGTCCGCCAGCGATTACTTGATGCCGTACCTGCGTAATCCAGACCCGCAGTCAGCCGGCGGCACGTGGGCCGAACATAAACGCGGCGATAACACGCCACGGGTGCAGACGGTGGACAAATCCTGGTTCCGTGTCCTGCGCGAAGGTCCCAGCACCTTCCTGATCACCTGCGGTGCTGGCGCGACACACGGGTTCCGCAGCTACGATGAAGTTGTGGCCCAAGGCGAAGAAGACATTTTCAACAATGACCGCAGTTATTTCAATGTCGTCGCCGCCCAAGAGGCACGCCTGTGGTATCGCGTCGAATGGTCTGCTTCCGCGGTCGAGTCCACTTACCACTGGCAAGAGCACCACACCACGCGTTCGCAGGATTCTTATCTCCAATGGCCGGTGAATGCGAGCCATTCGTGGCCGACCGGTCCGCGCAGCTTGGCATTCGTGCGCAATTTCGGCGGCACCTTCCGCTGGATCATGCGGTTGAAAGTCGAACCGACGAACTGGTAGCGTGCCTCAGAGCCCAAACCCGCGCTGGATGGTCCACCACGTGGCCAGCAGTGCGATAAGGATGCTCGCGGGGTAGACCACCACGCGGTTGTACCACGGTTTTTCCCAGGCCCACCACGTCAGCGCGGCGCACGCCGCGACCACCGTGAGTTGGCCGATTTCAATGCCGACGTTAAGCAGGATGAGCGGTCGGGCGAAGTCGCCGGGTTGCATGGCCAGGGCGCTGAATGAGCCGGCAAAGCCCAGGCCGTGGATCAGGCCGAAGAGGAACACCAGCGCCCAGCGCCAGGGCTTGGCGTCGCGCATGAAGCAGTTCTCCACCGCCATTACCACGATCGACAGGGCGATGAGGGTCTCTACCAGACGCGATGGCAGCAGCACGATGCCCGCCATGGCCAACCCCAACGTCACCGAATGCGCGAGGGTGAACGCTGTCACCTGAATCAGCAGCGGTTTCATCCGCGGCGCGAGCAAAAACAGGCAGACCACGAATAAGATGTGATCGAGTCCTTCCGGTATGATGTGGCTGAATCCCAGTCCCAGCAGTTGCCAGACACTCAACTCGGTGCTGGTGATGCGTGGCTCCTCCGGCGCGACGTTCACGATCGCCGCAGACTCCGGTGCGCTGGGTGCCGCCTGAACGGTGAGTTTCGGTGCCGCAGGCTTTCCACGCAGTGTCACGGTCACCGTGCCACCAAGATTAGTGAAGTGCGATTGGGTGCGATCGCCCTGGTGCAAGTTGACATGGGCGACACCGCTGCCGACCAGATCGATGAGCAGCGCGAACTCGATCTCCACCGCCGCGGTGTCCTTGGGTAGCGTCCACACCAAAAGGTACGGGATGCGATCCGGCAGGAACTCCGCCGGCGCATCTCCCGGTTTCGGCGGGGTGATCAGATCCGGCACATAGCCCAGACATTGTCCAGGAATCAGCACGCCGTTCACCCGCAGACGTACGTGCTCAGTCAAGTACGCGCGGATGAGGTCGCTGCCGGCGCGCAGTTGGGTGGTGGTAAGGGTGTTCCCTGCGCTGGTCGGTTTGCCATCGATGATGGCGATGGCGTCGAGCAGTTGCAGCCCGAGCGTCAACGACAGTTCGTCACCATCGCTCAGCAGATCCGCTGTCAGAGTGGTGAAGGTGTGCGCGTGCAAACGCGCGCCCATGAGCAGCACCAGCAGAGCGAGCAACCAGGCGCGACAACATCCAGACAGCGACATGGCAAAAGGTTCCTCGGCAGTCGCAGAACTATGCAAGTGACGCCGGCCTGACCAGCCACCACGCGACCTCTGACACGATCAGCGGCTCCACCGGCCTGAGAAGCTGGCGAGCTGCCGCTGGAGGCTGACGAACAGGCTCACACTGGACTCCCATCCCGCTGATTGATAGTCGGTTGGATGCAAAGCCCGGACACCACCCAAAGTTCCTGTAACCAGCCGAGTGCGAGATCCGAATAACAGTCATGGAACCGCAGCTTCGCTTCACCCGTCTGTGGCTGCCGGCGCAACCGGTGGTCGTCAGCGTGTTGGCCGCCCGCATCGGCGACCGCGCGGCGGTGGAAGATCTGGTGCAAGAGGTCGCGCTCGCGGCCTTCCAGAAGTTGGCTGACTACGACGAGACGCGCTCGTTTACCGCCTGGGTGCTTGGCATCGCCAAGCACAAAGCGATCGACTGGCTGCGCACCAATGGTCCGAAACGTTTGATGATCCGGGATGAACAGGCGCTCGCAACGCTGATGAAGGTCGGCGCTGAGTTGGAGCGTGACCTCAGCGACCGCGAACTCGCCCTACATGGGTGCCTGGAGGTGCTCCAGGGCCGCGCACGCGAGGTCGTGCGTCATCACTACGTCGATGAACGCCCGGTCGCCGACATCGCCACGGCAATGAAGCTGAGCGTCGCCAATATCAAGGTCATGCTTTATCGCGTGCGTGAAGCCTTGCGCGACTGCGTGGAAAAACGCCTGTCGGCGGACGGTCGCTGACGATGGCTGAGAAGAACACCGCTACGCTTGATCATCACCGTGCACTCGTGCGTGGTTTCATCGATGGCTCGCTGAGCGCCGAAGAAAACGCCGCGCTCGAAGTCCACCTGCGCAATGCCGACATTGCGCGACACTTCCTGCGGGAGCTGCATTTCGACCAGGCGATCCGCGTCACTGCGCGTTCGCAGATTCGGCGCGCCGAGATCGAAGCGGCACCGAACACCGCGCAGCCCGTCAGCGCACGTTTGCGTGTCCGCCGCCCCAACCGTTGGCGTGCGGGCTTGCACCAGTTGTCCTTGGATCAGTGGTCCTTGGAACAGTGGTCGTGGGCACGTGCCGCAGCCGTGCTGCTGTTCGTTAGCCTGTCGGCCTGGCTGTTACTGGCCATGCCCGCAAAGCCCCAGTCCGCTGCCGAACTGGTGGTCCATCTCGGAACCGTGGAGGTCGATGGTGCTCCCCGCAACGGTGCCAGCCGTATCTCCAATGGTCAGGACCTGCTGGTTTCACCACGTGGTTGGGCGTCGGTACGCCTGAGCGACGGAACCTTGATCGAATTGTCGGGCGACACCCGCGTCGCGCTGCGCACTGGTGATAAGGGTGTGCGCCTGACCGTGGCACGGGGCGAGGTCAAAGCCGACGTGCGCAAACAACCCGCCGGTAAATCATTGGTGATCGAATCGCTCCGTTCGCGCGCCACGGTGGTCGGCACCCGCCTCGCCTTTGCCATCAGCGTCGACGCCGATCGTCTGGAAGTCACCGAAGGCCTGGTACGTTATGCCCGGCGCAGTGATGGAGACAGCATCGACGTGCCTGCGGGACAAGCCGTGGCCATCAACGCCGACGGTTCCCTGGCGCTGCAACCGCTCCGTCCAGCGGTCGATGCCATCCCCGAACCGCCGCGCAGCGGTCTGGCGATGTGGTTCGACCCGACCCACGGGGTGATCCGCGACGATCGCGGTCGGGTGGAGCGTTGGAGTGATCGCACCACCCATGCCTGGACCGTGGCCAACCAGACTCCCGGCCAGCGTCCCTCGCTCGACCTCAACGGACGACCGGCGCTGCGCTTTGCTCCGCGTGGAGAAATGCTCACCGGCACCGTGCCCTGGCCCACCACCGGTGCCTTCACCGTCGCCATCGCTTTGCGTCCAACGCAACTCGGCCGTTGGAGCCAGAACATCGGGTGGAGCTGGGGCTGTTTCGCTTTCCATGCGCAAGAGGACGGCGGCGTCTATGCCGGCGTCGGCGCCCCAGGCGGCGGCATTCGTTTCCACCCAGGCAACGGCCCCGAGGACATCCCGCCGGGTACTGCCGTAGTCGGACGCTGGCAGCGTTTCATTATCACCTACGGTCACGGTGTCGGCGCATTTTATGCCGATGGCAATCTCGTCGCACGCAAGGCCATGCCGCCACCGCAACCACGGTCAGATCTGTACCTGGGACGTGCGGATGCGCCGCAGCACGAGCCGTCGAGTTTTGCCGGCGACCTGGGCGAATTGCTGCTGTACGATCGCATGTTGGACCCGCAGGAGATCACCGTGCTGGATCGTCGTCTTCGAGGTGCACCATGAACGGCGTACTTCCGCTTATGGCGTTCGTCCTCGCCTGGTCGTTGGGATCTTCGCTCAGTGCGGTGGACGATGAACGTGGCGCCCGTGATCTGCTGTCGAAAAAATGCCTGTCCTGCCACTCCACTGCTAAACATAAGGGCGATGTCGATCTGGAGAAATTGCCCGCCCCAGGAGTGAGCGCGGACGGTGATGATCGCTGGGAAAGCGTGCGACGCGCGCTCGCTTCACAGGACATGCCACCGCCGGAAAAACCCCAGCCGAGCGTCGCCGAGCGTGATGCGATGGTGGCGTGGATCGATCGTCGCCTTGATGGACCCGGCGGCGATACGCCGACCGATCCCGGCTGGGTCACCGTCCACCGCCTGACGCGCACCGAGTTCAACCGCACGATCACTGATCTGCTGGGCGTCAGCGGTAATCCGGCGGATGCGTTCCCCGCGGACAACGCCGGTGGTTCGGGCAGCTTCGACAACAACGCCGATACGCTCTATGTCTCGCCGATCTTGATGGAGCGCCTGCTCGACGTGTCGCTGAATCTAATCAGTCAAACCAAAGCGGAACGTCTGAACCTGGTCGAACCGGAAAAGGACAAGAAGGGCGCCATCACGCCGGTGACCCAGCGCAAAGCTGCCGAAGCATCGCTCACCGCCTTCCTGCCGCGTGCGTGGCGCCGACCGGTGACCAAGCCCGAGGTCCAGGCGTTGCTCAAGGTCTACGATCGAGCAGCAAAGAAGAACAACGTCACGCACGATGATTCGCTGCGCCTGACCTACGCCGCCGCGCTGACCTCGCCGAACTTCATTTTCCGCATCGAACAATCCAAACCCGGCACCGAGGCCCATGCGCTCACGCCGTATGAGATCGCCAATCGACTGTCGTACTTCCTGTGGTCGACCATGCCGGACGAGGCGTTGTTCAAAGCCGCCGAAGACGGCTCATTGGCAAAGCCCGAGGGCATCACCGCGCAGATCGCGCGCATGCTGAATGACCCCAAGGGCGAGATCCTCGCTCGGCAGTTCATGGGCCAATGGCTGGGCACCGATGAACTGGCCAACGGCCAAGGGCCGGACCCCAAGATCATCAAAGGGTACAGCACGGCACTGCGCACGGCGATGATCGAGGAACCGGTGGTATTCCTGCGCGCGCTGCTGAAAGACAACGGCAGCCTGACTGACCTGATCGACTGTAATTACGTCTACGTGAACCGCGAATTGGCCGAGCATTACGGTCTAAATGGGGCGAAGGGCGAGGGTTTCAGCAAAGTCACCATCGACGACGGGAAACGTGGCGGGCTAATCACCATGGCTGGCGTGCTGGCGATCACCTCGCTTTTTCCGAGCGAGGTGCAGCCGTATTGGGGCATCTTTAACGCGTTGGCGCTGGAATCATTGAGTGAGCTGGCGGATGTGCGGGTGATTTCGCCAGTGAAATGGTTTCCCGGGATGAGCCTGCTTTCAAAGGCGGAGCGGCGGCTGGCGCGGATACCTTTGCGCAACAACCACCGAGGCATTCCGGTGACATACCCGCGATTTTTCCGCACGCCGGGATTCGGGCGCGGCTGGCATGGGTGGATGTACGGCGCTTCAATCCAGAGGCATCTTCGAAGCGTCGTATCGGAGTTTCATCCAGACGTGCTGCTGGCATCGTGGGCGCATCCGGATGGGTACGCGGTGCAGAAATTAGGAAAGGCGCTGGGGCTGCCTGTGGTGATTAAATGCCTGGGTAGCGACATTCATCAGTTGCTGCACGATTCGGCGCGGAAGGAGCAGGTCATCAGCGCGCTGGCGTCGTGCGAACGGGTGATCACGGTGTCGGAATCGCTGAAAGATATGATCTCGGCGCAGGGCATTCCGGCCGAGCGCATTGAGCGTGTTTATAATGGCGTGGACCGCTCGGTGTTCCGGCCCATGCCGCGCACCGAGGCGCGGGGCACTTTGAATTTGCCGCTGCATGGAAAAATGGTTCTGTGCGTGGCGAGCTTGCTTCCGATCAAGCGGCATCGCGACCTGCTCAACGCGTTCCAACTTTCATTAAAGCAGCATTCGATCGAGAGTCGGTTGGTGCTGGTGGGCGAAGGACCGCTAAGGCAGGAGCTCGGCCGGCAAGCGGAGAGGCTGGGCATTGCGGGGTCAGTGAAATTTGCCGGCGGCTGCAAGCACGCGGACGTTCCCAAATGGGTGAACGCGGCGGACGTGGTATGCCTGGCCAGTGAGAATGAAGGTTTGCCGAACGTGCTGGTGGAAGCGCTGGCGCAACGAGGACCTCATTAAGGGGACTGAGCTGAATCGGGAGCTCCTTATCGGGCAGTCGGAGACCATCGGCGGCAACGCCTCGCCGAAGAGATTCGAGCTGCCGCTTGCGAGAAGCGCGACGCACCATGAGCGTCCGGGCACCGGTAATTTCCATCGATACGTTTACAGCATGTGGGGCCACGCGGCCTCCATAGACGCCAAGCTGCACTACGGCATCCATGCAGGCTTGAACGGCTACTGGCTTATGTTGCTTCCCGCACAGGCTAACCTGGGCGGGAACGACTATGCCGAGTTTCCGCACGCCGCCGGACTTGTCCCGAATCGGCTTAAAGAACAGGTGCGCCCTTTCTACTTCGAGTCGCATGCGTTCTTTCATGCGTTGGAGCCAGTAAGTGCACGGGGACCGCAGCAACCCTGGTACCTCCTCTCCAGGACGGCTTCGCAACAAGGGAGTGCTACGGCATTTGTCAACGAGCCACTCATCGCC
>ENA-ORBV01007365-ORBV01007365.1-microbial-mat-metagenome-genome-assembly--contig:-NODE-7365-length-18938-cov-9.860983_pt1 | contig 18938 bp, 14 predicted proteins | sample MGYA00237777_ERZ505514 | MGnify/ENA primary metagenome ERZ505514 (study PRJEB26160, sample SAMN06269048) | microbial mat metagenome | isolation source: Oligotrophic lake microbial mat | place... | reverse complement strand
TCTCGTGGGCTCGGAGATGTGTATAAGAGACAGAGGCAGGACGGTGGACGGTGGACGGTGGACGGTGGACGGTGGCGGCCCCGTCTCCTGTCTCCTGTCCCCTTGTTTGAGGGTTTTTATGGCGAGCATGCTTGCGATTGCGGCCCACCCCGACGACGAGACGATGTTTATCGGCGGGACACTGGCGAAGTACGCGGCCGAGGGCCACACCGTCTATGTGCTGATGACGACTCGCGGCGAAGGCGGCGAGGTTGGGGAGCCAGTTCTCGCCACCCCCGAGACGCTCGGGGCCGTGCGTGAGGCCGAGGTGCGGGCTGCCTGCGCGGCCCTGGGCGTCGTAGAGACGCGCTTCCTGCCGTTTGTCGACCCGCGCATGGAGGAGGGGATCGGCGGTACGGTGCATCACATCGACGCGCCCCTGGAGCTGTTCGCCGCCGCGATCCGCGTGCAGTTGGAGCAGCTTCGGCCCGAGGTTGTGCTCACCCACGGCTCGAACGGCGAGTACGGCCACCCCCAGCATATCTATACCCACAGAGCAACCCAGCTGGCCCTCGCATCGCTCTCCCGGCCGCACACCCTCGCCACCTGGGGCGCCTGGTACGCTGATTCCACGTACGAGTGGGCCATGAACCGCGACGACCCCGCCGACCTTGTGCTCGACATAACGCCATGGCTCGCGGCGAAGACGGCCGCCGCCGAGTGCCACCGCACCCAGCACGCGCTCTTCCGGCGCAGCAACCAGCAGAAGCAGATGGCCGAGCTGGTGCCGCACATCGAGAGTCTTCACCTCTGGCGCGGCGCTCTGCCAGCGGAATAGCCGATAGCCGAGCGGGCATCGCGGCAATCCAAAATCCGCAACCCAAAATAGGATCACGCCAGCCGGTGCTCCACAAGCGTGCAGTTCAGCGTCTCGCCCGCCACCTCCAGGAACAGCTGCCGCTCGGTGACGGAGAGCGTCAGCACGTTGCGCCGATCCAGGCGCTCCGCGAAGGCGGCCATAAAGCGGCGATCCAGCGCGTAGATCGGAATCGCCCCGGCGCGGTGGATCTTCTTGCCCGCCAGCTGTGTCAGGAGCTGGTTGGCGTCGCGGTGCGTGTAGACGGCGGCGCGCCCCGCGAGCTTGCTGCCCCGGTGCAGCCGATCCGCGTCGGGCAGCCCCACCTCGATCCAGGCCGTGATCTGGCCGGTGGGATCGCGCACCCACACCGCTGGCTCCGCGCCCGCAGCGATGCCCTGCGTGAAGGCGATGCCCTCGGTGTACTCCAGGCAGTAGGCTAGCACGCGGGTAAGCAGGTAGTCCGCCGTCTCTGAGGGCTGCCGGGCCACCCGCAGCTCTAGCGTCTCGTAGACGCCCCGGTCGATGTCGGCGAGCTCGATGGCGAACGTGTGGACGGTTGCGCTCTGGGCCATGGTGTGTAGTCTCCTGCCACCATGGTAGCTGATAATGCGCAGGAGACAAGGAGACAAGGAGACAAGGAGACAAGGAGAAAGCGTTGCTGCCGTCAGGTGTCACCCTGTCACCCTGTCACCTTGTCAGCGCCTCGGCCCGCGCCCGGCCCAGGTTCCAGCCTGGCCAGCCGTCGTGCGTCGCCGTTGTGGCGAGCTCAGCGCTTTGCTCTAGCAGATGCGCCTCCAGCGACGCGCGCGCGGGGCCAAGCTGAGGCAGCGCCGCCGCCAGGGCCGGGGCTGCGTCGGGCGAGAGCGTGGCGAGATAATAGGTGTCCAGGTCGCCGGTGGCCTGGTAGCGCGCAAGGTTCTCGCGCACGATCAGCGCGTCGGGGTTCAGCAGGTTTAGGGCGAGAATAAATGCAGCGGCGGCAGCGGGCAGCCCCATACTGAAGAGCCGCAGCCTATCGCGCAGCAGCGCCACCACAAAGAGCAGCAGGATGCTCGCTAGCCAGCCCATAAAGCTGTGGGTAAGCAGCCGCAGCAGCGTGAAGCCAAACGCCTGCTCGTAGAGCCACATGCGCAGGGCGGCCGAGGCGAGCATGCCGAGCATCAGGAGCACCATTGCAACGCTGGCCAGGTTGAAGAGCCGCCGCTGGCGGGCGTCGTTGCGCTGCGCCACCAGGGCGAGCGCCCAGAGCAGCCCGATTGTTAGGCACGCCACCGTCACCAGCTCGAAGAAGCCCCGCCGGGCGTACTCGGCGAAGCTCAGCCCGCTGCGCTCCAGCGTGTCGCGCCCGCCAAACAAATAGGCGCCCTGGATGAGCATGAAGCTGCCGAAGAGCAGATTCACCAGCGCCAGTACGGTGACAGACTCGCCCCAGCCCAGGATGCGCAGGCTGGCCGCAGGGCGCAGGCGCTGCGTCTCGCCCTCGGCGGGCAGCTCGCGCACAGGTGGCCCGAGCAGCGCGCCCGCCTCGTGCTCGCGTAGGGCCACGAGCAGGCCGCCCGCCACAGCCCAGCCCACCGCCGCCGTGAGGAGGACGTGGCTACCAAGGCGCTCCAGATCGAAGGGCAGACGCAGGCTGAGTATATCGCCCACATAGCTGGCGAAGACGCTGTCGGCCATGGCCAGCAGGCCGGTGAAGACGAGCAGTACCGGGGTGGCGAGAGCAAGGCCCCGGCCGACTATGAGCAAAGCCCCGCCGTGCTTGCCCACAGCGCCCAGGCGCAACGTCTGCTGAATGGCCAAGGGTGCGGGCGCAAAGCTCGCCTGCACGCCTGCGAGGGCGGCGCCGAGGCCAACGCGCCAGCTAGCTAGCGCCGTGAGCGGGGCGGCGCGGTAGAGCGCGGCGTGCAGTAGGAGCAGTGTCAGGGACGCGAGCGTGTTGAGAACGATCAGCAGGGGCGCGGCGCGCACGGCCACCAGCGCGGCGAAGAGCAGGGCGGCGGCGCCGAGCCAGCGGTTGGTCGGCGTGGGCGGCAGGCCCTCGGAGCGCGCCAGCCACGCGAGTGTGGCCAGCAGCAGGGCGACGAAGAGCGGCAGCGAGAGGCCGGGCGTGCGCCCGTTGAAGAGCAGATCGGCGCAGAGGCCTAGCGCCACAGCAGCGGTGAGCAGGGCGAGTGGGCGGCGTAGGGGTGGCGTCATGGCGGTGCTCCGGGTGGGCTTGGCGGGGCAGCGCGCCCCACCCAGGTATACCACCAGCGCTGCCCACGCCGCCACCGTCCGTGTGTGCCCCACCGCGCACTCAGGTGCTTGACGGCGTTGGGGCCAAAAATGAGCCGGAAATCTGTGTCATCTGTGGATAAAGTGCATGGTTCGCGTGCTTCGCTGTCTTTCGCGTCCTTCGTGGTCCTGCGCCCACTTGCACACCCGTGCTATACTTGCAGCACAGGCGTGCGCAAGGAGGGTAGCATGGGCCTAGTGAAGATCGAGCCGGATGTCCAGCAGAAGCTAGCGATCCTCGGCGATGAAGCGGGCGATGAGCTGGCCGATGTGCCGACCACAGCCAGCATCAGCGCGGGGATTCGTCACGCCACCGGCTTTCTCTACGACGCGCAGCGCCAGGGCGGTGGCACCACGCGGCTCTTCAAGGTGCTTCAGACGAACGCATGCCGCTTCGCCTGTAAATACTGCTTCACATCCTGCGCGATCAAGCGCAAACGCACCACTTTCAAGCCCGACGAGCTGGCGACGACCTTCATCACCTTGCGTGAGCAGAAGCGCGTCGATGGCCTCTTCCTTTCCTCTGGGATCGTGCCCGACGCCGACACCACGATGGAGAAGATGCTCGGCACCGTGGAGCGGCTGCGGCTGAAGGAGGGCTACACTGGCTACATCCATCTCAAGCTTATCCCCGGCGCATCGTACGAATACATCGAGCGCGCGGTCGAGCTAGCCGACCGGGTCTCGCTCAATTTGGAGGCGCCCAATCAGGCGCGCTTGAACGACCTCGCGCCAGAGAAGGAGTTCGCCACGAGCATGTGGGGCCGCATGGTCTGGGCCAGCGACCTGATCCGCCAGGCGCGCAAGGAAGGTCGGCACGCGGCGCGCAGCCTGACCACACAATTTGTGGTCGGCGCGGTTGGCGAGAGCGACCGCGAGCTGCTGGAGACCGTGGAGCGCGCCCATCGTGAGCTGGGCCTGTGGCGGGCCTACTTCTCGGCCTTCCACCCGATTGAGCGCTCGCCGTTCGCCGATGCACCTGCGGAAGATCCGACCCGCGCGCTCAGGCTCTATCAGTCGGACTTTATGCTGCGCGACTACGGCTTTCGCTACGACGAGCTGCCATTCGACGAGCACGGGCTGCTGCCGCGCGATAAGACCCCCAAGCAGGCCTGGGCCGAGCACCACCTGCACGAGCCGTTCGAGGTCAATCGGGCCACGCGTGCGCAGTTGCTACGTATCCCCGGCATTGGCCCGAAGAGTGCCGACAAGATTGTGGCTGCACGTCGCGAGACCCGGCTGCGTGATCTGTCCCAGCTTAAAGCTCTCGGCGTGACGGTCGGCTGGGCCGCGCCCTACGTGCTGCTCGATGGCCGGCGCACGGCAGTGCAGCTGCGGCTATTTTAAAGTAGCTGCTTGGACCACGAACAGCGCGAGAGGACACGAACCACCACGAAGCCAGTCCGCGCCGTTCGCAAATCCGATTCGTGTCATTCGTGGTCCAAATACTCCGGCTCGTAGACCACGTTGTTAGAACCTGTCGATCACGGTGACCCCGGCGCCGCGAAAGCTGTTAAGATCGGCCAGCGCCGCCGGGGCCTCGTCCAGGCTGATGCGCTGTCCCACCAGCAGCTCTGGGCGCAGTTGCCCGGACGCGATCATGGCCAGCATGGCGTCGTAGCGGTGGGCCTGCATGCCGTGGCTGCCCAGGATCTCTAGCTCGTCGGCGATCACGCGATCCATCGGGATGGCGGCGTGTCGATGCTCCGCCAGCATCAGGCCAACCTGAATGTGGCGCCCGCGCTTGCGCAGCCCGGCGATCGAGCTAAGGCAAGTCTGCGCGCTGCCCAGCGCGTCCAGCGACACATGGGCACCACCGCCTGTGGCCTCGCGCACCGCCGCCGCTACATCGCCTGCCTGGGTTGCGTTGAGCGTCACGGTTGCGCCAAGCGTGCGCGCCAAGGCCAGGCGCTCGGCGCTGATGTCCACGGCCACCACCTGCGCGCCCAAGGCGGCGGCAATCATGATCGCCGAGAGCCCGACGCCGCCACAGCCATGCACCGCCACCCACTGGCCCGCCCGCACCCGCCCCTGATCGACCACGGCCCGAAACGAGGTGGCGAAGCGGCAGCCCAGCCCGGCGGCTGTGGCGAAGTCGAGCCCGTCTGGCAGGCGCACGAGGTTGGTGTCGGCCCGCGCGATGGCGACATACTCGGCGAACGAGCCCCAGTGCGTGAAGCCGGGCTGCACCTGTCGATCACAGATCTGCTGGTTGCCGGAGGCGCACTGCGGGCAGCTGCCGCACGCGCAGACGAACGGCACCGTCACGCGGTCGCCCGCACGCCAGTGACGAACCTCGGCGCCAACCGTCGCGATCACGCCGGCAAGCTCGTGGCCCGGCACATGGGGCAGGGCGATCTCAGGGTCGTGGCCCATCCAGCCGTGCCAGTCGCTGCGGCAGAGCCCCGTGGCCCCCACCGCGATCACCACCCCGTCCGGGGGCGGCGTGGGGTCGGGCACGCTCGTTACGCGCAGTGGCTCGCCGAAGCGCTCGTAGATTGCTGCTCTCACGCTACATCACCATTTCGTCCACAGATGCCACAGATTTCCGGCCAATTGCTGTAGGGCGGATCCAACGTCCCAAGTCAACGCCCGGTTGGGGCCAAAAACGGACCGGAAATCGTCGTCATCTGTGGACAAAACACCCGGTTCATAGACATTGCATCCGCTCTGCACCTACAGCGGGTCGTCCTGCGCGGTGGCGGCGAAGGCCTCCTCGGGCTGGCGATTGCCGTTCGCCTCCTCGCTCATGGTCTGGTACTCCTGCGCCCAGAGCTGGATGCTCTCCCAGTCGCGGTAGGCGGTGGTGTGGACCGTGTCCGGGCGCCAGAGGCTGCGCAGATACTCGGCGTCTACCTCGGCGGGGTGCAGGCTCTTAAATGGCACCACCGTGGCCGTGTCGCCCTTGCCCCACTCCTGCTCCTCGGCGGGGCCAAGCGGTAGCGCTACCTCGTGGTAGGTAACCACATCGGGGTGCTTGCCGCGATCAACCAGGCTGTCGGCGGCCTCGCAGACGCGCCCGTGGTCCAGCAGCGCGCTCAGCAGCACGTCCGTCATGCGTGAGCGCACCGAGAGCTGGAGTAGCCGCAGGTAGCCCACCCGTACCAGCGGATCAAGGTAGCCGCGCAGCGAGAGCTTGCTGCGCTCGCCCTGGCCCCAGCGCATGCCGATGCCTGCCTCCGCCGTGAGCCGCGCCGCGTTCCTGCTCAGGCTGCCCGCTACCGTGGGCGCTACCGGCCCGCTTGTCACCGGGTAGAAGCGGATCACCTCGCCCAATGCCCAGTGGCGCACGATCTCCGCGCCGCCCTGGCGCTGATGCTTGATCTCGATTGTGGCGATTTTGGCCAGCCGCATCGCTTCGTCGAGCTCTACGTCTTTGCCGACCTCCACGTGAAAGCCCACGTAGGCCGCAAAGCGCCCGGTGCCTACCGTTGCCCGCGCCATGCTCTTGCCGTTGGCGTACTGAAGGGTCGCCGCTTCCTGCACCACCTGAATTCGGTTTCTGCCGATCATCGCTCACTCCTCGTCCCGTGTGTATGCGTCTGGTTGGTATAGTATAGCACACTTGTTCGTTTCTGGCTAGCGTCTATCCAGGCCCTGTCGTCCGAGGCCGGGCAGGCGCTCTTGCCCAGAAATAGCCAGCCGCTTCAGTTGGCGCGCAGCTTAGCGTCTGCGCAGGCGGATGCGCCGTCCCCCGCCAGCGCCCGTTGGGACCAAAATGGGCCGGAAATCTGCGTCATCTGTGGATAAAACGCCCGGCGGTCGGACGTTGAATCAGCCCTGAGCGTCTGCGATAGGCGATTGACAGACCACGCGTTGTGCCTCTACACTGAGGCTTGCAACCCCGCCCGCCCCCGCCAGGTTGTGCTAAACCAGAGGCCGGTGCCTGCGATGCAGCCTGATCTTCCCGCTCGTTCTGCCACGCCCGTGTCTGCCGATCAGCGGCCTTCTGAGCGACGCGCCCGTGCGCTCCAGCTGCTTGCCACCGCCCTCCACGCCGATCATGCCGCCCTCTACTTACGCGAGCCTGCTGCCCCGTCCCTCATCCTCGCCGCCACCCATGGCGGCGCTCAGCTCGTGCTTCCACCGCTGCTCCCGCTGTCCGCCGCGTATGCTGCCCCGCCCCAGCTTCCCAACGCCCTCGTGGCGTCGGTCGAGGCCGACGGCGAGCTGCTTGGCGCCCTCCTGGTTGCGCGCATCGTCTCCGCAGAGCCCTTCGACGCCGCCGCCCGTGCTGCCCTCGCCCTTGCGGCTGAGGGCGAGGCCGCCGCCCTTGTTGCCGCGCGCCTTGTCGCCGCCGACCGGGCCCGCGAGCGTATTGTTGGCCAGATCATCGAGCAGATCCCCAGCTCGCTTGTGGTCTTCGACCGCACGCTCCGCGTAAGCCTTGCCAACCGAAATTTCCTGCTCAAGGCGCGCCGCGATGGCCGCACCACAATCGGTCGCAGTGTCGCCGAGATCTTCCCGGCCGCCCTTGTCCGCCAGGCCCGCCTCGATCAGCGCCTGCGCGAGGTTTTGCGCAGCGGCCAGCCCTTTGCGGGCGACCGGATCAGCTACAGCGCCCCCGGCCTGCCCGCCCGCACCTTCTACTACCAGATCGTTCCGCTTGGCGGCCCCCCCGCAGAGCAGGTGCTGCTGCTTATGGAGGACATCACCGAGCGCCATCGGCTGGAACTTCAAGTGCTCCACAGCGCCAAAAGCGCCTCGCTCGGCGTGATGGCCGCCGGGATCGCCCACGAGATCCGCAACCCGCTCAGCATCGTCGCCGCCGCAGCCCAGGTGATGCTCGAGCACGCTTGTGCTGAGCCGATCCACGCCGAGGCGGCCAGGCGCATCGCCAGCGCCGCCCAGCGCGCCGCTACAATTATCGAGGATCTGCTCCAGTTCGCTCGCCCCGATCAGGCTGCACCCCGTCCAGTCGAGCTCAACGCACTTGTCGAGGCAACCCTCGCCCTGCTCGCGCAGCAGCTTGTTTTCGCTCGTGTTACCCTTCACCGCGAGCTGGCGCCTGCCCTGCCGACGCTGCTAGGTAGCCCCGGCCTGCTCCAGCAGGTGCTCACCAATCTGATCCTCAACGCCTGCCAGGCCATGCCTGAGGGCGGCGCCCTTACGATCGCCACGGCCCAGGCTGGCCCTGAGCTCGCCCTCACGCTCACCGATACTGGCCACGGCATACCCCCCGATCTGCTGCTCCAGATCTTCGACCCCTTCTTTACTACACACGAGGTTGGCGCCGGCACTGGCCTCGGCCTTGCGATCAGCGACAGCATCCTGCGCCAGCACGGTGGCCGGATCGAGGTGCGCAGCCAGCCAGGCGTCGGTAGCAGCTTTGTGATCTACCTGCCGCTTTCTGCGGATGTCTCAGCTGCCCCGGTTGCGCTGCGTTAACACAGCTCCTGTAAAATAGGGTAGGTAAGACCTCAAGCATGTCTGGCAGTTCAGCCACATCGCCCCAACGCGCCTTCACCAATCCGAGGCTCTTTCATGCATCGCATCCTTCTCGCCGACGACGAGCAAGACCTGACGTGGGCTGTGCAGCTGAGCCTCAAAAGCGAGGGCTACGAGATCATCACTGCTGCGGATGGGGTCGAGGCCCTGGTCTGCGCCGGGCGCTACCGCCCCGACTTAGTGATCCTGGATATGACGATGCCCCGCCTCGACGGCATGCAAGTCTGCCATAGCCTCCGCAACGACCCCGATCTGGCCGCTGTGTCGATCATGTTTCTCACCGGCAGCAGCACGGTGGAGGAGCGCGTCCGTGGGCTGGAGCAGGGCGGCGACGATTATCTCGTCAAGCCCTTTGATCTGCGCGAGCTCAAGGCCCGCGTGCGCGCCCTGCTGCGCCGTCGCGGCGCGCCCGCACCTGCCGCACCACGCCCCCTCACGATCTCCATTGGCGATCTCTGCCTGAACCCACAGTCACGCGAGGTGACGGCGGGCGAGCGGCAGGCCCAGCTTACTCCCGCCGAGCTGGATCTGCTGCGCTATCTCATGGAGCGCCCCGAGACGGTGTTTTCCAGCCAGGATCTGCTGCGCAATGTCTGGGGCTACACGCCCGAGACGGCCGAGCAGGGTCTGGTGCGCTGGCACATGATGAACCTACGCACCAAGATCGAGCGCGACCCATCCCACCCAACCTACCTGCGCACCGTCCCGCGCCACGGCTATATGCTCTGCGCACCGTCCCCCCGCCACTCGGCGTGAGCCAACGCTCAGATGCCCCGATCGTTACGCCGGCCTGATGCGGATCTCGTGCTCGTCTACGCCGTCGCTGTGCCGGTAGCGCAGCCGCTGCGCCTGCATGTCCAGCTCAAAGTCGCCGTCGGAGACGCTTACCTGGCAGCCTTCGGGGTACTGAAGGCGCGGCACGAAGATCTCGCTCGGCGCGCTTACCGCCGGGTCGTGGCGGAAGCGGTAGGTGAACAGGCGCCGCGCCCGGTCGAAGTGCATGCGCAGCGGTGTGCCCGCTGTTGCCATCGCGTAGGGCCGCACCGCCGCCCGTAGCGCCCGCCCACCAGAGTTGATGTCGCCAGGGTCGCGGCGCTGGTCTGCGCTGTAGAGCGAGAGATCCTCGTCGTTCCACAGGTCGCCGCGCGCGTTGCTGTTGTCCGCCGTGTAGTTCCAGAGCGTCCCACTCGCCAGCGCGTCGTCCAGCGCGCGGAAGCTGCGCGCCATCGCCCGCTCGGCCAGGCCAAAGTTGCCGCTGCTGAAGGCCGTGCGGTTGTTTAGGTCGAACGGGATGCCGAACTCGCCGATCAGCGTGGGCGCGCCGCCCATCTGCTCCGCCCCGTAGCGCACGTGGGCGCGCAGCTCCTGCGCAAAGTGGCGCTCCACCGCGCCAATCCCGAACACCGGCCCGCGCCGCGTCAGATCCAGCGCCAGCCCCGGCAGGTAGCGCTTCACAAAGAGCGTCACCAGGTCGTACCAGTGCGGTGCGTAGACGATCCCCGGCGCGTCGTCCGGCCCCCACGCTGGCCCCTCACCCCCATACTCGGGCTGCACAAAGATCAGCGCGCCAGGGTGCTCCTCACGGATAGCTGCGGCGAAGCGGTTGCAGAAGGGCCGCCAGTAGTCGCGCGTAAACTGCACAAAGCGACCGCGCACGTAGCAAAAATGCTGCGGGCGCAGCAGCCGGGGCTGCCCGTCGGCCGCCAGATCCCACACGCCCTCACTGCGCCACACGCACTCGCGGCCAGGCAGCCACGCGCTCACCGCGCCGGGGTTAACCGTGCGGCGCCCCACGCGGCGCGGGCGCAGCTCCCAGACCCACTGCTCCACCGCCTGCGGGTGGCCCGCGCCAAGCAGCAGCATCTCGAAGGGGCTGGGGCGCTCGCCCTGGGTGAGCGGCGAGGCGGGCCGGTGCAGCGCGCGGTTGCCGATCAAGCCCGGCATCGGCTCGTTGAACACGTCGTAGCCGATCACGTGGGGGAAGACGCGCAGGCGCGCCGCCAGCCGCCGCAGCGCCCCAAGATAGTGGCGCTGCAGGTAGCTCTGGATCGGCTCGCCGTCCACGCGCAGGCCGGGCGCAAAGTCGTCGCCGCCAAAGAACAGCGTGTACATCGTGGCGGCGGCCAGCTTCCAGCCGTTGGTCGGCCAGATCATGCGCGGGAACGGGTCGCCGTGCGTGGCGTGTACGATCGCGGCCCCAGTCTGCTGGAACTTGGTGATGTCGAGCCCGGCGGCCTCGAACGTCCAGCCGGGGGCGCCATCGCCGCCGGAGAAGCGGCTCCAGACATCCTGGTGCGCATCGATGAACACCAGCATGCCGTGCTCGCCCGCACGGCGCACGATCTCGACGAGATAGTCGAGATACTCCTCGTCGTGCTGGCCGGGGCCAGCGTGCTCCAGCGCCTCCCAGGTGACGATCAGGCGCAGGCAGGTGAGGCCCCAGGCGGCCAGACGTTGAAAGTGCTCGTCGGCCTCGGCTAGCGGAAAGGGCCGCCCCACAAACGACACCGCGCGGTGCTCAAAGAAGCCCTCGCGCCGGTAGCTGGCGCCGTCGGGGCTAAAGGGAACTTTGCTAGAGCCGCCGAGGTTCACGCCCCGCAGGATGCGGGTGCGCCCGGCCTCGTCTTTAAGCTGGGCATCGGCGATCGTGAGCGTCATTCGACTTTCACGTAGCGAATCTCGACGTGCGCGCCGTCCACGAAGGTGCCGCGCAGAGCTTCGAGGAAGGCCGCGTCGGCGCCGCGCTGGCCGAGCAGCTCAAGCGTCGACTCGTCGAGGTAGTAGGTGGTATCGCCGGGCTCCTCCTCCTCCAGCTGATCGATCAGGAGCTTGAGCTGCGCCGGCGTGATCACGCCGAGGTAGACGCCCGTCTCGTTGTTGTAGATCAGCACCTCGCCGGCCGCTGGCGGGATAGCGGGGTCGAGCTCGCCACGCGACGCCGCGATGATCTGCCTGCGCTGGGCGCGGCTCATATGCACGGGCGGCGTGTCATCGTTCAGCAGCTTCTCCACCACGATCTGGGCGGCGTCGGGGTGGGCGAGCCGGGCCGTGGCCAGGCGCATGCCCTCCAGGCGGCCAGGCTCGGTCAGAATCTGGTCGAGCTTGTAGGCGATCGTGGAGGGCGTGTTGGCGCGGGCGGCCGCCCCACTCTCCAGCAGGTGATCGCTGTTGCGCTCCTCCTGGCCGGGGATCGGGTCGATGATCAGCATAGGCAGCCCGGCCGCCATGCACTCCGCCGAGGTGAGCCCACCCGGCTTGCCGACGAAGAGTGACGCCACCCGCATCAGGTCGGCCATCTCTTCGGTGAAGCCGAGCACGCGGAAGCGCGCGGCCTGCTCGCCGGTGAGAGCTGTCACTTCGTCGCGCAGCGCCTGGTTGCGCCCGCAGACCACCACAGCCTGCACTTGGGTGCTCATACGCATAATCTGGGCCACGATCTCGCGGGCGGGGCCGCCACCAAGGGCGCCCGCCGAGACGAGCAGCGTAGGCAGCTCGGGGTTTAGCTGGAAGCGCTTGCGCACCGCCGCCGCATCAAGCGGATCGCTGAAGTGCGCACTTACTGGGATGCCCGAGACCGTGATGCGCTCCGGGGCGATGCCGAGCGCGATCAGCTGCATCTTGGCCTCTTCTAAGGCCACAAAGTAGCGACTGAACACCCGGCTCAGCCACATGCCCTGAAAGTCGTAGTCGGTGGTGACGATGGCGAGGCTGCCGCCGATGCGCTCCTGGCCCATCAGCTGGGCGGCGATGCCTGCGGGCAGGAAGTGCGTGCAGACCGTGATATCGGGGTCGTACTCCTCGATGAAGCGTGCGAGCGGCTGGGTATTCAGCTCATTCCAGAGCCGATTAATCCCAAGCTCGTTCTTAAATGGCGCGTCGTTCGTGTCGTAGAGCCAGCCCACGGCCCAGGGGTTATCTTTAGCGAGGGCGAAGTAGGCGTCGGTGGCGGTGGCCTGGTAGAGCCGTGAGGTAAGCTTCAGCGCGTCCTGATTGACGACGGCCACGTCGGGGCGCTCGCGGAAGCGCTGCTCCACGGCGGCGGCGGCAACCTTGTGGCCCGAGCCAACGCTGGCGGAGAGGATGAGCACTTTGGCAGGCATATGAACCTCTGGAAGCGGGACTGTAGCGGCAGTATACCTGAGTTTGCGGGCGGCAGCTCATACCAGCTCCATGGCCTCGATCTTTGCGATGGCGAAGCTGCGCACATCCTGGCGCAGCTCGCAGAAGGCCTTTAGAAACAGGCCGCTGCGCTCAACAGTCAGGTAGAGTGGGCGCACGGTGCGGGTGGTGGGCTCGGGGGTGCTGCGTGAGCGATAGACGATCAGCAGGGCGCGGCCCTCGGCCAAGGCCTGGGCGATCAGCGTGGGCGGTTCGGGCTCGCTTGTGCCGGGCGGCAGCCCGCGCTCCAGGCGTAGCGCGTCGCCAAGGCTGATCACGCCAAGCTCGGCCATAGTTGCCGCTAGCTGAAAGAAGAGCGCGCGCGTGGCCAGCACATCAGCCATCGCGCGATGCGTCGGCCTCGGCAGCCCAAGCTCGGCGGCAAGTGCGCCCAGGCTGTAGGATTTCCGTCGCAGCAGCCGCCGCGCCAGCGTGAGCGTGTCGATGCTTGGCCCGGCCAGAGGCGGGCGCCCCACCCCGGCCAGCTCTGTAGCCAGAAAGGTAAGGTCGAAGAGCACATGGTGCCCCACCAGAACGGCGCCCAGGGCTAGGCTCTCGACGGCGGGCGCGAGTTCCGCAAAGTGGGGGGCGCGGGCCAGTTCCTCGTCGTGGAGGCCATTCACTGCTGCTGCGGCCAGATCGAGCGGGCGACCGGGGTTCACCAGACTATCAAGCTGGCCCTCTAACACACCGCCGCGCTCGCGCAGCAGGGCGACTTCGGCCACGCGATGCCCCGCTCCAGGGTCTAGCCCCGTCGTCTCCAGATCTAGGAAGAGCAGCGGCAGCTCCACGAGCGGAGTGTTCAGGTCAAATGTCATGCTGCTCCGTCGGACGGTAGACGGTAGACGGTAGACAGTGGACGATGCCGAGCAGGGCGTACCGTCCACCGTCCATTGTCCACCGTCCAGGCCGTATCACGGCGCCACCGGCACGCTCTGGGCCACCTCGTCGGGGACGCCGAGCAGCGTGGCGAGCACCCAGCCGCTGATGTCGCGCACGTTTGTCACCTCGTACCAGGTGCCGTCGGCGCTCTTCTGCTTCAGCTCTACAACCTCATCGACATTCACGCGGTCCAGCTCGGTGCTGGCCTGGTCGGGGCGCTCGTAGAGCGGGCCATTGGTGAACACCGTAACCACGGGCGCCACAGGCACCTGGGCATCGGCGGGCACCTGGAGCAGCGTCGCAGAGACCCAGCCAAGCTCGTCGCGCACGGTGCGGACGCGGTACCAGGCGCCGTTGGGCGTGCGGGCGATCAGCTGCACCTGCTCGCCGGCGTTGACCCCCCCAACCACATTCTCGGCTGTGATGATCGGTAGCCGACGCACGTTGCCGCCGTTGCCCACGCTGGCCAGGGGGCCTGTTGGCAGCTCGGGCGCGGCCGTTGCGGCGGGCGCTGGTGTTGCGGCGGGCGTGGCCAGTGGGGCGGCTGTGGGCACCACCGTGGCCGCCACCGTGGCGATGGCTGTGGGCGCAGCGGCAGCCGTCCTACCGTAGAAGGTCTCGGCGATGCGATTTACGGCGGGGATCAGCAGCTCGGCCTCGGCGCTGCTTGCGCCGTCGGGGCCGCGAGCGATCACGCTGTAGCGCCTGCCCTCGGTGGGCGCTGGGGCGCTGGCGGCGCGCTGGGCCTGGATCTCCGCCTGGTCGCGGCGCACCACGCCACGCGCCTGCTCGGGGTTCAGCCAGGCAAAGGGCTGCCCGTCCTCCAGGAGCTCCACCGTCACCTCGGCGCCGTCCAGGCCTGTGGCCACAACATCCACGCTCACGGTAAGCGGCTCGGCGCGGATGATCGTGGCGTCGGTGACGGCGAGCGAGATCGGCACGACTGTCGGCAGCACGGCGGCGGGCTCGCCAGATGGCAGCAGGGTTAGGATGAGCGCTAGCAGGCCGAGCACGCCCAGGATCGGAACCAGCACGGCCAGGATCTTACCCGCCAGCGAGAGCCGGGCAAAGCGCTCGCGCCAGCCGCTCGGCTCGTCGTCGATTGGCAGCGAAGTGTAGTCGATCGGGCCGCCCAGCGCGCTGGCGGCATCCGCTGGTGGGCCCTGCTGGCCGCGCCGGCGGCGCGCGAGCAGGCTCACGATCACCAGAACCACCACCACAAGGACAATCAGCCCGATCACAATGGACGGGTCGAGCGTGCTGAGCAGATCTTGCATGACGAGCGCGTCCCCTGGCTTCAGTGCGCCCGGCCCCGGCCAGCGCATCCCCCGTATAATATGACAATGCGGGCCGTTCTGCAAGGGCGCGTAGCGCTCGCATGGCATTTATGGTGTAACCAGTTTAGTGTGAATGCAAAATGCAAAAGCCGGGCAGGCGAATGCAAAATGCAAAATGCAAAAGCCGGGCAGTGTGGCGGTTCAGGCTAGAGGCGGAGCGGATGCCTGTAGGCGCTATGGTATAATCCCGCCACTACGCGCTGATATGTTGGATGAGGTGCCTTGTGCAAAGCAAGCGGCAAAATCCAGACGCCCTCACCCCCCCCTGGCACTGGTGCGGCCTGCACCTCACCGTCCGCGGCTTCATGCGCAGCTAACGCTGCCCCCTCCTCACCCTTTCGCCCACCGATCCTTCCTGTATTCATTTTGCATTTTGCATTTTGCATTTGTGAGGTTGACATGCCCGACCACATTCTCGTGGCCGTCGCCTGGCCCTATGCCAACGGCCCGCGCCATATTGGCCACGTCGCCGGCTTCGGCGTGCCCGCCGATATTTTTGCCCGCTTCCAGCGCCTGCGCGGCAACCATGTGCTCATGGTCTCCGGCACCGACGAGTACGGCACGCCGATCACCATCGCCGCCGACAAGGAGGGCGTCTCGCCGCGCGCCATCGCTGATCGCTACAGCACCGTGATCGGCGACGATCTCTACAACCTTGGCCTCAGCTACGATACCTTCACGCGGACTACTACCCAGAACCACGCCAGCGTCACTCAGGATATCTTCAAGACGCTCCACACCAAGGGCTACATCTTCCGCAAGGAGACCCTGGGCGCCTTCTCGGCCTCCACCGGGCGCACCCTGCCAGACCGCTACATCGAGGGCACCTGCCCGATCTGTGGCTTTGGCGACGCCCGTGGCGATCAGTGCGATAACTGCGGCAACCAGCTCGACCCGATCGATCTGATCAGTCCGCGCTCGAAGATCGATGGCCAGCCGCCTGTGTTCCGCGAGACCGAGCATTTCTTCCTCGATCTGCCGGCCTTCGCCGAGCGCCTGCGGGCCTGGATCGAGCAGCAGGAGCACTGGCGCCCCAACGTGCGCAGCTTCTCGCTCAACTTCATCAAGGAGCTGAAGTCCCGCGCCATCACCCGTGATCTCGAGTGGGGCGTGCCGATCCCTCTGCCCGAGTACGCCGAGCGCAACGACAAGAAGATCTATGTCTGGTTCGACGCCGTGATCGGCTACCTCTCGGCCAGTATCGAGTGGGCCAAGAACCGGGGCACGCCCGACGCCTGGCGCGAATGGTGGCAGAACCCACAGTCCCGCCACTACTACTTCATGGGCAAAGACAACATCGTGTTCCACACGGTGATCTGGCCCTCGCAGCTGATGGGGGTGGGCGCCGATGGGGAGTATGCCGGTAGCGCCAGCGGCGCCTTTGCCGAGGTGCCGCTCCAGCTGCCCTTCAACATTGTGAGCAGCGAGTTCCTGACCACGGAGGGCAAGAAGTTCTCCAGCAGCCGCGGCGTGGTAATCTACGTCAACGATTTTCTTAGCCGCTACGACCCCGACGCGCTACGCTTCTTCCTAACCATCGCCGGCCCCGAGAACCAGGACACCGATTTTACCTGGGCCGAGTTTGTGCGCCGCAACAACGACGAGCTAGTGGCAACCTGGGGCAACCTGGTGAACCGCACGCTTACCAATGTGTTCAAGAACTTCGGCGAGGTGCCCACGCCCGCCGAGCTGAGCGCGCGCGATCAGGCGCTTATCGCAGAGATTGAGGGTGGCTTTGGGCCGCTGGCAGAGCTGCTCGACGCGGCCCGCTTCAAGGCGGCGCTTACCGAGGCGCTGCGGCTGGCGGCCCAAGTGAACATCTACTTGAGCGAGCAGGAGCCATGGAAGGTGATCAAAGTCGACCGCGCACGCACCGCGACGATCTGGTACGTGGCGCTGCGCTGCGTGGACAGCCTGAAAATCTTCTTCACGCCCTGCCTGCCCTTTAGTTGCCAGCGCCTGCACAGCTACCTCGGCTACGACGGCGACATCGCTGGGCCACTGGAGTTCAAAAGCTACAGCGAGGCGGACGGCCAGAGCCACCGTGTGCTCACCGGCGACTACAGCGCCTGGGTTGGGCGCTGGGAGCCGCCCGTGCTGCCGGTGGGCCAGGCCCTGCGCGAGCCGAAGGCGCTCTTCAAGAAGCTCGACGAGCAGGTGGTGGCGGATGAGCTCGCGAGAATGGGGCTCTAGAAGTGCCCCTCACCCCCTCTATCTGAGCGGGCATAGTGTTACCCACAGCTGCCGGGACTCCCGAACCCTTGGATCACGAAGCCGCGAACAGCTGCGAACCACCGCGAACCCGGCCACGCGCGTGGGGTATGCCAGCTATGCCCACTCAGGGAGAGGGAGCACCAGGCGCCGTCCTGATGGGTTGACTCCCCGCTCGCTCAAGGGGCGCGGGGCCGGGGGTGAGGGTAAGCGCGGTAAGCGTAAGCGCGAGCGACTGTACAAAGTAAAAAACTGCTGGTATACTCCCTTATGCCAAAGAACCCGCCTGCAAGGCGCATCCACGTTTACACTCCATGCTGCTCCCGCTGGCTGCACACCGAGTTCCTGCCAGCTATACAGCAGCTAGCCTTGTTCGGTGTCGCCTGCGTTGAACGCCGTTTGATTGAGGAGGTGTTATGAAGGTTGTGCGCGCAGCCATCGCGATCCTGATCGTCACCGTGCTGCTTGGCATCCCAGGGCTCGCCAGCGCCCAGGCCACCGCTGTCTCTGGCACCCTCACGTACCGCGATCGTGTTGCCTTGCCCGCCAGCGCCGTTGTGACGGTGCAGATCGCCCAGGTGTTCGCTGATCGCGGCCCGCAGGTGATCGCCGAGCAGCGCTTCACCACCAACGGCGCCCAGCCGCCCTTCCGCTACAGCCTGCCCTACGACGCCGCCCGCATCGACGCGAACGCCACCTACACCGTGCAGGCGAACATTGCCAACGCCGGGCAGACCTTTTTTCGCACCAACACGGTCTACCCAGTGATCACGCGCGGTAACCCCACCCAGAATGTAAACATCACTCTGGTGGCTGCGGCGCGCCTGCCCAACACCAGCGGCGGCGCCGAGCCCCTGCTGATCGCCGGCCTCGCCCTGCTCGGTGCCCTCGGCCTCTACGGCGTTCGCCGCCGCTTCGCCAGCAGCGAGCGCACGTAGGGCACAGGGGACAGGGGACAGGGGACAGGGGACACAGCCAGGCTTTGCCGCTCGGGCTGTCTCCTTGTCTCCTTGTCTCCTTGTCTCCTTGTCTCCTTGTCTCCTTGTCTCCTTGCTGTGACGTTTGACTCCCTTTTGCCGTCATACCTATGCGTGTCTCAACAATTGTCCGCCGTGGTGGTGGCTTGGTGCCGCTGGCGCTGCTGATCGCCTGGTGGTTCGCCGCTGGCTTTGGCGTGGCCGCGCCCCTGTCACAGTCGGCAGCGCCCATCTGCTTCCCCGAGACGGGCTACTGCACCGGCGGGCGTATCCGCGAGCTCTGGGAGCGCGGTGGCGGCCTGATGGTCTTCGGCTTTCCGATCAGCTCGCTCCAGCAGGAGCTGATCGAAGGGCAGCCCCGCATGGTCCAGTGGTTCGAGCGCGCCCGTGTCGAGCTGCACCCTGAAAACCTGCCCCCCTACGACGTGCTCGTGGGCCGCGTTGGCGTCGAGCTCGCGGGCGCAAGCGGCGCCGTCCGCTTCCCGCGCACCGCCCTGGCTGGCGAGTGCCGCTTTTTCCCTGAGACCGGCCAGAGCGTCTGCGGCGAGTTCCTTGCCGCCTGGCTCGGCGGCGGGCTCGACCTAGATGGCGACCCGGCTATCAGCGACGCCGAGAGCCTTGCGCTTTACGGCCTGCCCCTCGGCGAGCCGCGCACCGAGCGCCTCTCCGACGGCCGCCCCTATGTGGTGCAGTGGTTCGAGCGCGCCCGCTTCGAGCTGCACCCCGAGCAGGCCGCGCCCGTTCTGCGCGGCCTGCTTGGCTCTGAGCTGGCCCCCGTTGTGCTTGATCCGCCCGGCACGCCCTGGGCCGAGC
>ENA-ORBV01007364-ORBV01007364.1-microbial-mat-metagenome-genome-assembly--contig:-NODE-7364-length-18940-cov-11.484971_pt1 | contig 18940 bp, 9 predicted proteins | sample MGYA00237777_ERZ505514 | MGnify/ENA primary metagenome ERZ505514 (study PRJEB26160, sample SAMN06269048) | microbial mat metagenome | isolation source: Oligotrophic lake microbial mat | place... | reverse complement strand
AAAAAAAATTGAGATTTTGCATAAAACTACCGAGTCGGCCCTGATAGATAAGTATGAGGGACAGTTAGGCGGTTGGGGCGATCGCGCTTCAACTCCTAAAACCAGCTCTTTTCGGTGCTTTCACGGAGTCTTTACAGAATTTCTCAAAAAAAATTGAGATTTTGCATAAAACTACCGAGTCGGCCCTGATAGATAAGTATGAGGGACAGTTAGGCGGTTGGGTCGATCGCCCTTCAACTCCCAAAACTAGCTCTTTCGGTGCTTTCACGCAGTCTTTACAAAGCTTTACAAAAAAAACCGTAGAGTTTTGCATAAAACTACCGAGTTAGCCCTGATAGATAAGTAAGGACTTACGCACCAAGCTCAAGAAACCGGGTTTTTCGCAGAATCTCCTGCTAACAGCGAATAATTTTCGCAAAAACCCGGTTTCTGGCCCCGCATAAATCCTGTGGCGCGATCGAATTTATTAATTTCAGGGGGTGCATTAATCTATGGATTTTGAATCGGGCTTTAGCGGTTGTTTGCAGTGTTGGCGGGCGATTCCCTAGGGGATAGCTTCGCTTCATGAAGTTTTTCACAATACCTTAACTGACTTGAAGGGCGATCGACCCTAATTTTCAGGCGAGCAAATTCGGTAAAAGTGACACGTCTGTGCGTGTCGGCGGAGTCTTTTTGTCAATTTTCAGCTTGTATCTACTCTTGGAGAATAAAACCATGACTTCTAACAAATCTTTCAATTCTGCGATCGAAGCTTCTCTGCAACAGGCTTACAGCACTTTAAATAATTTTGCCAATGGTGATGATTTTGTTGCCAAAGTTCAAAGTATTTTCGGCACAAATTTTGATGCTGGTAAGTTAGAAGAGATCCGCCAGCAGTGGGTTAACAGCGACTTTGCATCTCTGCCTGCGATCGAAATTCGCACGGGTTCTGAACTCAAAGGGGCTAATGCTGCTTATGCGGGTTCAAATAATACCATTTATGTTTCTCAAGACTTTTTGACCCAAAATAATGACAATCTTCAAGGGATTACCAGTGTTTTATTGGAAGAAATTGGTCACTCTGTGGATTGGCATATTAATACTTCTGATACTCCGGGAGATGAAGGAGAGTTCTTTTCCGCAACAGTTTTGGATCAGCATTTATACCTTTCTACTTTGGACTTACTGAAACAAGAAGATGACTCTAATGTTTTAACTTTAGATGAGTGTGACCTCCTGGTTGAACAGTCAATTGGTACGAAAGTTTATTCGGATAATCTCAGCTTTGGAGAATTTGTTTACAATGCTAATACTGCGGAATATCTCAATAAGTTCTTTGGTTTGAATGTAGATAATTCTTGGGAATACAATTCAGGCGATGCGTTTAAATACAAATATAACTATGGAAGCAAAACAGTGTCTTATGATGTGAATGCTAGCATTGGACAAGCTAGTGCTGGTCTTACTTTGGGTGGGGGTTCAGTTGAGGCTGGGATTGAGTTTAAAGCTGGATATAATCTTGGAGAGCTTAATCTTGATTTGCCATTTTCATCGTCGCTCAATGCAAGTGCAAACAACAATCAACTGAGTTTTGATTTTACTAACATTTATAATGGTCAGTTTGAGTACATAGCGCCCTCGATATATGCTTCTTTAGATGCAGTATTAAACTACGATATCGGCGGTTTGGATGCTTTTTTTAGCGTATCAGGATTTGGAGCAAATTATACTAAGACAATTCCATTGTTTGCAAGCCAAAGCAACAACTTATCACATAATTTTTTGGAATTTGACTCAAACCTTGACTCAAACGATGTAGGGAATGGTACATCAGAAACAATAAATTTTAACATACTTGATGTCGCGAGTATAGCAGTTAAAATTCCCAACTTTAAGCCAACAACAATTGAAACCAAAGTTAATGGAGAATATTCTTTAGAAATTGGTAGCAAAACTGAGGACTTTTTCAGTGCAAGCCTGGGACTGGATCAAGTAGTATCTGCTGCTGCTCAAATCTTTGGTGGACCAGGTGCTGCTGCTGCCGGAAAAGTTTTAGCGGGTTCGGTTTCAGAACCTATTGGTTTTGGTGGAGTAACAGTAGATGCTGATTGGCGGCTTTTTCCAATCGATTTGGGTTATGCGATGGATTTGAACTACAGCTATAAAGCAGGAATCAGGAATGGAGCTACAGAAATTGTAGGAGGAGAATTTAAGGAATTTAAAAATTCCTTTAATATGATTGATGAGTTACTAGAAAAAGATCTAGATAACGATTCTAAAATCGACTTGGATTTAAGCTACAATCCAGAAATTTTCTTTGCTGCCAATGCTTATCTAGAACCAGAAGTGTCTATCAGCCTCGAAGTTTTACAAGGTAGTTTAGGCGTAAATGCAAGTACGCCAGATTTTAAGCTTGGAAATAAGACTGACGCTAGCCTATTTAGTATTGGCTATTCTAAGGAATTTACTCTTATTGAGGATCTTGCAACAGCAACCTTATGGGAGGGTGACAAAATCTCTATTTTTGAAGGTGATATAGGGATTCCTTTTAACGATGTTTACCGACTTATCACAGGAAGCGATCCTACATTTAATCGAATTTCAATAGAAATACCTTTCAACACTATCTTTCCAAATGTAGGAACTGCTGGAGATGACATTTTAAGCTTACCTGAATCTGCTGGTGATGAAAATCTCTATGGTGAAGCAGGTAATGATGTCCTTTACGGCAATTCATACGCCAACAGAATCATGGGTGCTGAAGACAATGATTCTATTTACGGAGGGACTGGTAATGACAGTCTTCATGGCGAACAAGGAGATGATTTTTTACAAGGTGAAGCAGGCAATGATTTGTTAAATGGAGGAATTGGGATAGATACAATCAGTTACGCGAATTCAGTTAGTGGCGTTATTGTCAACATTGATGAAAACAACAACTATGGACACCAACAAACAGCAGGAATATTTGACCTTGAACCTAATTTTGCGATGGGTTCAGGTCAAGCATTAGATGGGTTTGGTTCAGAAGATAGTATCGTTGGAGTTGAAAACATTGTTGGTTCTTCTTTTGACGATATTTTAATCGGCAATGCTTTAGATAATGCCATTGAAGCCGGTGCTGGCAACGATCTTGTTGTTAGCAGTGCTGGCAACGATCAACTAGAAGGAAATGGAGGAATTGACACTGTAAGTTTCCGCCGCGATCCTAATGGTGTTTCCGTCAGCCTGAAAAATGGTATTGCTACAGATGGATTTGGCGGACAAGATAATATTTCTGGCATGGAAAATGTTGTCGGTTCCAGCTTTAGCGATCGCATCGAAGGTGATGATGGAGTTAACATAATTACCAGTGGCGGTGGCAATGATTTTGTTGATGGGTTAGCTGGAAATGACACCATTTATGCTGGCACAGGTAACGATGAGGTATATGGTGGTCAAGATTCAGACTTACTTTACGGCGGTAACGGCAACGACAAACTCTTCGGCGAAACTGGCAATGACCTACTCTTTGGAGAAGCTGGCAGCGACACCCTAGAAGGAAACGAAGGCGAAGATATCCTCGATGGCGGCACCGATAGCGACATCCTCTACGGCAACGCCGGCAACGACATACTCTACGGCCGCGAAGGCGACGACTTCATCGACGGCGGCAGCGAAAACGACCAACTCTACGGCGAAGAAGGCAACGACAAACTCTACGGCCAATCCGGCAACGACTTCATCCAAGGCAACGCAGGCGAAGACTACGCCGAAGGTGGCAGCGGCCGCGACTTCATCCAAGGCAACGAAGGCGACGACATCCTTTACGGACAAGATGGCAGCGACACCATAGAAGGCAACGCAGACGATGACTTCATCGATGGCGGCAACGGCCAAGACTCGCTTTCCGGCAATACCGGAGATGACGTAATTTACGGACAAGGTGGCAACGATGTTATCCAAGGTAACGAAAACAATGACTGGCTGGAAGGCGGCGACGGCCAAGACATCATTGATGGAGGTGCCGACGATGATGATATTTACGGACAAGCTGGCGAAGACTACCTTTTCGGCAGTCAAGGCCAAGACTACATCGATGGTGGCGACGGCAAAGATACTCTGTTTGGCGGCACCGACGATGACGTACTTTTAGGACAAGCCGGCGACGACACCCTCAACGGCAATGCTGGCAACGACGAACTTTACGGCGGCACCGGCAATGACTCGTTAATCGGAGAAATCGGCGATGATTTAATTGACGGCGGTGAAGGAATCGACCTCGTTAACTACATCAATTCTCCCAGCGGCGTTATCGTTAATATTGATGAAAGTAGCGACTACGAAAACAACACCAGTCAGCGTTTCAAACAATTTGTTAACGCAGCTAATCCCACCGAATACTACACAGAACTCGAACGGGATTTTGAAATTGCCGCCGGTACTGGTAAAGATGGTTTTGGCACTACCGATGCCCTCAGAAATCTCGAAGATATCATCGGTACTCGCTTTGAAGACATCTTGATTGGCAACGAAAAAGATAACCGAATTTGGGCATTAGAAGGCAACGATTTATTAATTGGCAATGCCGGCAATGACTCATTTTACGGCGGAGAAGGCATCGATATTCTCAGCTACCGCCGCGACCCCAACGGCGTTACTGTCAACTTACAAACAGGCGATGCTACGGACGGTTGGGGCGACCGAGACCAAATTACTGGCATCGAAAACGTCGCCGGTTCTACTCACAACGATGATATTACTGGCGACGATAGCGTTAACGTTATCACTGGAGATGCTGGGGACGATCGCATCAACGGACTCGGAGGCGACGACAAACTCTACGGCGAATTCGGCAACGACGAAATTTACGGCGGTGACGGCGGCGACAGCATCTACGGCAACCAAGGCCGAGACACCCTTTACGGCGAAGCAGGCCGAGACTACATCCGAGGTGGCGATGCCGACGACCTAATCTACGCCGGTAGCGATGACGACACGGTAGCCGGAGATGCGGGCTACGGCAACGACACCATCTACGGCGAAACAGGCAACGACAGCCTCGAAGGCGGTGCCGGCGATGACAACATCTACGGTGGCGCAGACAAAGACACCATCTACGGCGAAAGCGACAACGACAAACTCTACGGAGAAGGAGACACCGACCTCATATACGGCGGCACCGGCGACGACGAAATGTCCGGCGGCGACGACAAAGACACCCTCATCGGCGAAGCCGGCAACGACACCCTCAGCGGCGATGCAGGCGACGACATCCTAGACGCAGGCATCGGCAACGACTACCTCTACGGTGGCGACGGCAAAGACACCCTCAACGCAGGCGACGGCAACGACCAACTCTACGGTGGCGACGATGCCGACATCCTCCTAGGAAAAGAAGGCGACGACAACCTGTTTGGCGAAGGTGGCAACGACAGCCTTGATGCAGCAGAAGGCAACGACAACCTCTACGGCGGCGACGGCAAAGACTTCCTAGATGCCGGCATTGGCAACGACCAACTCTGGGGAGGCCAAGACGATGACACCTTACTCGGCAAAGCCGGCGATGATAACCTCTACGGCGAAGGTGGCAACGACAGCCTTGATGCAGCCGAAGGCAACGACAGTCTCTACGGCGGCGACGGCAAAGACATCCTCGATGCCGGAATCGGCAACGACTATCTCTGGGGAGGCCAAGGCGAGGACACTTTATTCGCCCAAGCCGGCAATGACAAGCTGTTTGGAGAAGCGGGCGATGACATCCTGAATGCAGGCGATGGCAATGACACCCTCGAAGGTGCCGACGGCCAAGACATCCTCGATGCCGGAAGTGACAACGACCTACTTTATGGAGGTCAAGACAATGACACTTTACTCGGTAGAACTGGCGATGACAAAATGTTTGGGGAATCTGGCAACGACATCCTCTACGCAGCAGAAGGCAACGACAGTCTCTACGGCGACAACGGCAAAGACTTACTGGATGCCGGCAGTGGCAACGACTATCTCTGGGGTGGTCAAGACAATGACACCTTATTAGCCCAAGCTGGCGATGACTACCTGTTCGGCGAAAACGGCGATGACATCCTGAATGCAGGCGATGGCAATGACAGTCTCTACGGCGGGAACGACAAAGATACGCTGTTCGGTCAAGCTGGCAGCGACTTATTAGAAGGCGGTTCCGGCAATGACTCGTTGTTGGCGGGCGAAGGCAACGATACCCTTCTCGGTCAAGGTGACAGCGACACCCTCTACGGAGGCGGTGGCGATGACATCCTCGAAGGTAACTCAGGAACAGACCGACTTTTCGGCGAACTAGGTAACGACTCCCTCGATGGTGGTAGCGAAAATGACACCCTCGAAGGCGGCGACGGTAACGACTTCCTAGACGGCGGCGAAAATAATGACAGTTTGTTCGGACAGGCTGGTGATGATACGGTTCTCGGCAGTCGCGGCGATGACATTGCCGACGGCGGTTTAGGGAATGATTTGCTACAGGGCAATGAAGGGCGCGATCGCCTCTACGGACAAGCAGGCCTCGATACCCTCCTCGGCGGCGACGACAGCGACACCCTCTGGGGAGGCGACGACGGCGACAGTTTGCTGGGAGAATCCGGCAGCGATACCCTGTTCGGCGGTTTCGGCGACGACATTCTCGACGGCGGCGATGACAGCGACAGCCTGTACGGTGAAGCGGGTAAAGACACCCTCTCCGGCGGTAGCGGTGACGACATGGTTGACGGCGGTACCGAAAACGATACTCTGTTCGGCAACGACGGCCGCGATAAATTGTACGGCCGCGCAGGCGATGACCTTTTAGAAGGCAATGCCGACAATGACGAACTCTGGGGCGGCGATAACGACGATACGCTGTTGGGACAAACGGGAGATGACATTCTCCGAGGTGAAGCCGGCAATGACAGCCTGGATGGTGGCGAAGGGGACGATCGACTTTTCGGTCAAATCGGTACTGACACCCTCTCCGGTAACAACGGAGACGACTACCTAGAAGGCAACGCAGGCGATGATAGCTTGAGTGGTGGCGAAGGGCGCGATCGAATTTACGGCAACGACGGCAACGATATCGCAACAGGCGACGGCGGCGATGACTTCATCGATGGCGGCGCGAACAACGATACTTTGTCTGGCGGTGAAGGAGTCGATCGAATTTTCGGTCAATCCGGCAACGACAGCCTCGAAGGCAACGAAGACAACGACTTCATCGATGCTGGAACAGGCAGCGACACCCTGTGGGGCAACGACGGCGACGACGAACTCTACGGCCGCGAAGACCGAGATTTAATTGACGGCGGCCGCGGCAACGACGACATTTACGGCGGAGATGCAGCCGACACCATCTTCGGACAAACCGGCAACGACAACATTGATGGCGGTTCCGGCGGTGACTCAATTTCCGGCGGCGACGGCAACGACAACATTTGGGCGCAAGCAGGCGATGACTTCATCAACGGCGGCGCGGGCAACGACAACATTTGGGGTAACGAAGACGACGACACCATTCTCGGAGAAGCCGGCAACGACAAAATCGACGGCGGTTCCGGCTACGACAGCATCGACGGCGGCGCAGGCAATGACGAATTGTTCGGCGGTACCGGCAACGACCAATTATTAGGAGGTGCCGGCAACGACCAAATCGACGGCAGCATGGACGACGACAAACTGTTCGGCGGGGCCGGCAACGACTTAATGTTTGGCAGTCAAGGGCAAGACACGATGTTAGGCGAAGTTGGCGAAGACACCCTCTACGGCGGCGACGAAACTGACTTGATGGACGGCGGGGCCAGCAACGACTTGGTTATCGGCGACTCCGGCGACGACACCATCACCGGCGATTCTGGCGACGACACCCTCGTCGGCAGCAGCGGCAACGACTGGATGGGAGGCGGCAACGGCGATGACTTGATGTTCGGCGAATGCGATGACGACACGATGCTGGGCGGCGCGGGTAAAGACACCCTCGACGGCGGTTGCGGCAACGACTTGCTAACCGGAGAAGCCGGCAGCGACAACCTGTTGGGCAACGAAGGCGATGACAGCCTCGATGGTGGCAGCAGCGATGACACTCTCGATGGCGGTAATGGCAACGACTTCTTAAATGGTGGCAGCGGCAACGACAGCCTCAACGGCAACGATGGCGATGACAGCCTCTACGGTGGCGAAGGCAACAACATCCTTAAAGGTGGCAACGGCCAAGATACGCTGATTGGAGGCAGCAGTTCCGACATATTTGTGCTATCACCAAATTCGGGACTGGATCATGTATTCTACTTCCAAGCCGATCGCGATTACCTCGGACTCGCACAAGACCTCACTTTTGACCAATTGCAAATCGTTCAAGGCGGTGAAAATTATACTAACGATGCCTTGGTCAGCATCGCCAGTACAGGCGAACATTTAGCTTGGCTAAAAGACACTCAATTTAGTGCGATCGACAGTTCTCGCTTTGTCTCCATCACTCCCGGAGGCCCGCTACCCGCAGCTTTCAATACTCCCTCGACGATCGATGATTTAACCGGTGAACTACTCGATCCTAGCGACGATTTGATTAGCGACGGTACTGACAGTTCTTTCGATCCCGGTTTAGTCGGAACTATTCCCGAATCGATCGGCAGCAGTTCTGGTACTAGCGTATCAATAACTCCTGCATCTAGTAGTGTCACAAACAGTACAACTCCCGCACCAGAAACTCTCAGCTTGCAACCGCTAACAACAGCAACTAATCCAAGTAGTTTGACAGTAACTCCTGCCAATACTATCGCCAACGATATCTTGCTTAATAGCGGTTCAATCCCAAGCATGATGACCTTTAGCGAAACCGACGATGACCTCCTGATCTACGACACTAACAGCTTGTTGAACTCTCTAATCAGCGCTCAAACTCAGCCAATTATTCCTTTAAGCGGCACGATCGCTAGTAGTTCAATTTCCCCAATTGCCAATACTTTTGCCAGCGACAGCAGCCTCTTAATTACTCCGGCTGCAAGTCCCAGCAACCCACTAGCAAATAGCGGTTTGACTGGCATTTCTAGCTTGTAGTAATTGTAGGTTTGATTGCAATACGGTTCACTTAAGACAGATCCCCCCTAACCCCCCTTCCCAAGGGGGGGACAAGAATGCCCTCAAAGTCCCCCTTCTTAAGGGGGATTTAGGGGGATCTCCGGGGCATAAATATGTTAAGTGAACCGTATTGGGTTTGATTGAGGGCAATCGAATAGACAAAAACCTGGTTTCTTAAAGAAACCGGGTTTTTTGCATTTTTTGTTGTAAGATCAAATCCCGGTTAGCTATCCGCGCGATCGAGGGTATGGTGCGTTGCTCGTTTAATCTTGGTCAAGAGCGAGAATTATACAAACTCCGGGTTACTTACCCCTTTATGAAAGAGGGAACAACTTTTTTTGTTGTTTTGTAGCCAGCAGATTCATTAAAACATTATCTCTGGAATGACATTACGATCGCGTGAGACTTACTGTTTCCCGATCGTATCGGAATTGATCGATCGTTCCCTCCTTGATTTTTTCGATCGCCTCCTCAATCACCTCTAGCGGAACCAGGAACCACTCCCTTGGCTGCACTTGCGAACCAAAGCGATCCTGTAATTCCATATCTAATCGAGCACTGCTGAAAAACTTATGAAGTAGTGCCTCAAGTCCCTTGCGGTTGATATTCGCCAGTTTGAAAGTGGCAACGATTTTCACTTCTGCTAGCAAATAAGTCGGGTCTTTCTTGGCATTGGCAATTCGGCTTTTTACATCGCCTCCGGTGACACCAATTTTGTGAATGACAGACCGATTTTCAGCAATGAAGGGATGATCCGATCGGCTCCTGAGCACGTAAATGTACCCAGTTGGTAAGTCGTCCACTGCTTCAACGTGAGAAAACAGAGGGCCAAAATCTGGAGTGGTAATGCGGCGACTGGACTTGTCTTTATTCAACGCACGCTGGAGCGATCGCACCAGCAAGTCACTCTCGGTAGCGTTGTCATACACCACCCTCAACCTGCGATCGAAACGGCCATAGTCGCTGACAAACGGCTCGCCCGTCTCGGCAACCAAAACCTTCTGCCCATCGAGGATGAACAAATCACCTTCCTTTACAGCCGCATAGTCCTGATATTTGATAGTTTGCCGATCGCCCGACTGTAATTGGCGTTGCAGTTTGTCAAAGATCGGTTTGAATTGCTCAAAGTCTGGGCACGAAGTCCGTTGGGCGATTTCCTCTGCGGCTTTGATTTCTTGGCGCGATCGCACATTCACAAGCTGAGTAACATCGTTGTCTGCGGCGACATCGAGCCCAAGGGCAGTCAGCAGTGCCTCATCAACGGGGGTTTCTGTCGTTAGGTGGGCATCATCGATCGCATCTAACAGTCCCCGTGAGTCTAGGGGTTTCAAGACAGCGCGACATTCCTCCGATTCCCGCAGCCGATCGAGCCGCACCGCATATAGCCGCTCAAAAATATCCCCATCCTCCCCATGCTGAGGCAGTCTGCCCTGTTCGTACACAAATCGATCGATCTCCTCAAAACCTGCAATGATTCGCTCTTCGCGGGCAGAGCGTTGTCCAGATTGAGGAGGCGCAGTGTCGATACCCAATTCATTGAGCAAGTCCAAATCGTCATCTGTCGTGTACTTAGGCATCGTTTTCCTCCTTCACCTTGCGTTGTAGGAAGGCAATCCCCTCAGCCATCCGTTTTTCCCAGGGATCTGCTGCTGTTAGAGAGGGCAATCTACCTTTCTCTTGTTTGAACCGCAGCCCCCGTTTTGCCAACTCCCGTGCTTCTTCCACCGAGAGGTTGATCCGCTTGGCTGCAATCACTGCTGCCACCTGCTTTAGCCGTTCTTCGCTCATGGATTTGGCGAGGATGGCGTAGGCTTCGCCAAAGGGATTGATGCGATCGATCAAATCCATGTCCAACTCGGTGACAGATAGGGCAAACTGCCTTACCCCGTCGATCAGAGCAGTATTTTTTGGGGCTTCGCCGTCACCCGATTTTGTCGCATATACTCCACCGGCTTCGTTCATAGTTTTTTTTGCCTGTTGGACGAAATTGAGGGCGGCGATCGCGTGTTGGCGCACAGCTTCTCGATCCTCTGCTTCTAAATCTGGAAATTTCTCTTTGACAATCTTGCCCATGCGAACCTGCGTCAGTTCCTCTGGCACCAGTTCCTCGTCAAACAAGCCACGCTCGATCGTAGGCTTGTCTTGGACAAAAGCCGTAATCAGATCAGTCAAATCCTCGCGGCAGATGCGTCCAGCTTCCGGGCTTTTCGGTTCGGCCAACCCCTTGATTTCTAATTGGATGTGGCCAGTCTCTGGATTGACACCCACATTGCACTTGCCTGGATTGTAGCCATCGTCTCCGTAGTCAAAGCCGGGGGTGGCTTGATTGTTCGGGTACTTGGGTTTGAACTCGAAACGGGGCGCGAGAACCTGCTCCATCAGCAGGCTGGCGGCGATCGCCTTGAGGGTGTCATTCACAGCTTCGGTGACGGCGGATTCAGCAGCATCTGGTTCGGCGATCAGGTTGGTGAAGCGGGCGCGGAGTTTACCGGGGGCATCGCGGGTGGCGCGACCGATAATCTGGACGATTTCGGTCAGGCTGGAGCGGTAGCCGATCGTCAGAGCGTGTTCGCACCAAATCCAGTCGAAGCCTTCTTTTGCCATGCCCAGGGCGATGATGATATCGACGCGATCGCGATTGTGCTTCTGCGTGGGATCTTTGAGGGCGGTGGCAACCCGATCGCGCTTACTGGGATCGTCATCCACGAGATCGGCAATCTTGAGGATCGTGCCGTCGGCGGTTTTGACGAGTTGAAACCCCGTTTTGGGATCGATGCCCTGCCATTCGCCCAATTCTTCGATGATGTGCTCCACCTCCCGGATCTTGTCCTTGGTGCTTTCGCGGGAGTTGACATTGGGAATGTGCAGAATGGTTTTTTCCTTGGGGTTTAGCACCTTCATGATTTCGTCGGTGTAGCTGCCTGCGTAGAAATAGTAGCCGATGTCAAGCTGCTTCAGGTATTGGTAGCCGTTGAGCTGTTCGTAGTAGGTATAGGTGATGGTATCGAATTTTGATTCGTCTTCTGGGTGCAGTACGGCTTCGGCATCGCCGCGAAAATAGGAGCCTGTCATGGCGATGATGTGGGTTTTGTCGCGGGCCATGAGTTGGCGGATGCGATCGCCTAGTTTGTTGTCTGGGTTGGCGGAAACATGGTGAAATTCATCTACTGCGATCAGGCGATCGTCAAAAACTTCGATACCAAACTTATCTGCGGCGAAGCGGAAAGTGGCGTGGGTGCAGATCAGAATCTTGGCATCGCTGTCTAGAAACTTCTGCATTGCGTCTACTTTGCCGCCGTTGTCACCGCCCGGTGCATCGCAGAGATTCCACTTGGGTTTGACTTGCCAATCGGCCCAAAAGCCATATTTGCTCAGTGGCTGATCATGGAAGCTAGCCCCGATCGCCTTTTCGGGCACGACAATGATAGCTTGCTTGAGCTTCTGGTTTTCTAGCTTGTCGAGGGCGATGAACATGAGTGCCCGACTTTTGCCAGAGGCGGGGGGCGATTTGATCAATAGATATTGTTCGCCGCGTTTTTGGTAGGCGCGTTCTTGCATCGGGCGCATCCCCAGGGCGTTGGGTTTTGTGGAAGTGCCATTTTGGGCGTAGGTGACGGATACAGCGGGAATTGCTTTGGGTTTGCTCATCGGTATTTTTCGGCTAAAGCTGGTTTAAAAGTTCTGTGGGGAAGGGCGATTAACCGGGATGAGTTTTCCGGCAATTGAGTGTCAAGGATTGCTACGAGCGTATTCTTCGATGATGTCTTTTAAATCTCCGGCCACGACATCATCTTGTTCAGATTTACTATAAAGCGTCAGCAGGAAAATTTGATCGTTTGTTTTGAGATAGTAAATCAGCCGATAGCCACCACTTTTACCCTTTTGATTATCACTATTTTTGACTCGGAGTTTAAAGATTGGATAGCCTATACCTGCTACTCGATCGCCAGGAGTTTCGCCATTTTCTAGCTGTGCAACGATCGGTTGGATGTCGTTGAGAATGTTGCGATATTTTTTGATCAGTGTCCGAATATTGCGGGTAAAAGTGGGTAAGGCGATAACATTAACACTTGGGTTATCCATTTTCTAGCTCTTGCCATAATTGAGCGATGGGGATGCCCTGTCCGGTCATTGCTTCGTGCCAAGCTTGGCGAAAATCTTCAAGGATTTGTGCTTTGGGGGTATCGTCGGGTGAGTCAGATGTTTGTACAGGGAGTTTGAGCAATTCCATGAAGTTGGCGATTTGTTGGAGTTGCTCTTCAGTACAGGTGTCGAGTTGTTGTTTAAGGGCTTCGCGAGTAGTCATGGGTTTAGGCTGGCTGTTCTACTGTTGTGATTTTAGCTCGATCGATGTTGACAGATGGGCGATCCAAGAAATTTCATTAAACCTCACCCTCCGAAAAGTCGATTCCGCGATAAACTTGCTCAATGGGGAAGCTCAAATCCACTGATTGCAATTCCACCACATCTCCAGCCCGATAATTAATGATCTCCCATCGTCCATCACTGTCTTTACGATAAAGATCGATCGCGATTTCCTGAGAACTTACCAATACGTAATCTTGCAATTGTGGATTCTGGCGATAGCGAAAAAACTTGTTTCCTCGTTCGCGTAGCGTTTCCGAAGGAAAATCGTAAGCCTCTGTACTCTCAGACAAAACCTCAACAATTAAACAGGGATAGGTAATGTATTGAGTTGTGTTGTTATCTCTTCGATCGCAGCTTACACTTACATCGGGATAGGTGTAGTCATCCGTTTCTACAATATTTACCCGACAATCAGAGTTAAATACTCGACAAGGGCGATCGGGCAAGTGATTGTCTAGTAAAGCTGCGAACTTGAGAGCAACCCGACTATGGTTTTGGGTGCCGCCGCTCATGGCGTAGATGTTGCCATTAATATATTCATGGCGACATAGCTGTTGTTCTTCCCAAGCAAAGTATTCAATGGGTGTCAACTTGGGTGAATGACTCGGAGTTGCAATCATGTTTTAACCTCCAAAAAACTCAGGGTGGGATGGGTTTGTACTTGCATTATGGATGAATTTTACCTTTAGCAGGCTTTTTCGGTAGGGCTTGCGGTGTGGTCATTTTGGTGTACAACTCAAAGAGTTTTTCGAGGCGTTCCGTGTCGTTTTTGAAGCGGCGACCGATGTAGATGCGTTCGATCGCTTCGTCGTTGCGATCGTGCGCTTCCCTAACTAACGGGAATTCGGTATCCATGCGATCGCGATCGTACATATCGGCGATCGTCGCGGGGAAATACTGCTCTCGTGCTAGCAGAATGTCTTCGGCGCAGCGGGTGAGGTCGGCTTTGTTGCGATCGGTGAGCGTGGGGACGGGGAATGTGTTCCAGCCGAGGGTGTTGGAGTAGCGAAAGTCGGTTTTTAGCTTGCCGCAGACGGTGGCGATCCAGACTAGGTGGATGCGGGAGGCGATCAGCGCCATGTTCCAGAGTGGGGCATCGTAGAGAGCGAAGAGGAGGTTACTTAGAATTGTTTGAGAGTCTAATAAGTCTACTGGCAAGAATTCTCGTTTTTCAGATGACACACCAGCAACCGCAATTGTTGAGTTAGTTGCTACTCCCTGAATCTGAACAAACCGATGAGGTTTCTTTGAATACTTTCGAGTTGATTGCGCGCTGCTTTTAAATCTTTCCTCTGCAACCTTTTGAAGGCGTGAGGCTATCATTGGCACTTCAATTGCAGCGTCAACTTGATCATCATGAATCCATAGACAATATCGCAGTTTTCCTTGAATCATCTCTTGCGAGCCAAGGTATCTTTTGAAGAAGGATTTTGTTCTATTGTCATCACGAATAAATCCTTCTTTTTCCTCCTCTTCGAGACATAAAAATCCACCATCTCGCGGCATATTGCCAAACAGCATTTCAGAGCGATCATCAGGTTTGCTTCGCAGCGGTTCAACGAACAAAGTGGGAGCTGAAGAGAGGTATGCGTTTATATTCTCGGAATCTTTGACAACCACCATTCCCGCATCGTCTAGTGAAAACAGCCTTCGCACCCTTGATGTCCGATTAGATATACCAACGATCACGACAGTAACTCCGGCATTATGACTCGCTAAGTTAGACCACTTGAAGGAAGTGTGAGCAAAATTGATTTCTTGACCCGTAGAAAATATCAGTTGCCACAAAATTGGAACCTGCAAACCCTGACAGATCGAATTAGTAGACACGAAAGCGGCGGCTGATTTGGTCCATGTCCCATAATCTGCCGCCTTCATAAACCAGCCAGAAACATAGTCGAGTGATTTCCAGCTACTAGTTCGATCTCCGAAAATAGATTTCAAATCCGACTTCTGTTCATCGGATTGCCAGCGGCTCCCCAGATAGGGCGGGTTCCCGCAAATATACGTCTCTCCACCCTCATTCTCAAACTCAATCTCCGCCTGATCTCGTGTTTCCCCCCACAAATCCAAATCCTCACGCTGCACTCGTACCCCTTGACTATCGGCATCCCACAGACTCAACCAATCCAGCCGCAACGCATTCCCACAAGTAATCCAGTTATCAGCCTTCAGCGGCAAAAACTCCAACAGCGCTAGCTTCGGCCCCCGATAAAGCACATCGCACTGATACTCGGCAATAATCAACGCCAGCCGCGCAATCTCACAGGAAAAGTGGCGCAATTCAATCCCCCGAAAATTGGTCAGCGGGATGTCGGAACGCCGATCGCCCTCCCCCCGCAGTTCATTAATCTTCGCTTCAATCGCCCTCATCTCCTTATAAGCAATCACCAAAAAATTCCCCGATCCACAAGCCGGATCAAACACCCGAATCCGCGCCATCCGTTGCCGCAAATTCAGCAACTTGCGGGCGTTGTCCCCCGCCGCTTCTAGTTGAACACGCAAATCATCCAAAAACAGCGGATTCAGCACCTTGAGGATATTCGGCACACTCGTATAGTGCATCCCCAGCGCCCCGCGTTCCTCATCATCCGCCACCGCCTGAATCATTGAGCCGAAAATATCTGGATTGATCTTCGTCCAGTCCAGATTGCCAACGTGAAGCAGGTACGATCGGGCAATCTTACTAAAACGCGGCACTTCAACGCAGCCATCTTCCCTGGCCGAAAACAGCCCTCCATTCACATAGGGAAAACTATTAGCCCAATTGCGAATCTGAGCCGATTCCCGCCCCTTGAGCGGCATACTCATCGATCGGAACAACTCCGACAGCACTTCATGGGTATTCGAGGAATCGCGATCGCTCATCTGCGCGATCGTAGATGTAAAAATGCCCGAACTGTGGAAAATATTCGTATCCTCAGCAAAGAAGCAGAAAATCAGCCGCGCCATGAAGTGATTCAGATCCTCTCGGCGATCGGTCTTATCCCAGTCCGGGTTATCCTTCAGCAATTCAATATAGAGGCGGTTGAGGCGACCCGTAGCCTTGATATCAAAGGCATTCTCCCGAATCTGCCGAACCGTCGTAATCCCCGCCAGCGCTAAGAAAAACCCGAAGTGGTCATGAAAATTGGGGTACTCGCAGGCGATCGTCTCTCCATCTGCCAGATTTTCCGCCTCAAAGCTTTGGCCATCCGTGGCGAGGATAAACTTAGCCTTATATCGCACCGTCGCCGGACTCTCCCGCAAGGCTGTGAGGGTAGTTGTCACCTCACCTTCTGAGCAAACCTTCAGATGAATATTGTTACGCTGGAGTACGCCGCCGAGGTCAGATTGGTTTGAGCTATTGCTTTTGAGCCGCTTGAGGGTGGTCTGCTTATTCCCAAAAGCTTCCAGAAAGGCAAGGGGGAAAGATTCCGGGTCAAAAGGCGCTTCGGCGAGCCTGGAAACGGCTTCTTCGATTTCGACTGCATTCATATTTCGACTATAGGTATAGCAGTTGACAGTTTAACTGTGATACCAATTTAATGTGAAGTTGCACATATCCCGATCCCCCTAAATCCCCCTTAATAAGGGGGACTTTGATCGGAATCTTGTCCCCCCCTTATTAAGGGGGGCTAGGGGGGATCGGATTCTATGCAGCCTCATAAAAAATTGGTATGACCTGTGACAGTTGCATAACGAGAATCAAACCATTGATACAATACAGGTATCGGCTCTATTCATGAAGTTATTTATGTCCTCACCGATGTGGCGGTTGCTATATAAGCAAGGGATGCAGCCGTTGAATCAGCTACAATTTTTAGTACGTTCAAACCAGCTATTCGACAATCTAACGTGTGATAATCGTATATCTAGGGCTGTATATCGAAAACAATTTCCTCATACAATTGCTCGATCGGCAAACTTAGATTGATACTTTGAAACTCAACCAGATCGCCAGATCGATAGCTCAAAATCACCCATTCACCAGCATCATTTTTATGATAAATATCGATCGCAATTTCATCAGAACTGACTAACACATAATCAACCAGATTCGGATTGCGGCGATACTTTTCAAACTTCTTCCCTCGATCGTAAGCTTCGGTGCTATCCGATAAAACCTCGACAATTAAACAGGGATAGGTAATATAGAGAGGATGCTCCCTATCTCGATCGTCACAAGTCACGCTTAGATCGGGATACGTGTAGTTGGGTGTATTGAGAATGTTAACCTTTAAATCTGAATTAAAAACACGACAAGGACTTCCCCGCAAGTGCGATCTGATTAAACTAGCAACATTTAATTTAATCGCACTATGATTTTGAGTACCACCAGTCATCGCATAAACCATACCATCGATCAGTTCGTGTCTTTCTAGCTGCTTTTCCTCCCAACTAAAATACTCTTCCGGTGTAAAAGAGCGATCGTTATCTCGTGCTGCTATCACAACCATAAACTCCCTAATCAAAAAGTAATAATATTAATTATACCTCTAAGAATTCAGCATTCACGAGTTCGATCGCAGGCTTGAGATCGTATTTCATTTTCCTAGCAATTGTCGAACTTGTGCCAAGCCAACATCGCCTGGAATAGATTGAACTGTGCCACTATCAATCTCCGCAATCCGGTATTGAGCTTTCTGTACGCCCTCGTTCAAAACATCTCGATCGATCTGTTCTGTCATGCTTTCTAGGATCTTGTCGAGGAGGATAGCCTTGGCGGTATCGGGTAGGGCAGTTGCTTCGGAAATAAGCTGGTCTAGGGTTAGCATTGGATGATTTTGCTCCGAGGAAACGATCTGAGTTATAACAATTTTTACGGGAAGATTTATTGGTATTTTTGGGTCAGATAGTCTGTGTAGTCTACTTAAAGTTCATCATCATTCTTGGCTTGGCGGCGACGAGCCGCAATCCGTTTGGCAAGGTTAATGGCAGGTTGATTGGTGATGGCTCGACCGGATTCGATCGCTTCTATTTGCTTTTTTGCTGCTTCCCCAACGACGGGCTGAGATTAGGTGTGAAGGGGATACTTCATGATGAGCGATCGATCTGGGACACCTCAATTATAGCAAGTCTCTGTCACCAGCTACAGTAGCAACTTAAATTAGGACTTATGTATGGATGCCCAGAAACCGGGTTTTTGCTGAGAAGACGCGTTGCAGTCCGCAGATTTGGTAAAAAACCCGGTTTCTTTGGTCTGAGTTACCCATGAATGACCAGAAACCGGGTTTTTTACGAAAAGACGCGTTGCAGTCCACAAATTCGGTAAAAATCCGGTTTCTTCGATCGGAGTTGGTAAGTCCTGTAATGAATCGAGCCCAAATGTAAAATCTTGTTATAAATTACTTGACACCCGGAACTAAATCTCTATGATCAGTGACTATAATTCAATACGGTTCACTTAACATTATTTATGCCCCGGAGATCCCCCTAAATCCCCCTTAAAAAGGGGGACTTTGAGAGCATTCTTGTCCCCCCCTTCTTAAGGGGGGTTAGGGGGGATCTCTCTTAAGTCTGTCTCTTATACACATCTGACGCTGCCGACGAATAG
>ENA-ORBV01007361-ORBV01007361.1-microbial-mat-metagenome-genome-assembly--contig:-NODE-7361-length-18946-cov-6.549420_pt1 | contig 18946 bp, 12 predicted proteins | sample MGYA00237777_ERZ505514 | MGnify/ENA primary metagenome ERZ505514 (study PRJEB26160, sample SAMN06269048) | microbial mat metagenome | isolation source: Oligotrophic lake microbial mat | place... | reverse complement strand
GGTTTACCCAATGTCCAGGCGGCTTTTGAGGTCAGGCGGCGGAGCTGCGGCTGCTCAATGCGTTTGGCCAGTCCCAAACTTTCCCCAAAAGTCGCAGACGCCCCACCCCTGAGCGGGCGAGCCCGTCCAAGTGGGCCCGAAAACATGCCGTTTGAAAATCCTTATTCCCTGAAGGATCTCGGCAATGTGGTGGGTGTCCACCAGGCCCCACGCCACCATGAACAGGATGCCGGCCATCGCCGGCAGCGGCAGGTAGGCGGCCAATGGCGCCAGGAACAACGTGATCAACAGCAGGAACACGGCGGACAGGATTGCTGCGAGCGGCGTCTTCGCACCCGCCTCGTAGTTGAGTCCGCTGCGGTTGAAGGAGCCGCTGGACGCATACCCCGAGAAAAACGCGCCCGCCAGATTCGACAGGCCCTGACCGACAAACTCCTGGTAGCCGTCGATACGTTGCCAGCGGGCTCATGGTGGCGAACACCACGATGGAGATGGCTGTGGTCGGCCCGGACACCAGGTGCCAGGACGAACCGCACAACACGGCGACGATGGCCGGCAACATGGCGGCGTACAGGCCGTATTCGGGTGGCAGGCCGGCGATGGTGGCAAACGCCACGCCTTGCGGCACCAGCACCAGGCCGCCGGTCAAGCCCGCGACGGCGTCGTCGCGCAGCGTGCGCGGGTTGACCATCGGCCACCAGCGCAGGAAGGGGAGAAGGCGGAGCAGCCAGTCGGAGTTGGGCATGGCTGAGTTCAACGCGCTAGTGCACAGTTCAACATGCCTGCATGAGTTTCCGCCCAAACCGCCGGAACGTGGCAAGCTTCCCGAGCGCCCCGAAATTGGCTGGAAGCGCTTTCGCGATTGCGGGGCCATCGGTTTTGGGGTCGAACTGGCGGCCACGGCCATGAACGTTGAAGATGCGTTTGAGTCGGCCCTTCGGGTTTCCAGCGCCCACGGTTTTGGCGTTGGTGACGCGCGGCCTTGGGGACGGTGGCCGGTGCAGAACTGCGGCAATTGAAGCCCCGTCCGCGAGCAGCCAGGTTTCCAGTTCTTTCTCGATACACACCACGAAAACGCATGGGTGGTCTTGCAAACCGGCGGTAGTTATGCTGTCGAAAACCTTCAGCCTGTCAGTGTGTCGGCAGGCCCCATTTTTGTTATGGCTGGGTTCAAGGTCCCAGACGATCAGTACCTTTTCGCATCCGTCCGTTTCAATCAGTCGCCTGGCGACTTTCCCGCATTCGGCGAATAGCGTGGGCTTGCTACCTTGCGGTAGGCAAACCACATCCCGGTGGCCGACGATCTGGCTTGCGAGGTGCGTAAGGACCTGTTCGTCTTCAAACCCAGGTCCGCCTTCGCAAATGATGCCAATGCGCCGGTTTTGAATCTTTGTGGCCATCAGGCATCATCCCCCGCATTGCCCCAGCCACCTTCCGGTTGTTGCGGTGTGGCAGGTCCCCTCGACGAAGTGGGTTGCTTCGCGATTTGCTGCAAACGGCCCATCGCATACAAACGGCCAAGCGTGAAGTCACGTCGCCATGCCTTCAACGCCGCATCGGAGTCTGCCCGCACAAACTTGGGTTCACCGGCTTCGTTGCGCTGGCACAGGATCAAGTCTTCCAGTTCCAGCAAATCAAGCAGGTAGGGCGAGTGGCTGGTGGCGATCACCTGCGTACGCCCCGAACTGGTCGCTTCTTTCAGCAAGTCCACGACAAGGCCAACAGTACGAGGATCGAGCCCGTTTTCAATTTCTTCTATGAATATGACGGGCGGCGGGTCCGGGTCCTTCAGGAGGGCGACCAATGCCAATACGCGCAAGGTCCCAGTGGAAAACAACCAACCAGGCACACGAAAGTACCTCTCGCCCGCCGTTCTTTCCACCAGTTCCAGGTACACACGGCGCTCCAGGTCGTCAACCAACTTTGCCTGTATTTCGGCACAGTAGGGGAGCACAAAAGCCATCGCTTCAACGACCTCGGCAAAAGCGACGGGGCTGCGCTCGGCAAGGCCCAGCACATACTCGGCCAGGTTGCTGCCATCGACCGCCAGGGTAGTGCGGCCACCAATGCGGCTTTGTGGTCGCGGCTCACCCATCGCGGCGGGATTAAGGAGCACAAATTGCCACCGTTGCACAAACTCCGTAAATGGCGCAGCGCCCAGCCAGCCACGCGCCACCGACTTTCCCGGATTCGCCTTTGCATCATGCAGCGTATTCGGGTATTGGCTTCGGTCGAAGTTCAGCGCATTGTCATTCGCAATGGTTTCTTCCTGAATAAAGATACGGTTGCCACCTTGTTCGCTATTGATACCCAGGGTGGCATCAAAGCTACCGCCAAACCTGGGAAATTTCGCCTTGATACGTACTGAGATTGCACTGGACTTTGCCGCCCACTTCGAATCCGTAGGCAGGCGCTTGTTGCGCACATGTTCAAAGCTGCGTACCGCAGCGAAGGCTGCATCTGTCCCTTCCCACATCACCTGCTGATAGGTTCTGGCCGCTTCCAGCAGGCTGGACTTTCCGCTGCCGTTGTTCCCGATAAGTACCGACAGCGGCTTCAGGCGCACCATACCGCTGAGGCGGATCGCCTTGAAGTTTTCGACGCCGATGGAGGTGAGCCTGGGCGCCGCGCTGTTTTTTTCATCCATGGAGTCAATTCTCCAACAAGCCTTTGGCTACATCCCGGTAAGCGTTGCGGGCGGCAACTTTGATGGGGTCTTTCACCAGCGGGAATGTGGCAAGAATATGGATGAACTCCTCTTCCGTCAGGCCATAAAGATGGGCGACCAGGCCGTCGATTTCGGCCCGGAGTTGGGCGCGGTCGTTTTCTCGCGTGACACCGTCTTCGTGGCCGCTCAAGCCGACCTCGCGGGCGAGTGAGTCGAAGTCCGGAGTGGTGCAAATTAGACGGGCTGCACGGAGGACAAGCGACTGCAGCGTCGTATCCTTTGGGTTAGCGTGCGGAATGGGCAGTAAGTGCACTGCAAACTTAGTGACGTTCGAAGACACTTGTTGTCGAATGAAATAGTCTGCGGCAAATGAGTTCATTGCTGAGCACAAATACAAGCTATCCCTCCCGTTTTGCAGTGGCTCCACATTTACAAAAACCGAGTGCACGACTACAGAATTCTGCGGCAAGACAGTAACTATCAATGTGCGTTCGTCGGTGTTCCTTGCGATGCGTCTCAGGGCCAAACGATAGTGGCACCAATCAGGCCGCGCGAAGAACCGAGTTTGCTTCAGTGACTGCTCGGAAATCCACCACTTCGGCGGCTCCAATGCGCACATGAACTGCCCAAACATCTTGCCTTCCCACACAGTCGCGCCAATTCCTTCGAAATTGAAAAAATGGAAATCATCGGAAGACATAAATTCTCGTGCGAGAGGCAACTCTTGACCATCACACCACTGACCTAGAGCCGGGAATGCTGTCATCTTCTCCGCAATGCGAATATCCATCGGTCCCCTGAACTCCATCACTGAGAACGAATCAGGAGAGAGTCTCTTGACAAGATCCACTGCGATCTCAATCGCGCCCTGTGCCGGAAAGCGAGCCAGCTCCTCCACATCCAACCGCATGAATGCCGCGGGGAAGCTAGTGGTGCCCGATTCCTTCGCCGGACTGAACAAATCGTCAGGCGCAGCGGATGCGTTGCGCTCGCCCCGCTGCTGAACCCTCGGCGAACTAACCTTCTCAAAAGTAAGCACAACGAACTTGAAGCTGCGATGCACGCCGTCAAAGATCGCTTTCCGATTCTCAAAGCCAAATAGCCCTTCGATGCGGGTACGTTCAAACAACAACTCGCGCAGGCCCTTGGCCCCCAGGTCGGTGTAGATGCCGCTAGGGATGACGATGCCGCAGTGCCCACCCTCGCGTAGCAGATGGAAACAGCGCTCCAAAAATAGCTTGTAGAGGTTGATGTCGGAGCCGGTTTTCTTGCCGTTGACGGTGGAAGTCTGGCTGGCATATTCCGGCGCCGCGCGGAAGTAGGCTGAGACATGCGGAAAGCCGCTTTCATAGGCCAGGTATTTTTCGCGCGCCGCTTTGTCTTTGCCGAGCAACTTGGCTTTGTCTTTTTCGAACTCTTCGATCTGCGTCGAGTTCTTGCCCAGTTCGGGCAGGTAGTCGGCAAAGAACTCCTTGGCCTGGGGCTTGAATATCTCCCACGGGGGGTTGGTGAGGATGATGTCGAAGCCCCCACGGTTGCGCCCATTGCCTGCGCCACGCGGCTGCATGATGTTGTCAAACACAAAGCCCCAGTGAAATGGAATCAGAGCATTGACGTCATCGGCAGCAACGGCACGCTTAATGGGTTTTCCAATTTCCTGCTTCTTGCCGTCCCAGGTGGCCTGCTCGAACTTCACGTTGAACGAATTGAAGTCGTCCACCAGCAAGTCATTCAGCGTTGCGTTGGTTTCCAGTATCTTGGCGTCTATGGCGTCGCGCAGAGTGCGCAAGTCCATATCGCGCCCCAGCAGCGCGCCGCTGTTCTTGTAGCTCTCCAGATCGCGGTTCTTCTCTTCCAATAGCTTGCTGAACGGCGTGGCAAAAAGCCCATGCTGCTTACCGGAAAACTCGTGCTCGTCCACCCGCATCAGGCCAATTAGCGAGTTGCCACGCAGCAGGTTGAAATCGATGTTCGGCAGCGGCTCCAGGTCGTCCACAGTTTTGGCGGACGCCACCAGTGCCAGGAACAGCCGCAGCTTGGCGATTTCGGCAGCGCCCTCCAGCAGGTCCACTCCGTACAGGTTGTGGGTGATGATGCGGCGCCGGATGGCGTAACCGATGTTGTGATGTTCTGCCTTTTCCCGCTCCAGCCAGTTGCGCAGCCCTGGGCTACCGGCCAGCGCGGCGCGGCCCACGATGGCGCTGTAGATGTTGATGAGCACCTTCATGGCCGCCACCAGGAAAGCGCCAGAGCCGACGGCTGGGTCCAGAATCTTCAGGCCGGGCAGCACGTCGGTGAGCAGCTTGATTGCGGTGTCGTCGTCCATGCGCGCCAGCAACTCGGGCACGCTGGGGAAATCAATCGCATGCAGACCCAGCTCGAGCATGGCAGGTGAGTTGATGCGTTGCAGCACGGCGGCCTCGATGGCGCGTTCGGCCAGATAGCTGGTGATCTCGGGGCGTGTGTAGTAAGCGCCCAGGTCTTTCTGGCTATGGGTAGACACCACGTTAATATAACGCTCGAAGATGTAGCCCAAAACATCGGGGTTGATTTCGTCGGCCTTGCCGCCTGGGGTGTCGTCCAGGCTCCACTCGTATTTGCGGAACAGGGCAAACAGGTTGTCAAAGGCCACATCCGGCACCTTGAGGGTCTTGCCGATGCGCAGCGCCTTGTCGCCGTCCAGCTCCAGCGGATGCTCCAGGAACAGGCCGCCGTTCAGATAGGGTATGTCGCCACACAGCGCTTTGGCATCGGCGCCGCGATCGGCCTCGGGCTTGGCGAAAGCTTCGAAGAACAGGGCCTGCAGAAACTCCTTGTAGAAGCGGTCCTTGCCGCGGCACTTGCTGTCATTGAGCTTCTTGTCCAGGTAGTCGTAGTCGCCCGTGCCTTCGGCAGGGTGGTTCAAAAAGCCCTTCTTCTGCAAGAACCAGACAAACATCAGGCGGTTCAGCAGAACGCTGGCGTACCAGCGCCGCTCGCGCTCGTCGGCCAGCCCGTCGATGTGCTGCAAGAAGGCCAGATGCTCGGCCTGGTAGTCCTTGAAAAATTTCTTGGTGACCTTCTCGACGTCCAGCGCTTCCTGCATGCGCTGGGCCACCTTGACCACGGTCAGGTTCGCACCGTCCACCACCTCGGCCAATTCGAAGAACATGGCGCGCAGTTTGGGCATGAACAGGTCCACCGGCTGCCCGGCGAAGTAGCTGTGCTCGCGCAGCCAGCGCTTTGGGTGCCCTTCCTCGTCGCGACCGCGTTTGGCCCAGACCCAGAAGGTCTGCGTGGTTCTTTTGTCGCTGTCGAGAAAGATGCAGAGGTTTTCGCGGAACTGTTTGGCGATTTCGCGTTCAACGGCGTCGCGCGCAGCATGGCCGGGTACGCCTGCCACGCCATCGTGGGGCGTGATGGCAAAGACGGCCGCGCCGGCCAGCTGAGCGAGCATGCGGGCGTTGTAGATTGCACCTTGGGCCTCCACCACAATCGGGCGCGTCACAGTGGGCTGCTGCCAGCTCAGAGCCTGGATGAACAGGTCTTTGAGTTTGAACTGCTCAAGCAGGGTCTGGGCGAGCGTGACATCCATGGGCGTAGAGCATAGGGTATGGAAGTCAGGCCAGACCCAGCGAGCAGATGATCTGCGGCTCTCGCCGTGCGGCCTCTTCGTCGTCCTGAACCAGCTTGCCTTCGGAGCGCAGGATTTTCACCAGTTCGGCCAGGTCATCGTCCCCAATGCCCGATTTCAGTTGTCGGCGCAGGCTGTCGTACGCGGGTTCCTTGAGTGGGCGGCGGTAGATGTCGTCCAGCGCGAGCTCCAGCTCGGTATCAGGGAAGAGGGTGCGCTTGCGCTGGTCGGCCAGACGTTTCAGTCGCTCGTAGGTTCTTGCGCGCGGGCCGCTCGGGCGCCCCAAGTTCCCGCCTGCGCTTTGCTCCTGTTCCACCAGCGCCTCAACGGCTTGAACGACCAACTCGTGGTGGTTGGGCAACCGGGGCAGGGCGGCCGCATCGGGTGTGCAGGCCGCCGCGCGCAAGATTTCGAGCTGCGATTCCGTTACCACCGTGCCCTGGGTTGAAAGCCAGGCAAGGGCGTCGTTGTCTTCGGCGGTGCGCAGGTACACGAGCACACCATCCTGTTCGGCCTTGGCTTTGCTGGTGTAGACCACATTGGGCAGGTTTTCGATGTGCAGGCGTAGCCCGTCATCGTCCTTCGTCGCGTTGTTCCAGACCTGCCATGCGTAGGAGCTCAGGTCCACCTCGTCATCTTGCGGGTCGTCCAGGCTGCCAGCCTTCTCGTCGTACAGGTTGCGCAACTGCTCGGCGTCGTCGTCATCTTCAAAGAAGGCCTCGTCGGTGCCAATGACTTCGGCGTTGGCCTTCAGTCGGTCACGCACACGCGCGCGCAGTTGGATGATGCGTTCCACGCCTTCGGCTGGCATGAATGTGTAGCAATCAATAGCATGGGCTTTCTGGCCGATTCGATCAACCCGGCCGGCGCGCTGAATCAAGCGGATGATGGCCCACGGCAAGTCGTAGTTCACGACGATGGCCGCATCCTGCAGGTTTTGGCCCTCTGACAGGATGTCGGTTGCGATAAGCACACGGGTCTCGTCGGCTTTCGGTATGGACTTGCGCATGCCGTTGGATTCGGGGCTGAATCGCATTGCGCTCGCGGTGGGGTCCGTCGTGTCACCAGTCACGGAGTCCAGGTTCTTGACGCCAGCCAGCTTGAGTTGATGGGCCAGATACCGGGCAGTGTCCGCGAACTGCGTGAAGATCAGCACTTTTTCGCCTTTGTGCTGCTTCTGCACCAGCTTGCTCAGGGCATGCAGCTTGGCATCTTTCTCGACCAGCCAGGAGCCCGCGAGTTTAAGAACACTCAACAAGGCCTGGGCGTCGGCCTCCAACTCTGCTGCCAACTCTTTCTTGAAAAGCCGCGACGAAAGCCACTTGAAGCGCTTTTCGCCGAGCGAGGCGAATGTGTTGTACGAGTTGCGCGCCAAGCTGCGCAACGCGAGTTCGCCCGAGTCGCTGGCAGGTACCAAGCCCCCAGTCTCTGAGGTTGCATCCTCTTCCCACTCCAGCGCCGCAGTGCTTTCCTCATCGTCGAAGAAACGCGTGTCGAGCAGTGCCGAATCCTGGGTGCCGATGGGCAGGTCAAGGCCTCGCTCGATCGCGTGCAGGTAGATGAAGTTGCGCAGAATATGGCGCTCGATGGAAGTCAGGAATGAATGGCCAGAAGACTCCAGCCGCTTGAAGAGGTTGGTGCGGCAAAAGCCCATCAGGCGACGGCCGGCACGGGTCAAGTTGTCGAGTTGGCGCTGTTCGCTGCCGCTCGCCTTCTTTTCAAGTTTGTGGGCGTCCTGCACATAGTTGCCCAAGCCGTAGCGAGGCAACGCAAGTCCGGCCACGACGTCAACCACGATGGCAGAGAACAGCTTGGCGTACTGATCCTCTGGATCGGCGTCATCTATGGCGAAGCCCAGGGTCTTTGCGTTGCGGTCGGGAAAGTAGGCTCTTCCATCGCCTCCCATCTTGATAAAGCGCCGTCCTTTGTCATCCTCGCTTGCGTAGTTGTCCAGAATGAAGCTGCGCGTCCTGCGTACCATGTAATGCCGCAGCAGATCGCGCCAGTCTTCCTTGATCTCGCTGTGCTCAAAGGCCTGCAAGGTATTGGCCCGGCATTGCTTCTTGGTCTCGAAGAGGCGCTCGTTTCCCTTGTAATCTTGCTCGATCAGCCGCATGGGGCGGCATGGCAGCACCTTGTCTTCGGGCAGGAACAGCCGCAGCTGGTTGGCCAGGTCAAGGTACTGCTTGTTGTATGGCGTGGCGGACATCAGCACCACCCGCGCCTGGCAAGAACGCAGATATTCAAGGATCGCCTTGTATCGTTGACCCTCCCGATTGCGCAGGTTGTGGCTTTCATCAATCAACACCAAGTGGTACGGGCGCAGATTCGGCAGCACCTTGGCTACCTGGGTGATTGAGAGCACGCGGCCGCGCAGCCCATATTGCTCCCGGTAGCGCTCCCACATGCCGACCAGGTTCTTCGGGCAGACGATCAGGGACTCGATTCCGTGGTCATCCTCGAACATGCGCGCCAATGCGGCGCCAATACGCGTCTTGCCGAGGCCGACGACATCGCCAATCAACACACCGTGCCGCTTGTTCAGGTGATTGGCCGCTATTTGGACAGCCCGCGCCTGGAACTCCATTAGCTCGCCCTCGAACACCTTGGGGATACGAAACTCCGTTATGCCTTGCCGTGCTTCGCGCGACAGGTGAAAGGCCATTTTCAAATAGACGTGGTACGGCAATGCTGGCAGCTCCCGAGCCCAGCTGTTTTCAATGACGTATGCCAGATCGTCAGTGATGTCGACGCACCACAGGTCGCTCCATCGCTCATTGAACCAGTTTGAAAGCTTTGCGCAGGCGTCTTCATCCAACACGTCAACGTTGAGTTCACCTTGATTCAGCAAGCCGGAAAAGGTCAAGTTGCTGCTGCCGACGTAGCCAATCATCGGGTTCTGCGGGTCGTGTCGGTGCAGAAGATAGAGCTTGGCATGCAGTTGAAATTGCAGGAACAGCTTGACGACGAGCTTGCGCTTGCGCAGTTGCCTGGCAAGCACGCGCAAAGCGCGCTCGTCTGACGCATTGGGAGCGCCGAACGTCAATTGCTGGGCAAACTCGTCGGCGAGCTTGCGGCGGATGCGGTCCTGCTGGGTCTTGTCCAGTCCGACGCGTCCCCCGTCCAGTGAGAGCATTTCGCGCAACTCTTCTTGCGGTAGCCGTTGCATGCCAACCAATAATCGGCAGCAGCTTGAATCGTTGCCCTCATAGTTCTCGGCGAGGTCGTCAATCTGCTTCCATCCGCGCAGGTTGAAGTAACCAACGCAGAAATCCGCGCGCTGGCTCAGATCAAGAGACGCCCGCAAAGCCGGCAGGAGGTCTTTGTCGATGTTGTCGTAGACGCGGGGCATGAAATTTGGGCGGAATCAACGAACGCAGCTTGTGTCAGCATGTTAGCTTCACATTCGAGTCTCGCCGTGGGCTCCACGCCGCAAAATAAGAGCTGGCGCTGGCGGTCATCGGCTGCTGGGCACGAGGGGCGAATACCAGCTCGAAGCAGTTGGGCGACGGCCGACTCAGTGGCATCCATGAAATTGGAACATGCCGTATTCGAATTTCATGGTCATTGAGGTATCACGTCCATTGCGCCGACCCGACCTGTTTCGTCGGACCTGTTGTGCCCGACCGGTGGGCGCACCAGCCCGTAGCATTGCCGCATGCACCATGCGGTTTGCCAGCCATGACCCAAGCGGTATCGCTGCCCTTGTGGGTGTTGCTGGTGCTGATGGCCGTCAGTGTGGGACCGGCAGACGGCGTCCTTCGCTGGCTGACGCATAGGCGGCCGCCACCATGCGCAGTGCGCGCAGGCCGTCTTCCAGCGTGACCGGTACCGGTGTGCCGTGCGACAGGCTGTCGGCGAAAGCGATTGCACTTTGCTGATGGAACTGTCCCAGCTTGAAACGGGGCGTGATCGGAACCGTTTCCCAGACCGGGGCGGGGCCGTCGGCCTGGTCGGGATTGCGCCGGCAGATGCGCACGAAGTTCTCGTGCGAGATGTCGCGCGACGCCAGGTCAACCCCGGACACCAGCGCGGTTCCGGCGCTGCCATACAGTTCGATCGACGTGTCGGCGGCGGCAAAACAGAAGCTGGCGGTCAACTCCGCGATCAGGCCCGACGGGAAACCGAAGGTGGCGATACCCAGGTCTTCAACCGGCAGGCCGAGCGCGGCATGGCTGACGACGGCGCTGACGTTGTCGGGCATTCCAAACAGCCAGGCCAGCAGGTCCGCGCCATGCACACCTTCGTCGAGCAGCGCGCCGCCACCGGCCAGTGCCGGCTGGACATACCAGCGGTCGCGGAAGGACTCGGTCAGTCCATAGTGGTGGCCATGGCGGATTCTGACCAGGGACAGGCGGCCCAATGACCGCGTATCCACGATGTCCTTGAGCCAGTGCGAGACCGGGTCCAGGCGCTTGGGGAAACTCTGCATGAATACGCCGCGCCGGCCCTGCACCGCGCGCAGCATGCGTTCACCTTGCGCCACCGAGATGGCCAGCGGCTTTTCGATCAGGACCGACAGGCCGTGCGCCACCGCGCGTTCGAGCAGATCGGGATGGCGCGCGGTTTCGCTGCAGATGGCCACCGCCGTGCTCAATTGGCACAAGGCCTCGGGGTCGCTGAAATACGCGACTGAAAACCGTGCGGCAGCCTCGCGGCCACGGGCTTCGTCATCGTCCCAGATGCCCGACAACAGGCCGCGCTGTGCAAAAACCTCGGCCCAGAAATTGGCATGGTAGTGCGCGAACGAGAAAATGCCGATCCTATCGGCTGGCGGCGGGGTCGATGTCATGTGGTGTCCTTGCGCGCAGGCGCGGCGGCATCGGATGGCGCTGCCTGTCCTGCGACTGGTACCACGGCGCCGGCCTGTCGCGCCGATGCCGCGATGGCCTCCACGACCTGCATGCCGGCAATAGCGTCGCGTGCCGTGTGCGCGCGCGCTGCGCGCCCGGTGATTCCATCGAGCCAACAGGCATGGTGGTGCCAGCCCAACGGCACATCGGCCAGTGTTGGCTGCCACCACTGGTCACCATGGCGTTGTGGCGCCCACAGGGCCAGCCGTCCGCGCTCGCTGCGCAACCAGAGTGTGCCCAACTCGCCATAGAGCTCGATCCGGAACCGGTCGCAGCCCTGCATTTCGATCATCGACATCTCGTGGGTGCCGAGTGCGCCGCAGTCGAAGCCGTAACTTGCCAGTGCGGTGTCGGGCACTCCCACGTTGACCGTCCGTCCATCTTGCAGCGTGCGCGTGTTCTGCTGTATGGCCATACGGGCGCTGACATCGCGGATCGGTCCGAGCAGCCAGCTCACCAGGTCGATGCCGTGCACACCGAGCTGGTGCACGACGCCGTTGGCGACATTGGCCGCATCAAAGAACCAGTCGCCCCAGTGCGGGCCGGGTGTTGCATTGCGCACCCGCACGGTGTGTACGACTCCGATCGCATCCTCACGCAAGAGGGTCCGGGCCAGCTGCACTTCCTCGAAATGCCGGTGCATGAAGCTGACCTGCAGATCGATACCGGCGCGCTCGGCCGCTTCGGCTATGCGCCGGCATGCGGCGGTGTCGCCAGCCATCGGCTTTTGCAGCAGGATGTGCTTGCCGGCCGCGGCCGCGGCCAGCGCGATCCGCTCGTGTGTGGGGTCCGGCGTGGCGATGATCACCGCGTCGACGTCGCGGCGCTCAAGCACGGCCTGCCATTCGTCGGTCCAGTCGGTGTTGCCATAATGTGCGGCCAGCCGCCGGGCGTTGTCACCGGTTCGGCTGGCGACCACGCGCAGTGCCGCGCCACCGGCCGCCGCCAGGCCGTCAAGATGGTAGGCGGCGATGGAGCCAGCGCCTATCATCGCCACGCCGACCCGATCGCCGTGTGGCGCCGACCCTGGCGCATTTGGTGTTCGTGACACCTGCATGGGCTCTCAGAGCTTGAATCGGCCGGGCACCGAGACCAGCGCGGGATCCACAGCGGCCACCGGGTCGCTGAAGGTGTAGTCCAGCGGATCCTTGGGCGACTTGATGCGGCCGCTGGCAACCAGATAGGCCGTCATGGCCTTCATGTCGTTGGCAAATGCCTGGTCGAAGGCGGGTTGGAATGTGTAGTCGTCCCAGATCGTCGTCGCCAGCAGCTTGTCCTGCTTGGTGGTGCGGGAAAACAGGTCGACCACTTCCTCGCGATTCTTCGGGTCGGCGACGTAGCGTTGTGCACGCACCAGCGCCGCCATCATCTTGCGCGTCGCGACCGGATTCTTGCGCACGAACTCCTGGCTCGCGACGAAGACCGAGCGCGTGTACGACACCTGGACCGCGGCGCCCTTGTTGGCCTCGAATCCCGATACCGTGCCCGAGTGGACCAGTGTCGTGGTGCCCGACTTCAGTGCGTTGTAGCCCCAGGGCTGCCAGCACAACATGGCCTGGATGTTGCCCGAGTTGAGCGCTGCCAACTGTTCCGGTGGCGGCATGTTGACGATTTGCAGGCGCTTTTCGTCCAATCCATAGTGGCGCGCCAGATAGTAGATGTCTGCACTGGCCGTGGAGCCCTGCAGCAGGCCGATGCGGATGCGGTACAGATCCTCGGGCGCCTTGATGTTGGCGTCCTTGCGCGCGACCAGTTTGTCGGCGGTCGTGGCGATGGCGTTGTTTCCCAGGAGCACGATGGGCACGCCGGAGTGGGCCATCGAGACCGGTGGCAGATTGCCCGGCGTCCACAATGTGATTTCACCGGCTACCAGGGCTTCGCCGGCAATGGCACCGCCGGCAAACGTCTTGGTCGTCACCTCGGTGAAGCCGGCATCGCGAAACCAGCCCTTCTCCATGGCCACCATGTGGGGTGCAAATACAGGGTCGTTTCCGAACCCCAGTACCAGGCGATTGGTCTCGACCGTACCCTGGGCAAAAACCGATGGTGACCCCAGGGCCACGGCGCCGGCACCAATGACGAATGCTCTTCTTTCCATTTGCCTTCTCCTCAAAATAAGGGCAACCGGAACTGTTGATTCCAAGGTCAACCCAGGGCGCCGCGTCCGCCAATGCTGCGGACGACGACAGACAAGGCGCCGTCGCAGACCAGACTGAGTAGTCCGATCACGATGACACCAAAGATGGCCACACCCAGCTGGCCGGTTTCCCGGGACTGCATGACCAGATACCCGATGCCGCTGTCGGCCGCGATCAGTTCGGCAGCGATCAGAATGCCGAACGCGAGGCCCAGACCCACGCGCAATCCGGTGACGATGTCCGGCAACGCCGCCGGCAGCGCGACGCGCAGCAGCAGCTCCGGCCCATCGACGTCCATGGTTCTGGCCGCACGCAACAGCACCGGCGAGACGGTGCCCATGCCGCGCAGCGCATTCGTGAAAATCGGGAAGAACGCTCCCAGGAAGATCACGAAGCCTTTGGAAGACTCGCCCAATCCGAACCAGATGATGGCCATCGGTATCCATGCCAGCGGCGGAATCGGGCGCAACAGATCGACAATCGGGCGAACCACACGTGCAACCGGGCGGTACCAGGCGGCGAAGGCGCCAAGAACAATGCCGACGAAGGCGGCCAGCGCGAAACCGCCGAGCACGCGGGCCAGGCTGGTTCCGAGATGGCGGGCCAGTTCTTGTGGCGTCAGATAGTTCCACGCAGCCATCAGGCATTGAATGGGTGACGGAAGCACCTGCGGGTCGCGCCAGACCAAGCGCGCGGCGCCCTCCCAGAACACCAGCAGCAGCGCGACGCCGATCAGCCCCTGTGACGTGCGGCCCGCCTGGCGCGCCGGGCTTGTTTCGCCCATGGAAAGCGCGTGCGGGCTCACAAGGTAACCTCCACGCAATGCGCTGCGGTGCAAGCATGCTTGGATCGGCCTGGCGCGGCGCTCACCGCACTGCCCTCTGTTCCCGCGCGTGCCATGGCATCAGCCGCCTCTCCAACCACTCGAGCCCACTACCGATGGCAAACCCCAGGGCGCCGAGCACGAACATGCCGACCATGGTGATGTCGCTGCGATAAAACGTGCGGGCCTCCATGATCAATGCGCCCAGCCCGACGATGGTGCCGATCATCTCGGCCCCGACGATCACCATGAACCCGACGCCCAGGGCAATCCGGGCCCCGGCGAAGATACGCGGCAGTGCGGCGGGCAGTACTACTCGCAGAAAGATGTCGAAGCGATTGGCATCCATGGTTCGCGCCGCCCGGATCAGTACCGGGTCGACCTGCTGCACCGCTGCGATCACGTTCGACAACATGACCCAGAAGCAGCCGTATCCGATCAGGAACAGCTTGGACGCCTCGCCGGTTCCGAACCAGACCAGCGCCAGCGGCAACAACGAGAGCGTGGCGACCGAGCGGCAAAAGGCGACGATGGTGCCGGTCAGGCGATCGAGGGCCGGATACCAGCCGATCAGCCAGCCTATCGGCAGGGCCAGCGCGACCGCAGCCAGGAAGCCGCCGACGATGCGCTGCATCGTGATCGCGAAATGGGTTCCAAGCGTCACGCCTTGCGGGTATCCGTCGGTAACCAGCTCCCACAGGCTTTGCGCCAGGCGGGTCGGCGCCGGAAAACGCACCGTCTGCAACCATCCGAGTGCCGATCCGGTTTGCCACAGTGCCAATACGACGGCGATCACCAGCAGCGGATCGGACCAGCTGCGCCACGCGGGTGGATCGCGCCTGTCACGGGTGGCTGTCACGGCAGTCGACGGCAGCGTCGTCATTGCAGCGATTGCCAGATGGCGTCGTACAGCGCAATGAGTTGCGGGTCGGAACGTTTGCGCGGCCGGGCCTGCGGCAAGTGACGCTCGAGCACGATCCGGCCCGGACGGGGCGCTAGCACCATGATCCTGTCCGCCAGCATCAGACCCTCCCAGATGCTGTGGGTGACGAAGATGACGGTCTTGCGGCGTGCTGACCAGACCCGCAGCAGCTCGTTCTGCATCTCGATGCGGGTGAGCTCGTCGAGCGAGCCGAAGGGTTCGTCCATCAACAGAATCTGTGGGTCGAGCGCCAACGCGCGTGCGATGGCGACCCGTTGCTGCATGCCGCCCGACAACTCGAACGGATATTTGTTTCCCGCGTTGCCCAGGCCGACAAGCTCGAGCAACTCGTTGGCCATGGCCGTACGCGCAACCCGGTTGGGCAGGCGCTTGCGGGCGGCGAACATCACGTTCTGGCGCGCCGTCAACCAGGGGAACAAGGCGCTTTGCTGGAACACCATGCCTTTGCCCGCGCCGGGGCCGGTCACGGGCACGTCGTCCACCCGCACCAGGCCGCTGCTGGCGCGTTCGAGCCCGGCCACGATGTTGAGCAGCGTGGTCTTGCCGCAACCGCTGCGCCCGAGCAGCACGATGAACTCGTTCTCACGGATCGCTAGCGACACACCGCCGAGAACGGGAGCGGCGTCGGGTCCATCGGTTGCAAACCGCTTGGTGATCTGCTCGATCGCGATCTTGCATTTGGCATGCCGGTCTGTCTGGACTGCCGGTTGTGGCGGTTGATCAATGGCGTGTGCTGATCCCATCGTGTCTTATCCGATGTCGATGTCGAAAAAGATCGGGGTCGACCAGGCATAGGCGCCATCGACCTGCCGAATCCGGACCCAATAGGCGTGGCGGCCCGGCAGGGGCGCCGGGTCCACGAACGACAGGCGCGCTTGCCGCGCGGTTTGCGTTGCCGGCAGACGCCGGATCTCGAGCGTGCGCCAGGGTGATTGCAGTTCCGTGCACCAGCCGCCGGGGGCTATAGCCTGCGCTTCGCATTGCACCGTGATCGGTTCGGTGGCGAACGAGAGTGACGCGCCTTCGATGCTGTCCAGCGTGAGGATCACGCCGTCCCAGTCGCCGGCCGTGACGGATCTCCAGCTCACGTGCGCGTCATCGTGCGTGGTGACGCCTTCGTCCGCGGTGTCGAAGGCCCAGGGTTCGACCTGCAGGATACGTGCGCCGGTTACGCGCAGCTGACCGTCCCAGCGCATGCGTGCGCGCTCCCAGTTGCCGGGCGCCGACGCTCCCCGCCAGCCGATACGCAGCCGGTGCGAGTATTCCGTGCCATGCGCCAGGAAATCGTGCTGCTGGAGCAACTGGTCATCGCGAAAGAAGTCGATCGCCTCGATGCCCGCGGTGCCATCGACCGCCACGTCGAACGGCGGCAATGCGGCGCCGTCTGCCAGCCGCAGGTGGACCTCATCACCCATGGCGTTGGTGCCCGTCTGGAAAGACAACACGATACGTTCGCCGGTGGTGGCATAACAGCGCCGATCCTTCAGCGCCTGCCACAGATTGCGGCGATTCAGTGCCGGCAGCACGACGGCGGTCAGCCCGCCACGCACATTGCGCACACCCATGCGACCCGGATGGCTGGCACCGGGCCGACCGTCGACGCCGTCGCTGCCGGCAACGACGCCGAACCGGTAACCACGGCGCAATGCGTCGAACAGAAACCATTCGGACGTGGCATGGGTGGAGTGCACCTCGAGCAGGCGATCGAGCGCGGGATCGTGGTACTGCAGGTCTGCCGTGCGCCCGCCGACATGGACCGCGATCAGGGTGTCGCTGCCGGTGTAGTGCGCGTAGACGTCGCGCACATGCGTCAGATCCGTGTCGATGTCGGACTTGTCATTGACGAACTGGTGGCTGCAGCGCCGGAGTTCGGCCGAATCACCTGGAAAATAGAGATTGTGGTCGCCGCCGACGCGACTTGCTCCGGACCACTCCACACCCAGCAGTGTGACGAAGCGGGCGTCGTCGTTGATGGCTTTCGTGCTGCGCTCGGTTTGTGTCCATTCGTCGTTCGATACCAGGAAACAATTGGCCTGGTGGCTGGAGAAATCCGTGGCGGCAAAGTCGCGCGCATGTCGGAAGTAGTCATCGATCGAGCGCACGCCACAGCCGATCACCGACTGCGCATGAAGGTCTCCCCACACCAGCAATGTCTCTGGCGCGCCTGGTGCGACCCGCGTCGGGTTGCTTTCGGTGACCAGGTCGGGGTGCTGCACTGCCTGCACGATGAAAGTCAGCATTCCAGCGGCGCCAGCCACAACGGGTATGCGAATCCACCCCGTCGCAGGCACGCTGGCTGTGGCAAGAATGCGACCCTGCTGCGACACCGTGACCGGAAACGGGGCGCTCAGACTCGCCGGATTGCCCCACATGTCCTCGACCCGGATGTGCAGGTCCACCGGCAGTCCTGCTGTGCTCTGGCTCGGTGCTGTCGCAACCAGCCGCGCCGGCGCGGCACCCTGGATACGAACCGTTGGCTTGGCGATCTCCTGCCAGGGGGCATCGGAACCTGGCCGCAATCGCACGGATACCGGGGAAGCCTCTTCGATGAAGGTCTGCACCTGGAATCCGGGAGATTGGCCCGGTACACCGCCAAAGCGTATTCCAAACGTCGCACCGGCTGGCAAGACGCCCTGCAGTTCGGCGATCAGCGTGTGGTCGAACGGATGCCAGCCATGGCGCCGCGCCGCGGACGGTTTGATCGGCGCCGAGGTCGATGTGAAGGCCTGGGCGAAATTGATGGCATGGGGGTCGTCCCATTGCGCTGCGCCCCAATCGCTGGGCCAGCGTCGCGCCAATGCCAGGCAGGCTCCCGCCGGCAAGGGCATATCGAGTTCGATCGCGATTTCAAAGTGGCTGGTCGATCCGGCAGTCAGCAGGCCGGGCCCGCGGTACCGCGTGATGACAGATCCGCCGGGAACCGCGTGCCTGACAACGGCCAGTGCGTCGACCACAGGTGCGCTGGCGCAGGGGTCCGCCATGGGCTGTTGCGCGTCGGTCATCTCAGCTCCACGCGGTAGCGGTAGATGTCACCCCGCAAGATGGCATTGCGGTACTCCACAACCCGGCCATCTGCAGCATAGGTCGTCCGCTCGATGCGGAAAACGGGCGCATGCAGTGGCACGCCCAGGTGTTTGGCCGCATGGCCATCGGCAGCCGCCGGTTCGAGGTATTCCACGGCGCTGGCCAGATGGATGCCATAGGTGTCGCGCATCACTTCGATCAGGTGCTGGCTCTCGAGGTCTTGCCGGTTCAGGTCGGGACACAGTGCAACCGGAATGAAACTGGTCTGCAAGGTGACCGGTTGTTGCTGGGTGAACCGCACGCGCTCGAGCCGCCACACGGCCTCGGTCGACCGCATCACGATCGCAACATGGTGGTTGGGCGTGATGCGCCGGCAATCGAGGATTTGCGCGCCCCGGTCCACCTCCGGCCCGACCACACTGAGTCGGCTGTAAGCGCTGGTGACGCCGGATTCGAGTTTGGGATGGCACACGAAGGTTCCGCGTCCGCTGTGCCGTTCCAGGTAGCCCTCGGTGACGAGGTCGGCGAGCGCGCGGCGCAAGGTTCCGCGGCTGACATCGAAATGCGCGCAAAGACTTGGCTCGGATGGCAATTCCGAGCCCGGCGGCCAGTCGCCGGAGCGCAGGTTGTGAAACAGGTCTTCCTTGATCTGGTGGTGCAACGGGGCACCAGCACGCTTGCGAAACGGCTGGCTCGATACGCGCTGGGCCGGGGCTGACGTGTTGCCTGCATCCGTGGTCGCGTCGACGGCAACAGCGTGATCGGGGTCGGTTTTTTTGGCCACGTTTAAAACTGTATAGACGTTTGAACGTTTAGGCAACAGCTAGGGAATACCCGGGCGCGGTCGTGCGCTTGGAACGCACCAACACGCCGCAAATCCGGCC
>ENA-ORBV01007356-ORBV01007356.1-microbial-mat-metagenome-genome-assembly--contig:-NODE-7356-length-18948-cov-4.671242_pt1 | contig 18948 bp, 15 predicted proteins | sample MGYA00237777_ERZ505514 | MGnify/ENA primary metagenome ERZ505514 (study PRJEB26160, sample SAMN06269048) | microbial mat metagenome | isolation source: Oligotrophic lake microbial mat | place... | reverse complement strand
GTTCGAGGATGCCTTCCTGCTGGAGTCGGCGGATGGCTTCACGCACGGGCGTCCGGCTCATGCCGATCTCCCGCGCCAGCGAATGCTCTGAGACGACGTGCCCGGCGGGTAGTTCACCCGCGAGCAATTTGCCGTGGATGTGTTTGTAAGCGTGTTCGCGGAGGGGATCGGTGGCCATGAAAGGAGATTTGCGTGAACGCAGGATGCCTATGACATCCCACTGGTATCCCAGCAATTAGAAAAAATCTCCACTCGTGCGCCGAGGGCGTGATTTTTAGTTCGGGCCGTAGGACCGGACGCGCTCGTCGCGGCCGATGATGACGTAGTAGGAACTCCGCCCGGGCTGCCCGGCATACATGGCGGTGGGCTGCTGCTGGGCGAAATCGTATTCCATGGTGATGAGCGCTCCATTCGAGACGCTGGTTTTGGGCGGGCCGAGCAGGGCTACGACTTGCTGTCTCGTCATGCCGACCTGCAACTGGCTGTAGCGATGCTGGGGTGACGAGGCGCAACCGAACAACAGCAGCGCGAGGAGAAGTGACAGGTTTTTCATGAGAGCAGGAGAGCGGGAGAGCATGGGTGGAGGGAGATTTCGCGCCACGCGTCCCGACCTTTTTGGGAAGGAAATGGAGCCTAGGGGGTTCGAACCCCTGACCTCCGCAATGCCATTGCGGCGCTCTACCAACTGAGCTAAGACCCCGCGTGTGGGCGAGGAAACTGCCCTCCCTCGGCATGGGTGGCAAGTGGAATTTTTTTCTACCCTTCCGGCGCTGGATTCTGCCGCGCCCCGGGGAGGACAGAGCGGTAAAAATCTTCGTAAGAACTGGCGAGGGTATCCCAGTGGAAGGTGTCCCACGCCCAATCGGCGAGTGCGGCGCGAGCTTTCGGCACGGTGCGGTTGCGGGCCAGGAAACGACCGAGCAAATCGCGCATGCTCTCGACTGTTGGCTGACCGATGTAGCCGCGGCCGCCGTCGAGATAGGTCGCCCACGGAGTCTCGCGCGTGGTGAGCGCAGGCGTGCCGACCTGGCAGGCCTCGAGCACGGCGAGCCCGAAATTTTCCGAATGCGTCGGCAGGCAGAAAAGATCGGCGCCCTGGAAATAAGACCAGCGCGCGTCGCCCCACAGCGCGCCCTTCCACTCGATCCTCGGGAGCTTCCGGGCCTGTGTTTCGGCGAAGCGCACGAGTTGCGCGACGTATTCCCGCTCGCCGTTGCCGACAATGACGAGGCGCGTGGGCTCGGCGATCGGCAGGCCGGCCAGCGCGCGTAGGAGCAGGTCGAGCCCCTTCTTGGGGTGAATGCGGGAAAGGAACAATAGCACGCGCTCCTCGGGTGCCCAGCCGAGGCGCTGCCGGGCGGCCTCGTAGTCGGGGCGAGCGTCCCCCGTCAGGCCGAGCGGGAGAGTTTCCACACGATGGCCGGGCACGAACTGGCGCAAGCGGTTCGCCTCAGACGTGGCGGTCGCGAGGAGCGCAGCGCTGCCGCGGAGGTGGCCCTTTTCCACGAGATGAAAATACGGCCACTTTTTCCACAGCTTGTGCCGCCAGGCCCAGGGCTCGAGCATGCCGTGCGGCGAGACGATGTAGGGCACGCCGCGCTCCCGAAGTTTTCGCGCGACCTTGGTGTGTCCGTACTGCCAGAGGCCGTGGAAGTGCGCGACGGTTTCTCGATCGGGGCGCGACTGGATGCCCTCGGTCACCTCGAGGCCGCGCCGAGTGAGCGCGGCGCGCAGACTGTCGATCGCGGCGTCGAGGCCGCCGACGCGTTGCTCGGCGGGTGGGGTGAAAAACGCGACCTTCATGAAGCGACGACGGTTTCGAGTGCGCGCAGCCATTTCGCCGCGCCCTTGGCCGGCGTCCAATCGGCGGCCCGCTGGCGCGAGGCATCGCCCCACTGCGAGATGAGCGCGGGTTCAGCGACGAGGCGCTGCATCGCGGCCGCGAGAGCATCGACATCGCCAGCGGGAAAGCGCAGCCCATTCACCTCCGGGTCGATCAGGTCGTGGCTCGCCCCGACCATGTCGGAGCACAGCACGGGCAAGCCGGCGCCAAGCGCCTGATTCACCACCACGCCCCAGCCGTCGTAGCGGCTCGGCAGGACGAAGACATCGGCTTGGGCGAAAAAGCGGGGCAGTTCCTCGGGTGGCTGGAATCCGGCGTAGGTGATGCGTGCTCGCACCTCGGCGGACAGCGGGGCGAGCATCGCCGGCAATTCCGCCTCGCGGCCGACGAGCAGAAGCCGCCCAGCGTTCAGTCGCGCGAAGGCCGCGATCACGAGGTCAACGCCCTTGCGCGCGATCATCTGGCCGCACAGCAGGAAGACCGGTGTGCCATCGAAGGTGTGTCGTGGTGTGGCGAGGAAAACATCGAGGTCGCAGTGGTAGGGGATGTTGAAGAGCCGGGTGCGCGGGAAGCGCGCGCGGTAGTCGCGCTCCGCCACCGTGCCGATCGCGGCGATGCCGGCGGCGCGGCCCAGCGGCGCGCTGAGCCGATCGCGCCAGCCGCGCGGGGCGGTGATTTTTTCGCCCCAGAAAAGCCAGGGCCGCCCGGGCAACGCGAACCGCATGAGCCACTGGCCGGTGGGCGAGGTCAGCATCGTATTGCAGACGACGACGTCGAATTCGCGGAGATCGGGCAGCGACCAGTTCACCTGCAAGCGGGCGCGACCGAGCGAGAAACCGCGGCCCGGCAGAATCTGCTCGTACGGTTCCAGTGGTGCTTTGGGCCAAGGGGATTCCGGCACGCCGGCTTCAAAATAAAAGACGCTCAACTCGATCCCCGGCGTCTGCGCGAGCGCGCGAAACATGTCGCGCTGGTAAGGCGAGGGGACGACGGAAAAGAACGCGACCTTCATCGAACCGGCGGACGCGGCGCAGGCCGGGTGGGGCGGCCGTGATTGCTGGCGCGCTGGTGTTTCATTTGCGCCAGGAGTTGCTGGGCCTTCTTCGCGAGGATCCGCGCGACGTAGGTGCCGAGCACGAGCGCGGCGACCGTCGGCAGGAGCGCCGTGGTGAAAACGAAAATGCTGCGCATGGAAATGACCGCGGCAAAGAAGCCCGACGCGTAAATCAGAATCCCCAGTTCGGAGTTGCGCGGCGAGAGCAGCGAACTCCACCAGCCGGTGAAAACGCCGAGCGCCAGCCCGGTGAGCGCGATCACGAGAAAGCCGCCCGACATGTACGCTTCGCCCACGAAACTCGACGCGACCGTCATGCCTTCAGCCCCGACGGCGTCTTCGATCGAGTAGCTGAGTCCCTCCGGCTTGCCTTTCCAGAGCGCACGCGGGATCGGGCGGACGAGGGCCTGGTAGGGGATTTCCCAGCCGAGGTAATCGCGTTTGGCGGGAAAGGTTTCCATGAGCTTGCCGATCGCCCACAGATTGTAGTCCACGAAGTAGGAGCGTTCCTCATCCGGCGCCACGTAGCCGCCGCTCAGGTAGTTGTTCAGCCCGTCGGAACGGAACTTCAGCATGACCTCCGAAGCAGTGACGAACACCACCGCGGTCGTGCCGCAGAGCGCGATCAACGTGCTCCGCTTCAGGAACGGCACGGCGAAGCAGTAGCCGATGATGAAGGTCACGAGGTAGGAGGCGAAGACGTTCCGCGTGCCGCTGCTGAAGGCGTAGAAGAAGGTGAAGAGCAGGGCGGCCGCCACCGTGACCAGCGTGAAGACGCCGTAGCGATGCCGCCGCGCGAAGATGATGCCGCCGAGCGGCGGGATGAGGTAAAGCAGCATGCCGAGTTCGACGAAGAGCGCTTTCCAATCGCCGAGCCTCCCGCGTCCCCACGGCTGGGCAAAGCGCGGTTCCATGAAGTAGTGCACCATTTCCGCGATATCGAAATTCACCGCGAGCAGCATGTGGGCGTAGGCGACGAGGACGCACGACCAGTAGATGGCAATGATCCACGACGCGGGAATTTCGCGCGTCAGCGTGTCCTCGAACGGTTGCTTCGTCACCTTGATGAGGTGCCGCCCGGCGAAGAGCCCGGCGAAGCCGAGCAGCACGCCGCGGCTGGCGGCCAGCGTCGAATCGCGCGCGAGCATCATGTCGAACTCCGGCTGCGGGAAGAGGAACTCGAATAGCGTGAGGAAATAGAACGCCAGAATCGCCATGACGTCGGCGCGGATCAGGTTTTTCAGGCCACCGGTTCGTGCGTCCATCAAGAGGCTGAGCCCGACCGAGGCGAGCGCGCCGAGGGACGCGATCCGCCCGACCGCGGAGGCGCTCTCGCCGCCGAGCAGGAGTGCCGTGAGGGCCAAACCCGAAATCGCCATGATCGTGCCGTTGGTGTCGGGTTTGGGAAAGTCCAGAGCCGGCGCCGCCGTTGGGAGCGTGGGTCCGCGATATTGCGGTGGAGGACTCGTTCGGCGATTGGCAGGGGGCTGAAATCTCATGACTGCGCGGCGGTGCTGAGTTCGATGAGCTTTTGCGTCGGCGCGCTCCAGCCGAATCGTGCGGTGACGCTGCGCGGATTTTCCGACCACCAGACGAGTTCCTGGGCCAGCGCCTCGGCATCGGCGACCGGAAAGATCGAACCGTTCTCGTGATGCTGAACGAAATCCCTAGCGCCCACGCGGTCGCTCACGATCGTCGGCAGGCCGCAATTCAGCGCCTGCGGCACGACCAACCCGAAGCCTTCCTCCAGCGACGGCAGCACCATCACCGAGCCCTGGCGGAAAGCGGTCGCGAGGCTTTGCTGTGAAACCGGTCCGTGAAAATGCAGCGGTGTGGCTCCGTGATACGCCGCGAGGTCCGGCCGCGATTCGCTGGCGACGCCGCCGTAAAAATCCACACGCCAATCCGCGCGCCCGAGCTTTTCCAGCGCATCGAGAAAAGTGCGCAGCCCTTTGCGCAGCACGACCTGCCCCGCGAAAATGATGCGGAAGTCCGCAGGTTGGGCGCGGCCTTTGGCATGAAAGACCCGCTCGTCGGCGCCATACGGCACCTGCCAGATCCGGCGCGCGTCGATACCGTGCGCGATCAACTGCTCGCGTACGACCGAGGACGCCGCGCAGTGCCAGTCGGCCAGCGCATATTCCTCGTCCTCGCGGGCGAAATATTCGGCGTCGTAGTGATAGAGGTCTTCCAGTCGCAGCCCGACGCGGCGCAGTTCCGGTTCCACGATGCGCACCCACTCGCGCACCGGCCCCGTCGCGTGATTGAGCACGGTCGGGATGCCGAGGCGCCGGGCGGCGCGAAAGGTGTGGAGGGCTTGTCCGGGCATGGCGTGGATGAAGTCGCACGTTGCAAGATGCGCGCCTGTCCACCGATCAAATCCGCCGTCCTGCCAGCGATAAAGCTGCTTCGAGCCCGGCCGCCAGCGCTCCGGGACATACTTCAGCAAGCCATAGACAATGTTTGTGCGCAGGCTGTGGGTGCGGAGCGAAAGCTCCGACGGAGCGCCGAGTTTCCACGCGGGATAACCGGAGTAATAGCAGCCGAGCGCGTCGCGTTTCGCGAGTTCGAGCGCGACGGGATAAAGGTGGCAGGGATTGGTCGCCGAGATGGAAATCTTCACGAGCTTTGATCTCCAAACTTCGCCTGCCAGGTCTCTTCGGAATCGATCGGTGTGCGCACCATTTCCATCCAGGCGCGATACTTTGGCCAGGCCACCGTGCGGCGCTCGGCGAGGCATTCGGTCACGCCGGCGAGTGCGGCCAGCCACCATGCCGGCTCGCGAATCGCCCAGCCCAGGCCGCGCTTCCAAGCATAGCCAAACTGCCGCACGACTCGAAACGTCACGACCGCCGGAACCTGCGGCCACGGGCAGCGGATGAGGACGCTCCAGAGTTCGTTGCGTGCGTGGCGCTGGTGGGTGCGCAATTCGTTGCGCTGCGTGGAGGTGAAGTGATGGCGCACGGTGAGCGAGGTCTCGTGACGCACCTGCCAGCCCGCCGCGGCGCAGCGCAGCGCAAGATCCGGCTCCTCGTAGGCGTGGAAAAAAAAGCCGGGATAACCGCCGAGTTCGATAAAGACCGCTCTCCGAATGGCCGCGCCGGAATTGGCAAAACTCCCGACAAAACGCGACGGACCGAAACTCGTCGCGGTCAGGCTTGCCGGATACTCGTCGGTGCGCTGGGGAAAGGAGGCGACGGCCAATCGCGGATGAAGCGCGAACAATTCCGCGACGTGGGCGAAGAAGTCGCGTTCGATCGGGTAGCTGTCGTCGTCGAAGCTCACAAACACTTCGCTGCGGCAGGCGGTGGCGAGTTCGTTGCGCGCCGGAATCGAGCCCATCGCCTTGGTGTGTTCGAACAATTGCACCCGGGGATGCGAGGCCCGCAGCCACTCGACGGTGCCGTCGGTGCAGCCGTCCGCCGCCACCAGGATTTCGTGTGGTGGTGGGTCGCACTGAGTGAGGACGCCGAGCGTGCGCTCGAGTTCGGCCCGACGATTGCGCGTGGTGATGCAGACAGCGACGGTCGGCCTCATGGGCGGCGCAGTCGGGCAGCGGCCAGCAGAGCGCTGGCGTGGGGTTCAAAAGTGTCGGGCTCCATCGGGCAGGGAGTTCCTTGTAGCTGGAATGATGCGCGAGGGCAAAAGATGCCGCTTTTGTTCCGGAATTTGCTTATTCATTTCCGGCTGGCGTCGTTAAGTGCCACGCCGCGCGACCATGCCACTCGGAGCCAGCATCATCATTCCCACCTTCCGCCGCCCGGAGCCCCTGCGTCAGACGCTGGAGGATCTCGGTCGGCTCAGCCTCGTCGCGGGCGAGGTGCTGATTGTGGATCAAAGCCCGGAGCCTTGTTTCCCGGAAAGTGCGTGGACGCTCCCGAACGGCATCCAGGTGCGCGTCCTGCGCCGCTCGCCGGGGGTGGTGGCGGCCCGCAACGCCGCCGCCGCGGAGTCTCGCCACGAAGTGCTCATCTTCCTCGATGACGACGTGCGGATCGACGACGCGGCCTTTCTGCAAAACCACCTGCGCAACTACGAGGACACCGCGGTCGATGCCGTGTGCGGGCAGGAACTCAGCGCCCCGGATTTCACGAGTAGCGCCCCGGATCGCTCGCAGTACGGATCGCTTTACGAGGAAGCGGAGTTCTTCAATCGCCGCTCCTCGGAGCCGCGCCCGATCGCGCATCTCTCCACCTGCAACTGCTCCGTGCGCCGGACTTCCTTCGAGCGGATCGGCGGATTCGATAAAGCGTTCGCCGGCAATTCCTACGGCGACGACACCGATCTGGCCGTGCGACTGGCGCAAGCCGGCGGGCGCATTTTTTTCGATCCCAGCGCGTCCGTGCGGCACATGCACTGGCGCCAGGGCGGGCTGCGCCTCAGTGACCAAGCCAACAAGGCGAGCGCGCACGACCGCCACCTTTCGTCGTGGCTCGTTTATTTCCGCCACGTACCGCCGAAGTGGCGCCGTTGGTTTCTGTGGAACCGCATCCTGCGCCGGCAGCTCCTGCTCAAGGCCAATGCCTGGCGGCTGCACCGCTGGCCGGCCATCGTCGCGGGCATTCTCAGCTCGCGGGCGGCGGCGCTGCGGAACGTCGCTCGTCAGAGCGAGCGATAAAGCGCCGCCATCCGCTCGGCGACACGCGGCCAGCTCAACTCCTCGGCGCGCTCGCGGGCGGCGATGCTCATCTGCTGGCGGAGACTCGAAGAGCGCGCGAGCTGCTGGATAGCTTCCGCGAGCGCCTCGGGATCGCGCGGTGGAGTCAGCACCGCGGAGTCGCCCGTGGCGTATTCGGGAATGCCGCCGATGCGTTCCGCGACGATCGGTAACCCGCAGGCGAGACTCTCGACGAGCACGTTGTTCGCCGTGGCCTGCTCCGTCGTGTGGAGCAGGCAGGAGGAGGTCTGATATTTTGCGAGGAGCTCCGCATCGTCGAGGCCGGTCGAGAAACGCGTATTCGGCAGATCAGCAAACAGCGGGCGAAAATCGGCCGGCGCGGCGATCTCGAAGCGGATGTCGTCGTGCGGGAGCAAACGCTCGCACACGCTGCGGAGGAGCGGGAAATTTCGCCGATAACCTCCCGCCGAGAAGACTGTAAAAGGGCCATCCGTCACGATCTGCGGGGCGGGGCGGAAGTATTCGGTATCCACGCCATGCAGGATCACGTGAATCCGTTCATCGGCCACGCCGGCTTGCTGAAAAAACGGGCGCTGGCATTCGCTCATCAGGACGATGGCGTCGAACTTTCTGAGCCTCGAGGGGAAGCGGATCGTGAGGCGGAAATCATCCGGGCAGTTGTGAAACGTGCCGCAGAGGCGCTGCCGCGGGCGCTGAATCAGCAGGTCGAGATAACCCAGGTCGTGGTCCGCCCACATCGAATGAACCACACCTGCAAAACCTGCCCGAATCCGGCGGAAGGCCTGCCATTCGAGGCTGGCGCTGCCGCCGAGATACCAGCGCGAAAAGGCGAAGCGCCGGGCGACGCGGGCGGCGAAAAGGGGACCCGCACTCTTGGGATCGGCGCGCGGTGCGTGAATGAACTCCGCCCCGGCGACATAGCTCGCGAGCCGGCCGTAGCCGGAGCGCTGTGCGTGCCCGGCGTGAATCGTCGAGAGCATCAGCACCGGTGTGGGAGCAGGCGTGCTTCCGCTCATGGCCAGATGTGTGCGGCATGCATGAAGCGCTTTACGAGGCGCTGCCAGGCGGGTTCGAGGTGGCGTGGGAGCAGAGCTTCTTCAACGATGAATCGCCCGTCGCCGGCATCGAAGTGCAAACGCTCGGACGGCTCGATCTTCTCGCGCCAGCTCATCTCCGAGCTGTTGGGAAAGCCCTGCCAACCGGTCGCGGCGGCTTCCCGGCGCGTCTGCAGGCGCCGCTCGATCTGCGCGGGTGAGCGGTACTGGAGGTGTTTGTGGCGCAGCATCTCGGGCGCGACGAGGCCCACGTGATTTGGCCACGAGCCGTGGTCCCAGCGGAGTCCGGGGCGGTGGCGGAAGAATTTCGGCTCGGCGTAATCGGCGAGGTAGTGGCGCGGAAGATTGTCCGCATTCACGTCGAACGGTGGCTGTCCCTCGAACGGCTTCAGCCGGGCGAGATCCTTTTCGGTGACGTAATACTGGAGGTAGATCGACCAGACGAAATGCAGGTGGCGTGGCACTCGGGAGAGAAAGGCGCGCACGTCATCGACATAGATTTCATCGGCATCAAGGCGGCACCACCAATCGCCCGGAGCGGCCTTCGCCTTGAAATGATTGAAGACATCCGCGCGCAGGCTGTCGTGGAAAGGCTTCGTCGTCGTGCCGAACGGAATGATGTGGGGATGCTGCTTCGCCAGCGCCTGCACGCGCTCCATCGTGCCATCGGTGCTGCCGTTGTCGTAGACGTAGATCGCGTCGCACCAGCGGGAATTTTCTAGCAGCGCATACTCGACGATGTCGGCTTCGTTTTTGAGAAGGCAGATACCGTGGATTTTCATGCGGGCGGCTTCAGCGACGGGCCGCGGCGAGTCGCTCGGCGGAGGCAAAGCCGAGGGTGCGATAGACGAGCTGGTAGGAGAGCGGTGCCGCCGGGCCGTCGAGGTGGATCAACTGCCGCGCCTGGCGTTCGCGATGATATTCCGCCGCCGCTGCCGGATCGTATTTCGCCCAAGTCCGCGCCATCTCGAAACACGCCCGCCCCGCGATACGCTGATGCACCGGCGTCCAAAGTCCGCGCTCGCCGAGCCACGCGCGCATCTCATCGATCAGGCCCGTCTTCACGCGAATGACGAGCCGCGGATCCTTGCGGCAGACGGTGCCTTCCGACCAGATGCGGTAGATGGCGTGTGCGCTCGGCGCGAAAGCGAAACGCAACTCAGCTTGCAGCGCGCGGAGGTAAAGCTCGTGCTCCTGGCAGCAGGGTTGGCCTTCCTTCCAGCTCCCGATGGATTCCAGCGCCGTGCGTCGCCAGAGCGCGCCGCCGGTCTGCGGGATCTCCCACGCGAGCCACTGCGCATAGATGTCCACGGATGTGTCGATCGGACTCGGCTCGCGCTGCGCCTCGGCGCCGACGCCGTTTTCCACCACGACCGGGCTGTAGATGACATCCGCTGAGGCGGCATCGACCTCGGTGAACTGCCGCTCGATCTTGTCCGGATCGAGGTAGTCGTCGGCGTCGAGAAATTGCAGCCATTCGCCGGTGGAATTTTGCACGACCAAGTTGCGCGCGTGGTTTCCGCCACGGTTCTCCGAGGTGATCAATCGGATGCGGTCACCGAATTGCCGCGCCACTTCGCGCGATTCGTCCGTCGAGCCGTCATCCACGACCACCACTTCCTTGTGCGGCCACGTCTGCGCGAGCGCGCTCTCGATCGCCGCGGCGAGCCAGCGCGCGCTGTTCCAGCAGGGTATGCCGATGGTGACCGTGGCGGACATGAGTAGGGTGACGGGAGCAATGCAGAAACCGAGCCAGTCATTTCGCTGGAGTTGCCGGGAGCGGCAACACAAATTCCCCCGATGCTCCGCCTCCGCTTTGACCAGTGATTGAAAGGATCTACATCGGCTGCTGTGCCACCGATGTGTGGCTCGCCCGGATCAGCGTCGCCAGCATCCGCTACTGGCATCCGGACGCGCCGATCTGCCTGCTGCGCGATCATGGAAGAGGGTTCGCCGATACCTCGGAGATCGAAAAATATTGGTCCGTGGACGTGCTCGATTGCACCCCCGCATTCGCCGGCTGCGGCTTCACCAAGATCGAGCTCCTCCTTCGCCCGAAACAAGAGCGCTTTCTCTTCGTCGATGCCGACACTGCCTTCGTCGGGCCGGTGCTCGACACCCTGCAGGATCGCCCGGAGCAGTTCGTCATCTCGCCCGATTTCATCGCCGACCCGCGCACGCACCACGTCATCCCGTTCTACTTCGACGATGCGAAGCTGCGCGAATACGACCCCGGCTACGTCTTCCCCGGTTACGTCTTTAATACCGGGCAATTTGTGGCGACGAGCGGTGTGCTGCGCGCCGAAGATTTCGCCGAAATCGTCGGTTGGAAAGTGCCGCCGGCGTGGCTGCTGCGCGACGTCTTTTCCTCGGCCGAGCAAGGCTTTCTCAACTACCTTTTTGCCCGGCGAGCGCAGCAGGGCGCGCTCACGCTCGGCACGGCCACGCTCTACTACGACGGTCTTTCCGAAGAAGCCGCGCGTCTGGAGTTCCGTCCGCCCGCGCGCGACCATCGCTTCCTCCTGCACTGGCCGGGCGAGAAGTCGCCGACCGCTGGCGGCTACACGCGCGGTGATGTGCTCCAGTATTTCGAGGACCTCTACTACTCGCGCATTCCCGGCGGAGCGGCGAAGCGGGCAATCCGGACCGGGCAGCGGCTCGCGCGTTGGTGGCGGCGCGATCTTTCGGTGAAGGCCTATCAGGCGTTGCCGCTGGGCGTGCGGCAGATGGTCAAGAGACTTGCGGGGCGCTGACTGGGATCGCCGCGACCTTCTTCGTCCAGACCTCGTAAAGCCACAGCGCGTAAAGCGTGCGTGCGCCTTCCCACGTGCCGCCGAGGAAATCCTGCCACGCCGTCTCCATCAAGCCGCGGTCGAGGTGTTCCAGGCACGCGGAGTTGCTGGCGAAAAGCGCGGCGTGGAGCGGTTCGCGCAGCGGGCCGGTGAACCATTCGCGCAGCGGCACGGGGAAACCTTTTTTCGGGCGGTCGATCGGTTCCTTGATCTTGCGGGCGAGGCAATGTCTGAGGACCAGTTTGCCGGGGCCGGTCGGCGGGAGCTTGAGCGGGGTGGCGAGGCGGGCGGCAAACTCCGCGACGCGCACGTCGAGCAGCGGCGTGCGCAGTTCGATCGACGCGCCCATGCTCATCTTGTCGGCTTTTTGAAGCAGGGATTCGGCGAGCTGCCAGTCGAGGTCGAGCGATTGCAGCTCACACAGCGTGTCGCGTTGCGGGCGATAGACCTCGCTCGCGATAATGTCTGCTCGCGCCCGGACGTGGCGGAGTTGATCGGGCGTGAAGCCGCGCGGTTGACGCACGTCGCCGGGGAAACCCTCGATGCGCAGCGACACCGCTTCGCTACCGCGCGTGTGGTGCGCACGCGCGCCGAGGCGTTGCCAGCGTGAGGGCGGGCCTGCCGGATCGGGCGTCGGCAGCACCGGAGCCCAGCGCCGCAATTTATCCGAGCGTTGGAGCGTGGTCAGCATGCCGAGGTAACGATGATCGTAGCCGGCAAAGAGTTCATCCGAACCCTCGCCGGAGAGCAGCACCTTCACATGCTGCCGCGCGAGTTCGCAGACCTTCAGCACGGCAAAGGCCGCGGGATCACCGACCGGCTCATCGAGATGCCACGCGATGCGCTCGATGCTCCCGAGAAAGTCTGCGTCGGTCAGTTCCAGCGCGTGATGCTGCGAGCCGATCTCGCGCGCCGTCTGCGCCGCGCCCTGCGTCTCAGAATCCGGTCCGCCAAAGCCGACCGTGAACGTCTGCATCCCGCCCTCCTTGATCCCCTGCGCGTAGGCCACCACCGTGCGGCTATCGAGCCCGCTGCTCAGCAGCACACCCACCGGCACGTCGGCGCGGAGATGTAGCTTCACCGAGTCTTGCAGGACTGCGTCGAGTTCCTCGGCGGCTGGTTCCAGCGCGGTGAGATCGGGCACGTCGTCGAGTTCATAGCGCCAGTAACGCTGCGGCACGACGGGCTCCGTTTTCCCGAGATCGATGGCCAGGAAACATCCCGCGGGCAGCTTGCGGATGCGGCGGAAATGCGTGCGCGGCGCGGGCAGCGAGAGCCACGTGACGTAGTCGAGGAAGGCCTCGGGATCGAGCCCGCGATCCACCCACGGGAGCGTGAGCAGGCACTTCAGCTCGGAGCCAAAGGCGAAGCGCCCGCCCTCCTGCGTGTAATAGAGCGGCTTCTGTCCGAAGTGATCGCGCGCGATCAGGACGCGGTTGCGATTCGTGTCGAGCAGGGCAAAGGCGAACATCCCGCGCAGCTTGGCAAACATGGCGTCGCCGAGTTGCTCGTAGAGATGCACCAGCACTTCGGTGTCGGTGTGGGTGCGAAATTCGTGCCCGCCCGCGATCAGCTCCCGGCGCAGCTCCAGGTAGTTGTAGATCTCGCCGTTGAAGACCACACCGATGGTTTCGTTCTCGTTCCAGATCGGTTGCCAGCCGCCCTCGAGATCGATGATGCTGAGCCGCCGCATCCCGAGCGCGAGGCCCGGCGCGACATGGCTGCCCGCGCCATCCGGCCCGCGATGCACGATGAGATCGAGCATGCGCTGGAGATGCGCGCCGAGCGTTTCAGCAGAGGAAGAAGGATCGAAAAGACCGGCGATGCCGCACATGAGATTGGGCGTTCTTTAGCTACGTTTGGGCCGTTGGCCTAGAGCGAACTGCGTCCGCTACTGCGTGGCCGGTGGGGGACTGAGCAGGTAGCCGATCAGGTCCTGGAAATCGGCGGGCGGCAGCGCGGATTCGAAAATCGGTGGCATCAGCGAGAGCGCGGATTGGCTCTGCGTCTTGATCTTCGCCTTGGTCACGGTGAGGTCGCGGCCCGCGGCGTCGGCGAGGCGCAGGGTCTCGCCTTCGTCGCGCACATTCGCGCCGAGCAGGGTTTCGCCGTCGGTCGTCTCGATCGTCGTCTGGCGGAAGAGCGGGTCCACATTGCGGTTTGGGTCGAGGATGTCCTCGATGAGGCGGGCCGGGCCGCGGGCGGCGACGCCATCGAGGTTCGGCCCGACGTTCCCGCCGACATTGCGGAAGCGGTGGCAGGCCGCGCAGCTCTGCTCGAAGACCTTCGCGCCGCGGGCGATGTCGGGTTTCCCCTTCTCATAGTCCTTGCTGCGGTCGGTGATGAGTTGGTTCAGCCGCGCATCCTCGGGTGGGAGGTTTTTCGTCAAGGCCTCGGCGCGTTCGCGCAGCGCAGCGGGGCGCGAGGTGAGGGGACCGGAGACGGCTTTGTGGAGCAGGGTGCGCGGCGAGGCTTTGCCGGCCTCGATGGCGTCGAGCAGGGCCGCGCAGCCCGTGTCGTTTTTGACGAGCGCGCCGCTGATCGTGATCGCGAGCTCCTGCGGCGCCTGGGCCAGCGCGGCGACGATCTCCTCCGTGTGGGCGTTCTGCCCGAGCAACTCCGCGGCACGTTTGCGCAGGATCATGTGCCGGGGATTCCCCAGCGTTTCGACGAGCAGGGCGCGGCTGGCGGGCAGGTTGGCGGTCGCTTCGAGCGCGGCGAGGCGCAGCGCGCTGTCCCGCTTTTCCTCCCGCACGATGGCGGCGAGCGGTTCCAGCTTCGCCGCCAGCTTCACTTCACGGAGCGCCTCGACCCCGCGCTTCTGCACCGCTTTGTCGCCGTCGGCGAGGGCGTCGAGCATGGCCTGCTGCAACCACGCCTGTAGCGCGTCGGGCAGGGTCAGCTTGCGCTCGCGGGCGGCTTGGGTGAGGCCGTCGGCCAGCGCGAGCCGCTGCGGGAGAGAAGCGGCGTCGGCTTTCTCCACGAGAGTGAAAAGCGCCGGGATCTTCTCCTCGGAAAGGTGCAGTGCGGCGTGGCGCAGGTAGTCGCCAGCGCGCGGGGCCGCGAACCCGGACCGCGCGAGATACGCGAGGAGGAAGTCGCCCGAGGTCGGACTGGGCACCGCGAGACACACCGCTGCTAGCAACTCCTGTTGGTCCGCGGAAAGGTCGGCCGCGAGAGCCGCCACCTCGGCGGGCGGGAGGCGCAGGAGCTGATCGCGCAGCGCCATGCGCGCTTCATAGTCCAGCGCCCGATCCTCGGCCACGGTCCGGAAAAGCTCGGACGGCCGGAGGAAGCGGACGAGGAATGGGATCATCCGGCTGCCTGGCTCCTGGGCCACGGCGCGGATCATCGCCCGCACGGAGAGGGCGGTATTGCCGGTGCTGCCCATCCAGCGGGTCATCTCGGCATCGCGCGGACCGCGCTCGATCAGGATCTCGAGAATGTGGCCGCGCAAGCCGAAGCTGTCGTCGAAGAGCCCGCGCTGGATCGCGCCGCGGTCCAGCACTCCGAGCCGTTCTGCGGCGCGGAAGGCATGGATCAGTTGAGCCGCTGGGGGAGCCGGGGAAAGGTCGGTGTATTCCAGCTCGCGGAGTTCCTCCGGGGTGAAATCGCCCGCGCGGCGGCTGATCCCCCAGTCCTCTTTACCGAGCAACGCCGAAAGTGCGGGCGTGGCGTCCGGGCCGATCCTCTCCACGAGTTCCTGCGTCGCCAGCGTGCGGACGATGAGATTCGCGTCGCCGAGTTTTTCGATCAGGCCGGCGGCGTTGAGAGTCGTGAGGTCCGGCAGGGGGGCGGGGAGCGCACGCGTCTCGCGTGTTGGTCGCGGCGTCTCGCCGCGACGAATTTCCGCCACGTCGGTGCCAGCGGCGGCGACGTTGGAAGGCCGCGATGGCGGGAAGCCATCGCCAGCACTCGGGACGAGTGCGCTCCCCGGACCCGCCGCCGCGCTGCTGGTCGCGCGTGCGTCTTCACCCCGCCACACCACGCGCCAGATGCGGCCGTGCTTGGTATCCCGCCGCGGATCGGCCAGCGGGAATTCGTAGTGGCCGATGATCGGGTTGTAGAAATCCGCGATGTAGAGCGCGCCGTCGGGACCGAGCTTTACCTGCACTGGGCGAAACCACGGGTCGTCGCACGTCAGGAAATCCGGCATCCGCACCGCCTTGGGCGTGGAGCCGTGCCACTCCAACCGGTCGCGATTGATGCGGCGCGTCACCGGGTTGCCGTTGAAAAGGTTGCCGCGGTATTCTTCGGGAAATTTCTCGGCGGCATAGTAGGCGATCCCCGCGATGGCGCTCGATCCGTGGTCGTCATTCGTGATCGTCGGCGCGTAGCCGAGTCCGTCGTGCTTCTTCCCGATGCCCTCGTAGAAGCCGCCGCGCTGGAGCAGCATCACGGGCTTGGAGTGCGAGTCGGCGCTGTAGAAGTTGCCGAGCGGATCGACGGTCAGGCCGAAGGGATTCGTCTGCCCGTGGGTGAAAGTTTCGATCTTCGAGCCATCGGGGCGGAAGCGGTAGGTATTGCCGCTGTCGAAGACCGTCACGTTGCCCGCACGATCCCGCACCTCGCTCCGGTTGCGAAAGCCGTGGCAGCCGTAGATCCAGCCATCGATCCAGTAGAGGTAGTTCGACGACATCCCGTGCGTGTCGCGGAAATCGAACCCCGTGTAGAGCGGCTCCCGCAGATCGGCCACGCCATCGCCATCCGTGTCCGTCAGCCGCCAGATCGTCGGGATCGAGAAGACGATCGCGCTATCGCCCTGCGCGCCCTTTTTCCGCGGGAGCGGCTGGAGACCGATCGGGATATTCAGCCCATCGGCGAAGAGGGTCACCTTCCGCGCGCGCCCGTCGGGGCCGAGCTGGCTGAGCACCCGCACCGTATCCGTGGCCTGCACCGAGGGCGTCGGCGCCTTCGTCGGGTCAAAGGATCCCGCCATGCCCTTCCACACCTCGTCGAACCCCGGGATCGGCTGGCCGAGGGCATCCGTCCGGGCGGGCCACGGGTACATCCCGGAGCCTGTCACCCATAGGCGCCCCGCGGCGTCAAAGGCGAGGTTCATCGGCTTCTGGATCTGCGTTTCATCGGCCACGAGCTGCACCTCGAAACCGGGCGGGACGTGGAATTTTGCGAGCTGCTCCTGAGGGGTGGAAGGCGGGGCATCGGGACTGTCGCCGCGCGGATCGGCGGCAATGACCGGGGCGGCGGCGAACAAGAAAGCGAGAAGAGGCAGGTGGGAGGACATACGAGTTCGGAGGGACGGGCAGCGCCGAGCATTCAACATCCCGTGCGCAACATCCAACCTCGAACTTGGCGGCTACAGAGTGGGCCGATGGAAGTTGAATATTGGAATGCGAGCGCTAAAGGTTCCGCCGCCCGCCGGGCATCTCCTTCGCATGACGCGCTTCCTCCCTCTCCTCGCCGCTTTCACCCTCACCGCTCACGCCGCCGACTGGCCGGAATTCATGGGGCCGACGCGCGATCAGGTCTCCACCGAGACGGGGCTGGTCGATACGCTGCCGCTTGCGGGGCCGCCGCTGCTTTTCGATAAGCCGGTGGGCAAGGGTTACAGCGCGCCGTCGGTGCGCGGCGACACGCTGGTGGTGCATCATCGCGTGGGGCGCGAGGAGATCGTGGAGGCGTGCGACGCCAAGACCGGGCTGACGCTGTGGAAGCAGGCTTACAAGTGCGATTACCGCGACCCCTTTGGCTACAACAACGGCCCGCGCTGCGCGCCGCTGCTCACCGAGGATCGCTGCTACACCCTCGGCGTGGAGGGCGTGCTGCTCTGCCTCGACCTCACGACCGGGAAGCAGATCTGGCGGCGGGAGACCTCGGCGGATTACGCGGTGCCGGAGGCGTTCTTCGGCGTGGGCAGTTCGCCGGTGCTGGAGGATGGGCTGCTCATCGTGCAAGTGGGCGGGCAGCCGAACGCGGGCGTGGTCGCCTTTGACGCCGACACCGGCAAGACACGATGGGAGAACGTGGGCGAGAAGACCTGGAACGGCGTGCCGATGACGGGCTGGCCGGGTGAGCGGTTGGTGAAGTGGGAGGTGAACAACCCCGCTTACGAAAAGCAGGCCAGCTATTGCACGCCGGTGTTAGCCACCATCCATAACCGCCGCCACGTGCTCGTGGTGACGCGGCAGGGCCTCGTGTCGCTCGACCCGAAGACCGGTGCGGCGAACTTCTCGTATTGGTTCCGCTCGCGGGCGGATTCGTCGGTGAATGCCATGACGCCGGTGGTGCAGGACGACCTCGTGCTCATCTCCTCGGCTTACTTCAAAAGCGGCTCGGTGCTGCTCCGCGTGGCGCCCGATGGCCGGTCGGTGACGCCCGTGTGGAGCGGGCTGCAACTGGAAATGCACTGGACGCGCCCGGTGCTGCACGAGGGCTACCTCTATGCCTTCAGCGGGCGCAATGAGCCGGACGCCATCTTCCGCTGCGTGGAGTTCGCGACGGGCGGCCTCAAGTGGGAGCGCGCGGAAGGCTGGCCGAACGGCGGTCACGCCAAGCTCGGCCCGGGCGAGAAGGCGCCGAATGTCTTCGGACGCGGCTCGGCGATCCTCGCCGATGGTAAACTCTACGCTCTCGGCGAGGCCGGGCTGTTCGGGATCTTCAAGCCGACGCCCGACAAGCTGGAGGAGCTCTCCCGCTGGCAGGTGCCGCAGCTTGGCTATCCCTGCTGGGCCGCGCCGGTGCTGGCTAACAAACGCCTCTACCTCCGCGACGAAGATCACCTCGTCTGCTACGACCTCGCGAAGTAGGCGGCGGGGATTTGAACCGCGGAGGCGCGGAGACGCGGAGGGATGGGGAGGCGAGGCGGTGGGGTGAGAGCAAAAAAGACCCGCGCCCTCAGCGTAGCGGAAAGCCGCACCTTCGGGAGGGCTCAGCGGATGGGCGCAATCAGGGCTTCGGGGCCCACGCCGACGCTCGATTGATTGCGAATCGATTCTTCGGCGCGGCGCCAATGCTCGGCGGCACGTCCTTCCGGACGACCTTCCTCTTCGTAATGCTGGTGGGCGAGCCGGGCGATTTCTTCCTCGAAGTAAAGACCGACGGCGGTAGTGATATGTTCTTCAGTCATGGATTTTTGGGGGGCGAGGGCGGATGCCGCGCAGATGGAAGCGGGGGCGGCGATGCTGCGTTGATCGCCCTTACGCGACTGATTCGCTGGGCGCGGTGGCGTTGCGTGCGTCGAACTTCCCCCCGAGTTCCGCCGATGTGGGGCGTGAGATTTACGCTTGGTCTGGTGGCCGGGGCATGAGGGCCCAAGCGTTTTTGACGAAGACGTGGTCCTCGTCCACGCGGACCCGCGGGAGTGCGCGCCGCGCGGCTCCCCCTTAGGCCTTGCCCCAATGCTTGAGGAGCGTCTCGGCCATGACGGAGGGATTCTCCGCGACGGCGATGCCCGCGGCCTGGAGCGCGTCGATCTTGCCCTGCGCGGTGCCTTTGCCTCCGCTGACGATGGCGCCGGCGTGGCCCATGCGGCGTCCGGGAGGCGCGGTGGCACCGGCGATGAAGGCGGCGATCGGCTTCTTGATGTGGTCCTTGGCCCAGGCGGC
>ENA-ORBV01007355-ORBV01007355.1-microbial-mat-metagenome-genome-assembly--contig:-NODE-7355-length-18950-cov-7.077730_pt1 | contig 18950 bp, 19 predicted proteins | sample MGYA00237777_ERZ505514 | MGnify/ENA primary metagenome ERZ505514 (study PRJEB26160, sample SAMN06269048) | microbial mat metagenome | isolation source: Oligotrophic lake microbial mat | place... | reverse complement strand
GCGGCAGCGCCGGACGGGATTGATGTCTATTTCGACAATGTGGGCGGCGAATCGCTCGTAGCGGCGCTTGATGCGCTGCGGTTGCATGGGCGGATCATCGCGTGCGGTGGCATCTCGGGTTACAACGCGAAAAAACCTAAGCCCGGACCGGCCAATCTCTTTAACATCACCACCAAACGACTGACGATGAAAGGGCTGATCGTCGGAGACTGGCTGGATCATCGGGCGGAATTCGAAAAAGAAGTCGGCCGATACTTTCGTGGCGATAAATTGAAGAACCACGAAACAGTCGTCGTGGGCATCGACCAGGCCGTGGACGCTTTCCTCGGTCTATTCAAAGGAAAAAACGTCGGAAAAATGGTGGTGAAACTGGCCTAGACGACCTTCCGGAATTTAAGCGTGAAGTCGCCGGGATGCGATTCATGCCGTCGCGGAAAACGATAACCTGTTAACGAAAGAAAATCTTTATGAAAATCCTCATGGTATTAACCTCACACGACCGGCTGGGCGACACGGGCAAAAAGACCGGATTCTGGCTGGAGGAATTCGCCGCCCCCTACTACGTGTTCCAAGATGCCGGGGCGACGATCACGCTGGTGTCGCCGAAGGGAGGCCAACCGCCGCTCGATCCGAAAAGTGACGAGCCGGACGCGCAGACCGAAGCCACAAAGCGTTTCCGGAAGGACAAAACCGCCCAGGCCGCGCTCGCAAAGACGCTCAAACTATCGAGCGTGTCCACCGACGATTTCGACGCGGTATTTTATCCCGGCGGTCATGGTCCGCTGTGGGATCTCGCCGAAGATGCGGATTCCATCGCACTGATCGAAGCCACGTTTGCCGCCGGAAAGCCCGTGGCGGCGGTGTGTCACGCGCCGGGCGTTTTCCGCCGCACCAAATCTCCGGATGGCTCCCCGCTCGTGCGCGGAAAATCGGTGACGGGCTACTCCAACACCGAGGAGACCTCAGTCGGGTTGACGAAAGTCGTGCCGTTCCTCGTCGAGGACGTTTTGAAGAAAAACGGCGGCAACTATTCCAAGGCGGCAGATTTCAAGCCCCACGTGTTGACCGACGGCAACTTGATCACCGGTCAAAATCCCGCGTCCTCCGCTGCCGCCGCCAAGGCTGTCCTCAAACAACTGCATTTGGAATCAGCCGAACGCAAAAGCTGACCGATCCTGCCATGGCCTTCATGAACACCCCGACTTGGGCCACACCTGAACTGCAGCGGCTCACGCCGCGGCAGCCCGACGATCTACACGATAATTGTTGCGGAGCTTACCTCGGCCCTTTGCCAAGATGAAACAGAAACTTGGCAGGACGTTTGACTTCATCGTGATCGGCGGCGGCAGCGCCGGATATACGGCAGCAGCCGAGGCGGTGAAACTCGGAATGCGCACGGCCTTGATCGAGGGCGCGAAGGAACTCGGCGGGCTGTGCATCCTTCGCGGCTGCATGCCGAGCAAGACCCTCATCGCCTCCGCCAATCGCTTTCGGGCCGTCCGGAGCGCGGGGGACTTCGGCATCAAGGTCGTCGGCCGTCCACGCTTTCAGACCCCTAAGGTTGTGGCACGCAAACGGCGGCTCGTAGAGATTTTCGCCAAAGCGCATAGGGAGGAAATCGCGTCGGAAGGCTTTGCCTTGATCCGGGGCCGGGCCTGTTTTCTGGATCCGCACACGGTGCGGGTGACGTCTCCCGGAGGCGCAACTCTCCAAACGTTCACGGCCAAATCATTTCTTGTGGCGGCCGGCTCGTATATTCCCGAACCCGAAATTCCGGGGCTGGCGAAGATCGGGTATCTCACGAGCGACGATGTTCTCGATCATCAAACGCTTCCCGCCTCGGTAATCGTGTTGGGCGATGGGCCCGTGGGCCTTGAGGCGGCCCACTACTACGCCGCCATCGGCAGTCGGGTTACGATGGTCAGCAAACACGGTCAGGTCCTTAACTCCGCCGACCGCGACGTCGCGGAGGCCTTGGCGCAAGCGCTGTCCAACGCGGGGGTGCAAATTATTTATCACGCCAAGATTGAATCCGCCGCCAAAGCTCCGCGCGGGCAGAAAACGGTGAAGCTGAGAATCAGAGGCCGGGCCAAATCGATTTATGCGGATGAAGTCGTGTTTGCGTTGGGACGGAACCCCTGTGTCGAAGCCCTCGGGCTAGAGGCGGCGGGAGTGGAACTCGACGGGGACAGTCACATCGTCGCCAACGAACAACAACGCACCCGATGCCGGCACATCTTCGCCGCCGGCGATGTGTGCGGCCCGTTCGAAATCCTGCACCTCGCGGTGCAACAGGGCAGAATCGCCGCCCGCAATGCCGCCCGGCAGCAGGGGCTTTTGCGCGGTCGCTGCGAGTCGATGGATTACCGCATGAAGCTCTCGGCGCTGTTTACCGAACCTCAGGTGGCCGTGCTCGGATTGACCGAGAAAAAAGCCCGTGAAGACAAAATCGCGATCCGCGTCGCCTCCCATGCTTTCAGCGACGAGGGACGCGCTCGGATCGAGGGGAAAACCGAGGGATTCGCCAAGCTGATCTGCGAGGCCAAGTCGGGGAAACTGCTCGGCGCGGCCATCGTCGGGCCGAGCGCCGCCGAACTGATCCACGAGATGGTCGCCGTCCTGCGCTTCGGGGGCGACGTCGAAACCATTGCTGCCCTGCCGCATTATCACCCCACGCTGAGCGAAATCTGGACCTTCCCGGCCGAAGCGCTGAGTGAGCGCACGCCCCGGCGGCGCCGCTGTAGGTAATGTTGATCGTCAAGAAAGGCACGCAGCCCCGGTTTGATGATCCGCTCATCTTTTGCCCGATCCTAAAGTAAAGCGCGCAGCGCCGCTATCTCCGCCACGCGCGCCGGCTCCAACGCGAGATTACGTCGCTCAAAAGGATCGTTGGCCAAATCGAAAAACTGCCACGGCGAGCCATCGTCGTTGAGCACGAGCTTGCGCGTCGCCGTGCGCACACCCCGCCAGATGCGGTCGCATTGGTGCGGCGGCGCGACCACGCTCGGCATCGATATCCACGCCGCTTCCCGCGGCTCGGCCCACACACGCCCGTCCGCCCACGCGCGTGTCATCTCCGGCAGATCGAGCAGCGAAACCGCCGTCTCATCTCGCCGCGCCGCCACTCCCGAAAGACGCACCAAAAGCGGGACGCGCACGCTTTCCTCGTGCGGCCAGCCCTTGCGGGAAAGCCCGTGGGCACCGTGCATGTCTCCGTGGACCGACGTAACCACCACGATGGTGTCGCCGGCCAACGACCCGATCAATTTTCCCACCGCGCGATCCGTCGCTTCAATGTGCGCGTAGTAGCCGGCCAATTCCGCCCGCGCACGCGCCTCCGCCTCGCCGCCGCGCGGCACATTATCCGACAGGATCAGTGTCGCGTGGTCTCGCATCGCCACGCCCGCCGCCTGTGCGGCATAAGGCGGATGCGGCGCCTCGAAACTCACCAGCGCAAACCAAGGCTGCGGTCCAGCCGCACCGAGCCGCTCCGCCGCACGCGCCGCCACCACGTCGCTCTGATATCCCGCGACGCGCACCGGCTGCGGCAATCCGGTCCCGTGCAGCCACGGATCGTTCAGCAAGAAGCCGCCTTCGAATCCTTCCCAAAAATCATACCCGCCGCGCTCACCCTCCGGCACGATGACCCGCGCCGCCGCCTCGCCCACGAGCGGCACGCGCGGATCGCGTTTGCCCACGCCCCATTTTCCAAAAAACGCCGTCGCATACCCGCGCTCGCGCATAGCGTGCGCGATCGTGCGCGTCTCCCGCGGCAGTGCGTCGAAATAGTCCCTCACGCCGTTCTCCGGCGAGGGCACGCCCGTGAGCAACGCCGCCCGCGCGAACGGACCGAACGGGTGCGGCGTCACCGCCTGTGTATAATTTACGCTCTGCGCCGCCAGCGCATCGAGACAAGGTGTGCGCGCGTTGGGGTCGCCCGCGTAGCCGCAGGCTTGCGCCCGCCACTGCGTCGTCACAATCCACAAAATATTCGGCGGTCGGCTCATCGCGCTCAACCCATACGCAGCCGCAGCCGTTTGGCTATCCTCCAAAACCAAATTCCCGCTCCCACCAACTCGTTCCTTTCCCATGCCGGCTCGTGACTGAACCGGCTTTGTCATCGGCGTGAACACCGCGATCATCCGGCCCGCGCCAGGCATCTGCTTCGCCCTCGCGAACCGCACCGCTCGCCCGTTCACGTCGTCTTTTTAACCGACGGGCGCATCCGCCGCGGTGTGATCGGCCTCGGTGGCCGGAGTGCTCCGCAAATCCGCTGCACGCCGCAGGCCCGATAGGCGAGCGCGCGATCCTTCCGCGGGAGACGCAAGGACGGGCGCTGTTCCAGTTCCCGTCGAAGATAAAGCTAACGGGCGGGCCGCGGGGTAGGAGCCTGCTTGCAGGCGATTCAGAATGTGGTCGGCCTTCGCGGTTGGAATCGCCTGCAAGCAGGCTCCTACAAAAAGCAACACCGGCGCCCTTCAAAAACCTTACTGCAACTCCAGCGGCAGCGCCCTCACCCGTGCGGCCAGGCCGTCGAGCAACGCGCCCGTGCCCTGCGCCAGCGTGTCGTCACCGGATCGGATCGTGGCGGCGACAGAAAACTCTTTCACGAGCGCACAGTAGTCGCGGTTGACCATAATGCCGAGGAGCTCGCCCGTCTTGCTCAAGACCAGATCCCCGCGCGACGGGGCAAACGTGCCGAAGAGCCGCTTCAAGAGGCGATTGTCCACGCGCACATAACCGGGCTGGGACGCGTCGAGTTTAAACGCCACCTCGCCGTAACCGCCGCCGCTCCCGCTGATGAGCACCGCGTCGGGAAACTTGAAGGGCTCGGCGGCGATCGCATAGGTTTTCGCCCCGAGGGCGGTCGCCTGCTCCGCCGTGACGGGGATCGCGACCACCCGCGGATCAAACGCGAGCAAGGTGAGCGCGGGCGCGGCGGCGAGCGGTCCCGCACCCGGGAGGCTCACGCCGATCTTGGCCCAGTCGGAACCGGTTTCGGAAAAGGAAAACACCGTCTCCTCGATGTGGGTGAGCGCGTAGATCGCTCCGCCGGCGCGCACGAGCACGACCTTGGCGTCCCGCACCCGGTCAACGGGCCCGAGGAAACCCTTGCGCTGGGAGGTGAACGTGGCCGTCACGCGATTCGCGAGGAAATCGCTGAAGAGCACGTTGGCGTTGATCGGCCGGCTGTCGCGGATTTCCTTCGAGAGCACGGTGGATTGCTCGGCGAGCTGGCCGACGCCGGCGGCGAGCCGTGTCGTGACTTCCTGCACTCTGATACGATCCGTGCGCTCGGCCTCGACCTGCGTCTTGAGCGTCTCCGTCTGCTCGCGCAGGGTCTTCTTCTCCTGCTCGCCGACGATGACCGCGACCGTGAGGCCCTCGATCTGCTTTTTGGCAACGGCTTGCTGTTGCTCGAGCGTGGCCAACGCCAGTTTTTGCCGCTCGGCCTCGGCGCGCTTGGCCTCCAACTCGCGCTGGATCTGAGCGAGCTGGGCGGCGGTGAGGGTGGCCTGCTCGGTGGCGGCGGCGACCTTTTGGCCGAGTTGCGCGGCCGTCTGTTCGGTGGCGGTGAGTTGGGCGGCGAGCCGGGCCTTTTCGCTCTGGAGCTGGGCGAGGCCCTGCTCGCTGGCGACGAGGCTGGCGTCCACGGCGAAAAGCTTTTCGGCCAACTGGTCGCGCGCGGTCTTCTCGTCGGCGAGCGCGTCGCGCATGGCGGCGACGAGATCCTGGTCCTTCGTGGCGGCGTTGGCGCTGAGCTCGGGCACCGGGGGCTGCTTCGCGCGCGCCGGTTCCGCCTTCTCCCAACGGGTGAGCGCGAGAAGGTTCAGCAGGAGGAAGTCGCAGATGATGAGAAGCAACGTCTTGTTCATGACACGATCTTCAGCTCGGCTTGGCTCTCGACGATGAGCTCGCGCTTGATCGGCCGGACGTGGCGGATCTTCACCAACGCGACACACACGATGCCGAAGAGATTGGAGGAATACGCGGCGAGGAGGTTGGGCTCGATCAAGCCGAGCACCTGCAGCACGAGCGCGGTGGCGGTGCCGCCGATGCCGAGATAGAGTCCGCCGTCGAAGAGATTCTCCTCGTTCTCCAGCAGCTTGAGGCGCGTGAGCGGCGGGAGCGGTTGCCCCGCGACCTCGCGGATCTTGACGAGGCAGAAGATATACATCGCGACCTGCAGCGAGGCGAAGAATCCGATGGAGAGAAGGGTGGAAGCATCCATGATGTGGTTGGGTTGAGACGGAGAAAGAGGAGCGGCGGCGCCGACGACCAGCACGGGGATGAGCAGACGGAGTTGATACTCGGAGGGCGGCGCCGCCTTGAGTAAAAACGGCTCGGAGCCGACGATGAGAAGCCCGGCAAACAGGAGCGCCAGGAGGCCCGCGCGCATCGGCGGCAGAGCCGTCGCCGACATGCCGGGTGCGCGGCGCAGCCACAGCCGGCCCATGCCCCGCAAGACCAAAAACACCCCGAGCAAAAGACCGAGATACTTTACCGCGAGGGTGAGCTGCGGATGCGCGAGCGCAAATTCACCCGCGGCCCCGAGGCCGGCGCTTCCCGTGCGGTTCACCGGCACCTGCCGCGCGAGCAACAAGCGCACCGCACCCTGGCCCCGGGCCAGCGCGAGCCGCAGATCCTCGGCCCCGGTCTTGCCATACCGGATCAGGTAGGCGGCAACCTCGTCCGCCGAATCGGTGAAGAGCGCGGCGGCATAGATCAGCGGCAACTGGTCCGGCGCGACGCGGGCGAGATGCGCGTAGGCCCCCACCGTCCCGGTGTCATCCGTGCGCCGCAGCAGCTCGCTCAATTGCACCCAATCGAGCCGGCGACCGAGCGAGAGCAGGTCCATGAAAAAGGGTTCGAGCGCGCCGAGATCCTGCTTCAGGACCGCCATTTCGGCGAGACGTCGCAGCTCGCGTTGGAGCGGCGCGGCGAGGTGCTCCGTCTGATAGAGAAGCGCGGCAAGCAGAATCAGCGCATCGAGCGGCTGCCCTCCCGGCCGGGTAGCCGGCACGAAACGCCCGGTAGCCGTGAGCTCGCGGGTCCGGAGCAGCGCCTGCACGCCGGCCGAGCCCGCATCGGCCAACCGACCGCGCAACTTCTCGCGCGCGGCCTCGGGCAGGAGGAACGTGAGCACAGGTGTGCCCGTGGTCCGCTCGACTCGCGTGCGGATTTGGAAAATCGGTTCGAGGAACGGGTCCCAGCCGCCCCAAGGGACGATGGCCGGTTGCCTCGCAGTCACGTCGGCCAAGGCCCGGCCAAGCGCCGGAGCCCGCGGGTCATCCACGCTCCGGGCCGCCGCCAACAACAGCGCCGCCGGTCCGATTTTTTCCAAGTCCACGAGATCCCGGCCAAACGCGCCTAACGAAGGCGTGCCCTGACCGGCCGACTGCAGCAAGGTCGGGCTAATCGATTTCAGGTTCACCGGCAACCACCACGCCGCCACGCCCAACACCAGTCCGGCCAGCGCCAACCACACACTCCCGGCGACCGGGGATTGTGAATCGGGGGCGTTGTTCATGGGCTATGAAGTAAAGATTTGCGGGCGAACCGGGGTGAAACCACGCTCTCCTCCCTCACCGACCAATGTCCCTGCGAATTGTTCACTACAACGACCCTATTCTCCGCAAAAAAGGCGAGACGGTTAAGGGTTTCGACCCTGCCCTCCGCAAGTTCGCCGAAGCGATGGTCGATACGATGCACGAAGCCGAGGGCATCGGTCTTGCCGCACAGCAAGTCGGTCAAGCCCTCCGCCTGTGCGTCGTGGATTTGCGCGAATCCGACGCCGATTTTGAATGGGAACTCGACGGCGCCCGCCCTCCCCTAGAGTTGATCATGCCCATGGTCATCGCCAACCCGGTCGTGACCATCGCCAAGGATACCCCGACCGAAATCGTCGAGGAGGGCTGCCTGTCGTTTCCCGAGATCCGCGGCGACGTGAAGCGCCCGGTGGCGATCAACGTGACTTTCCACGACGAACGCGGCGTGCCCCACCGGCTCCGGTGCGACGGGCTGCTCGCGCGGTGCATCCTGCACGAGGTCGATCACCTCAACGGCGTGCTCTTTATCGACCACATGACGAAGAAGAGCCACGCTTTGATCGACGAGGCGGTCAAAACCCTCGCTGCCGCCACCAAAGCCGCCGCCAAGAAATAACCCCGCGCCCTACGCCTCGTTCCGATTCCCGCTTTCCAGTTTTCCACATTTCTCCCCAACTCCCGCTCTTCATACCATGACTCAGAAATCCGACGGCATGTCCTACGCCCCCCAGGGCAAACCCAGCCCCGTGGTCAAACCCGGCGAATTCACCTTCGCCGCCGCCCACCTCGACCACGGCCACATTTACGGCCAGTGCAACGGCCTGCTCGAGGCCGGCGCCGACCTGAAATGGGTTTACGATCCCGATCCGAAAAAAGTCGAGGCCTTCGTCGCCAAGTATCCCCAGGCCAAGCCCGCCCGCTCGCTCGACGAAATCCTCGCCGACGGCGCCGTGCAACTCGTCGCCGCCGCGGCCGTGCCTTGCGACCGCGGTCCCCTCGGCTGCCGCATCATGACCGCCGGAAAAGACTACTTCACCGACAAGACGCCCTTCACCTCCCTCGACCAACTCGACGCGGCCAAGGCCGTCGTCGCGCGCACCGGCAAGAAATACGCGGTCTACTTCAGCGAGCGCCTCCACGTGGAGTCCGCGATGTTCGCCACCGAGCTCGTCGCCGGCGGCGCCATCGGCAAGGTCGTGCAGGTCCTCGGCCTCGGGCCGCACCGCATCGGCAATCCCGCCGGCCGCCCCGCGTGGTTCTTCGAGAAAGCCAAATACGGCGGCATACTCTGCGACATCGGCAGCCACCAATTCGAGCAGTTCCTCACGTTCACCGGCGCGACCGATGCCACCGTCACCCAGGCGGCCGTCGGCAATTTCAACAACCCCGCCACGCCCGAACTCGAGGATTTCGGCGAGGCCTCGCTCCTCGGCGACAACGGCACGTCGAACTACATCCGCGTCGACTGGCTCAATCCCGCCGGCCTCAGCACCTGGGGCGACGGCCGCATGGTCATCCTCGGCACCAAGGGCTACATCGAGCTGCGCAAGTATTGCGACGTCGGCCGCGACAAGACCGGGGACCACGTCTACATCGTCGATGAAAAGGGCGAGCAACATCTCGAGGTCGCCGGCAAAGTCGGCTTCAAATTTTTCGGCCAACTCATCCTCGATTGCCTCAATCGCACGGAGCACGCGATGACCCAGGCTCACGCCTTCAAGGCCGCCGAGCTCTGCCTCCGCGCCCAGGCCGCCGCCCGCCGGATCACGCCTTGATCTCGCTCCTCTGCCTTGACGCGCTGCATCTCATCGGCACCGTTCGAGTATGCGCACCACAATCACCATTGATGACGCCAAGGTGGACGAGTTGATGCGTCTCAACGGCGCCGAGAGCCGTTCCGACGCCATCCGCCAGGCCGTGGACGAGGTCATCCGCCGCCACAAAATCGCCGGGTTCATGGCGCTCGCGGGCAAGTTTCCCCACCTCCACACCGAAGCCCGCCGGGCCGAAAAGACAGCTCTCGCCGATGCCAAGCGCACCCACCGCTGAACGTGTCCTCGTGGACACCTCCGTCTGGGTGGATTTTTTCCGCAACCGGCCGGCCGCCGTCGCGCTCGTGGCCGAACTGGCCGCGACCCACCGCGCCGTCATCTCCGGCACCGTGCTGCAAGAAACCCTGCAAGGCGCGAAGACCGAAAAAGAGCTGGGTTTCCTGCGCGCCCAGATGTCGCTCTGGCACTTCGAGCCGGAGCAACCGGAAGACTTCGCCGCTGCGGCCGCGCTCTACACCCGCCTACGGTGGCTGGGCGTGACCGTGCCGCCGGCCGACTGCCTCATCGCCGCCGTCGCCATCCGCAGCGACACCGTGCTGTGCAGCCCCGACACCCATTTTGCCCAAATGCCCGGGTTGCAGTTCCACCGCGTCGCGGTCTGAACCCATGCACTCCATCGCGACGCGCACCGGTGACGAGGGCACAACCGGCCTCCTTTACGGCCAGCGCGTGCCGAAGTCTCACCCGCAGATCGAGGCCGTCGGCGCGTTCGACGAACTCAACGTCGCCCTCGGCGCCACCAAGCCGCTGCTCACCGAAGACGCCGTGCGCACATTGATTGCCGGGCTCCAGCAAAACCTCGTCGCGCTCATGGGCGAACTGGCCTGCGACGAAGCCGACACCGCGCGCTACGCCGCCTCGAAGTTCGCCAAGATCACCGCCGCCGAAATCGCCAAGCTCGACGCCGCCGTCGCCGACCTCGAGGCCCGCGGTCTCAAATTCGACGGTTGGGCCACCCCCGGGGCGACGGCGCTCGGCGCGGCCTTCGACACCGCCCGCGTCATCGCCCGCCGGGCCGAGCGCCGCCTCTCCGCCCTGCCCGAAGCCGGCCGGAGCGTGCGCCCGGAGTTGCGTCAGTTCACCAACCGCCTCGCCGACCTGCTCTGGCTCCTTGCCCGGCAAGCCGAGCAATAGACGCGGACTCCCCGCCAAAAAACTGCTGTTCAAGGCCCCGCTTTCGGCCCACTACGAACTCATGCCGCTCGCTCTCATCATTCTTGTTCTTGCCGCCGGCTGGCGCCTTGTCGCCCTCCACGATCCGGCCTTGAGCAACTTCTCGCCGATGATGGCGCTGGCCTTTTGCGGCGGTGTTTACCTGCGCAACCGCTGGCAGCAATTGGCCCCGTTTCTCGCCCTCGCCCTGACCGACCTCTACATCGATCGGTTTTACGCCTTGGAATACGGTTATCATTGGAGCCTCGGCGGCGCGGTCGTCCGGCTGCTTTGTTTCGCGGCCGCCCTCGGCTTCGGCCTGCTGGTCGCGCGTCGCCGCAGCTGGCTGAGCCTGCTCAACGGCGCGCTCGGCGGCGCGTTTCTCTTCTATCTTGTGACCAACACCGCCTCCTGGCTCGGCGACGCCGGCTACGCGAAGAGCGCCGCCGGTTTGTGGCAGGCGCTCACGGTGGGCCATCCCGGCTTCCCACCGACCCTCGCTTTTTTCCGCAACTCCCTCGTCAGCGACCTGCTCTTCACCGGCCTGTTCGCGGGCGCCGTGGAGATCGCGCGTCTTCGTCGCGGCGAATTCAGTCTCCTCGCTTCCCGGCAGAACGCCTGATCCCCTTCGTTGGGGTTTCGACGCGCCGCCTCAAGGAAGCGGGCAGAGCCTTACAACAGGTCGGCGGCCAACTCCGCGAGCCTGCTGCGCTCGCCCTTGGTGAGCTTGACGTGCGCCGCGAGCGACTGGCCTTTCATGCGATTGTGGCAGTAAACCAAGCCGTTGCTCCGCGCATCGACATAGGGATTGTCGATCTGCGAAGGGTCGCCGATCAGCACGATCTTGGAACCCTCGGAGATACGCGTGATCACCGTCTTCACCTCGTGGGGCGTGAGCTGCTGGGCCTCGTCGAGGATGAAAAAACGGCGGGCGATCGACCGGCCGCGGATAAAGGCGAGCGCCTCGATCTCCACCAATCCGCTCTTGAGGAGCCGCTCGTAGGGCTTGGGCGCGCTGCCGTGGCCATTGCCGTGCCCACCCCCGTGATGGCTGACATGGCTGGGCTGCGGGGCGTTCATTTGCGCGTGGAAGTGATCGTCGTGGTTCTTGTGTTTCTTCTTGGAAACCTTCTTCGATGCAAACTGCGGGTCCTTCTGCGGCTTTGAAGGGATCAACACCTCGAGCGCGTCGTGGTAAGGCTGGAGCCAGGGCTTCATCTTCTCCTCCAGTGTGCCGGGGAGAAAGCCGATATCCTTGCCCAGCGCGATCACCGGGCGGGAAATGGAAAGGCCGTCGTAGCGCGATTGGTCGTCCAACATCTGATAGAGGGCGCAGGCCGTGGAGAGGAGCGTCTTGCCGGTGCCGGCTTTGCCGTAGCACGTCAGGATGTGGATGCTGTCGTCGAGGAGCGCGTCCATGAAAAACTGCTGCTCGAGGTTGCGCGCGCGGATCGGAATGCCTCCCGGGGCCTTGACGTAATCCGGAATCTTCAGGCGCCGCACCAGACCGTCGCCGTAATAGCGCGCGGGCATCGTCTTCCCCTCGTCGGAACGCAGGAGCACGTATTCGTTCAAGAACAACGGTTCGCCGGCGACCGCGCCCAGTTCAAAAACACCCTCGGAGGCGAAGCGTTGCAGCTCGTAGAGACTGAGCGGAATCTCCCGGTAACTGGCCTCCTCGTCGGTCTCGGGGACCTTGTCGTTGAGGTAGTCTTCCGACTCCAGGCCCATCGCGCGCGCCTTCAGCTGCACGTTCACGTCCTTGGTGACGAGGATGGTCGGCGGCTCCGATTGTTCCTGCACGTAGAGCGCCGCCGCGATGATCCGGTTGTCCTTCTTCGACAGGTCCGGCAGGATCGCCCGGAGGCGGTCCATCGCCGGCGAGCGCCGCGTCGCATCCGTCAGATACGGGTTGATGATGATCGAGAGCGTGCCGCCGTTGGCGAGCTTCACGCCCTCGTGCATGGCGCGCGAGTCGGGCAGCAACTCTTGGAGGATGCGGTGGACGCGCCGGGCGTTGCGTCCGCGCTCGGTGGACTGCTCGCCCTTGATCCCGTCGAGCTCTTCGAGGACCTCTACCGGGATGGCGAGATTGTTGTCCTCAAACTTGTAGATCGACTGGGGGTCGTGAAGGAGAACGTTCGTGTCGAGCACGAAGGTCTTCACTTTGACCGCAACCCTGTTCCGCTGACTTGGGGCCGAAACCCCTTTTAGGTGTTCCATCGAGTGGTGGGAGTATCTTGTGAGCAACTGAGCAACTCCCCTGCCGCTTGTCCATGCCAGACTCGTAATCGCCGTGAAAATGTAACGATGGGTCCCAGCGCCAGAGATTTCCCGACCGTCAGCCTCCGGCCGGGAGGCAAATCACCTCAGAACGGCACTTCTTCGTCGGACGGATGTGACGGCGCCTCGACCGTCGGTGCCGCCGCCGCCGTGCTCTTCTCTTTTGGCGCGACATCGGCTTGGCCGAGCGTGCCGCGATTCTGGTGCCAGAGGGTGCGGGCGGCGTTGCGGAGCGTCGTCTCCTGCGGACGCGCCGGATAGGGCTTGCCGCCGCTGTCGAGCCGCGGGGGCTGCTCCGTCGCATACCACGAGAGCGAGCGCTCGCTGAGTTTCGAGAGCGCGACGCCGTTGTTCTTCCCGAAATGCACCTGCACGTCGCCCGCGTTGGGCACGACTTCCGTCGGCTGCAGGACCACTTCGTCGCCGCTCACCGAAGTTCCCGTATAGGTCGAAGCGGCGCCAGGGGCGCGCGCGGGCGCGGTGCGTGGCGCGGATTGCTGGCTGGCGAGCAACTGACGGATGCTCACCAATTCTTCGTGGATTTTTTGGAGAATGCCTTCGTTCATGGGATTCCTCAACTCCAGTTCCCGGGCGCGTGCTGGCAAACTTATTTCGCGCCGGCCCCGGCGCTCAGATGTAATACATCTCCGCCTGCTTCTTCGTCACGAGCTGATCGAGCGTGTAGCTCTTCGTTTTGTTGACCAACGTCGCGCTGATCTCTTCCCACACCAGCTTCAACCGGCGACCGCTGCGTCCGGCGTGGTTGCCGCTCAGGTGCAGACACTGACCCTCGACCGCCATGAGAATATCGTAGAGCGAGATCTCCTCCGGCGCCCGCGCCAGCACGAATCCGCCTTGGTTGCCCCGACGGCTGGTGATGAGCCCGTGATTGCGGAGCTTGCCGAGGATCTGCGCCAGAAAGCTCGCCGGCACCGCCTCGGCCTTCGCGAGATGCTCGATTTGCGCGAGTTCGCCGGAGCCGTGCAATCGCGCCAGCTCCGCCATCACGCGACAGGCATAATCGACTTTGACGGAGATTTTCACGGCGTGGCGGCGGATGCGAAACGCATCGTCAGATCACGTAGTCCGCCGTTTCCGGTTTCACGGTCTCGGACGACGGGCGCAACATCCCCGCCGCGACCGTCGCGTTGGTGCCCTGCTCGATCAGGATAAACGAACCCGTGAGCCGGTTCGTCGCGTAGCCGTCGAACACGAGCGGCTTCGCGGCCCGCAGGCGGATTTCGCCGATGTCGTTTACACCCAACGCCGACGGGAACGGCTCGGAGTCGAGCGTCGCCATGTTGAGCTTGCTGAGGATTTCCGTGACGGCGACCTGCACGGTGTGCGTCGTGTGTTTGAGGAAATATTTCTTCCCCACCTGAAGCGGGCGCGCGTGCATCCAGCACACCTCGGCCTGCAGATCCGTCGTCGAGCCGGGCAGGTGATGATCGAGGCCCACGAGCATCGAGCCGCGGCTGATGTCGATATCGTGCTCGAGCACGAGCGTGACCGACTGCGGGCAGAACGCCTCGGCGACCGGCCCGTCGTAGGTCCAAATCTGTTTCACGGTGGTCACGATGCCGGCGGGAAACGCGATGATCTTCTCCCCCGTGCGCACGATACCGCCGGCGATCTGTCCGCTGAAGCCGCGGAAATCGTGAAGCGCGGAGTCCGTCGGGTTGTTGGGCCGGTTGACCCACTGCACGGGGAGGCGAAAGCCGTTCAGGTTCCAATCGCTCCCGATGTGGACGGTCTCGAGGTGGCCGAGCAGTGTGGGCCCCGCATACCAAGGTGTATGCGGCGAGGCATCGACGACGTTGTCGCCGTTCAGCGCGCTCATCGGGATGAACTTCACATCCTTGATGTCGAGGCGCGGGAGAAACTCCTCGAACTGCGCGCGAATCTCGAGAAAGCGCGCCTCGTTCCAGCCGACGAGGTCCATCTTGTTCACGGCCACGACGAGGTGGGGAATGCGCAGGAGCGCGGCGATGGCGGTGTGGCGGCGGCTCTGCTCGATCACGCCGAGGCGCGCATCGACGAGCACGATGGAGAGGTTGGCCAGCGAGGCGCCCGTCACCATGTTGCGCGTGTATTGGATGTGGCCCGGAGTGTCCGCGATGATGAACTTCCGGCGCGGCGTGGCAAAATAGCGGTAGGCGACATCGATCGTGATGCCCTGCTCGCGCTCGGCGCGCAGTCCGTCGGTGAGGTTGGCGAGGTTGATCTGGCCGCCGCCGGTGATGTCGGCGGAGCGTTCCAGGGCCTCGATCTGGTCCTCCATCAGCGATTTCGAATCGTAGAGCAGCCGGCCGATGAGGGTGGATTTCCCGTCGTCGACGCTGCCGCAGGTATTGAAACGGAGGATATCGACCGGGACGGCCGGATGGTGCTCTCTACCGGAAGATGGGAGTTGGGAGATGGGAGATGGTGGCATCGAAAGCATGAAGGGTTATTTTCTACGCTCAGCAGAGTGCATCAGGCCGGAGACGAGCTTGCCGCAACGGACGGCCCGGTCGTAAATTTCCCGATACTCGCCGTCGCTGACGTAAGAGTTGTCGAGCAGCACATAGGACATCGAGCGGACCTCTCCGCACGAGCGACGGGCGAAAACGTTGTTCATAACCGAGACCGCTGCGCGACGGAGCTGATCACACAGTCCGAAATCACGACTCAGCGGTTCGTGCCGACAGAGCCGGTAAGTGACCGTGGTCAACTCACGCGCCGCCTTCCAAGCTTCGAGATCCTCGAACCTCATCGGTAAACTGTGCTTTCCATCTTCCATCTTCAATCTCCCATCTCTGATCGGCCGGTTAGAAATAACCGGCCTTCTTCCGATCTTCCATCGCGGCCTCCGAGGCCTTGTCGTCGGCACGCGAGCCACGCTCGGTCACACGCGCGGCTGCGATTTCCGCAATGATGTCGTCCACCGTCGCCGCCGGAGATTCCACGCAGCCCGTGCTGATGATATCGCCGATCGTCCGCACCCGCACGACGAGTTCGCGCACCTCCTCGTTCTGCTTGGGCGGCACGAGCGCGTTGACCGGCAGCCACTGGCCGCCGCGCCGCACGCATTGTCGTTTGTGGCTAAAGTAGATGCTGGGCACCTCCAGTTTCTCGCGCTTGATGTATGCCCAGACGTCCATCTCGGTCCAATTGCTGATCGGGAAAACGCGCATATTTTCCCCGGGATTCAGCCGGCCGTTGTAGAGATTCCAGATTTCAGGGCGCTGGTTCTTAGGGTCCCACTGGCCGAAGCTGTCGCGGAAACTAAAGAAGCGCTCCTTCGCGCGGGCCTTCTCCTCGTCGCGCCGCGCGCCGCCGATGCAGCAGTCGAACTGAAACTCCTCGATCGCCGCGAGCAGGGTCGGGATCTGAAGGCGGTTGCGGCTGATCTCGCCGGGCGCGGGGGTCGCGATGCCCTTGGCGATGGCGTCCTCGACCGTGCGGACGATGAGTTTGCCGCCGAGTTCCTTGGCGCGGCGGTCGCGGAATTCGTTGAGCTCGGGAAAATGGTGGCCGGTATCGACGTTGAGCAACGGGGTCGGCAGCTCCGACGGACGGAAGGCTTTCTCAGCGAGCCGGAGCAGACAAATGGAGTCCTTGCCGCCCGAGAAGAGCAGCGCCGGGCGCTCAAACTCGCCCGCGACCTCGCGCATGATATGGATCGCCTCGGTTTCGAGGTGCTGAAGATGGTCGAGATGGTAACTGCTCATGGACGGTGGTGCGGCGCGCGTCGTAGGACGAAGAAAATGAGAAACGTGGCGAACCGGTCAGGCGTTGACGGCTTTTTTGCCCCAAGCGGCGTGGAGGCCGCACTCGCGTTTTTCGTCGGCCTTGGCCGGATCGAAATAGTCCCGCTCGTTGGGCAGCCGGTGGTCGGCGAGGTAGGCGTCGAGGTCCGCGTCGCTGAAATAGAAGAACGGACTCACCTTCAGAGCGCCGAAGTTTTCGTCGCGCGACACGATGTCGAGGCCGGCGCGGTTCGGGTTTTGAACTTTTCTGAGCGCCGTGATCCAGACCGTCGGTGCCAGCTCCTTCATGCCGCGTTGAAACGGCTCCAGTTTCATCACGGCGCTGAATTTCTTCAGCCCCTCCTCGTCGTCCGTCGTCGGGATCGGTCCGAAAATCGCATCGCGATGCGCCGCCGTCACGCGCGGGAGGTAGGGCTTGAGGTTGAGCTTGAAGCGCGCGCGCAACTCCTCGGCGTGCTTGTAGGTCGCCGGGCGATTGTAGCCGTGGTCCACCCACAACACGGGGATGTCGGCCTGCGCCTGCGCGGCGAGGTGCAGGATCGCGGCCTCGTAGGGCCGAAAATTAGTCGAGACGACGGCACGCCCACCGGCTTGGGCGAGAGCCCAACGCACCACCGCCAGCGGCGACTGGGCGCGCAGTTCGGCGTTCAATTGGGCGAGGGATTCAGATGAAAATAGTGCCATAACGCGAAGACTGCTTGCCTCAGTGGCCGGGCGCGTAAAGATTAAAAGAGTTCATATTTACTAAAGTAGTCATGTTAGCCATAAACTTAGCTCTCAAAAATCATAAACCCGAAACGGGGCAACGTCCCTACTCGGCGTGGGCGCAGCTTATCCGGGGCTCTTATAAAACGTCACGATGATTGCCGAAGCCCTGAACCTAACAACCCCCGGCCGCGTCGCCCTCGTCGGCGCCGGGCCCGGCGACCCCGAACTCCTCACCCTCAAGGCCCACCGCCTCATCCGTGCGGCCGATGCCGTGGTTTACGACTACCTCGTAGCCGCCGAGATTCTCGCCCTCGCGCGCGCCGATGCGGAAAAGATTTTCGTCGGTAAAAAAGGCGGCGGATTCTGCACCCCTCAAGCCGACATCGAGGCCGTCCTCGTCCGCTTGGCCCGTGCCGGCAAAACCGTCGTCCGGCTCAAGGGCGGAGATCCCTACATGTTTGGGCGCGGCGGCGAGGAAGCCGAAGCGCTCGTCGCCGCCGGGATTCCGTTCGAGGTCGTCCCCGGCGTCACGGCCGCGATCGCCGGCGCCGCCTACGCCGGCATCCCGCTCACCCACCGCGCTTATGCCAGCGGGGTCGTTTTTCTAACCGGGCATGAAGACCCCGCCAAACCCGACTCCTCGATCCATTGGGAAGACTACGCAAAACTCGGGGCCACACTCTGCCTCTACATGGGCATGAAAAACTTGGAGACCATCACGCGCCGCCTCCAATCCGGCGGGCTCTCCCCCGAAACGCCCGTTGCTGTCATCCAGTCGGCCACCACCGGCCAACACCGCCAACTGCTCACCACTCTCGCCCGCGTCGCCCTCGAATCCGAACACGCGGGCTTCGGCGCCCCCGCCATCGTCGTCATCGGCGAAGTCGCCGCACTGTCCGAAAAACTCGCGTGGTTCGAGGCCGCCCGCCCCGCCGCGCTCGCCCCATGATCGTCGCGCTCATCGACAACGGCTCCCTCGAGCCCGCCGCGACCGTCAACCTCCGCGTCGTCGCCGCCCAGCTCTCGGCCGACACCGACGTGGCCGTTCACCCGGTTTCCTGGAAACACAGCGACCGCATCTCCCTCGCCGCCCTAGACGGCGACGCCGCCGCTTGGACGCTCAAGCCATGGATGGCAGCGCAACTCGCCGCCGGCGAACGCGACTTCATCTTCGTTCCGTTCTTCATCAGCCCGCAGGGTGCCATCGGCTCCTCCCTCCGCGCCGATCTCGAAAGTCTCCAGACGCCCGAGGCTCCTTTCACATTCACCTTCACCGCGAGCCTCGCGAGCGTCGGCGTCATCCCCCAGATCGTCGCCGCCCGCATCCGCCAGACTATCGCCAACGCCGCGCTCACCACCCCGGCCGTGCTCGTCGTGGACCACGGCGGCCCCTCTCCCGCCTCCGCCGCTCTCCGCAACGAGATCGCCGCCATCGTTCGCCTGCTCCTCGGCGAGGCTATCGGCCCCCTCGCCGCCGCCTCGATGGAGGGCGGCGACCACGCGCATAACCTTCCGCTCCTCGCCGACCAGCTCCGCGCCCCCGGCTTCGCCACCGGCGACGTCGTCATCGCGCTGCTCTTTCTCTCCCCCGGCCGCCACGCCGGCCCCGGCGGCGACATCGCTCGCATCTGCGGCACCGCCGAAGCCGAAGCGCCCAACCTCCGCTGCGATCT